>ENA-OUQP01000072-OUQP01000072.1-human-gut-metagenome-genome-assembly--contig:-NODE-72-length-108045-cov-18.582489_pt1 | contig 108045 bp, 82 predicted proteins | sample MGYA00237951_ERZ548836 | MGnify/ENA primary metagenome ERZ548836 (study PRJEB26490, sample SAMN05194702) | human gut metagenome | biome: terrestrial biome; feature: human-associated habitat...
TTGCTATGCTCAACGAGTTTATCGAGAAAATCCTTGTGCATGAGCGTGACCGCAAGGTTTCTACTTTAATAAAGATGCCGGGATGCCACAGTGTCCTGCCGGAGAGCTTTCCACGCGTGTAGAAAAAAGAACGGCAAAAAACGGGAACACATATTTAAGATATATATTTAGCAAAGTAAAGTGCCGGAAATGCCCTCAAAAAGAAAAATGCCGTGCGGGAAGATCAAACGCTAAGACACGAAGCTACAGCATCACGCAAGCAAGCGAGAAAAATCTTGAAAGGCTTAAATTTGAAGAAAGCGAATATTTTCAGGAGCGAATGAAGATCCGGCACAGGATAGAAGAAAAGAATGGAGAACTAAAAGAAGCTCACGGTTTGCGTAAAGCAGATTCGAGAGGTTTATTTGCTATGCATCTGCAAATGTATTTTACGGCATTTACAGCAAATGTAAAACGAATAGTAAGATTAGAGGAGCTGGCTATGGAGTAAACCATAGCTTTTTTGTAATTTTTCTAAACAAAGAATTGAAAATAATATAAAAGAAAAACTTCCACTTAAGAAGAAATGGAAGTTTTTCAGTGCCCTTTTTTATTATACCATTTGATCAAAAAATAGTAATTTCTGAAATTTATGCAAATTTAACAATAGAAAACATGGAAATTATCCCAGGATGAACAAGAAAGCATCCGGCGGCGCAGGATTCTCCGCCTGGGGCGGAATCCGGTGCACGGCGCCACAGAGAAAACGGCTGGCAAGAAAGGCCGGTATGCTCCGAAGACCGGGAAGAGATCAGGGGCGGTCCGGCGGCCGGAAACGACCTGAAGTTTCGTCCGCAATTCAGTGAAGTTTGGTTGATGAAGAGCGTTTTCGGAGAGGATAAAATAGAGGGACAAAGGAGGAAAAACAGATGATCAGATATTTTATGGAAGAACCGGAAAAGAAGTATCGGCCGGAGATACGATGGTGGCTCGCGGAGGGAATGCATACGGACGGAACGCTGCGCCGCGAGATGGAAATGCTGGATGAGATGGGCATGGGCGCGGTGGAGTTTCTGGCGATGGAGGAACCGGGAGCGGATCCAAAACTTTACGGATGGGGATCGGAAGAGTGGGTGCATGATTCCCGGCTTCTGATCGGAGAGGCGGCGAAGCGGGGACTGGGGATCAGCATGACCAGCGGTACCAACTGGTCGAACGCGAATCTGACGTCCATCACGCCGGATGACCGCGCCGCTTCCAAGGAACTGGACTGTGTGATCATACCGTTGGAAGCGGGGGAACGATTCTGCGGCGCATTGCCGAAATGCGAAATTCAGACAGAGCATGTGGAGGCGCAGGAACTGGTGGCAGTGGTAGCGGCCAGACGGATGTGGGAAAAGGACGGTTGTGTCTGCCTGGATCCGGAGACAACGGTGCTGACGGATCTCGTCGCGGAGGGACAGCTGGACTGGACCGCTCCGGCGGACGGAACGTATGAACTTTTTGTGTTCTGGCTGCATGGAACCGGGCAGACGGCCAGGCCTTCCTGCGGGATTTCCTATACCGTCAATTATCTGGACCGCTATGGGGCGGAGGCGCTGATCGACTATTGGGATCATGAGGTGATGACGGAAGATCTGAGGAAGACCCTCAGGGAGAGCGGCAGGGGAATGATGTATATGGACTCCCTGGAACTGACCGCGTTCGGGGCGTGCAGACAGTTATGGGGATATCATCTGAATGAAGAGTTTCGCAGGAGGAGGGGGTACGGTATTGAGCGCTATCTTCCCTTCGTCATCCGCAGAAAAGGGGGTATGCCCGGGCGGGATGAATATCGCTGTACCCTGGAGGATACGGTATTTCTGAACAAATTTCACAACGACCTGTATCAGACCATGACGGAACTGTATATGGAAAATATGCTGTGCCCTGTCCGGGAATGGCTGCACGGGCTGGGAATGGAACTGCGGGCGGAAATTTCCTATGGGATGCCCTTTGAGATCTCGCTTCCCGGCAGATATGTGGATGGAGTGGAAACCGAGTCCCTGGAGTTTGGCTCCCAGGTGGAAAGCCACAGGGGACTGGCGGGAACCGCCCATCTGTACGGCAGGATCTTTTCCAGTGAGACGGGGGCGACGCTTCTGAATTATATGATGCCGTTGGATTTCTATAATCAGATCTGTTTCTCCCAGTTTGCGGCAGGGGTGTCCAAAACCGTTTTTCACGGATACGCCAGCATCTGCGGATCGGAAGAGGCGACGTACTGGCCGGGACACGAGGGCATGTATCCCCTGATTTCCGAGAGGTTCGGGTGCCGTCAGCCCGCATATCGGCACTACAGGGACTGGACCTGCATGCTGGGCAGATTTCAGAAACTGCTGAGGGCGGGAATTCCCCGAATGGACCTGGGGATTCTCCGGCTGGATTACCATTACAATAACGCGGTCTTTGCACCGGATGGCGAGGAGGCGTTTTACAGTGAAAAGGGGATGAGAGGCTGTGAGGGCCTCTACTGGAAGGACATCGGTCTGCAGGCAGCGGGATATACCTGGGATTATTTTGCTCCGCAGATCCTGGAAGAGGACTTCGTTGTCACGGACGGCGCCTCATTGTGTCCGGAGGGCCCCGGATATCAGGCGCTGATCGTGTATCAGGAGGAAATGCCTCTCTCCTCCGCGAAAAAACTCCTCCGTCTGGCCGGGGAAGGGCAGAAGATCCTCTTTGTCAACGGCGTGACAGAGGAGAATCTGCCGCTGGGAGGATGCACGTTTCATAAAAAAGCGGCTTCCCGGACGCCGTACGTTATGGAATCGGATGAAAAACTGAGGGAGATTGTCTCCGAGATCAAGGAATTTCCGGGCGTGATGGAGATGGATGGCCAGACAGGCGTCGTCGCCTGCCTGGAAAAAATGGGAGTGAAGCCGCGCGCGGCCTTTTTGGAGCCGAATCCGCAGATCCTGACCTGCATGAGAGAGGACGGAGATCGACGTTATGTCTTGGTCTATGACATGCAGTATACACGACAGACCGTTTCGAAGGTATCGCTCTGCGTAGAGGGAGGCGGAAGACCCTACGAAGCGGACTGCTGGACAGGTGAGATCAGGGAAATTTCCGGGACGGAATACGAGGGCGGCACAGCGGTATCCCTCGCGCTGAATCCCGGAGAGGCGACGATGCTGATCTTTGACAGGACGGAGAAACCGGAGACGCTTCCGGAGGAGACCATATACGCGGAGAGAGAACTGCCGCGCTGGAATCTGCAGGTGGAAAGCTGGACGGCGGGAGAGAAAAGGGAAATCTCGGAAGAACGCCGGGCGGGCATCGTGACCAGGGAAGTGTACTATGAGACGAAGAAGACGATGATCGATGCCGGGGAGACGGAATTGATCCCATGGAAGGACATTCCGGCCGTAGGTAAGGAGGTATCGGGAATCGGGTATTACAGAACGGTGATCGAACTTCCGGAAGAATGGAGAGAAGGAGATGGAGCGAGGCTGTGTATCGGTTCCACGAACGGTGAGACGGCGGCGGTCTACGTCAACGGGAGAAAAGCGCCGACGTACAATATCAACAGACGGACGGTGGAAATCGGCAATCTGCTGCGCGCCGGCAGGAATGAACTCGTGGTGGAGGTATCCAGTTCGCTGAACAACTGTCTGAAAGCCGGCGGATACTATGACACCACCTTCCCGAATACCGTGGCCCGGATGATGGGAGCCAACAATGGCAATGGAGCAATGGAAGAGGCTATGGCGGCCGGAATGTCGGCCGGCGAAAATGCGTCGGAAGACGCCGCGCCGGGACCGGATCTTTCCGCGATCGTGGCCCTGATGACGCGTCCGGCGCTGTGGAGGGATTACGGGATGACCGGCAAAGTGTCGGTACTGTTTTATAAGGGAGAAAGATAAATTGCGCGGGCGGCCTGACAAAGGCCGCCCGTTGAATTCTGAGAATGTTTCGGCGCCATCTGACAGAGGACAGCAAAAAATTGTCCTGTTATGGGAAAAAGCCATCCTAAAGAGAAAACGCATGGTCCGATAAAATGAAAATACGGAATATGGAGGAGGGATTGAGACAGATGGACAGAAGCAAACTGGAGATAACGGAGATCACGGTGGAGTATGCGAAACATCCTCTGGGGGGGCGACAACGATCTGGGAGAGATGGGATTCCATCTTGCCGGACGGCAGTTTTGACGCTTCCGGCATGAATTCTCTGAATCACTATGCCTACGGGACCATCGGCGACTGGCTGTACCGGAAAGTGGCAGGCATCAATCTGATCAGACCGGGATATAAGGAGATTCTGATCAGCCCGACGCTGACCCGCGGCCTGACGGAGGTGGAGGCCCGCTATGAATCCATGTACGGGACGGTGGCAAGCAGAATTTCCTGCCGGGACGGGAAAATCACGGTGGATGTGGAAATTCCGGCCAACACTACGGCGATCCTGGAATTGCCGGAACGGGAGGAGGAGATCCGCGTGGGGTCCGGACGATATCATTTTGAATACGGAACGGTCACCAGGCTGGACCGTTCCCCCGTTTCGATGAATTCCACCGTAGCGGAAATCCTGGAACAGCCGGGAGGAACGGACGCGATCAGATGCTGTATGCCGGAGATATTGGAAGGGCCGATGTCTGCCTATCTGCAAGGCAAAACCCTCAGCGAACTGGCGGCCATGGCGCCCGATTCCGGGAGGAGACTGGAGGAGATTGTTGAGCGGATGAAGGGGGCGCGTTAAAAAACTGGTATTTTCCGGGCAAATGCGGTAGGCTGAAGGAAAGGAGGGATGTGTCATGGAAATGGATGTGATCCGTCAGCTGGAGGAACAGATGAAGATTTTCGGCATCCAGGTCATACGGCTTCGCACCGGGGATCCGGAAGAGACAGAGTTTGATCTGGGGCTGCGCAGAGCGCTGGGGATCCGGCGGGATTCCGGCGCGGATCTGAAGATGATGGCAGATCTGCTGGAGGAAGACACTCTGTATTTTATCAGAGATGTCTTTGGGGTACATTACATCTGCCTGCGTCTTCCGGGTCAGGACGCGGGGGATGAGACCGCGTGTTTCCTCCATATCGGCCCGTATCTGACGGGAGACCGGGAAACGGTGTGGGAGGAGACGGTGAAAAAAAGCGATCTCTCTGTCTGCCAGCGGCAGGAACTGCGGCATTACTATTCTTTTCCGCCTATCATGTGGCCTCCTATGTGAACAGAGTAGCGGAGGCCGGAAAAGCGGTCTACGATCTGCCCATGACGGCAAACTGCTGGCTGGACAAGGGCGAGAAGCCCGGAAAATATCCCTCCGGAGGCCCGGTGGCGAGAATGATGGAGGTGTGGAAGTTTGCGGCGCCGGCCATCGACGTCATCGCGCCGGATATCTATGTGCAGAATTTCTGTGAGATCTGTGATGCCTACACCAAGATGGGAAATCCGCTGTTCATTCCGGAGACTGCGACCCACAGCCATGTGGGGCCGCGCCTGGTTTACACGGTGGGCCACCATCACGCGATCTGCTTTGCGCCTTTCGGCTTTGAGGATATGGGACAGGAATTTTCCGGAACCCAAAGCTACCTCTTTGGCGTGGACACCTCGGATCCGCTGCTCCAGACACCGCAGAATGTGGAGGAGTACCGCTGGTACAATCAGACTCTCGCAGCCATGATGTCCATGCTGGCGGACGCCTACGGCACAGACCGGCTGCAGGCCGTTATTACCGAAGTGCCGGACAAGAATAGGATGATGTTCGGCTCCTATGGATTTATGGTGCTGTTCGATCTGCCGATCATTCAAAGAAAGGACGGCGTGTGTCTGGCGCTGCAGGTGAGCGAGGATACCTTCTATCTGATCGCCAACGCCTGTATGCTGGCGCCGTTTTCCGCTGATCCGGAGAAACCCAATGTGGATCTGCTGGCTCTGGAGGAAGGGTACTTCGAGGACGGCAAGTGGGTTATGACCAGAAGGCTTAACGGAGACGAGTCCGCCTCTATGAATTTCGGCGAGCCTACACTGCTGAAGATCAAGCTGTTCTCCTATAAGTAGAAAAGAGGGCGTAAGAAGTAAAGCGTACAAGGATCCTGCCGGACGATTTGTGGTTGGCAGGGTCCTTTTTTAGAAGAAGTAGAAGAACCGGAAAAAGTCAGCCTGAAACAAAGAAATCTCCGGAATTCGTGAGGAAACCGGAGATTCTGTTGAGAACGCAGGGACGGCGCGCAACCGATGCAGAATCAGCACAGGATCGACGCGCAACCGATACAGATCCAGCCCAGAACCAGCGCGCAGCCGATTCAGGATCGGCGCAGGATTACCGCAGAATCAGATGCCGGGGGAGGCCGTCCACCATCATGGGGGAAAGCTCCGCCTGGATCAGCGGGCGGATATAGTGAATCAGTTCTTCGGTTACGTTCATGCCGTCTTCCGAGATCCAGTTTCGTGGAACTTTCTTTTCCTTATTGGCAATCTTGTGAACGTCCTCGCATCCGGTAATGCAGAGATAGGGATCCTCGGAAATCCGCTCTAAAACGGCAACTTTGCCGGATTCTCCCTCGAAGGCCGCTTTGACAGCGGCTCCGCCGACCTGGAAAGCCTCTGTCACATCCACCCGGGAAGTCATGTACGCGGCGCAGCGCTGCAGGGTGTTCAGTTCGATGGCCCGGGTTTTTACCGCGAGTTTTTCCGCGATCAGGTCCGCCAGGAATTTTCCGACGCCGGACAGCTGCTTGTGCCCGAAAGCATCGACAGCGCCTGCGCTTGTTTCCGAATCGGATTCCGCCAGTTCAAAGACATATTTGCCGTCCGCCGTGGTAATGCCTTCCGAGACGGCGATGACGACAGATTTCTTTTCCTGCAGCAGATCCTTTACCCGGGAGAGGAAGGCATCGGGATCAAAGGGTACCTCCGGAAGACAGATCAGATCCACACCTTCGCAGTCCTCGCCCTTGGCGAGAGCCGCCGCTCCTGTCAGCCATCCGGCGTTTCGTCCCATGATTTCCATAATGGTAACGGAAGGAATGTCGTAGACCAGACCGTCCCGTATGATTTCCTTGGCAGTAGCGGCAATGAATTTGGCGGCGCTGCCGTAGCCCGGCGTGTGGTCGGTACAGGACAGATCGTTGTCGATGGTTTTTGGCACACCCATGAAGCGGATGTCGCTGCCGATCAGGTGGCCGTAATCCGAGAGCTTCTGAATGGTGTCCATGGAATCATTTCCGCCGATGTAAAAGAAAGCTTCGATCTCGAGCTTCTGAAGGAGGGAGAAGATCTGCTCGTAAATTTTGTGATCTTCCTTGATTTCGGGGAGTTTGTAGCGGCAGCTCCCGAGGAAGGACGAAGGGGTTCGCTTCAAAAGGTCGATGTCCAGATCCGAGCGGATGTGTTCCGAGAGATCTACATATTTATGTTCCAGAAGGCCGTGGATGCCGTAGCGCATTCCGTATATTTTCCCGGCGCCCCGGTCCTTTGCCGTCTTGAAAACGCCGGCAAGGCTGGAATTGATGACGGCAGTGGGGCCGCCGGACTGGCCGATGATGATATTTCTTTGCATGGTAAATCCTCCGTTTGGTTTTGATTATGCGTAGCGCTGGCAGCCTGTGAGCCAACGGTTCTGTGGTTTTCCGCGCCCGGAGCGGCAGCCGCGCCGGCGGGGAAAGCATTTTCCGCATCCCGCTTATCTTATCACAGTGGCGGGGGAGAATCCATAAAAAAAGAGAGACATAGGTATGTAAAAAACGGGGCTGTGTTTTGTCCTTCCGCCGGGGGCTTTGTTTCCGGTTGTTCTGAAAATACGGATGGGGTATAATGACAGAAAAACATCGTTTTTTGGGGGAGCGAAGGATGAGGATAGCCATTTGTGATGATGAAATTCTGGCGGCGAAGCAGCGGAAGGTTCTCAGGTACGGATCTTTACCTCCGGCGCGTCGCTGCTTCGGGAGATCGAGAATTATGATATCGTGTTCCTGGATCTTAGGATGCCGCAGATGGACGGGATCGACGTGGGAAAGGAAATTCTGCGACAAAATCCGGGCTGCCGGATCATTATCGCCAGCGGAGAGTGGGAAAGATTCAAGGAAGGCTATGTGATCCGGGCAGTGCGCTTTGTGACGAAACCCTTTGATGAGGAGGAGATCGCCGAGGCGTTGGCGGAGGCGTCCAACATGTGGCTGGGAGAGGGAGTCATTGAAGCTTATTTTGAGAACCGAAAATTGGCTCTGAGGCAGAAGGAGATCCGCTATATTCTCTCCTATGACGGGTACGTGCGGATTTATACCGCAGATAGAATGTACCGGCGGGAAACCAGCCTGGAGAAAATGCTGGAGCTTCTGGATGAGAGACTGTTTGTGCGGATTGATCGGGGCACAGTCGTCAACATGGCCTATGTCGAGAAGGAAGAAGGGGATGCTTTTGTTCTGGAGGGTCAGAAATTCAGGATCGCCCGGCGCAGGCGTGAGGAAGTCCGGCGGGCGTACATTGATTTCAAACTGAAATACAGGGGGAGGATGGGAGTATGGCAGTAGTATTGTGGGGATATTTGGAGGAACTGATTCTGTATCATCTGGGAGCTTACGCCTGCTTTGATCTGAAAACGCGGATGCCCTGGCTGCAGATGGTCGGAGCCGGGGTGTGCGTACTGCTTGCCTGCGTATCCGACATCCCGTCTTCGATTACCTCTTACGGCGTGATGCTGTGCGTGGTGTTTTTCGCGCTGAAGGAGGAGTGGAAGAGGCGGTTCTGGCATGTAGGCGTTCTGTTTGTTCTGATCAGTGGAATGGGAGAAATTGTGGAACGGCTGGCAACGACATCTCGGTCCAGAATAAACTCCCATGCATGTTTCAGATTCAAAATCTTCTGTACATCAGTTGCAGTCATACCGGAAACTTTGCCGTTTTCTATGATTTCTTCTGTCTGTGGGAACGATGTAGCAACACCCTCTAAAACAGCCTGATCATAGATATTCATTTTCATATTGGCACGTGCAAATGCGATGTTGTTTACGACATCAACAGAAAGCTCGTCTTCTGAATATCCAACTGCGGCAAGTTGTTTTTCAATGCTGCGAAGGGATTTTCTGATTTCACGAGCTTCTCTGGCATTTCGAAGAAGCAGATTATATAGTTCTTCGGTATATACACCTACATAAGTAGACGTCTGCTTGACCCATTGGTTAAGACGCAGCTGCCTGAAAGCGTTCTCCTCGGCGGGATTTTGCTGCGCCGATTCGCAAGCGGCCTGCACCTTGTCGATGCCTACCGTAATACCGAGAGAGGGATTTGCTTTCTTCCGGACCTCCGGGTCTGTCCAATCAACCGTCAATCTGGATGCGGAGTCCGCCCACGATACCATTTTCTCGCTGAAAAAACTGATGGAAGGACGCACGACGATCATGGCGGCCCACAATGAGGAATTGATGAAGGCGGCGGATTGCGTGATCCGTCTGGAAAACGGAAAGATCATGAAACAGGAATAAGGAGGAGAGGAACTACTCCTTCGCGTACAGCCCGTGCTTCTGCCGATACTCTTTTGGGGTGCAGCCGTATTTTTCCCTGAATTTCTGGAAAAAGAAACTGGTGTTGGAATATCCCACATGGTAGCAGATGTCGTTGACAGCCATACCGGTGTTGCGCAGAAGCCGGGCGGCCTGCTGCAGCCGCTGAGTCTGAATCATTTCCTTGAAGGAGGAGCCGGTGTGCTTCCGGATATAGGTGGACAGATAGTTGGGGTTCATGTGGAAAAATTCTGCGGTGGATTCCAGCGTGCAGCGCTGATAGTTGTTTTCAATATAGCGGACAATGGGGAAAATCGTATTGTTTCCGGTCTCCGTTGAGACCAGGGAATGCTCGAAAACGTTGATCAGTTCACAGACAATCAGCGTCATCAGGCTGTCCAGCATGTGGCTCGCGGCGATGGAGGGCGCATAATATTCACAGAGAAACTGGGTGGCAAAATCTGCCAGCCGGTTATTTTTCTGCGGGCGGAATACCAGATAATTATTGTGGGCGGCCTGGTTGTTCAGCGCTTCGATAAAAAAGGCGGAGAGATAATTGTCCTTTCCGATGCGCTCGAAAAAGGCTGCATTCAGGTATTCTCTGGAAATCAGGAAATTGATCAGAATATCGTTCTCTTCGCAGCGGGATACCGCATGGGGAGCGTCCGTGTTGATCAGGACCATCTGTCCCTGCGACAGGGTGATATCCGTCCTGTTCACATATAAGGAGCAGGAGCCGGAGTAAACATAATTCAGTTCCAGCCAATCGTGCACATGGAGAGGAACCTCCTCGAAGCGGTCCTGTTTGATCACGGAGAAATTATAGTATTCCACCAGAATGTTTTTTTTCGCGGCGGTGCTGATATATGTCTGCGGATCATATACAAAACGGTAGCAGGGCTGTCCGCGGTCATAGCCTGCCACAGGCATGGCGGAATAGTCCATATGGATTCCGGAGAGGTGTTCTTCCTCCTCCGGCGTCAGTCTGCGAAGATACTGATCCAGGCCGTGTTTGTTCATATCGCTGCCTCCTCGATTTTCCTGCGGTCGCTGCAGAAACGCCTTTTCTTTCACGGGCCTGCCCGTAAAAACTTTCTGCTTTCACTATAAAATGTTTCCCCTGCCCCGTCAAGAAAAAGATGAAGTTTCGTCGGTAAATGTGTAAAGTATGGTTGATGAAACCGAAGGAAACATCATTTATAATCAGGTCATAAAAGCGAAGGGAGGAGAGACGCAACGGGGAAATATAAAGGTTTTTTTTGGCCTGCTCTCATTGGAATGAAACATATGCCAAAGATCAGGGATTCGGCGTATTATGATGACGCCGGCGGCTATCGAAGAGCGGCGCTGGACGACAAACTGGCATTTTTCATCCAGCATCCTGTCTGGGAAGGGCATCCGGAGTACTTTATGAAGAACGGTTCTCCAAAGGAACTCTACGCGATTTCCGGCATGACGATAGAAAATATGCTGCGTCTGGCGGGCATGGGACAGCAGGCGATGAACGTTACGGAGGGATTTAATTATCTTGTAGAGCAGAGAGCCAGGGGAAACGTTCACTTTATCAGCGGGCTCTATCCGGAGAGCGAAAGAAAAAAGGATCCGGAGAAAGAAAAGACGCGAGGTCTGTTATACCAGGGGAAAGCCGGAAAGCCCCTGGCTGTAGTCATTGCCGGAGGAGGTTTTGCCGGCGTGGCTTCTTACGTGGAAGCAATTCCGATCGCGATGGAACTGCACAGAAGAGGGTACAGCGCTTTTGTTCTCGTCTATCGCGTAAACAAAGAACTGCATCAGACCGAACATCAGGCGAAGGGAGAGGAGGCAGCAAGGGATGTGATTCCGGCGGTACGATGGCTGATAGACCATCAGAAAGAATACGGCTATACGATGGATGGGTTCTCCATGTTTGGTTTTTCGGCAGGGGGATTGATGACGACAGCTTACGCTTTTTCTGATTACAACGATTGCTGTCACAGATATCGCCTTCCCAGACCGGCGGCGATCTTTCCCATTTACGGCCTGCACTGGGAGATTCGGGTTCACGACGAGGATAAGGGACTGGCGGTATTTTCCAGAGTGGGGCGCGACGATCCTACCGGATTTGCGGCAGTGGAGGATAAGATCCCCTATCTGAAAGAAGAACTGGGAGAAGAGAATGTGGATATCATCATGTATGATAAACTGGGCCACGGTTTTGGACTGGGAGACGGCACGGCCGCGGAAGGCTGGCTGCCGGAGGCGGTTGCATTCTGGGAAAAACATCGGTAGGAAAAATAGTGATATTAAGGAGGTTGACAAATGAACACGAAAAACAATCAAAAAGTACGACTGTCAGAGAAACTGGGATTATTCATGGTGTGCGCCGGCAATATTCCCCTGATGACATTGCTGTCAGCGTATTTCCTGATTTATTACACGACGGTGGTGGGGCTGGATCCTATGGGCCTGTCCACTCTGTTCCTGATTTCAAAGGTGGTGGATGGAGTCAGCGACCCGGTTATGGGATTTATCATGGACAGATTCCCCGTGACGAAGAGAGGCAAGTTCCGTCCTATGCTGGTTCTCGGGACGATCATCTGCGTTATTAACTACATATTGCTGTGGTTCGGCGCGGCCTGGAGTCCGGTGGGAAAATACGCCATCGTCTATGTCACCTATCTGCTCCTGGGCTGGACGTTCGATATCATGGACATTTCCAAGAACAGCCTGGTTCCGGTTATGAGTGCAGACAGCAAGGAGAGAAACAGCCTGTCCCTGTTTGCCGCTCTGGGAACCATGGCGGGAGCCGCTGTGCTGGGCGTTGTGTCTCCTCTGATCGTAGCGGAAGCCACCCTGGAAAATTACTACATCCTGATCTTCGGCTCCATGGCAATGGTTCTGGTTCTCTCCCTTGTCGGAGTAACGTTTGTCAAGGAGAGGGTAGGGTTCGAAGGAAAGAAGGAAGAAAAATACAGCCTGAAAGAACTGGTTTCCTTCCTGCGGTATAAACCTGTGTGGTCGTTCTTTATCCTGGCGTTGGTGGCAGGAACCGGAAGCACCATTGCCGGCGGCGCGGGCACGTTCTTCTACACTTATGTCATGGGTGACCTGACGCTGGCGTCGGGTGTGACGGTTATCTCGCTGGTGGCGGCGCTGATCGGCATTTTTCTGGGACCGATCCTGGCGAACCGGATGGGAAAGAAAAACGTTTACCTGCTGTGTATTGTCATTTCCATTATCTTTACCGCGCTCCGTCTGATTGATGTGAGGTCCATGACGCTGATTTATATCAGTTCCCTGTGCGGCGGTATAGCGGGAGGATGCCTGCAGCCTCTGAATACCAGTATCCAGGCGGACAATACCACTTATGTGCAGTATAAAACCGGAAAGCGCGCAGAGGCCGCCATTGCCTCTCTGACGTCCTTTATCACAAAGGTTGCCCAGGGACTGGGCGGGGCGATCCCCGGCTATGTGCTGGCTGCCTTCGGATTTGTGGAGGGATCGGTTCAGCAGCCGGAGAGCATCAATACGGGAATTATCTTATGCGTATTGATTCTGCCGATGATTCTGACCGGATTGGGAGCGATTCTTTTCGGAACGCAGTATACGCTGGATAAGAAGGCGGTAGAGGAGATGCACGCCAGCCTTGCAGAAGGAAAGCAGGAATAAAGCAGCATGGGGAAAATTTACGCGGCAAAAATCAATCACATGACCAATCCGATGGGATTTCTCATGGAACGGACGGTCTTCTCATGGAAGGTAAAGGACTGTCGGGGAAAAGAGCAGAAGTGGGCCAGGATTGTTGTGGCGGAGGATGCATCCTTTGAGAAAACGGTCTGCGATACCGGAGAGGCGGATCTGGACAGCCGGGCTGCAAGGCTCAGCCTGAAAATGAAGCCTTGCAGCAGATATTACTGGAAGGTAACCGTGGCTACGGATGCAGACGAGATCATCACGTCGGAGACTCAGTTTTTTGAAACGGCAAAAATGGAGGAACCCTGGAAGGGGAAATGGATTACCTGCGACAGCGCGGAACCGAGACATCCGGTTTTTTCCAGAGAGATCATACCGGAAAAGCAGGTGACAGGAGCGCGTCTTTACATTTCCGGTCTGGGGCTGTATGAAGCGTATATCACTCCAAAGGAGGACGGCAGTCCTCAGAGGATCGGGGAAGAGTACCTGACTCCCTACTGCAATGATTACAAGCGGTGGATTCAGTATCAGACCTATGATATCACGCGGCAGATCTCGGAGGGCGGCACTTTGTCCGTCCTCCTGGGAAACGGCTGGTATAAGGGCCGTTTTGGCTTAAACAGCGAAGGAAAAGGCGGCTGGTACGGGGACGAGTGGAAACTGATCGCGGAGATCCGCCTGGATTACGCCGATGGAACGCAGGAGATCATCGGGACGGATGAAACCTGGACGGTGACGAGAAGCCGTCTCACTTTTTCCAATCTTTACGATGGGGAACACAGGGACGATACCCTGGAAGACAGGGAGCCGGAGCAGGCTGTTGCGGCGGATCCGCCCGGGGGAAAACTGATGGAGCGCCTGTCCCTTCCGGTGAAGGTGCAGCAGGAGAGAACGCCTGTGGAACTGATCCGCACGCCCAAGGGAGAACTGGTCTTTGATCTGGGCCAGGAGATCACCGGATCCTTCCGGCTCCGGGTTCGGGCAAAAAGAGGGGCGCAGGTTCGGATCCAGACCGGGGAGGTGCTGCAGGACGGCTGTTTTTACAATGAAAATTTAAGGACTGCAAAATCCGAATATATTTACATATCAGATGGAACGGAAAAGGAAATCCAGCCTCATTTTACGTATTACGGATATCGCTACGTGAAGGTCAGCGGCGTGGAGGAACTGAGCGTTGACGACTTTACTGCGCTGGTGCTCTGCAGCGATTACGAAACGGCAGGGTCCCTGCGGACGGGACACGAACTGGTGAACAGATTGATCTCCAACGTGGAGTGGGGAATGAGAGGGAATTTCCTGGACGTGCCCACCGACTGCCCCCAGAGGGATGAGCGGATGGGGTGGACCGGAGATACCCAGGTGTTTTCCGCCACAGCCTGCTATCTCGCGGATACTTACGCGTTCTATAAAAAGTATCTGTTTGACCTGTATCAGGAGCAGAAGGATCTGAACGGAATGGTACCGGAGACCGTGCCTGTCTATGGGCAGACGAAATGTTCCTGCGCCTGGGGCGACGCGGCCTGCATTATCCCCTGGAACGTATATGTGTTCAGCGGAGATGTGTCGATCCTGGAGGATCAGTTTGACAGCATGAAGGATTGGGTGGACTACATACGGACGGTGGACGGCGAACATCACGGCTGGCGCCAAATGTTCCATTACGGCGACTGGCTTGCGCTGGACCGGGCGGGAGCCTCCGAGGGCAATGCCTACGGCGCCACCGACGAGGGGTATGTGGCGGACGTTTACTATGCGGCCAGCGCGGACATTGTGGCAAAGGCGGCGGATATTCTGGGCAGGAAGGAAGAGGCCGGAGAATACCGGGCGCTTGCGGACCGGCAGTGGCAGGAGGTAAGACGCGAATACTTTACGTCCACCGGCCGCTGCGCCGTAAAAACCCAGACAGGACTCCTGCTGGCTCTGAAATATCATATCTCTTCGGATGAGGAAAAAACCCGGCAGATGCTGAAGAAACTGCTGAGGGACAGCGGGAATAAACTGAATACCGGATTTGTGGGAACGCCTCTTCTGTGCAATGTCCTGACCGATAATGGAATGACGGACGCGGCTTACCGTCTGCTTTTAAACGAGGAATATCCGGGCTGGCTCCGGGAGGTGAAACTGGGAGCCACCACGATCTGGGAGCGCTGGAATTCCCTTGGGGAGGACGGAAAAGTTTCCAGCACGGGGATGAACAGTTTTAACCATTACGCCTACGGGGCGATTCTGGAGTGGATGTTCCGCCATGTGGGCGGCATTGACGTGAGGGAAAATGCGCCGGGAGCGAAAACGGTGCGTATCGCCCCGAAGGTTCACGCGGACGTAAAGAGCGCGGAGGCAGTTTATGATTCCGCCAGCGGAACGTACCGGTGCGGCTGGGAGATTCTGGACGATAACCGGATTCGGGTTTCGCTGGAAGTGCCCTTCGGCGCGGAGGCGGAGGTGCAGCTGCCCTATGCCGATACCAGTGTGTATCTGGATGAGTCCAATCCGTTGTTCGCTTCCGTGCGAGACGGCGTCTGCCATGTGAAGGCCGGTTCTTACCGGGCGGAGTATCCTGCTTCGGAGCAGCTGAAGAAGACCTACAGCACAGAGTCAAGCATGGAGGAACTTCTGAATCATCCCGCTGTCCGGGCGTTTCTGTCGACTCTGATCGAGGTGGATATGATTCCGGACGCGGCCTATCCCATGTCTCTGCGCACCGTCGCAGAGGTGTTCGGCGGCGGAGGCGATGAGGAGCAGTTTCAGATGCTGGACGCGGCGCTGGCGAAGTTTTAGATAAGAGACATTCTTGGGGAAAATATCTGGAGGAAGGAAGATTGAAAATATTGAAAATATTGGCTGTGATCCTTTTGGTTCTGATCCTTGCGGCTGCGGGATTGACTTTTTACGTGTACCGCAGCAAGGCGATGTTTCTGCCGGCCCTGCTCGGGCTGGGGAGATTTCCGCAAGTGAAAAAAGAGTCATATTACAACGGGGACGGAACGTTCCGCCAGGCGACGGCAGATGACAGTATGGCATTTCTTATGCAGCATCCGGTGTTCGGCGGCTATAAGCATATGTTTTTTAACGCGGAGGATAACGTGCTCAAATCCATCGCCCCGGCAAGTTATAGCGCTTTTATGAAGGCGCAGGGCAGAGAGGAACAGTTGGAAAGTTCTTTGGAGTCTTTCAATTATCTGACCGCTCAGGTGCAGCAGGGCAGGGCCTGGCTGCTTTCGGATCTTTATCCGGAAGAGGATGTGGAAAAGGATCCCTATAAGAGCCATCTTACCGGCATGTTTTATCAGGGAGAGGAAGGGAAGCCTCTGGCGATCGTAGTTCCCGGCGGCGGTTTTATCAGCAATGTGACGGACTGCGAAGGGTATCCGGTGGCAATGGAACTCCACAGACGGGGATATTCGGTGCTGGTGCTCAGTTATCCCATCGGAAAACAGCTGGGGCAGACAGAACAGGTCAAGCAGGCAGAGCAGGCCTGCCGGGAACTGGTGCAGGCGGTACGTTACCTGAACGATCATCAGGAACAGTTGAACATCAATATGGAGGATTTCGCGATTTTCGGATTTTCAGCGGGCGGAATGATGACCACCTCATACGCTTTCGCCCACTATGCCGACAGCTGCCATAAGCATGAACTTCCGAGACCGACGGCGATCTTTCCTATTTACGGTCTGGACTGGAATGTGGAGCCGCTGCCGATGGACCGGGGACTGGCGGTGTTTTCCGTCGTGGGACGTGAGGATCCCTATGGTTTCGGGATGATAGAGGAAAAGATACCGGCGCTGACAGAAACGCTGGGAGAGGAAAATGTGTCGATCCGGGTGTATGATCATCTCGGTCACGGTTTCGGCCTTGGAACAGAGACCGTCGCGAAGAACTGGCTGCAGGAAGCGGTGGATTTCTGGGAGGCTCACAGATAGGAAAAGGGGCGAAGAAATGGAACTGGTCAGATTAAGGGCAAACAGTCAGAACAGGCCGTGTGTAGACCAGCCGCCGTATTTCTCCTGGGTCATTGTCAGCGAAGGCCAGAACGTGATGCAGGAAACCTATCGCATCAGAGTCTGGAGCGACCGTGGAGAAGCCTGGGATTCGGGTGTGGTAAAAAGCGACCAGAGCGCGTTTGTGGATTATGAGGGAAAGGCGCTGGACAGTCTGACGGATTACATGTGGTCGGTGGAGGTGACGGACAATGCCGGACATTCTGCTTCGGCAGATTCCGTTTTTGAAACCGGATTTATGAACGGGGAGTGGCGGGCTCAGTGGGTCCGCTCTCCCCGTCCGATGAAAAAAGCAAAAAAAGGTAACGGCGGACAGAATCCGGCGGAATATTTCCGCAGAGAGTTTTCTGTGCAGAAGGAGTTAAAGAGAGCCAGGGTTTACGCCACCTGTCACGGCGCTTACCAGCTGAGCGTGAACGGAATACGGCCGGACGACAGGGAACTGGCGCCGGAATTTACGGTTTATGAGAAATACCTGTGTTACCAGACCTACGATATTTCGTCTCTGCTGCGCGCCGGAACAAATGCGATCGGTATGCTGGTGGGGGACGGCTGGTATAACTGCGGTTATTTTAAACCTCCCGGCAGAAAATTTCGTCCCCATCGCGCGGTACTGTTTCAGATTCGCCTGGAGTATGAGGACGGAACCTCTGAGGATATTGTTTCAGACGATAAGATCAGGGTGGGAGAGAGTCCGGTTCGCTCTTCGGATCTGTTTGCCGGCGAGTTTTACGATGCCGGAATGGAACAGGACGGCTGGGACTGCGCTGGATTTAACGACAGCGAATGGAAACGCGGCGTTCTGATGGAATCGGAATCTTTTGGGCATTTAAAGGCCCAGTATGGAGAACCGGTGCGGCCGGTGCGGGAACTGCCGCCGGTCAATCTGTACAAAAGCCCGAAGGGAGAAACCATTCTGGATTTCGGTCAGACTCTGGCAGGAGTGCTGAGAGTCAGGACGGATTTTTCCGCCGGGACCAGACTGACCCTGGACCATTTTGAGGAGACGGACCGGGACGGAAATTATGTCAATACCATTTTAGGGAGCGACGCCTCGGGACACCATCAGAAGGATGTCTTTCTTTCCGCGGGGAAACCTCAGCGGTATACGCCTCATTTTACTTACCACGGATTCCGGTACGTGAGAGTGACCTGCGATGTCCCGGTCAGGGCGGAAGATTTCACGGCGGTGGTATGGTCTACGGACAATGAGGACCTGGGAACCTTCGAGACGTCCAATGAAATGATTAACCGGCTTTATGAGAATACCAGATGGTCGCAGCGATCCAACATGGTCTCGATTCCTACGGACTGTCCCCAGAGGGAAAAGGCGGGATGGACAGGAGATATTCAGATTTACGCCCGAACCTCCCTGCTCAACGAAAATACCACGCCGTTTCTGACGCGATGGCTGCAGAATCTCGCCTGCGACCAGCATAAAAACGGAGCGGTTCCGGTGGTTGTTCCCTTTGTTGGTCTGTATCGGCTGCTGGCGAAAATCAACCAGATTACCTGCGGCAACCGCGGACCGGTGGGAGCGGCAGGATGGGGAGACGCAGCCTGCATGGTGCCCTGGAGCATGTATGAAATTACCGGGAACAGGAGAATTCTGCGGGAGCAGTATGATTCCATGAAGGCCTGGTGCGACTATATTATCACCACTGCGGAGACCCGAAAGGGGAAGAACAAATTGCCGCGGGAGATCGACAGATATCTGTGGAATACAGGTTTTCAGTACGGCGAATGGCTGATTCCCAGCCAGTCAGGGAATGGCGGGGACGCCAGTTTCTCAAAACCGTTGAATTCTTCCGTCTACTGTACGCCGTTTTTCGGATGGAATTCCTGCAGGATTATGGCGGAAACCGCGGCTCTGCTGGGACGTGGGGAAGACGAGGAGTATTACCGCGACATTGCGGATAAGATGAAAGCGGCGATTCAGAAAGGCGTGATCCGGGAGGACGGATCTCTGCCGGTGGATTTTATGGGAGGATATGTGCTTGCCATCGCTTTTGATCTGGCTTCAGACAGCCAGAGAGAAAAGATGGCGGAACGTCTGCTGACAAAGATAGAGGAAAATGGAGACTGTCTGGATACGGGTTTCCTTGCCACGCCCTATCTTCTGGACGCCCTCTGCAAAATCGGGCGGACAGACAAAGCAGTTACCCTTTTGCTGCAGGAGAAATGCCCTTCCTGGCTTTATGAGGTAAAGCAGGGGGCAACCACTATCTGGGAGAGTTATATTTCTTACAAACCGGACGGAGAGCCTCTGGCGACAAGTTTTAACCATTACGCTTTCGGCTGTGTGGACGATTGGATGTTCCGCAAGATCTGTGGGATTGACATGGCCGCGCCGGGATTTAAAAAGATAGTGATCGCTCCGGAGGTGACGGATGCCTTTGCCAACGCGAAGAGAACCTATATGAGTGAATACGGGCGGATCGGAGTGGAGTGGAGGACGGAGGACGGACACTTCCATATGAAGGCGGAGATCCCCTGCAATACGACAGCCCTTGTACGCCTGCCGGATGGAACTTCCCGGGAAGCGGGCAGCGGGACATATGAATTTGAATGCATGATGTGAGGACAGAAACGGGATGCTGTCAGAGAAGAACGGTCAGATACAGATGTCCCGGGGATAGCATTGACGATAGCCTGGTCGGTTCTCTTAAAAACTGCGGATTTTATTTTATTTTGCATTTTTCCATTTCCCGTTCCTGTTTCTGAGCAGAATGATGTTGTATCATAATACTTGACACTTCTACTTCACGGATTTATAAAAAAAGAAGTGAAAATGGAGGTCAAAAATGGCACAAAAAAAGTTTATGACAATGAGTTCAAGATTCAGGCAGTAAAGCTGGGTAGAGAGATTGGTTTCAGCAAGGCTGCAAAAGAGTTAGGAGTCAACATCGACACGCTCTACGGATGGAATAAACGCGCCAAAGACGCCAGATTGGATCTGGGGCCAGGGACACAGACACCAGATACAGCCATGAGCCTTACAGAAGAGGTGCAGAAACTCAGACAGCAAAACAGAGAGCAGGCAAAAGAGATCGCCCGCTTAAAAGAGGAAAATGAGTTTCTTGCAGAGGCAAGCGCTTTTTTCGCAGCGAGCCGTCGGAAGTCAGCAAAACACTAAGGATGAAAGTTATCGACATCAAGACAGAAGGCGGCATGGTCAAGGGAAAGATCGCTTTTTATTGTGATGCCCTCGGTGTGACAAGACAAGGATTTTACTGGTATCTGAAACATAAGGATATGCCATGGAAATATGAGGGGATTGCTAAAAAAATGCGTGAGATTGTGGCTGAGGATGAATGTAACGATACCTATGGTCGCTGCCGGATGTACCAGGCGCTAAAGCTAAGGTATCCGGAGGATGATATCCCCAGTGAAAGGACGGTTTACCGAATCATGGGAGAGATCGGGTTGGTACACAGGTCAAAACGGAAACCCAACGGGATCACAAAGGCAGACCGGGAGGCACGGAAATCTGAAGATCTTTTCAAACGGAACTTCACAGCAGAAAAGCCGTTGGAAAAATGCGTAACAGATATAACGGAAATACCTGCTAAAGATGGAAAACTCTATGTTTCTGCCATTTTTGACTGCTATGACCTGGGAGTGATTGGATTAGCAATGTCGGACAACATGAAGGCAGAACTGTGTGTATCCACAATAAAGAATGCCTGTATTACTTATCCCGGTATCCGTGGAGCGATCATTCATTCTGATTATACCGAATTCGGTATAATTCTGACCGCGGGAGCCAATATACGAGCGGCCCTTACCGTGCAGAACTCCAGCACTACGGGATCATTCAGAGTATGAATAGTGCTGGTGGAAGGTGCCACGATAATGCACGCTGTGAAGCGATGTGGGCAAGAATGAAAGAAGAACTCCTATATGGCAGATATGATTCAAAACAATCCAGTCCGTACATAGGAAAAATCGCCTTCGGCCTTGGCAGGTGATGATTGTGGCAGCAATCGGCATAGCTTGCAAAAGAATAGGCTGTCGTCATAAGTCCCCCGGCCGAGAACCCGAAGATGGCATAATCATCCATACAGATCGCAAGTTCCTTTTGATGGTTCGTCAGATAACGGATCGCCTGTGTCAGTTCCTTAGCAGCTGCCTGCCCCTGCTTCAACGGCTCTGTTTCGCCCAGTTGCTTGCCGATCGGATAGCTGAGGACAAAGACGGAATATCCCATTTTATGCAGTTCCATCGCGATGGGGTATCCCTCGCAATCCGTCACATTAGAAATGAAACCGCCCCCGGGAACCACAATGGCAAATGGCTTGCCCGGCTGCCCGTAGTAAAACATTCCCGTCAGATGGCTTCGATCTGGATGGTCCTTCATGGCTTCCTGCGGGTACAGGCCGGACACCAATTTGGCTTGTCCCTTCTCCACAAGGCCCGTCAGATAATTGAACGCATCCAGCGCGGTGTTGGTCTGTTCCGCACGGCCCTGTGCCTGCATGAAATCCTTGTACTTTGCAGGGGCAATGGCTTTTAGCGCGTTATCCTCCAGATTGAAGAACATATGATAAAAGCCGCCAAAGATTGGATGCTGCATAAAAAAACCGACCTTGTCCTCCTTGGTTGCCGGTCGGAAGTGGCCGCTTCCATCATAATAACAGCTTTCCTTTATCTTGGGGAAGCCGCATAAGCCGAAAAGTGCCGGCAGAAACACCGCCTTTTTTTGATACACATACCAAATCGCGCCTGCCACACAGAACAAAAGAGCGGCCAATGCCCCACAAACGATTTTCATACCCGTTTCGTCCTCCCTTTTACGAATATCTTACGGGAAATCTGCTTTACCCCAACGGAAACCAAAGAGCGTGCCGTCCATGGTCAGTCATCGGTTTTGATGCCGACTTTTTTACGCTGTTGGGTTGGTTCTCGCCATTATTATAGCACGCTCCACGTGCTGCCACCACACGGAAACAACTAATCCTGTATGATTTCAACGGCTTTCTCCGCAGTTCCGGGAAAGCGGAGTACATCCCGCAAGGGAACACCAACGGCTTGTATCCGGGTAGGCGTGGAACTGCGCCGCACGATCGGGAGAGGAACGTCCATTTCATATAGATTTCGTCTATAACGTATAGAGCCTGCCTATCTCAAACTGTATAATAAAGTAAGGGAACGAAACGGAGACGACCATCATATAAAGTCGCTTCCCGCCCCAAACAGCAAGGACGTTTACAGGAGGTTGCTTATGAACAAACAATTCGAGCCCTTGTTTACTCCGTACGATGCGTGGCTCTGGGCGCACCCGCCGGTGTATGCCATAGCAAACGGTGGTCTTGGTGCGATCCGCGCCAAGACCACCGTTTTTATAGTTTCAAAATGCAACAGGAGGCACCCATTTCGGGTGCCTCCTGTTGTGTCAAGAAGGAAAACGCGGCCCTTTATTGGCCCAGATAATCGTACAGGTACGCCTCCATCTTGGGGGTCCACCAGTTCAGGTAGCCAGCCTGCGTGGGATGGATGCCGTCGAACATATAGAGCTTGTAATCTTCCTCAGAAACTTGATTCATCTCGGCATCATTCCACAGGTCGATGACCCCGATCTCATACTTTTCCTGCAACTTCAGCAGCTGCTCCACCATCTTGCCGTAGGCGGGGCTGTCGTACTGGGTGCCCGTATAGAACACCACCGGGCAATGCCATGTGGTGTCGGCATATACGATGATGTATTCGAGCGCGCCAAGGACGGTTTTGGTGTCAAAGTCCTCCAAATTGCGGGAACTGCTGATTTCCCCCAGCGGGATCGCGTTGCTTGCATCGTTGGTGGAAAGCTGGCAGATGAACGCATCAAACTGTGCGTTGGGGTCGATATTGTGCAGCATCCGCTGGATGTAGGAGGTCTTGTCGTTGTCGGCCAATGTGGTGCCGCCGACAGCCTCTTTGACATAGGTGCAGTTGTTGCGAACGGCAATGTACTCCGCAAAGGAGGTTTCCAGCGAGGCAGCCCCCTCGGTCACCGAGGACCCCAAAAAGCACAGGTTCATACCGCTCAACGGGCTGTTCTCCACCGGCGCCACGTTTTCGGGGCGGTAGATCTCGGCGTTGCCGGGCAAGCCTTTGAGGTACATCGTGTTCAGGAAGCGGAACGGCCCATGGCCCAAAAGACCTTGCAGAGCACCATAAGTCAGCGCTAATAGCAGAACCAGGATCAGAGCAATGATCAAAAGGACTTTTCCTACTTTTTTCATACAAACTATCTTCTTTCTTCACTTGAGTTTCCGGATGTCCCGCGCCGTGTAACAGGGGATCACGAGAGAACTTCAGATACAAAGCCCTTTACTGCGCCAGCAGCAGGTTCATCTGCTGGATCAGCAGCTCGACCTGATCACCGGGGATCACGCTGACCAGAGATTTCAGCGGCATTTCCATGATCATCTTTTTCATCATGTTCATCGACCCTTCATCCAACCCGTCGGTACCGGCGCTTTGCGCAAGCGGGGCCAACAACTGCATGATGGTCGGCGCGGTCTTGGGGCAGGTCAGCAACTCGCCTAGTGTGGTGGTCAGTGTTACGACAAAGGGGAGTTGTTTTTCGGTGGTAAAGGACAACTCGGCCGTCAGGCGGATGTCGTCGCTGGCGCGACCCACCATGACCTCATACACACCGCTGGGGGCAAACCAGTCGTGCAGGCGTTCCTCATAGTAGCTCAAGTCGCGTGCCGCCAGCGTCAGGGTCACCGTCTTGCACTCGCCCGGTTCCAGCAGTACCTTGGCAAAGCCGCGCAGCTCTTTGCTGGGACGCTCCGGTGTGCCGTTTTTGTCGCGGATGTAAAGCTGGACGACCTCGCGCCCGGCCACCTTGCCGGTGTTGGTCACATCCACACTGACGGTGACAGTCTGGCCATCCTGCAATGCGGGCGCGGAAAGCTGCAAATTGCTGTAAGCGAACTCGGTGTAGGACAAGCCGTGACCGAACGCAAAGCGGACAGGGACCTGCTTGGTATCGTAGTAGCGGTAGCCGACAAAGACATCCTCGCCATAGGCAACACGCTCGTCATTGCCCGGAAAGTGCAAATAGCTGGGGTTGTCCTGCAAACGGAGCGGGAAGGTCTCAGCCAGATGTCCGCTGGGGTTGGTCTCGCCGTACAGCAGTTGGTCGGCGGCCTCACCGACGCCCTCGCCGCCGAGATACAGTTCCAGAATGGCCGAGACGTGGTCGGCCCACGGCAGCTCGACCGCGCTGCCGTTGTGCAGGACCACGACCACATGGGGCTGGACCTTTGCGATCTCGTCGATCAGGCGATTCTGGCAGGCGGGCAGCTCCATCGAAGTGCGGTCATACCCTTCAGACTCAAACGATTCGGGCAAACCGGCAAAGACAACGGCGACATCGGCGTTTTGTGCCGCCTGAATGGCCTCGGCCAACTCTGCGTCGGTCATCTCGTCCCGCATCGCCGAGAAGCCCTTGGCGTAGCAGACGTTGCGGCCCTTTTGCTGCGCAACCTCCCACGCGGAGGTCACGCGGCTGGGATGGATGTGGCTGGAGCCGCCGCCCTGATAGCGCGGTGCCGCGGCAAACTCGCCGATGTAGGCGATCTTCTGATCCGTGCCCAGCGGCAAAACACCCTGATTGGTCAGCAGTACCGCGCACTGCGTCTCGACGGCAACGGCCTCGGCGTGGTCTTTGGCGCGGTCGAACACGGTGTCGGGGCGGCGGGCATCCACATAGGAGAACACGACCTTCAGGATGCGCTCCACCGCGCGGTCCAGTACCGCCTCGTCCAGCGAGCCGTTCTGTACGGCCGCGACGATCTTGGCATCGTTGTAACCGTTGGAGGAAGGCATCTCCAGGTCAAGACCCGCTTCCAAGCCTTTCACACGGTCATTGGCGGCACCCCAGTCACTGACGACGTACCCCTCAAAGCCCCATTGGTCCCGCAGGATGTCGGTGAGCAGCATCTTGTTTTCGGAAGCATACACGCCGTTGATCTTGTTGTAGCTGCACATCACCGTTTTGGGCTGGGCGGCCTTGACGGCTTCCTCAAAGGCGGGCAGGTAGATCTCATGCAGCGCACGCTCCGAGAGGTCCGAGGAGATGGTCACGCGGCGGGTCTCCTGATTGTTGGCGGCAAAGTGCTTGATGGAGGTCCCCACGCCCCGGCTTTGTACGCCGCGAATGTACGCAGCGGACAGCTTACCGGCCAGATACGGGTCCTCAGAAATGTACTCGAAATTGCGGCCGCACAGCGGGCTGCGCTTGATGTTGACGGCGGGTCCCAACAGGATGCTGACATCCTCGGCCTGGCACTCGTCGCCCAAAACCTGACCCATGTGCTCCAAAAGGTCGGGGTCAAAGCTGGAACCGGTGGCGCACCCGGCCGGGAAGCAGACAGCCTCGACGCTGTCGTTCAGGCCGAGGTGGTCCGCTTCACCTGCCTGCTTGCGCAGACCGTGCGGGCCGTCGGTCACCATCACGGCCGGGATGCCCAGCCGCTCGATCCCCTGCGTGTGCCAGAAATCCGAGCCGGAGCAAAGGCTGGCTTTTTCTTCCAATGTCATTTGGCCGATCAATGCTTTCAAATCGCGCTTCATATTCTATTCTCCTTGTCTGTTATTTGGCAACGGCATTGTACCGCGCATTCCTTACTTGCTATTTTACACAGCAAGACGTATAATGACTATATGGTATAAACTATCTCAACACGATTTCAACGAAAAGGTGATTTTTTATGCGGCCCGGTATCTTTGAGGAAAAATCCAACAACCACTTGAAGGAAGTCACGGTCAAGATTCGTGAGCGTTATCGGGCGAGCACCTACGCACAGTTGGAGGAAACGGCAAGTGGAGACTCGAATCGCGTCAAGGAAAAACGCTTTCTGTCGTTCATCGCACTGGGCAACGCCGTGCTGGCCGATGAGTTTCTGGCTCGTGCTTACAACAAGCAGGAATCGTTTCGCTTTGGGGTGATGAGCACCTCGTCGATCCAGCAGGCGCGATACGCCACCGTGGCTTCGGTCACGCTGTTTTGCCGCACGGCCATCGACAACGGCTTGCCGGAGAATCTCGCCTACAGCATCAGCGATTCCTATTTGCTGCACTTAGACGAGACCGAAAGCATTGAGGAGATCCAGTTCTTATCCCTCAGCGCGTTCCGGGAATACTGCCAGGTCATGCAGGACTGGCGGCTGCAATCCTGCCGCAAGGAGATCAAGCAGTGCTGCGAGTATATCCTGATGCACATCCACGAGCCCATCAGCCTGACGGAACTGGCCGAGCTGGTCAATCTTTCTCCCAATCATCTGTCCGCACTGTTTCTTAAGGAAACCAGCTTTCGCCCCACCGAGTACATCCGCGCACAAAAACTGAACTACGCCCGCTATATTTTGGACAACTATTCTCCGACCATCGCCACGCTGGCCAATCTGTTGGCGTTCCCCAGCCCGAGCGCCTTCGCCCGGCAGTTCAAGCAGCAGTACGGCCTGACCCCTACGGAGTATCAGCGACGAAAAGAATGAACAACGTCCCGGCAGTTCAAAGGATGAACTGATATAGTTCCCTTAGAGTAGACATCTAAAGAAGCAAAAATTTTCAAGTCTACACTAAGGGGGCTTTATTATGTCAAGAAGAAGGAACAAGTACTACGACAGGAAACTAAAGCTGCAAGCAGTGCAAGATTATCTTGGAGGCGGTGGCAGTTTACGGACTATTTGCAAAAAACACGGGATTAAAGACAAAAAGCAGCTGCGGAACTGGATAAAGTGGTATAATGGTCATAAAGAAATCAAGGAGAGGCGAGCAGCCGGAACGGAGATTTATATGACCAAGGGCAGAAAGACAACAGAAAAGGAACGCGCGGAGATCGTAGCGTTTTGTATTGAACATGGCAAGAACTATCCGCTGACGATAAAGACTTATGGCGTATCGTATCAACAGATTTACGCATGGGTACGAAAGTACGAAGAAAAAGGCGTTGCAGGTCTGGTGGATGGCAGAGGCAGGAACAAGCCGGAGAGTGAAATGACCGAAGTCGAGAAACTTCGTGTGCAAAACAAGCTGCTTCAAGCACAGATCAAAGACAAGGAGATGGAGATTGCTCTGTTAAAAAAATTGAAAGAATAGGAGAGGTGGGATGTCTGAGCGGAGTAAGGCAAGAGAAGAAGCATCTTGCAGTCCGCAGTGTACATGAGGAGAAGCACTATTCGGTCAACCGATTATGCGATATTCTTAATCTTAATCGATCTTCCTATTACAAGTGGTTACGGCGAAAGGAAAGCCAAGTCGAAACAGAGAACAGACGAATCATCGAATGGGTCAAGGAATTGTATGAAGAGCAGAATGGAATCCTTGGCTATCGGCAAATGACGATAACCATTAACCGTGACAAAAATACTCAATACAATGTCAAGCGGATTCGCCGGCTGATGAGATACCTTCGCTTAAAAGTCTGTTTGCCGCAGAAAACGGGCAAGCTATATTCCGTCCACACCGGAAACAACAGCAGAAAACATTTTGAATCGTGAATTTTACGCAGACAGACCCAATGAAAAGTGGCTGACCGATGTCACAGCGTTTAAGTACTATGACGGTCCCGTGATAAAGAAGCTGTATCTGAGCGCTTTTCTTGATTTGTATGACCGCAGGATCGTTGCATATAAGCCTGTTGTATTGGGCTATCTAATTTACCAGACAGTGTCTGGCAAATTGAGTTCTGCATAAAAGCTGAATATGCCTTGGGAGATCTGTCTAACTAGATTTTTGGGCTTGCATATCTTAGACATCCAATTTTCCAGTCAGTGACTGGAAAATTGAAATGGGAACCATATCAGACTGATGGAAGCAGTCTTAAAGTGTTAGCGTTCACATGAGGTCGGATAGTCATCTTATCTGGCTTTGCGTGAGCTGCTGATTTCCTTGATTGCGGCATAGTGTTTTCCACATTTTCGGCTGATCTCGTTGAAAAAATCGGACGCCACAAATTCCAGCAGCCATACCTTGGGAATCATATACTTGGGTGTCTGCAAGATGGTTTTCAGCAAGCCCTTGCTGCACCATTTCAGAATTGTGTGGCGTTGGTAGCCTGTCACCTCGCAGACTTGCGCAACGGTCAGTACATCCGGGTAATTTGCTAACTGTTGCTCGTACCATTCCTTGGCCAGTAGCCGTTCTTCGCCCTTATAGTTCAGCTTGCGCTCCAACGACGAGGCGGGTTTCTTGTGCTTGGGGTAGTTGTAATACCATCCGCTGGGCGGAGTGTAGCGCATCGGGTCGGACTCTCGGCGGTAGAGATACTCGGCAACATCTTTCTTGGCGATTTTATAGCAGCGCGTTCTCTTTCCGTTGTTTTTGCAGGGAACAAGCCCGCCTTGCAGGAGATAAAGCGAAGTGCGCGTTCCGATATGGCATACGATGCGGAAATCATTGCGACTCATCGGGTCCGGATAGGGCGTTAGGATTTCTTCGATTTTTTCTTTCAAAGAGTCGTTGCTTACAGTTCTTTTCTTCATTTCGGGTTCTCCTTGTTTGTAAAGTGAAACCCGAAAAATCACTACTTCATTTTTCTGTTTCCCGCATTTTTTCTCATTCGTATCCGCAAGACCGCACTATTATCTGGCTTTTTGGGCAGGGCTTATCTTGCATCTTATCTTGCATTTTTCCCAAAAAGTCGCCATTTTTGCCCCAAAACGGGTGATTTTTCTTCTTTTCGTACCTACATTGTTTTTTTCTGGTTTATCAGTGCTTTCTCCACAAACATCGCCCAAAATCAGCGGACAAGCCAGCCTGTATCAGCCTTGGTTATCACCATATTGCCTTTTCAAAGATCAACTCGAAATGCGATAGGGCGTTTGTAGCGCCGCCAGAGTTCAAATCTCTGATGCTCCGCCAATCAACGGTACAATGTGCTTTTTTAAGCGCTTTGTACCGTTTTTTTATGCAAAAAACGGAATTTTTGAGTTTGACAATTTCATAACAGGAGAGAAAGCGCCCTGTTTTGGAGAGAAATCACACTTTTTTAAGTGTCATTTCCCGGATTTGAACCCATTCCAAGCCCGTTCAGCATCGCTTCTGCCGAAGAAACCTTGGAAGCGTAGTCCAAATGCGAATAAATATTCGCGGTGGTAGAGAAATCGCTATGTCCCAGCCACTCCTGAATCATCTTCATCGGGACACCGTTTGCCAAAAGCAAACTGGCGCAAGAGTGGCGCAAATCGTGAAAGCGGATGCGCCGCAGATGATAATTTTGCAAGATAATCTGGAACGAATTGGAGAGATAATCCGGCTTGAGCAGATTGCCCATTGCGTCTACGCAGATGTAGTCTGCGTATTTTTTGTTGTAGCACCTACCACACAGCTTGCGGTTTTCTTTCTGTTCCTCCTGCAAGGCCAGTAGCCGTTCCCGGAAAACCGGCACAAGCGGCAAGGTGCGCTTGCTGGATTTGGTTTTTGTGCCATTGGATTCTACAAGAACTTCTTTTCCATCCAGCCGAACCGTTGTGACCGTGTGGCAGATTTCAATAGTGTTCTGCTCAAAGTCTACAGCGGCCCATTTCAGCCCTACAACCTCGCTGCGACGCAGACCATAAAAGGCAGTCAACATAACTGCCACCTCAATTTTACTGCCGCGCACAGCGTCGAACAGTGCGTTCATTTCATCCTTGCTGTAAAAGTTCCCGGTAAATTCGTTTTTCTTCGGGCGGTCCACCTTGTCGGCGGGGTTCACATCGATCAGGTCCGTTTTCACTGCGTATTTCAAGGCGCGGTGGATAACCGCATGATAGTGAATGACCGTATTGGGCTTCACACGCTCCAACTGTTCCTGATAAAATGCTTGGATGTATAGACATTGAATAAGAGTTCCACCTCCAACTGGTGCAGCTCGCCTTCCGCGCGCTGGCGTTCGGAAATTTACGTTTTTTCGCCCAACGCAGTACGCAACTGGCAAAACAGCTCGTCCCCGTCCGCAGGGTACAACGCAGTGCCCTTGGTGTCCTCGATTTCCTCAAAGCAGTACGCCTGCTGCGAGGGCGACAGCATCCCCTGTTCAGCTAGCTGTATGGCATCGAGAAGATCCTGCCGATAGGATTACGATAACGACATTACGAATTCCTTTTTCATAAAAGATCACTCCTTGTTTATAATTGGCGAATCTAGTCTGAATTATAATTCTTATTCGTGTCGAAACCGCTCGAAGTAACAGGTATAAAGTAAAAAGTTAATACAACAATCATCAATGCGAGAGAAACGGTCATATTCAAGAGGCAATCCCCGTTCCAATCCCTGTTCAGGCTTAGGGGTTGCTTAGAAACAGAAAAAACTACATCTTGCCGTGTAGAACATGATGATGTAAAATGAAAATAACGAGATGTTCCCTTCGTAAAGGCATCAATACGATATATCCAAAGGAAACTGCTGATGCAAAGACCTACAGCCGTGAGGTTTGCATCGAATGCCGTGAGAATACAATTCGTTGGAGGTGTGCATTATGCCAAAGCCAAAATGGAATCTGAGCACCATTTACATATCTGAGCGGCTGCAAGAGAGCCTGCGGCCTATTTCCCGCTGCGCCATGACGACAGTGGTCACACCCATGGGCTATGGAAAAACCACAGCGATGAACTGGTATCTCGGTGAGCACGCCAAAACGGAGACGCTGCATATCATCCGTATCAGCGTGTATTCCGACAACCTTGCGATTTTCTGGAAGAGCGTACAGGAGGCGTTTGCCCGCGCAGGGTTCACCTTCCTGCGGGAGTATCCCTGCCCAACGGACGCGGCAGGCGGCGGGCTGCTGGTGGACGATCTCTGCCACATGCTGGCGGGCGAATTCCCCTGTTAAATCTTCATTGACGATTTTCATCTGCTGACGGACAAGCGTGCCCCCCTGTTCCTTTGTATGTTGGCAAATCGGCTGCCTGCGAATGTGCATGTGATCGTTGCAAGCCGTGACCGCTTTTTGCCCGCTGCGGAAGCTGTACGGCTGGGGGCAAGGTATATCAAATCGGCATGGAACAGCTGCGCCTCAACCATACGGAGCTTGCGGTTTATGCCCACCGCTGCGGGACAAAGCTTTCCGATGCGCAGGTGGAAAGCCTTCTCTATTCCAGTGAGGGCTGGTTCTCTGCCGTATATCTGAACCTGCGCACCCTCTCCGAGCGCGGCGTGCTGCCCAGCCGGAATTCCGACATCTACGCCACTTTTACCGCCGCTATGATCGATCCGCTGCCGGAAAAGCAGCGGGAGTTTTTGGCGGTAATGGGCCTTGCCGATGAGTTTACCGTCGAGATGGCGCAGTGTATCACAGGGGATGCGGATGCGGCGCAGATCCTCGCCATGCTGACTGAGCAGAACGCCTTTGTCACGCGTTTGCCGGATGGTGCGACCTATCGCTTCCATCACATGATGAAGGAATGTGCCGAACGGAGCTTTCACGAGATGAAGGCGGAAACACAAAAACTCTATTGGGAGCGTTTCGGGCAGTGGTATGAAGACCAAAGGCAGTATCTTCACGCTATTGTCGCCTACCGAAAAAGCGAGGACTACCACGCGCTGCTGCGGGTCATTCGCAGCGACGCGGGTATTCTGCTGGCCTCGCTGAAGCCGGAGGATGTGCTGGACGCCTTGAACAAATGCCCCGCCGAGACATTGAAAGCCAACCCCTTTGCCATTTTGGTTCTGATGCGGCGGATGTTCACATGGCGGCAGATCCCGAAGATGCTGGAGCTGAAAGAGCTGCTGACAGCCATTGAGGAGCACCCGGAATTGTCAGCGGAGGAGCGCGGCAACCTGCTGGGCGAATGCGACCTTACCCGAACCAAGCGAAAGCAGCTTGCCGAACTGCTTGGGCAAAAGCCCTATAGCCAATGACAGTATCGTGTTTGTTCATCTCGGTAATTCTCCTTTTTCCTTTTGCGGGGCAGGCTGTTTTCATCGTACATATTCGGGTTTGCAGCGGGGAGATGCTTTGGCTTTGCGCTGCACGGCGTCGGTCATCGGCACACAGCACAGGACCAACTGGCGGTTGATACTATCCCGAAGTTCTATAAGCTCCTGTATAGACTGCCACTCTTCTTTCCCTGCGATTCCCTGCGATATAGAAAAAGGCGAAGATACCCGAATGGGGCATCTTCGCCTTGTATGTGTTTTATTGCAGCGAATAGAATGGTTTTCGTCAAGTATCAGGGCGGAAAAATATGCTGATGAGGTGTATCACTCCGCCCCGTGTGTCGAAAAACCCAACAAGATAATTGCACACTTTCGGCTGGTTTGTAGGGAACGGTCTTGACCGTTCCGCAGCGGGTCGAAAAGGTGCACTCCGGCCTTATTGCGTGTGTAGGGGCGACCATTGGTCGCCCGCCAACTTACCGCAGCAACGCATTTTCCGGGAAAGTTTCTTCCAAGGCAAACAGGCACGGGCGAGCAATGCTCGCCCCTACAGGAGTTTTTTTGACAGTCTGCCGCTGTCACCCGCGGCATCTCATTTGTAGGAGATCGTAAACTCCACGGTGTCCGCGTAGTCGCCCGCGTAGGCTTTGGCCCAATCGTCCTTCTCAATATGGATGGTCAGGGCCGTGCTTTCCCCTGCCTTTTTATAGCTGGCGGATGTAAACGCGCTTTTGCCGCTGCGGATCGTATAGGCGAGCTTTTTGCTTGTGTCGTTTACGTTTTCCAGTGTGCCGCTGGACTTCAGTGTCACATTGACGGACTTGCCGGGGTCAAGCTGGGCGTCGGTCAGCGTGATTGCGCCGAAGGACGTATCCTCAGCCTTAGAAATCACCTTTGTATCGGCCGGAATCGTCACGTTGTACGTTGGGGCAATATGCGTTTCGACCTTTACCTGGCGGTTATCCTCAGCGGCAAAGGCCGTGGCGCAAAACGCCGCGGAAAGTACCGCCGCAAGGGCAAAGGACAGATACTTTTTCATACGCTTTCTCCTTTTCAGTTCTGCGGGTATACGGCAAGGTTAAACGTCACCGTATCGCTGTAATCACCGGCATACAGGGGATTGCTGGCGGCAAAATGCAGGGTAACCGTTTGTTCGCCAGTCTTTGTTTCAAAGTCGGCGCACACCGGGTCCTTACTGTTAACCGCCTTCGCATCCGCAGTTCCCTGCTTTGCCGTTACCGTGTAGTCAAGCTTGGTTGCGCCGGATGCCAGCTTATAGTCCGATTCAAGGGAAATCCGCAAAGTCTTTCCCTCATTCAGGCGGACATCTGTAGCTGTGATGTTGAAATCTTTTTCGTGGGTGATTTTCTTCGTGTCTGCGTCTTTTTTGCTTCAGCTCTACCGTGCCGGGGATGGTCACGGTGTAGGCCGGGTCGATCTTAAACTGAACGGTGGTCTCTGCCTTTTGATCGGTGCTGCTCTGGGTGACATTGGTCTGGGGGGCACTGGTCGGGGGGACACTGGTATCGGCAAAGGCGGGCACGGCAAGGGCGGCGGCCAGCACTGCCGAGAGAGTAAAGCAAAGCAGTTTTTTCATAGCTATATAACCTCCAGTGTTAGTTGCCGACCGAAACGGTAAAGGTTACCGTGTCTTTGTATTCGCCGGAATATGTAACATTCTTCTTCTGAAATTCAAAGGTAAGCACTGTACTTTTTGTGCCATAATTGGCTTCCAGAACAGTAGCACCATTCGAAATAGGAGTTGTGCTATTGTCTTTCTTAACGGTGTACGTACCCCTTGCGCCTTCATTGGTTATCACATAGAAATTATTTTTACTATTTAGTGTAACCCGTACTTTTTGTCCATTGGGTATAGTCACATCTGTGGCTGTTACCGTTGCCGTGCTTGGAGCAGCGGTATTCAGCGTTATATTTGCCGGGATGGTTACGGTATAGCTGGGGTTTACCGTGTAAGTAACGTCTATTGCCTTGCTAGGCGGGGTCGTGCTGGGTCCAATCTGGGTAGCAGTATCATCCGCAAACGCGGTGGTTGCGGCGGTGACGGCGAGCGCTGCGGTGAGCAGCAGGGTTACAAACTTTTTCATAATGGGGTTCCTCCTTAGCATTATTAAGATTTGTTATCAACACTGACGGTAAAGGTTACCGTGCCGCTGTATGTGCCGGAATAGGTCGTGCTTTCGGGTTTGTTAAACTGCAATTCAACGGTTTTTTCAGATTCACCGCTCACGGCAGCCAATACTGGAACGAGGGGGGTTACTTCTTTTGTGGCGGTCTTGTTGGTAACATCGGTGACGGTGTACTCGCATGTGTCAAGGGCAGGGTTACCGTCCAGCGCGACCTTGAACTCGCTGCCTTCTGCCACTTTGACATTCAACTCCTACAATATATTTGTGGGTAGCCCTACGGCATCCAGCCGTGTTGCTATCCAACTTGTTGCCTAAGCTGTAGAATAAGAACGTAGTGGCCGGGCACCATTTTTCTTGGACTTACACGTCCGTTAAGCAGTCAGTCAGCCGTCGTTCTTATTCGCAGCATTCGATTTACGCAGGTAGTCCCACCGTAGCGGTGCGTTCGTGTTACTCAGGAGATTGAACAAGCAATAAGTAAAAGGCGGAAGCCATTGCAAATTCAAATTAGGAGGAAAACGAATGACCGTAGTTGGAATCGATGTTTCTAAGGGTAAGAGTATGGTAGCTGCCATGAAGCCAGGTGGGGAGCTTGTTGCAGCGCCATATGAAGTAAGGCATTCAGATATTGAACTGTCACATCTTGCGTTGGATGTTCTTTGCATGGAACCAGATACCCGCGTTGTAATGGAAGCAACAGGCAGATATCATGAGCCGGTAGCAGCGCTGCTTCACAGTGAGGGAATCTTTGTAAGCATCCTGAACCCATTGCTTATTAAGCAAAGCGGAGCAGGCTCTCTGCGCAAAGTAAAATCCGACCCGAAAGATGCCCTAAAAATTGCCAAGTATGGGCTTGACAACTGGTCTACATTGCGGGAATATACTCCTATGGAAGCAATTAGACAACAACTCAAGTTGTGCGCACGTCAATGCGACTTGTATAATAAGAATATTGTCATGCTCACAAACAACCTTATTTCTTTGTCTGACAAGACCTTTCCGCGTGTAAACGAGCTGTTCTCAAGCCCCGAAAAGGCAGACGGACATTTGAAGTGGGTGGACTTTTACCGAAGCTTTTGGCATTGCGACTGCATTAACCGTATGTCACCGGATGCTTTTGAAGAGCGATACAAGAAATGGTGCAAGAGAAAGGGTTACCATTTTAGTACTGATGCGGCAGATGCTCTCTACGCAGCCAGTTGCGGATCCTATACCACACTGCCGCGTGACAACAATGCTAAATTACTGGTTACAGTTGCCGCCGACCAGCTTATTGCACTGCGCGAAAACCAGTCCAAGCTGGAAGCCGAGATGCTGAATCTCTGCAAGCAGCTGCCGGAGTACGAGACCGTTATGGCCATGTACGGCGTTGGAAAGTCCACAGGACCGCATCTCATGGCTGAATTGGGTGATGTTCGCCGTTTCCCGCACCGCAGTTCTATTGTGGCCTTTGCAGGCGTAGACCCCGGCGTTGTTGGCTCCGGCAAGATGCAGCTTTCCAGTGTAACAACTTCCAAGCGCGGGTCACCTCAGCTGAGGAAAGCGCTCTTTCAGGTGGTTTCTACTTATGTTAAATGCAAACCCGAAAACGAAGCGGTTTACCAGTTCTACGCCAAAAAGCGTGACTAGGGGAAGCCGTTCTTCGTTTGCACTACTGCTGCCGCGAACAAGTTCCTGCGTATTTACTATGCCCGCGTTAAGGAGTGCCTGAACGCCGCTGAAAGCGCAACTCAGGTCGAAGAAGGCTAATCTGTAATGCTCATTTTGTCATTTGGCTGCCTCCGATTTTTGAGGGAATCCTGTTTGCTGTACGCATTTTTACTCGGCTATCTGCCGAGTATTTTTTTTGACTTTTTCTGCAAAACCTATTGACTTTTATTTGCAGGACTCCTACTCGATGATTTTCAAATCCCTGTTTGCCAACGATGGTCTGGTCAACCGGGTGCTGTCCACCGTGGGCATCCCCACAGTGGATTGGTTCCAGAACGCATGGGCGGCACGCTGGGTCATCGTCATTGCGCTGGTCTGGCGCTGGACCGGCTACAATATGGTCTTTTATCTTGCCGGTTTGCAGAACATCGACTACTCGATCTACGAAGCGGCCCGCATCGACGGCGCTTCCCCGCTCCAGCAGTTTGTTCACCTGACGATTCCCCTGCTGAAGCCCACCATCCTGCTGACTGCCATCATGTCCACCTCCGGCACGCTGCAGCTGTTTGATGAGTCCGTCAACCTGACGGCGGGCGGTCCCGGCAAGGCGACCATGACACTGACCCACTATATTTATAACATCTCGTTTGTCGAGACGCCCAAGTTCAACTATGCGGCGGCGCTGTCGGTGTTTATCCTTGTGGTCGTGGCAGTGCTGTCTGCCATCCAGATGAAAGTAGGTGATAAGCGTGACTAAGGGTAAAAAGATTCTGGCGCACGCTGTGCTGATTTTGGCCAGCTTCCTGTCTGTGTTCCCGCTGTACTATATGCTGTGCGGCGCGACGAACACCAGCATTGATGTTGTGCGCGGCAAGCTGATCCCCGGCACCTATCTGGTAGAAAACTTCAAGTCGCTGGTTGCCAACCAGAATCTGGGGCTGGCAATGGCAAACTCCTTCCGCAACGCCATCCTGATGACACTCATCACGCTGCTGGTCTGCTCCATCGCGGGCTACGGCTTTGAAATTTACCACGATAAGGCGAAGGACGCGCTGATGAGCGTCCTGCTGCTGGCGATGATGCTGCCGTTCGTGGCCATTATGATCCCCCTGTTCAAGATGATGTCCCACTGGGGGCTTGTCAACAGCTGGGCGGCGTTCGTGCTGCCGTCCATCTCGACACCGTTTATGATCATGCTGTTCCGGCAGGCATCGCGTTCCTTCCCCAATGATATTATTGAAGCGGCGCGCCTCGACGGTTTGAGCGAGATCGGCATCTTCTTTCGGATGTTTGTCCCCATCATGCGCTCTACCTACGGCGCGGCGATGACTGTCACGTTTATGAACGCATGGAACAGCTACCTCTGGCCGAAGATCGTATTCCAAAGCAACGCATCCATCACAATGCCGATGCTAGTCGCCAACCTCAAGAGCGGCTACAGCGTTGACTACGGTATGCTGATGCTGGGCGTTCTGATCTGCACACTGCCCACCGCGATCATCTTCCTCTGCCTGCAGAAGAGCTTTGCCAACGGCATCACGGGTGCAGTCAAGTGATGGACGAACGAACCTACTGCCTGACGCCGGAGCAGTGGCGTCACGCCAAAGCCTGCCTGACGCTGGCAAAGCGCTGGGGGCTGATCGGCGACGACAGCCCCGAGGCGCTGGAACGCCGCCGGGCGGCCAAAAACGCGCAGGCGGAAAGAGCGGAGCGGGACGGCAAGCCCGTGTACGGCACGCGGCGCTTCTCTGCCCCTGCCTACCTGCAATATGAACTGACCCGCTTCAAGCTGGATTTCGCGGAGCCGTGCGAAAAGATCCGTGCGCTGGGTATCTGCCCGGATTTCACCGATGCACAGACCCGCGCCTGGTATGACGCGAATCCGGATCTGTTCACGCGGTACGCCGGCGACAGCTTCCCCTATGAGGAAGTAAAGCAAATCATTGAAAAGCGGATGCGGGAGGAGGTGTACGACAGCCTTGTGCAAGACCTATTACGTGGACCCGCAGACAGGCCGTGACACCAACGACGGCCTGACGCCGGAAAAACCGCTGGCCACACTGTTTGCCGTCAACCGGCTGGCCCTGGCCCCCGGTGACACGGTGCTGCTCAAACGCGGCAGCGTATTTGAAAAGCAGTTCCTGCACCTGCGCTGCTGCGGCAAAAAAGACAGCCCCATCACGATTGCCGCCTATGGCGAGGGGCCCGCGCCGCGCATTGACGCCGACGGGCAGGGGCTTTGGTATCAGGACTATGGCTGCGCACTGGACGCCCCCACCCATGTGTACCGCGGGTATGTATCCTCCGCCGTGCTGCTGTATGATGCAGCCTATGTCACGGTGCGTGATCTGGAACTGACGAACCGCGCCGACGCTGTCATCGGCGAGCAATATTCCCAGCCGGATAAGCTGGAGCGCACCGGCGTGGCTGTGGTTGCGAAGGACAGGGGCACGCGCTGCGGCATCACACTGCAAAACCTGCTGATCCATGATGTACACGGCAACGTGTACGACAAGCATATGAACAACGGCGGCATTTACATGACCGCCTTGCAGCCCGCAGATGAGACCGCTACCGGCGCGGCACGCTTTGCCGATGTGCTGGTCGAGGGCTGCTATGTGGCCCGCGTCAGCCGCTGGGGGATCGCGGTGGGGTATACCTACGCCCATGCGCAGTTCCGGGGTGCCGAGCTGGCAGAAAAAGCCTTTCTGCAGTACGGTCACGAGAATGTCGTTCTCCGTGATAACTACGTGAAAGCGGCGGGCGGCGACGGCCTGACGGTCATGTACGCCCTGCGCCCGCTGGTCGAGCACAACACGGCAGACTCCGTCGCCTGCGAGATGAACGACCGTGTTTATCGGGAGCCGGGCAATCGCATGGGCAAGGTGGCCGCCGCCATCTGGCCGTGGAAGTGCAAGGATGCGCTGCTGCGCTGCAACGAAGCCGTTGACACGCGGCTCAATCAGGACGGCATGGCCTACGATGCCGACTCCGGCGACGGCACGGTGTACGAGTACAACTACAGCCGCATGAACGAGGGCGGCTGCGTGATGTTCTGTTTGGAGGAGGCCATCCACAACACCTTCCGCGGCAACGTCAGCTACGACGACCTCGGCGGCACGATCAGCCCTTCCCAGAACCCGGACGCCCTTTTAGAGCATAATATCTTCTATGTGCGTGACGGCGTGCCCTTCGTGCGCGCCCGCATGGATGGAGGCAGCTACACCGAGAAGGATGATACGATCCTCCCTCTGCCCTAAAAAGTACCAAAACAACCCCCCGCCCCGGATGTCGGATCTTTCCGCATCCGGGGCGGATTTTTGTACGCATTTTGCCCGTTCGGGCGGGGTTTGCGCAAATGTCGAATGTATGGTAAAATACAGGTAAAATCAGCTTTTTGGGGGTCATCTTATGGGCATTGTAGTCATCGGTGCGGTTTTTGTGGACATCAAGGGGTATCCGCTGTCCACCTATATCCCGGGCGGGCGCAACGCGGGCCGGGTCGAGCAGGTACACGGCGGCGTCTGCCGCAACGTGGCGGAGGACATTGCCAATGTCGAGCTGCGCCCCACCTTCGTCAGTCTGGTGGACGACACCGGCTCCGGCCAGGACGTCATTGACAAGCTGGCCCGGCACAAGGTCAACACCCGCTACATCCAGCGCATGCCGGACGGCATGGGCACCTGGCTGGCCGTGTTCAACAACGACGGCGATGTCTGCGCCGCCATCTCGAAGCGGCCCGACACGACGCCGCTGACCGCATTATTAAAGGAAAAGGGCGACGAGATCTTTGCCGACTGCGACGGCATCGCCATCGAGTTTGATCTAGAGAAGGAGACCGTCAAGCAGATTTTGCACTTCGCCAAAAAGTACCGCAAAAAGGTCTACGCCGCGGTCTCCAACATGAGCATTGCCATGGAGCGCCGCAGCCTCCTGCAGGAGATTGACTGCTTTGTCTGCAACCAGCAGGAGGCCGGGCTGATGTTCTCCGACGATTACGACCACCTGACGCCGGACGAGATGCGCGCCACGCTGGCCGCCAACGTGCGCAGCGCCAACATTCCCTGCATGGTCGTGACGATGGGCGAGCAGGGCGCCGTCTACGCCCGCACCGACGGCGAGAGCGGCATGGTGCCCGCCAAGAAGGTCGATGTCATCGACACCACCGGCGCGGGGGATGCTTTCTTCGCCGGGACGGTCATCGGCCTGACCTACGGCAAGACGCTGGCCGAGGCCTGCGAGATCGGCAGCCGCCTGGCCGCGTCGGTCATCTGCATCTCGGAGAATGTCTGCCCGCGGTTCCGCCCGCAGGAGTTCGGGCTGGATGTGCCGGTCACAGACTGATTTTTTCGGTTTTTGGCACGCATTTCCCTTATTTTGCCATTTTTCCGATTTCGCACATTTTGCCTTTTTAGCAGTTTTCCATCCGCACATTTTCGGCCTGTATGACCGTTTCAGTGCATTTCAGCATCGGAATTTTGCGCACAGTTTTTCGAAAATTTAAAATATTTAGTTGCTGTATAACCAAACATGAAAACAGACAACCTCATCCCCGCAGCCCCGCTTGACCGGCGGGAGCTTGCACCCGGCGTGCAGCTCTGCTTCACCCGGCTGGACGCGCCGCTCTGCCCGCCCCCGCTGGACTGGCCGCGGCTGCTCGTCTTTGATTTCTGCCGCAGCGGACGACGCGCCATCCCGGACGGCGCACAATATGCCATCGTGACGGAGGGTCATGCCGCCGTCAGCTTTGCTGTGCCCGGTGCAGACTTCTACCTGCCCGGCAGCCAGTACGAGGCGCTGCAGCTTTTCATTGACCCCGACGCCGTGCAGGCAGACAGCTTTTTGACGCTGATGGGGCTGGAAATAGGCGGCATCGCGGATTATTTCTGCCGCGGCGGCGTCCACTGCTGCCCGATGAGCGACGCCATCACGGCCATTGTGGACGAGGTCTGGGACGACGCCGCCTACGCCGCCCCCGGCGAGCTGCGCTATGCCGCCGTGCGGCTGCTGTATGAGCTGCTGCGCCTGCCCGACGAGGCCGACACGGCCCGCTGCCCCGCGCGGCAGGTCGAATGCGTGCGCGAGGCCGAGACGCTGGTCCTGCAGGATCTCTCGGTCCGCCGCCCGGCCCGGGAGCTGGCCGACCATTTTGGTTTGAGCGAGAGCGGCTTCAAGCTGTACTGCCAGAACGTGCTGGGCGAGGGGTATCTCGCCTACTTCCGCCGCCGCCGGCTCGAAAGAGCCGCCGAGCTGCTGCGCACGACCCCCCAGCGGGTGCAGGACATCGCCGCCCGGGTCGGCTATGAGAGCCAGGGCCGCTTTGCCCAGGCGTTCTACGACCAGTTCCGCCTGACCCCGCTGGAATACCGGCGCTTGTCGAAGTAGCCCTCTTGGCCCCCTCTGCGAGGGAGGCAAGAAAGCCACGACCCGAAAGGAGCGGAAAATTGAACAACATCACGCGCTCGATTTTCCGTGCCATTCATGAGGGGCGGTGGTTGAGCATTGAATACAAAAACCAACAGACCCAGCAGACCAAATACTGGGTCGCTATCCGCGGGCTGAACCCCAGGACCCGCACCCTGAACGTTGACGGGCTGCATCTGGGCAAATTAAGCGTGCAGGCGCTCGACCATATCAGCATTGACCGCATCCAGACCGCCGAGGTCGTGGACGGCTCGTGGTGCCCCGTCAACCAGACGCTCATCGACGACATCCGCGACAACCCCGGGCGGTACGCGGCGCTGTTTGACAACGCCGCCAACCTGCGGGTGCTGGACTATCTGGCCGCCTGCAACCGGCTGGACGCCACGCCCTACCAGTCCAACTACAGCCTGATCCATCAAATTGACGCCGACTGCTTTGCCGATTATAAGGAGGACACGCTGGAGCTGACCGACGACCAGTTCCGTGAGCTGGTGGGCCGGTTCCAGCGCCGGGTCGAGGACCGCCGCCAGAACGCCGCCCGCCCCAGCCTGCCCACGCTGGGGCTGAACCTTATCAGCATTGACACCCGGCAGGGGCTGTACGTGCTGGCCTACCGCCCGCTACGGCTCGACGTGAAAAAGCGCGCCCTGCGGGCCGAGGCGGAGCCGGTCATCTGCCGGGAGTTCACCGTCAACGGCAGCAAGCTGAGCATCCATCAATTTCTGGATGCCGACGACTATACGCTGCTGGACGAGTTCACGAAGCACGCCGAGACCATCAAGGACCGCATCACCCGCAGCAACCCGCGGGTGCGGGTCGATGACCTGCCCTTCCTCGTCGCCATCAGCCGCGACTGCCCCGTGGACTTGGAGCATGAGTACCGCGGCATCCTTACTATGTTCGAGGACCCCTCCGGCGAGACGGCCACCGCCCCGCTGCGGGCCTTCTTCGGCGAGATGACCGCCAAGCCGCGCCGCCGCAAGTCCTACCCGCTGGCGCTGCTGAACAACAAGGTCAATCTGGACCAGCTGCTGGCCATCAACAACGCCATGCGCTACCCGCTGGCCTACGTGCAGGGCCCGCCGGGCACCGGCAAGACCAACACCATCGTCAACACGCTGACGACGGCGTTTTTCAACGAGCGCACGGTGCTTTTTTCCAGCTACAACAACCATCCCATTGACGGCGTTGTGGAAAAGCTGCAGGCCGTCACCTACCACGGCCAGACCGTGCCGTTCCCGATCCTGCGCCTTGGCAACAACGAGAAAACCGCCGAGGCCCTGCGCACCATCGACCAGCTGTTTGAGCAGTGCAAAAAAATCCCCGTGCCGGAGCGGCTGCTGGACAAAAACCACGCGGACCGCACGGCCCGCGCCAAACAGCTGACCGCCCTGCTGGAACGATATGAGCGCATCCTTGATTTGCGGGAGCGGCGGGAGACCATCCGGCGCCTGCTGGACGCCCGCGGCCAGATGAACTTCCAGTACGAGCTGCAGGCCGGGCAGCTGCCGCAGGTGGACCGTGAGCTGGCCGCCTACGGCAGCATCGACTCTGCCGACGCGCTGGCTCTGCTGGACCGCAACGAGGACGAGCTGCTGCGCTACCTCTACTACACCTCGGCCCGCTGTATCCGCCGGTTGGAGGAGCCGAAATATAACGATTTAATGAGCATCGTCCACAGCCCCGACACCGACAAGGAGCGGGTCACGCAGTTCAACAAGTACCTCTCGGAGCCGGAGAACCTGAAAAAGCTGCTGCGCGTCTTTCCCATTGTGGCCACGACCTGCATCTCCGCCCACCGCCTGGGCGACCCGGAGCCGAGCTTTGACATGGTCATCATGGACGAGGCCAGCCAGTGCAGCACGGCCATGTCGCTTGTGCCCATCCTGCGCGGGGCGTCGCTGATGCTTGTGGGCGACCCGCAGCAGCTCTCGCCTGTCATTCTGCTGGACCCCGCCGACAACCGCACGCTGCGCCGCCGCTACGGTGTCACGCAGGAGTACGATTACATCGAAAACTCGATCTACAAATGCTTCCTGGCCTGCGACGCCGTCAGCGACGAGACGCTGTTGAGCTACCACTACCGGTGCAGCCCCAAGATCATCGAGTTCAACAATCGCAAATACTACAACCACAAGCTGCACATTGCCAGCCGCGAGACCGACCCCACGCCGCTCGTCTATGTGGACGTGCCCAACGACACCACCGATGAGAAAAACACCGCCCCGCAGGAGGTGCGCCGCATCGAGGCATACCTGACCGCGCACCCGGACAAGCAGGTGGGCATCATCACGCCGTTTGCGAAGCAGCGCGCCGCCATCGAGGCCATGCTGCGCGCGAAGCACTTTGAAAACGCCGCCTGCGGCACGGTGCACGCCTTTCAGGGCGACGAGAAAGACGTGGTCATCTTCTCCCTGGCGCTGACCGACCAGACCCGCCCGCGCACCTACGACTGGCTGAAAACGAACAAGGAGCTCATCAACGTGGCGACCTCCCGCGCACGGGAGCAGCTGGTCATCCTCTCGAATCAGGCCGCGCTGGACCGCCTGCACGCCGACAGCACCGACGACGATATTTACGAGCTGGTGCAGTACGTGCGCAAAAACGGCCAGTCCGAGGTGACCGAGAAGCCCGCCGCCAGCCGTGCGCTGGGCATCAAGCCCTACAGCACCAAGACCGAGGATGCCTTTTTGGAAAATCTGAACCACGCGCTGGACAATGCCTTCCTCGACGGCAGCCGCTGCACGGTCCGCAAGGAGGTACCCATCGCCCAGGTGTTTGAGGATAACCCCGGCTGCGCCGACCTGTTCTACACCGGGCGGTTCGACTTCGTCGTCTACCAGCGGGAGGGCCGCCGTCTGATGCCGATTTTAGCCATCGAGCTGGATGGCCGCGAGCACCGCGACGACCCCGCCGTCCAGCGCCGTGACCGCAAGAAGGACCAGATCTGCCGCGAGCACGGCTTTGAGCTGATCCGCGTCGAGAACAGCTACGCGCGGCGGTATAATTATATCAAGAGTATTTTGATAAACTACTTCCGCAAGGTGTCGTAGCACCCGCAAACGGGCTTTGCCCTCTCATCCCAGCGTAAAACCGAAAAGTCCTGCCTCCCTTTCCCGGAGACAGGACTTTTTCCTTTTTACCGCCAGTGAAACGTAACCATGCCGTAAATATAAATAAACAAAATCGCACCCGGCACAAAATACTTAAAAATCGGCTTCATCCAGGGGCGGACCTTCAGGCCCCTGCCAGTGTTGGTTTCGGCCACAAAATTGTCCCAGCCCCAGCCAAAGCGGTTGCAGCAGAACAGCGCCAGCACCAGCGACCCCAGCGGCAGCACATTGTTGCTGACGATGAAGTCCCAGAAGTCCAGCCACGCGCTGCCCGGCGCAAACGGCTGGAAGTGCAGCACGCTGTAGCCCAGCGCCGTCGTCAGCGCCAGCAGAAAGATGCCGACGCCGCAGACCACGCAGCCCTTCGGGCGGCTCCACCCGGTCAGCTCACGCACCATGGCAAGGATATTCTCGCAGACGCCCAGCACGGTGGACAGCGCCGCAAACACCATGAACAGGAAGAACAGCGCGCCCCACCAGCGGCCCCCGGCCATATTGCCGAACACACCCGCCATCGTGTCAAACAGCAGACTGGGGCCTGCCGTGACCTCCAGCCCGTAGGTGAAGCACGCCGGGAAGATGATGATGCCCGCCAGCACGGCCACGAACGTGTCGAGAAAAATGACCCGCAGCGACTCGCCCATGAGCGCGTGATCCTTGCCGATGTAGCTGCCGAAGATCGCCATGCCGCCCATGCCGACGGACAGCGAGAAAAACGCCTGGTTCATGGCCGCCACGATGACCCCGCCGTCAATGGCCGAGAAATCCGGCACAAGGTAGAACCGCAGCCCCTCCGCCGCACCGGCAAACGTCAGGCTGTGCACGGCCAGCACCAGCATCAGCACCAGCAGCGCGCTCATCATGTATTTGGTCACGCGCTCCAGCCCGCCCTGCAAATTAAAGCTCAGCAGCACAAACGCCGCTATAAGGACCACAAGCAGGTAGGTCACGTTCAGCCCGGGGTCTGCGATCATCTGCGCAAAGCCGAAATCCGCGTTCTGCCCGGTCAGGAACTTGACAAAATAGTACAAGATCCAACCCGTGACCACCGTGTAGAACGCCATGATGGCAATGTTGCCGATGAGGCTGACGACACCGAATACGCCCCACTTATGGCCGGGCTTTTCCAGGCGCTGGTACATGGTAACGGGGCTGGCCTGGGCGGCGCGGCCCACGGCAAACTCCATGACCATGACGGGCAGGCCCAGTACCAGCAGGCAGAGTATGTAGAGCAGCATAAAGCTGCCGCCGCCATTCTGGCCGCACATCCAGGGGAATTTCCAGACGTTGCCGCAGCCGATGGCGCACCCCGCCGACAGCATGATAAAGCCCAGGCGGCTGCTCAGGCGTTCGCGTTCGTTCATAAATCAGTTTTTCCTTTCGGTAGTGATTTCCGCGCAGACAATTTCCGTGCGGCCCTGGGTGCGGAACTTGTAGCCCCAGGTGCCCGTGCCGCCGCTGACGATGGCATCGCAATGGTCTGCAATGTGCTTTCTGCCGTAGTTGCGCTCATTTTTGGCAACCATGCCCACCGCACCCGCAGGCCAGACCTGCCCGCCGTGGGTGTGGCCGCTCAAAATCAGGTCCGCCCCCGCCGCGGCGGCGTTCTTAAAGTCCCGCGGCTCATGGTCGAGCCAGACCGTGTAGTGGTCGTCGGGGCCGCCGGGCATAAGCTGTGCCGCCGTGAAGCGGCTGCCGTTCGTGTACAGATAATCCTTGCGGCCCACGACACGCACACCGCAGGGCAGCAGGACGGACGTGTCCTCCAGGATGCGCACGCCCGCGGCGGCGAACCCGCGCTCCAGATCCGCGCGGCCAAAGCTCGGCTCCCGCCAGTGGTGGAACAGGTCGTGGTTGCCGAGGACGTAATACTTGCCCAGCGGCGCGTCCAGCTCGCCAAACAGCTTGCAGAAGGCGTCCAGCTCCTCCGGCTCGGTGAACTCGTCGAAAATATCACCGGTCAGCACAAGCAGGTCGGGACGGCACGCCTCGATTTTTGCTTTCAGCTCCGGGATACGGGTGTGATCCATCGCCGCACAGGCGCGCGGGTGGACATCACTGACCTGCACGATGGTCAGCCTGCCGTTCGGCAGATTTTTCCGCGTTGTAAAGCTGTATTTTGTCGTACAGAGCCGCAGCGCACGCCGCCGCCCCCACCACATGATAAGGCCCGTCAACAGCCACGGCGTTATGCCGTCCAACCAGATAATACGCCAAACAGTCAGCGGTGTGCCGCCGATGCGCCGCAGCGCCAGCCCGATGGCGGTACCGATGCAGTAGAATGTCACAAGATGTCCGGCAAACACGATGCCCAGCCCGAGCGGGTCGCGGCTGATATACGCCAGCACGCCCATCAGCACAAGCGGCAGTCCGTAATACAGCACCGGCCACCGGGCCACCAGCTGTAAGGGAGGCAGCTGCAAAAAGTTCAGGTACAGCAAAGCATCCAGCGCCACCTGCCCGAGGCGCGGAAGAACGAATTGGAAGAAAGGATGATACATGGTTGACGCCTTTGTTCGGTAAGAGTGCCTTCCCCCTTGGGGGAAGGTGTCTGCGGCCCCGCCCGCAGACGGATGAGGGGCGGAGATACCGTGATTACCCATACAGGGGATAGTATGGCAAAGTTCGCCCCTCATCAGTCCGCTTCGCGGCCAGCTTCCCCCTCAGGGGAAGCCTTTTAACAAAAACACCCCCGCACCTCGCGGCACGGGGGCTGAAATTTAATTTTTACTGTTCCTTCGCCTTGATGGCCGCGTCAATCGCGCGGGCAGCCTCTTTACCGGCACCCATGGCCAGAATGACCGTGGCAGCACCGGTGACAGCGTCGCCGCCGGCGTAGACCATCGGGCGGGTGGTCAGGCCGTCGGGGCCGTTCGTGATCAGGCAGCCGTGCTTGTCGGCGTCCAGACCCGGCGTGGTGGAGCGGATCAGCGGGTTGGGGCTGGTACCCAGCGCCATAATCATGGTGTCAACCTCCAGCTCGAACTCGCTGCCCTCCTTGACGATGGGGCGGCGGCGTCCGGACGCATCCGGCTCACCCAGTTCCATTTCGACGCAGGTCATACCCTTGACCCAGCCGTTCTCGTCGCCCAGCACTTCCGTCGGGTTCGTCAGCGTCTTAAAGACGATGCCCTCCTCCTCGGCGTGCTCGACCTCCTCTTTACGGGCAGGCAGCTCGGCCATGCCGCGGCGGTAGACGATGTAGACATTCTCGGCGCCCAGACGCTTGGCGCAGCGGGCCGCGTCCATGGCGACGTTGCCGCCGCCGACAACGGCAACGGACTTGCTCTTCATGATGGGCGTGCGGGAATCCTCCTTGTACGCCTTCATCAGGTTGACGCGGGTCAGGTACTCGTTGGCGGAGTAGACGCCGTTCAGGCTCTCGCCGGGGATGCCCATAAAGCGGGGCAGACCGGCACCGGACGCGACATAGACGGCCTCAAAGCCGTAGTCGTTCATCAGCTCGTCGATGGTCAGGACTTTACCGATGACCATGTTCGTCTCGATGTCCACACCCAGCTCCTTCAGACCCTCGACCTCGTGCTGGACGATGTCCTTGGGCAGACGGAACTCGGGGATGCCATACATCAACACGCCGCCCGCAACGTGCAGAGCCTCGTAGACGGTGACCTTGTAGCCGAGCTTGGCCAGATCGCCCGCGACGGTCAGGCCGGACGGGCCTGCGCCGATAACAGCGACCTTGTGGCCATTGGGCGCGGGGGCGGCGGGCTTGGTATGTACGTTGTTGCGGTACCAATCGGCGACAAAGCGCTCCAAGCGGCCAATGCCGACGGCCTCGCCCTTGATGCCGCGGACGCACTTGCCTTCGCACTGGTGCTCCTGCGGGCAGACACGGCCGCAGACGGCGGGCAGCGCGCTGGACTGGGCAATCACGTTGTAGGCGGCCTCAAAGTCGCCCTCGGCGACGTGCTTGATGAAGCCGGGAATATCAATTTCAACGGGGCAGCCGCTGCGGCAGGGGTGGTTCTTGCACTGCAGGCAGCGTTTGGCCTCGTTCACGGCCATCTCCTCGGTGTAGCCAAGGGCGACTTCCTTGAAGTTTTTGTTGCGGACGTTCGGCTCCTGGCTGGGCATGGGGCACTTTTTCGGGTCCATGTTCGGCATAATTACTGCACCTCCTGCTTCAGCAAATTGCACTCGGCCTCGCGGGCGTGGGCCTCAAAGGGCTTGTACATCGTGCCGCGGTGCATAGCCTCGTCAAAATCGACCTCAAAGCCGTCAAAGTCGGGACCGTCCACGCAGGCAAACTTGGTCTGCCCACCCACGGTCAGGCGGCAGCCGCCGCACATACCGGTGCCGTCCACCATAATGGGGTTCATCGACACAACGGTCTTGACGTTGTGGGGCTTGGTCGTCTTGACGACAAATTTCATCATGATCAAGGGTCCGATGGTGATGACCTCGTCAAAGTTTGCGCCCTCGACGATCTTCTTCTCCAGCGGGGCGGTGACAACGCCCTTCTCGCCGTAGGAGCCGTCATCGGTCATAATGATAAACTCATCACAGCAGGCGCGGAACTCGTCCTCCAGAATGACCAGATCCTTGTTGCGGAAACCGACGATGCCGGTGACCTTGGTGCCCTGCTCGTGCAGTGCCTGGGCAATGGGCAGCGCAATGGCGCAGCCCACGCCGCCGCCGACGACGCAGACGTTTTTCAGACCCTCGATCTCGGTGGCCTTGCCCAAGGGTCCCACAAAGTCATGCACGGCCTCGCCCTCTTTGAGGGAGTTGAGCTGCATAGTACCTGCGCCGACAACCTGGAAAATGATGGAAACAGTGCCGGCTTCGCGGTCAAACCCGGCGATGGTCAGGGGGATGCGCTCGGAGTCCTCCTTTGCGCGAACAATGATAAACTGGCCGGCCTTTGCCTTCTTGGCAATGAGCGGCGCGTGGATGCAAAGTTCGGTTACGGTGGGGTTCAGCTCCCGCCGTTTGATGATAGTAAACAAAGCGATCTCTCCTTCTCTTTGTTTTTATAAATATACATTTATATTGTAGCGTATTTTACGAGGAATGTAAAGAAGAAAGTTAAGGAAACGCGGGCGAGGAAACGGGAGAGATGAATCCCCCTACGGTTGGCGGAAAGTTCGCGGCCAAGGATGTAGGGGGCGGCGTCCCCGACGCCCCCGGAGGGGTCAAGACCCCTCCCTACGATGCAAAAGATAAAGGGGATACAATGGCAAGGCTGCGGGCCGGGCATGCCCGGCCCCTACAGGGTGGCGTGAACGGGTCGCGCACGAAAGGGGCGCGCGGGTGGCTGCCTCTCCCGTTCAGCCCCACAAAAACAAAAAAACGAGACGGCCACTGCCCCGTCTCGTTTTTTCTTAAAAAGAAGGAGAAAAACAGAACGTCTCGCCGGCGCCTGAATGCGAACGGAACCACCCCTCTACAAGTGATACTCTCCCTACGGATTCGGCAGGGCGCTCTGGTATTCTTCCTCTTTAGCTGTCGCTCGGAAGCTCTCGCTTTCGATGTACTTATACTACACTATTTTTGTCGAATTTGCAAGATGCGTGCTTGTACAACATGCTACGTTTACCCCATCTTGTTTTGTATAGTTTGCACAACTGTTCACGGATAATTCATACAAATAGCGCCCGGAGCGTTCAAAACCCCGGGCGCAAGAAATATGCTGTTTTCAGACCGGAATAGCGGGATTTCTCCGCTTATTCCACAGGAACGATCCAGCCCTTGGTGTCGGGCAGCTTGCCCCACTGGATGCCGGTCAGCGTATCATACAGCTTCTGGGTCAGCTCGCCGATGTGGCCGCCGCTGATGTGGGCAACCTTGCCCTCCCAATCCAGCTCCTTGACAGGGGAGACAACGGCAGCCGTGCCGGTGCCAAAGACTTCCTCCAGCTTGCCCTCGTCGGCAGCCTTCATGATGTCGGCAATGGCAACACGCTCCTCATGCACCTTGTAGCCCCAGTCCTTCAGCAGCTCGATGATGGAGCGGCGGGTGACGCCGGGCAGAACGGTGCCCACGCAGGGGGCGGTGTAGATCTCGCCGTCGATCTTGAACATGATGTTCATGGAGCCGACTTCCTCGACGTACTTCTTCTCAACGCCGTCCAGCCACAGCACCTGGGAGAAGCCGCGCTCCTCGGCCAGCTCGCCGGCCTTGATGGACGCGGCGTAGTTGCCGCCGCACTTCGTAAAGCCGGTCAGGCCCGGGGCGGCGCGGATGTACTCATCCTCAACATAGATGCGGACGGGGTCGAGACCCTCGGCATAGTAGGCACCGGAGGGCGCGCAGATGATGGCAAAGCGGTAATGCTTGGCGGCATGAACGCCCAGGCCCACATCGGTAGCGATGCAGAACGGGCGGATGTACAGGGACGCACCGTCGGAGTGGGGCACCCAGTCGCGGTCCACATCGACCAGCGCCTTGACAGCCTGCACGAAGTCCTCCGGCGGGATGGGGGGCATGCCGAGACGGTCCGCGGAATCGTTGAAACGGTTCGCGTTGCAGTCGGGGCGGAACAGCTGGATCTTGCCGTCCGCGGTGCGGTAGGCCTTCATGCCCTCAAAAATTTCCTGTGCGTAGTGGAACACGGTGGTAGCCGGGTCCATCTCCCACGGGCCATAGGGGACGATGCGGGCGTCATGCCAGCCCTCGCCCGCGGTATAGTCCATCAGGAACATGTGGTCGCTGAACTGCTTGCCGAAGCCGAGCTTCGACTCGTCCTGCGGCTTTTCCTTCGGATGGGTCGTTTTGGTGATTTTAATGTCCAACATAATTTCACACTCTCCCTTTTATACTCAAGCGCACCGCCGCACAGCAGTGCGGGTGATGGTTAGGTTTATTATAGCGCTGTCGCGCGGCGAGTGCAAGCCCTTATTTACAAAATGTGTATTTTGTGTTGCAAAAAGCGCAATTCGCGTTTTCCCCGGCTTTCCACAGTTTTCAACAGCGCCGCTGTGGAAAATGTGGAAAATAAACGTTTTTTCTACGTAGATTTTCCCGGTTTTCCGCTTTTGAACGGGTCCGGGCGGCAGAGTTTTCCACGCTTTCCACGGAGTTTTCAACATTTCCACGGTGGATAACCGTTATACGCCGTGGATAACTCGGGGTGAATATACGGAATGTGAACGGGGTGTGAACAGAAAAAGCGTGCCGCTCTCTTTCCCACAAGAGAGCGGCACGCAGTCCAAACTCAATTTTCTTTTCGGTGCACCACAAACATCACCATGCTGAACACCAGCATAAACGCTGCCAGCCCTGCCGCAATCAGCAAAATCAGCTGGAAGACCTTCACGTTAAAGTTTGTCTGCAAATTCTCCCGCGCGGCGGAGACCACATCCGAACCGGAGGAAACCGTCGATTGGGTGTTATTGGCCATCTCCTCGGCGGCGGTCAGTGCGGCCTGGGCGGCGTCGGTGTCGCCCAACACCTCCAGCGCGTCGGCCAGTGCCTGCCCGCCCATGGCAACCAGACGGTCATTCGTCTCGCTCTTGATCTTCTCGTGATTGACCGCGTTGGCCAGGTACTCGGCAAACAGGTCTGTTGCGCCGCGCACGGCGGGGGCGTAGTCGTCCTTGATCTGCCAGCCCTTGACGGTCCACATACCGTTCATGTAGAACAGCAGCTGCATACCGGAATCCTCCAGCAGAGCGCTGTACACGGCGTCCGCAAAGGCCGTGCTCGAGGTATCCACCGTGCCGAAGCTCAGCGAGATGAACTCCTTGACGCGGTCATACTCGGTCAGATTCGCGTAGTAGCTGCGCAGCGCCTCGGCCAGGTCGGTGTCCTTTGTCACCTTGGAGCCGACGACGACGGAGTCGAGGTCCGCCCGCAGGTCCCCGTTGCTGAAGCGGCTCAGCGTGCCGTCATCGTCTATATTAAAGGAAGCGCGCATCGCCTCGGCGTAGCCCGCGGCATCGTCGGCCTGGCCGTAATACTGCCTGGCCAGCTCCTCACAGTCGCCGCCCCAGCTGCCCGTGATGGGTATGCCGTTGTAGACAAGGTTCATCGACGCCAGCAAGTGCCCAAAGTCGATGCTCTCTCCGTTGGGCAGGACGACGGTGTTCATATTCTGCAGCGACGCCAGCTCGGGGTCACTGCTGTTGACGCAGCTCTCAAACCCGGCGTCGCGCACACCGGCGGTCAGCTGCCAGATCGTGGTGTTGTACTCCCCCGTGCGGGTGTAGGCCAGCGTCAGCTCGATCGGGTCGGGCGTGTCGGTCTGATTGGCCGAGTACTCCCGCGCCAGCGCCTGCAGGCGGGACAGGCGGTCCAACACCGTGTCGTAGTCCTCCGCATGGGCGGGCAGTGCCGCCGCGCAGAACAGCCCCAGCAGCACAAACAGCATAGCCAGCAGGCGGGGCATACGGTTCGCTATAGAATTCGTAGTCAAGCACCTCCGGTAAAACAGGACAAAAGCCGGGGCAAGGCTGCGCCTGCGCCCCGGGTCCGACTTTTTAACCAATTTGTAATCTTTAGTATACCACATCCGCCCCGGGTTTGTCACCTGTTTTTTTGTGTGTATTCTGTGCGTCTTGACTTTTTGCCCCGCATAGGCTTTAATAGAGGCATTACGGAGGTAATTCTATGCACAAACAAACGCATAAACGCGCTTTTTATACCCTTGCAGGCTGCATTGCCGCGCTGGCTCTCTGCGTGGCGGCATCGCTTTTTCTGCTGACGCCCGCACCGAAAGCGCAGGACGTCACCATACCCGGCACGCGCGGGGACATTTACGCCACGGTACAGCTGCCCGGCAAGCTGGCCCGCGGGGAGGAGCTACCGCTCGTCGTGCTCTGCCACGGCTTTACCGGCAGCCGCAGCGGCGACGGCCACTTTGCGCCGCTGGCCACCGATCTGGCCGCCCAGGGCATTGCGACGGTGCGGCTGGATTTTCCCGGCTGCGGCAACAGCACCGAGCCGTTCACGGCCTACACGCTGTCCAACATGACCGACGACGTCGAGAGCGCCATCACCTACATGCAGCAGACCTACGGCACGGGCCGCACAGCGCTGGTGGGTCACAGCATGGGCGGACGGCTGGCCAGCCTCTACCCGCAGCGCAGGGGCGGCATCACGGCGCTGGCGCTTTGGAGCCCCGCCAACGGCGCGGGCCTGCGCGGCATGGAGTTTTTGAACATCGACGACTTTTCCGCCGTGGAAGCGCTGGCCGCTGAGGCCGAGGCGGGCGGCAGCATCAGCACCTGGGGCGTCGATGTCAGCGGAACGCTGTTCACCGAAATGCGCGATTCCGACCCGAACGCCGCCCTGCGGGAGAGCGCCCTGCCGACACTTTTGACCTACACCGGCCATGAGGGCATTTTGAGCGACACGACCCAGGCCGAGACGATAGCCGCCGTCGAGAGCCTGCCTGACGGCAGGGCCGTGCTGGAGCCGTTTGCCGAGGGGAACCACAACTATCTATCCGAGGACGCCGCCACCGCCGCCGCGCTGGACAAAGCGTTGCGGGAGACGACAGTGGCGTTTTTGGTGGAGTATTTGAAGTAGGCCAGCCGCGCCTGCGAAGCCGACAGGAACGGGCGCCTGACGAAGCCCTTTGAGACTGTGACCGGCTGAAAACATCGGCAAAATACAGAAAGAAAGCAAAAACCGCGGAGAAGCGCAAACTTTTCCGCGGTATTCTTATTGCAGATTTACCAGCACATAGTCCCCGCAATCGACAATCGCCCCCGCCCGGGGGTATCCCGGCAGGTGGTGGGCGTCGGCGTAGGTCTGCGCCTGCTCATGCAGGGCAGCGCTGTGGGTCATGTCCAAAGCAAAGCCATAGTAGCGGAACAGGTGCTCCGCTGCCTGACCGTAGACGTCGTCCACCTCGGAGAAGGCCGTGACCGACCAGTTCAGCACCGAGTTGCAGTTGGTCTCGACGTACTTGACGGTGTCGCCGCTCTCCCAGCTCGTGTGCTCACGGAAGAAGCGGTACAGCGGGTGCTGCATCGGGTCAGCCGTCGTGTACCGGGTGATATTCTCCCCCAGCGTGTAACGGCCCACCAGCACCACGGGCTTGTCGGTGCCGTAGTCGCGCACAAGCTCGGTGCCCAGAGTGCGCACCACGGCGGCCTCCTGCTCGGAGCGCTGGTAATCGACGGCCAGCAGATGGTTCAGGTACATGGCCTGGTGCAGACAGAGCAGCACCGCCAGCAGCTGCACGCTGCCCAGCAGCACAGCCCGCCGGGCCGCAGCGCGGCGCAGCAGCTCATACACGGCCAGCCCCGCCAGCGCCACAAACAGCGCAAACACCTGGCAGGTGCGGTAGGGCGAGTACCGCCCCTGCACAAACGACAGCAGCACCAGTGAGAACAACGTCCCCGCGCCGGTGAGCAGCAGCAGGGGCCGCTTTTTGCGCACCGCCAGCACGATGACCAGAGCGACAAACACCGGCACCGCCACCGCCAATTCAGCAATGGGCAGGTAGAAACAGCCGCGCAGTGCGTAGTTAATCAGAATGCCCTTGACAAGCAGCTTTGCAAGATAGACAAATGGGTAGAACGCCCACAAAATTTCGGTAGCGCCGTTGGCCGCAGCCTGCGGCAGCACAAGATGGATGCCCGACGTCACCAGCACGCGCAGGCAGAGCCCGCCGACCAGCGCCGCCGCGTACCACAGTCCCTCGGTCAGGACTGCCACAAGCCGCGGGCGCTCGGCGGCCAGCAGCTGCTTCAGCGTTAAAAGCGCAAAGACGGCCAGCACAAACACCGCCGCCAGTGACTCATAGGACGAGCAGACCACCATCAGGCAGAGCGCTGCCGCGCCCATGCGCAGAGCCCTGCCGCGCCACGGCACGCCAGGCTGGCGCGCGTCCCACAGCAGATTCAGCGCAGCGGCGTCCAGCAAATAGCCGCCGCAGACGCAGACATTCGCGCCGCTGTACTCCCAAATTTCGTTCATCAGCGGGTAGGAGACAAACAGGCAGGCAAACAGCCCATAGCCGAACATGCTGATGCGGTCCTGCGCGGCCTTGCGCAGCAGCGCACAGAAGCTCACCGCCGCCAGCGCCAGCAGCAGCGCCGCCAGCAGGTCAATGCCAAAGGCATAGCTCGGCTCTGCCCTGCCGTAGCCCAGCACCGCGGCCCAGAGGTTCATGCCGAACCGTCCGGTGGACAGCATGACGCCGCCCGTGCCGATGTAGCGATCCCCTTCCAGCGAGTCAATGCTGACCCGTGTCGTGGCGATGGCATAGCCATAGCTGAGCAGCAGGGTCAGCCCCAGCGCCGCGCGGAATTTCGCGTTTTTCAGGAAATAACCAAACTCCTGCTTCATGCCGGTCACTGGTCGTCCGGCCCAAAGTTGAGGCGTTCTTCCTCCACAACGAGCGGGCGGTTCATGATGCGGGTGTTCATAGCCATGACGTACTCACCCAAAAAGCCCAGGAACGCCAGCTGAATACCGCCCATAAAGAAGATGGCGATCATCGTCGGCGCGTACCCGGCGCGGAAGCTCTGCCAGAACAGCAGCTTGGCAATCAGATAGAACAGGCCGACCAGAAAGCTCAGCCCCGCCACCAGGAAGCCCGCGAACGTTGCAATGCGCATACCGGCCTTGGTGTAGCTGGTAAAGCTCAGCATGGCGGCGTCGTACAGGCTGTACCAGTTGTTGTGGGTCTTGCCCGCGCGGCGCTGGGGTTGGGTGTACTCGATTTCCTTGCGCTCGGGGCCCAGCTCGGCCACAATGCCGCGGATGAAGGGCGTCGGGTCCTTCAGGTTGCGCAGCGTCTGGATAAAGCTCTTGTCGTACAGGCCAAAGCCGGTGAACTGCTCGATCTGCTCGCAGCTGCTCATCTTCTTGATGAGCTTGTAGTAGCAGCCGCGCAGCCAGTACATGACCGGGTTTTCCTTGCTCTGGGTCTTGCGGCCAATGACGATTTTGTAGCCCTTTTCCCACTCGGCCACAAACCTGGGGATCATCTCCACAGGGTCCTGGAAGTCGGCGCACATCGTGATCGTGCAATCGCCGGAGGTGTGGATCATGCCGTAGTACGGGCTATTAAACTGACCAAAGTTCTTGACGTTGAAGATGGCCTTGACGTGCTTGTCCTCGGCGCAGATCTGCCGGATGATGGCACGGGTGCCGTCCTCGCTCTTATTGTCGATGAACAAAATCTCATAGTCGTAGTTCGGGCAGCTCTTGACCAGCTCATCGCGCACAGCCTCATAGATGGGGCGGGCGTTCTGCTCCTCGTTGTAGCAGGGGATCATTACCGAAATCGTCTTTTTCTCACTCATTTTGTCTCTTTCCTTACCCACTCAATGGTTTCGCGGATTCCTTCTTCAAACGGGGTCGCGGGCCGCCAGCCGGTGTCCTCCTGTAAGGCCGACGTGTCCGCCTGCAGGTGCATGACCTGCAGCGGGCCGTAGGGGACCTCCCCCAAGCCCAGCGGCAGCGCCGGGTCGATGGCGTCGCGCAGCGCCTCGATGTAGTCCTTCAGCGGGCGGGCCGTGCCGCTGCCCAGCGGGTAGACTCTGCCGTCCTGTCCGCTGACGGCCAGCGCGTAGAACGCAGCTGCCGCGTCGGCGGCGTACAGGTAGTCCCACTGCTGGATGCCCGCGGTCAGAGCGGGCTTCTCGCCGTGCAGCAGCTTACGGATGGTTCCGCTGATCATCGTGGCCGGACCGTCGTGCGGGCCGTAGACGCTCAAAATGCGCGTCCAGATGTGGGCTACGCCCTGCCTCTGGCACTCGACGCGGCTCATCTGGCCGGCGCACAGCTTGGCCATGCCGTAGCCGTTTTCCGGGAAGCAGGGGGTCTGCGCGGTCAGCACACCCTCCACGCGGCCATACTCGGCCTGGCTGCCGGCTCCGATAAAGACCTGGCAGCCCAGCTGCGCCGCGGCGCGGCAGGCCGCAATGGTGTAGCGGATGTTCTCGATCTGCGCCGGCATGTCGTTGCGGCCCGGGCCGATCGTGTGCGCCCACGCAAAGTGGAAGAACGCATCGGCCTTTTCCGGGATCAGCTCCGGCAGCGCGGCCAGCTCCGCCGCATCGCAGGGCACCACATGCAGCCGCGCGTCCTGCGGCAGCAGCGCCGCCCGCGCGCTGCCCGGGTGGGTGACCGCGTAGACCGTCACGCCCTCCGCCAGCAGCTTTGCACACAGCGCCATCCCGATTGCCCCCGTAGGGCCGGTGATGATGGCGGTGCGGATTTGTCTTTGAATGCTTGCCATTTTTGAATCACGCACTCCCTTACACTTCCGGCATCAGCGGGATGAACATCTGCTTTTCCAGCTCCTCACGCGGCAGGAAGGGGGCCAGGTCCTCCAACGGGGGGCTGACCAGCGTGCCGTCGGGCAGGCGCTTGGTGCTGCTCTTGGGCTCCCAGACCTGTTTCGTGTCGGTGAAAATCTCGCAGAAAGCCGGGCCGTCCAGTGCCAGCACCGTGTCCACGGCCTGCTTCATCTCGGCGTTGCTGTGGGCGCTGTAGTAGGAGTAGCCAAACGCCTTTGCAATCTTTTCAAACTCCGGGAAGGACAGGTCGCCGCTCTCGGGGCCGATGCCGACCTTGCAGTGCTCCTTGAAAAGGTTGTTCTGCGTCAGGCGGATAGAGTGGTAACCGTTGTTGTTGATGAGGAAGATTTTGATAGGCAGCTTGTTCGTCAGGATGGTCTGCAGTTCCTGCAGGTTCATCATGATGGAGCCGTCGCCCTCGAGGCAGATCGTCGGGCGGCGTCCGCCGCCGATGCAGGTGCCAATGGCTGCGGGCAGACCGTAGCCCATGCTGGCAATGGCGCTGTTGTTTGCCATCCGGCTGCCCTTCTGGATGACATACGCCTGGTTACCGACGACACAGCACGCACCGTTGGAGACCGCGGTCAGGCTGTTCTCCGGCAGGCGACTGCTTAAATAGCGCACAAAGGCGTAGACGTTGGCGGTCTCGCCGTTTTCCTCCCACTGGCGGGGCAGCACGGCGGGGTAGTCGCGTTTCCAGCGCTGGCAGGTGGCCAGCCACTCGCCGCCCGCGTTCACGGGGGCCGCGGCAACCTTATCCAGCTTGGTCAAAAAGTCCTTCGCGTCGGCCCAGACCGGCATTTCGACGTGCAGGGTCGGCTTTTTCAGCTCGGCCTGGTCAATGTCCACCATGATGACCTCTGCCGCGCGGGCCCAGGTCTTCCAGTTGTAGCCGACCTGGCGGATAGAAATGCGCGTGCCTACGGCCAGAATCAAGTCTGCGTTTTGGATAGCCCAGTTGCCCGGGCGGTCACCCATGTTGCCGGCGCGCCCGCAGTACAGCGGATTGTCATCCTCGATGAGGTCCACGGCGTTCCAGTAGGTGACGATGGGGATGTTGAGCTTTTCCGCCACGGAGCGGAACGCCGCATACCCGCCGGACAGGCGGATGCCATAGCCCGCGTGGAACACTGGCCGTTTGGCGTTCTTGATTTTTTCCAGAATCGTCCGGATCGTGGTGTCGTCCACCGACGGGGGCAGCTGGGCGTCATCCTCGGCGGGGTCGTAGCCGCGCAGCTCGTCAGTCTCGATGTAGCCGCCCTGGAAGTTGACCGGGATGTCCAGCCAGACCGGGCCGGGGCGGCCCGTTGTAGCCAGATGCCACGCCTTTTCCAGCAGGTAGCGAATGTCCTTGGGGTCCTCCAGCATGGCGGCGAACTTCGTCATGTACTGGACGGACTTGGTGATGTCGTACTCCTGGTCGCCCATGGCGCGCAGCGGCGTACCGGTGTACTGCAAGGCGTACCGGGCCGTGGTGTCATAGCGCACCTGGCCGGAGACAATGAACATGGGGATGGAGTCCAGCCAGCCGCCTACTACACCGGTCAGCGCGTTGGTGCCGCCGGGGCCGGTGGTCACGCAGACCGCCGCGATCTTGTTTTCCAGCCGGGCGTAGGCCTCCGCCGCAATGGCACAGGCCTGCTCATGGTGGTTGTAAGTCACATGCAGCCGGGGGTTATGGCCCAGCGCATCGTTCAGGTGCATAGCGCCGCCGCCCACGACGGAGAAAACATCCGTCACACCGCGCGCCGCCAGAAAGTCCGCCACATAATCCGCTAAACGCTGTTTCATTGGGTTGCTCCTTTTCCATTCAGTCAATTTTCAGGAACCAATACCGGGTGGCCGTCCGTTCCCTTTGTCCATTCGACAAGCGTAATCGCTTCTTCTGCGCCGCTCTCGCTGTTTGCTTTATTCTTTTCTCTTACTGCGGCATTCAGACGCTTCACCAGGAAATCACTGTTGAAAACATCTTCGTCGGCATAGCTGACACGCTTTTCTTGAATAGCGGGTCTATCAAGCAGGCTTGTCTTTTGACCCGTCAGCTGATAAACATTCTCTACCATAATTGAGCTATTATAGGCGATTGCATCCGCGTTTTCGCCACCAGTCAGCGCACCGGCACTAACACAGTTTACAACACTACCAGCGAAGTTATCGGTAATGCCACCAGCGCGCGAGCTCGTGACATTCACATCCGTAAAGCAGTTCATAATCTCTGCCTCCGGGTTGACTGCATAGCTGGCAATTGCTCCAACACAGTCGCCAGTCAGGCTGCCCGCTTCAAGCCCCAGATTGTAAACAGCCCCTTCGAGACGTCCAAACAGACCGACATCCTCTGTAGCCTTGCCCTGAATGCTCAGATTGCGGATAATATGTCCCTTGCCATTGTAGGTGCCGTAAAAATAGCTTTCCCCGCTGAATGCACCAATGGGCGTAAATTTTTTACCGTCCATATCAATGTCAGCGGTCTGTTCAACATACTGATCTGCAAAGCTCATGCCGCGGTTGACATAATTGCTGAACGCCTGCAAATCCTCCGCCGACTGAATCAGATACGGCTCTTCCTCGGTTCCCTTTCCTTCCAAGGTGAAGCTACCCCAGTCTGTCTCGTCTGCCAGCTTGTACACCTTGATCTTACCGGTTCTTTCCTCACCATACACGCCCAACAGGGTGTAGCGTGTGCCCAGCAGTCGTCCAAAATTCTTTTCCAGCTCGCGCTGCTTCAATTTCTCACCATTGCGGTAACTTTCTTCGTGAACCTTCTTGCAGTTTGGAACATCATCCTTCCAGATTACAATGTCAGGCAGATTTTCCTGTAGCAGCTCGTCCTCCTGCAAAACGTACTGGTCGTCTACCACGTCATAGAACAGAACCGGAACAAACGTATCCATTGTATAGCGGTTTGTCAGAATATTAAAGAGCTTTACATAGGGATAGCCAAAAATCGTTGCATCTTCTGTTGTGTTTTCAAGAATCAGCTGTGTGATGTCTTTCAACATCTTGTCGTCCTCCGCAGAAAAACGGAAGCCTCGCAGCGCGGGGATGCCGGTGGCGTAGATTTTTTTGTCATACTCTGCCTGTTCACAGCCCCACCAAGAATAGGAACATACGACCTTCTGTGCAATACAAGCCATCGAAAGTACTGTGCACAGCGCAATCGTACCGATTTTGACCGATTTTTCCGTAACTTTATCTGTAAATACGCTGTTCAGCCCAACACACAGAACAAACGGCATAGCCAACATAATCCCATGGTAGGAAATTTCTGATGCCGATGCCATACTGGCTGCATATATCGTAGAAAATGCCGCACAGGCCATCCAAAAGTGCTCACGTGCATAGCCGTCATTGCCATCCGCTTTTATTTTCATAAGGGAGCGGGCAATCAGATATAGATCCAAAAAGCTGATGATCGTATACAGCGTACCAGTCACACTCTTAAACAGCGTGCCTGATTCATAGATTGCTTCCAATAAGCTCCCGTTATCTTCGCCTAATGACGCATAACGGGCCGTAACCAGAATAGTCACCACATAGGCGGCACACAGACCGTAAAATACATCGTGCATTATCTTGCTGCCGCTTCTGCGCTTTTGGCTGTACGCCAGCAACAGTAGCAACCCTCCACCGATGACAACGGCTTGGACGCTTTTCGTACCAACGAGCACTTCGATAAAGTCGTTCGCAGCCTGCCTTTCCAAAACATAGCCGCCGCCTATGACCAGCAGCAAGAGCATCCGTCCTGCTGTCTGACTCTCGTTTTTCTGCGCCAGTGTTATGGCAGCTACACACCCCACCATCAGTAAAAATACCGGCGCATTGATTGTCCAGCCCGTAAAGATTTTCAGCAAAATGGCAAGCGGACTGCCTTTGCCTCCCGTGTGCATAAAGACCTGCTGAAAGAACGGAAGCAACGCGCCATTGACGGCAAGGATTCCCATGGCCACGACGAACACCAGCAAAAAGCCAAGTATGACCGCCGCACAATATTGCAGAAAGCCTTTGTCTTTTTTCTTCCAGCAGTAGACACTCAAAGCCAGCAGATAAATAACCCCCGCAGCTGCAAAAATCGTCTGCTTGTTCAGAAAGAGCAGCCCCAGCATAGCGCCGGCAGCAAACAGGTATTTCCCGGCGGCTTTCTTATCTGCCGCCTCTGCAAATCCCAGAACACAATAGAGCAGCAACACAGACAAAAACGGAATCGTCTGGTTATAATCACCGAATAAATCGTAGACAGAGGCCGTGCACAGAATCGCAGAGAAGGCACACGCTGCAAAGGCGGCATATCTATTGAAATACCGGCAGAGCAGCCGAAACATCAACTCATAAATAGCAATCCGCTGTACCAGCCACCACGCACGGTAAATGAACAGGCTGCCAAACGACAGCTTCCAGAGCATCACATCAATCAGGATGTTCAGTGGCGGCAGGTAATAGTAAAAATCGCGGTATGGAAATTTCCCGTGCAATACCAGCTCTGCATAGTTTACATTCCAGCCTTCCGTAATGGGCATCGTGTTGGCGAAATAAATTGAGGAATAGGCCAGAATCACCACACAAAGCAGTGCAGCCAATACCCAGCCTCGCGCGTTCTGGCGCTTATTCGTATGTGGTTTTTCCATTACTAATTGCATCGTGCTTGTTCTCACTTTTCCTTAAATGTCCACAGCTTGTTGATAACAAAGTTCAGCGGGATCGTCACTAACAGATTAACGATGGGCGCAATGGACTTGCTGACACTGAAGAATGCAACTTCGATCCAGAGCAGCACGTTGGACAAAATCGATGTGCCGCCGTAACTGACATAGGTCTTACCCAGCCGCTTGAGCTTGCTGCGCCAGTCATTGGCGTTGCCGGTAAAGACAAACTTGTCATTCCAGAAAAAGGCGTTGGCAATGCTCAGAATCGTGCCCAGGATGCTGCCGACCATATACAGATCCGGGCTGATCCACAGGAAGATATAGTAGACCGCCATGGACACAGCCGTGTTGCTTACGCCCACCAGGCCGAACTTGATGAACTGCTTGAACAGCTCCACAAATTCCTCTTTATTTTTTGCGCCCAGCAGGGCCAGCAATTTCTGCATAGTATATGTTTCCTTCCGTTATTCGGTTTCCTCCACAGCACCCTCACTGGTGACCGCCAGGTTTGCCACCGAGAAGGTGCCATTCTTGCGTGAAGAAGCATCATAGACTGCCATCGGGCCGTCATAGCTCACATCGATTTGGGTCTGGCCGGGAACCACATCTACCGTGTAGCACACGGTCTGCCCCTCATGGTCAATCTTAATATCCGTCCGCTTCTGCTTCCCGGTTGTACCATCAGCATCTTCCAGATTCGGTGCTTCAAACGTCATCGTATAGGCGCGCTTCAAATCCATGCCGTAACCTGTCTGGAACGTGACCACCATCCTCTGCGTAAATGGCGCGTGGTTGTAAATCATAATATACGCACCGCGGCCGCTCCATGTTGCCTCTACCGGGTTGCCGTCGCTGTCCTGCACGTCCTTCTGCTGGATGCCCTCGGCATCCAGTCGGCCGTTATAGCCGTAGTCAAAGCCCCAGTTGTGGGTGCGCTGCCACAGCTGCTGGCCGCCCACACCGGCCACCGCCACACAAACGGCCAGCAGCACCGTGGCTGCCGGGTGTCCGTGTGCCGGCTTGACCGGCCTTTCCGCACAGCGTACACGCACCCCCTGCACCGCCTGGACAAAGCACCAGACAATGAGCAGCAGCAGCATGACATGACAAATCGTGTTGCGCGGTACAAAGGACGGCTCCATCTGATCCCGCCGGAACAGCGGCAGCGGCAGCACCGGCACCATCAAGGCCAGATAGGGCAGCACGTTGTCCCTGCGCAGCTCACGCTCCTGCTCCATAAACAGGAATAGCGGAATCAAAAACAGGCACCATACATAATCATACTGGGACTGGAACATCAGCATCGCCAGAATGATTGCTGTAATGCGTTTCCACTCCTTATCCATAAAAAAGCTGCACACCAGCAGCACCGCTGCCAGCACAATGCCCAACAGTGCGTAGCTGCCATAGCCCAGTTGCGTGCCCAGCAGCTTGTCCACCGCATGTCCGGCCTCTGCCAAAATGTTGGAGAAGCCGTTGCCAATCCACGGTTCACCTCTGCTGCCGCTAAAATCAAACAGTACACGGAACCATAGTGTCAGGCCAAACAATCCTTCATTGAAGAAGAACAGCGGGAAGCACAGGCAGATAACACCGTACAGCACCGTGCGCACCGCGGCCAGATAGTTTTTATCGCGCAGCAACAGCACGCCCAGAAACGCCGGGTACAGCTTGAAACCGGCGGCAATCGCAAGTGCCAGACAGGCCAACTCCCGCAAAAGTGGGTTTTCTGAATTGCGGTACAGGATAAAAAATGCCATTAACGGCCAGCACAACAGCAGAATATTGCCGCGTTCCAAGCCGTACAGTACCCCATAGCTGAACACTGCACAGAATGCCAGCAGCTCTTTCCGCCCCCCGCAACTGCGCGTCAGGCGTTCTGTCATCGATACAATTCCTAAGACCACCACGATAACAAAGACGATAAACAGCATCATCGTCGCTTGCTGCAAACGCAAATCCCGTTCTGTTCCCTTCATGTTGAGAGACGAGATAAACGATTCCGTCCACGTAGCTGATTGTGTCTTTGGCACAAGCAAATACAACACATAGAAAAACAGATTTGCAAGCGGCGGGTACAGCGTATCGAACTGTCCGTAGGGCATACGTCCACGCATATACTCAATACTATGGAAAAAGTCCATACCGGTATCGGTGACATCATAAAAGAAGAATCGATGCAGCAGCGCACCACGGCTGGCCAGCAGGGCAAGCAGCAGCACCGCCAGACAGACCACCGTCGCCCAGCAGTAGATCTGCATAGGCGTCAGCCGCCTGTTTTTGTCCAACCGCAGTCCGGGTGCGCGGGTTGTTTTCACTTTTTGCTGCATCATAGGGGTCCGTACCTCGTTGTCAAAATTTTACTGATTCACAGCCTCGATAATCGTCTTGGCCATGTAGTCGATCATCTCGTCGGTCATGCCGGGGTAAACGCCGACCCAGAAGGTGTTGTTCATGATAAAGTCGGTGTTGGTCAGCTCGCCCACCACGCGGTAGGCGTCGGTGCCGCGGATCTGGTCAAAGCAGGGGTGCTTGATGAGGTTGCCGCTGAACAGCAGCCGGGTCTGCACGTTGTGGCTCTCCACATAGCGGGTCACGGCGTTGCGGTCCAGACCGCTCTCCGGCTTGACAGAGATCAGGAAGCCGAACCAGGACGGGCGGCTGTTGGCAGCCGGCTCCGGCAGGATCAGCTTGTCGGCGGCGGGCTCCAGCGCGGCGTGCAGACGGTCCCAGTTGTGGCGGCGGCGCTCAATAAAAGAGGGGAACTTCTTCAGCTGCTCGCAGCCGATGGCGGCCTGCATGTCGGTGACCTTGAGGTTATAGCCAAAGTGGCTGTAGACGTACTTGTGGTCGTAGCCCTTGGGCAGCTCGCCGAACTGACCGTCAAAGCGGTGGCCGCAGAAGTTATCCTGGCCGGAGGGGCAGATGCAGTCGCGGCCCCAGTCGCGGAAGGAGAGGATCAGGCGGTTCAGCAGCGGGTTGTTGGTGTAAACGCAGCCGCCCTCGCCCATTGTCATGTGGTGCGGCGGGTAGAAGCTGGACGTGCCGATGTCGCCCCAGGTACCGGTAAAACGGGTCTCGCCGTTGATGGTGTACTGGGTGCCCAGCGCGTCGCAGTTGTCCTCGACCAACCACAGGTTGTGGGCGTCACAGAACGCCTTGACGGCGGACAGGTCAAACGGGTTGCCCAGCGTGTGGGCGATCATGACAGCCTTCGTCTTGGGGGAGAGGGCGGCCTCGAGCTTGGTGACGTCGATGTTGTACTGGGGCACGGTCACATCCACAAACACGGGCACCGCGCCGTACTGGATGGCCGGGGTCACGGTGGTGGGGAAGCCGCAGGCCACGGTGATGATCTCATCGCCCTTCCTGATCTGGCGGTCACCCAGCTCGGGGGCGGTCAGCGCCATGAAGGCGATCAGGTTGGCGGAGGAACCGCTGTTGACCAGATGGGCGAACTTAACGCCGATCCACTTGGCAAACTCCTTCTCGAACCGGTCTGCAAAGCGGCCCGTCGTCAGCCAGAAGTCCAGCGTGGCATCGGTCAGAGCGCACATCTCCTTCTCGTCAAAGACGCGGGCGGCGTAGGTGATGCGATCCCCCTCCTGATAGGGGGTCTTTTTCTCCTTGAAGTCGTGATAATACTCGGCGACCATCGCCTTGATCTGCTCGCGGGCTTCTGCCTCATTCTTCCATGCCATAGGTTTTGCTCTCCTTTTTTATTGCTTTTCGTAGTAGTAATAAGTAATTGGGTTCGTGCCGCCAGCCGATGTGAACGTCGTCTGCAGCTGGTATCCGAGCATGTCGGGCGTGTAGCCATTCTGCCCCAGATAGACCCCCAGTATGTCATCCACGACAAAGCTCTGCTGGGCCTTCAACTCTGCCAGAATATGAGGGAGTAATTTTTCGGTATCTGCCACGCCGTAATCCGCAGCATCCACATAATGTCCGTAGTTGTCCCAGCCTGCTGCATGGTAGATGATTCCCACATCGCGGCCAACCGCAAAGGTGTTGTCCGGTATATTGGCAGAGAAATTCTCCACCTCCGCATAGATGCCGCGGGTGCTGAACGCACCGCGCTCCTGCAGGATCACTGTATTCATCACGCCGCCGGGCAGCTGTGCCGTAAGCACGCAGAGCACCAGCAGCACGGCCAGTCCCACAGACTGTGCCGCCGTGCAGTACAGTCCGCCCAGCTTCTTGCGTAGCCCCTCCCCGTCCGTCAGCGCCTGCAGCGGGAAGCACAGGCAAAGCAGTGCCTCCGGCAGGCAGATCTCCAGATTCATCCAGGCGGAGCGGTTTGCATAGTAACTGAACGATACCAGCCCCAGTACCGACAGGCAGGCCGCAAATGGGGCAATGTTCTCCTTTTTGGCTATTCTTCCGATAGCGGTTGTCTGGAACAGCGACCATGCCAGCACGGCCAGCATAAGCAGCAGCACAAACACCCATGGGCGCACGCCTAGCTCAAGCGGGTAGCCGATGGAACCATCCATATAATTGCTGCTGTACAGCGGGTAAAAAAACACCTTGAAGATCGGTGCTCCGCCGCAGGCCAGGTTATACAAATTTGTCAGGCCAATGGCCCCCAGCACCGCCAACACAGCGCCCAGCAGCAGCGCACCATAGCGTTTCCACTGGCCGCGGGCGTACCATGGCTCCTGCTGCCACCAGCGGACGATGCAGCCCGCGCACCAGCCGATGATACAGAACAGACCACTCTCGGTGCTCCACAGCACTGCCAGCATGCACAGAAGCCAGCCGCCCCAGAACCGAGCCGTTTTTTTCGACTGCTTTTTCCGCAAACAGAACAGCATATAGGCCGCCAGCAACATCGGGAATACCAAACGGTGAGGCTGCAGCTGCCAGTAATTCGTCCGTCTGTATGCAAACGGAATGACCGGCACAACCAGTGCCATCAACAGGCGTACCCAGTTCTTTTTTATCAGGTGATGGATGCAGTACAGCATGGCCAGATCCGTCACAACGCCGACCAGCGCGATCAGGAATTGAATAACAACAGCCTTTGCACCGAAGATCTTCATCGGCAGCAGGAAGAACAGCCCGTAGTGGCCGTAGATGCCTGTCGTCAACTCCTCATAGGGGATGCCGTCAGCCACGTTGTAGATGCTTTCCAAATACGCCTCACCGTGGTACGGGTCTCCCTCAAACGTATTGACGATCCATACGCCCAAGAAGTACATCACTGCCGAAAGGCCGTAGCCGCCCCAGGTCATCCACTGTGGGCAGTCCTTACCCGTCAGCAGCAGATAGATTGCCGCCACAAAAAACAGCACCGTAAGCAGGTAATACAGCGGCACCATCTGCGGCGCCATCAGGGAGGACGGCGAATAGGAAGGCCCCGCAAATTCCTTGGACACCCCAATGTTCGCGTAATAAATAAGGTAGGCGGCTGTCACCAGCGCAGATACCACAAGGGCCGCTGCCGCGCCGCGACCCTGCAGACGCGCGTCACAAGCCCGCACAAAGCCACGTTCTTGCGGCAGAATGCGGGCAAAAAGGTTGCCGAACAGCAAAAGCGAAACGCCGAACAGTACTAGAACTACGGCATAGTTGACCATGTTGCTGCCGATGGGCCACGGCTGACCACCCCATACATGCGCCAGCCAGGAAACCAGATAGGCTCCACCTACCAAAACCGAAATGACAAAAGCGCTTGTTATACTCCTCTGTTCCTTTGTCATTTCTGCCCCTCCAAGAAGCTGTTAATTTCCTTTTCCATCTCCGCCGGGACGTCGCCGTTGGCAAGCCAGATCTTGCTGAAGGCGACGGTCTTTTCCATGCACTCGGCCATGTGCCAGCGCGGCGTCCAGCCGAAGGTCGTTTTCAGCTTGCTGCAGTCCAGCTTCAGGAAGTTGGCCTCGTGCGGGGCATTGGCCTCGGCCTGATTCTCCCAGGCGGCGTCGCCGCCCCAGGCCCGGCAGAACAGATCCACCAGCGTGCCGGTGGTGACGCAGTCGCAGTCGTCGGGGCCTACGTTATAGTAGCCCGCAAAGCGGCTGTCCTCGTACTGGCGCTGGGCGATCAGCAGGTAGGCCGCCAGCGGCTCCAGCACATGCTGGTACGGGCGGGTCGAGTAGGGGTTGCGCACGCCGATCTTACGGCCCGCGGCCATGGCGCGGACGCAGTCGGGGATGATGCGGTCATTGGCAAAGTCGCCGCCGCCGATGACATTGCCCGCGCGGGCCGTCGAGACGGCCACGGTCTTATCGGCAAAAAAGCTGTTGATGTAGGAGTGCGTCGCCAACTCCGAGCAGCTCTTGCTGTTGGAGTAGGGGTCGAAACCGTCCAGCGGCTCGTTCTCGCGGTAGCCCCAGGCCCACTCGTTGTTGTGGTAGACCTTGTCGGTGGTGACGTTCAGCACCGAGCGGGGCGCTCTGCCCTGCTGCCGGGCCAGCCGCACACATTCCAGCAGGTTGACCGTACCCATAACGTTCGTCTCATAGGTGTAGCGCGGATCCTTGTAGCTGTCGCGCACGATGGGCTGCGCGGCCAGGTGCAGTACAATGTCGGGCTGCGCCGCGTCAAAAGCGGCCTTCAGCGCGTCAAAGTCGCGGATGTCGCCGATGATGCTGTGCATCTTGCCCTCGACGCCGGCGATGGAGAAAAGGTTCGGCTGCGTCGGCGGCTGCAGGCTGTAGCCCGTGACCTCGGCCCCGGCCATCAGCAGCATCTTGCAGAGCCAGCTGCCCTTGAAGCCGGTGTGACCGGTGACGAACACCCGCTTGCCGCGGTAAAATTCAGGATCGTAATGTACCATCATCAATCCTCCCACTTCTTCCAGGGCGCGTTGCCGGTGGCAAGCATTTTCTCCAGGACCTGCTTCTCGCGGGCGGTGTCCATGCACTGCCAGAAGCCCTTGTGGATATAGCTCATCAGCTGACCCTCCTCGGCCAGCTTCTGCAGCGGCTTCTGCTCAAAGACGCAGGCGTCGCCGTCCAGATAGTCGAAAATCTGCGGCTCCAGCACCATATAGCCCGCGTTGATAAGCGCGCCGTCGCTGGCCTTCTTTTCACGGAAAGAACGGACAGAATTATCCTCGGCAATATCCAGAACACCCTTCTGCTGCTCCTGCTGAACGGCGGTCAGCGTGGCGATCTTGCCGTTCTCGCGGTGGAATGCCACCAGCTTGGCAATGTCCACATCGCAGACGCCGTCGCCGTAGGTCATCATGAAGGTCTCATTGCCGATGTAGGGACGAATGCGTTTGATGCGCCCGCCGGTCATCGTGTTGAGGCCGGTGTCCACAACGGTGACCTTCCACGGCTCGGTGTGGTGGTTGTGGACGATCATCTCGTTCTGGCCGCGGGTGAAATCAAACGTAATATCGCTGGTATGCAGGAAGTAATCCGCGAACCACTCCTTGATCATGTGCTGCTTGTAGCCCGCGCAGATGACAAAGTCGTGAAAGCCGTAGTAGGAATATTCCTTCATGATATGCCACAGGATGGGCATGTTGCCGATTTCGATCATCGGCTTGGGCTTGTAGACGCTTTCTTCGCTGATGCGCGTGCCAAGGCCGCCAGCCAGGATTACTACTTTCATAATGCGCTCCTTTATTGTTTTTTGAGCCGGTCAGTCCGTCGGTGACCGGTTTGCTCCCGTGCGCTCTGCCTCGTTTGGGCAATTTTACACACTTATTCATAATAGATAGTATAACACACACTCTCTGTAATTGCAACAATTTACGCCCGTCTGCGCCGTGCCAAAATCATCGGTTCAAAGTCAATATTTTTGTCCAGAACCCACAAAAGGCCGTCATTCGCACATTTTTTGCGCTTTTGCGTGCCAGATTTTACATACTGTATTTCCGCAAAAAAATTCCCCGCCGCCGGGGTGCGGCGGGGGGATTTTCATGGTGGAGCTGTAGGGAGGCGGCGTCCTCGGCGACCCGGGCCATCCGCCTTACTGCTGCTGCTTAAAATAATACACTGCACCGACAAGGCCGGCGTCGTTCTGGAGGGCTGCGGCCCTGACCTCAAGGCCCTCGGCGAAGGCGGGCATGATGCTTTTGCGCACCTGCGCGGCCAGCGGGTCGATCAGAAGCGCCTGCTGTGCGCTGACGCCGCCGCCGATCAGGATCAGCTGCGGGTTGAAGATGTGTACAAGGCCCGCAAGGCCCTGGGCGATCTCGTTGATCCAGCCGTTGAGCACAGCCAGCGTGCGGGCGTCGCCCGCGGCGGCAGCCTCAAAAATCGCACGCCCGTCTGGCGCGTCCAGCCCGGCCTTCTGAGCGCTGCGGACCAGCGCCGTTGTGGCGGCGTAGCGCTCATAGCAGCCGATGGCCCCGCAGGTGCAGGCCACGCCGTCCAGCGCGTGCAGACGGAAATGCCCCAGCTCGCCGCCAAGGCCGCGCGCACCCTCCAGCAGACGTCCGCCGGTCAGGATGCCGCCGCCGACGCCGGTGCCCAGCGTCACACCGATGACATCGGTATAGCCCTTAGCCGCACCGGCCCAGACCTCGCCCAGCAGCATACAGTTGGCGTCGTTAGCGACGGTGACGGGCAGGCCGAAGGCACGCTCCAGCGTACCTTTAATGTCCACGCCGATCCACCCCGGGAAATTGCCGCAGGTCCCCGCGACCACGCCGCGGCGGCTGTCGATCTGGCCCGTGGCGGATACAGCGATGCCCTCGAGCCTCGGCGCGTCCGCGGTCAGAAATTCGTGGATGGCCGTCTGCACGGTATCCAGGATCGGCGTTTTGTAGCCGTCAAAGCTGACGCTGCGCTCGGCGCGGCGCAGCACCCTGCCGTTCTCATCGACGAGCCCCAGCTTGACCGCCGTGCCGCCGATGTCAACGCCCAGATAGGTTTTACTCATAGCGCACCTGCTTATTTGTGGTTGTTGATGGCCGCGGTGTAGCGGGCCGTGATCTCCGCCGGGCGGGTGATGGCACCGCCGACGACGAGGGCGAACGCACCGGCGTAGAGCGCCTGCACGGCCTGCTCCGGCGTGTGGATATGGCCCTCGGCGATGACCTTGGCCGGGCACTCCCGCGCGAGCTGGGCGATGAAGCCGAAGTCCACATCGTTGATGCCCGTTGTCTCGGGCGTGTAGCCGCGCATCGTCGTGCCGACAAAGTCCGCACCCGCCCCCGCGCAGGCCAGCGCGTTCTCAATGTTGTCGCAGTCGGCCATAACGAGCTGGTCGGGGTACTTCTCCTTGATGGCGCGGATGAACTCGGCGCTCGTCTGCCCGTTGGGGCGCAGGGCGCCGGTGCCCTGCACGGCCAGAATGTCCACGCCGCAGGCGACGAGCTCGTCAACCTCCTGCATCGTGACGGTGATGTACATCGGCGTGCCGGGGTAGTCCTTTTTGATGATGCCGATGACCGGCAGGTCCACGACCTGCTTGATCTGGGTGATGTCGCGCACCGTATTGGCGCGGATGCCGACAGCGCCGGACTGTGCCGCCGCCTTGGCCATCAGCGGCATGACGCCGCCCTCTTTTGTATACAGCGGCTCGTGCTCCAGCGCCTGGCAGGAGACGATAAGGCCGCCCTTGATTTGGTTGAAAATTTGTTCGTGGGTCATGGTGGCAAACTCCTTTTTATCTAAGCATTGTAGGGAGGGGTCTTGACCCCTCCGTGCCCGTTCGCGGCAACCGCAAAGCTCCCGGGACGCATATATGCGTCCCCTACTTGTAAGGGTGGCATACATGCCACCCGGGAGCGCAGTGGCCGGTGCAAGGTCCCGCGGAGCGGTCAAGACCGCTCCCTACAGAACCACAATGCATTACTTTTATTATTTCATCAAAATCTTGACCACGGCTTTTCTTACGTGGTTACAGCCTTCGCTTTTGCAGCTGGGCTTGTGCAGCTCGCCGGGGAAGAAGATGGCAAACCGCCCGCCGCCCAAAACGCCGCCGACGTGCTCGGCACCGGACTTGAAGCCGCAGTCGGCGGCTTCATCAAACTCGCCCTGCTCCTTGCCCTCGGACGCCCAGCCCCAGTGCTCGCTGCCGGTCAGGTCGATCTGCAGGTCGGCGTAGCGGCGATGGTACTCGAACGCAGCGCCGTCGGCATCGCGCAGGTCGGCGTCCATCACGTTGACAAAGACGTTCTCTCCGTCAATGATGGTCTTGCCGTTTTCCAGCGCGTCCAGCGTGTGGCTGTTCAGCCAGTCGATGGCCTTGTCCAGATTCGGGTGCAGACCCTTGTAGCAGGCAATGTAATCAAACGAATCTACGATCATTTCACACCTCTTACAGGGCCGCGACGGCGTCCTCGATCATCTTCTGCGCCTCGGCCACGATGGGCTCATCCTCGGGGATCAGGCCCGGCAGCGGTGCGTGCACGCCGCCCAGCTCCAGACCGTACATGCGGCGCAGGATCTCCTTCATGACCGCGTACAGGTTGCCGTGGGCCTCGCACATCTTGTAGATGATGCGGTCCGCCTTGTACTGGTTCTCGCGGGCAGCGGGGATGTCGCCCTTCTCGATCAGCTCGTTCATCTTGAGGAACAGCTCGGGCATGACGGCGTAGGTGCCGCCGATGCCGCCATCCGCGCCCATGACACGGCCGGAGACGAACTGCTCATCGGGGCCGTTGAACACGGCGAAGCCGTCCTCGCCGCGCGCCTGAATACCGGCATCCTTGAACATCTGGATGTCCTGGGTGGGCATCGAGGAGTTCTTAACCGCGATGACGTTGGGGTTCTTGAGCATCTCGTTCAGCAGGGGCATCGTCAGGGCGGTACCGGCCAGCTGCGGGATGTTGTAGATGATGAACTCGGTGTTGGGCGCGGCGGCGCTCATGGCGTTCCAGTAGTCCGCGATGGCGTAGTTGGGCAGGTGGAAGTAAATCGGCGGGATGGACGCGATGGCGTCAACGCCGCACTTTTCAGCATGGGCGGCCAACTCGACGGAGTCCGCCGTGTTGTTGCAGGCGACGTGGGCAATAACGGTGATCTTGCCCTTGGCCTCGCTCATGACGGCCTCCAGCACGGCCTTGCGCTCATCCGGGTGCTGGTAGATGCACTCGCCGGAGGAGCCGCCGACGTAAACGCCCTTGACGCCCTTGGCGATCAGGTGGCGGGTCAGTGCCTTGACGCCCTCGGTGGAGATAGAGCCGTCGGGTGCGTAGCAGGCGTAGAAGGCGGGGATAATGCCGCGATATTTGTTGATGTCTTTCATATACAAACACTCCCTGTTCGTAAAACTGTATGTAAAGGCTTCCCCCGAGGGGGGAAAGCTGTCACCGAAGGTGACTGATGAGGGCGGAGCCTGCTGACACGGCCCGTTTGCGGGCAATCTCCGGCAGGCTGCCCCTCATCTGTCTGTGGTCGGGGCCACAGACACCTTCCCCCGAGGGGGAAGGCTTTTCTGTGCGGGTAGGCTTCGGGCAATGGCAAGGCTCTCTCCCTCCGCCGCCTGCAGGCGGCACCTCCCTCGCAGAGGGAGGCAAGACCCCCTTGGCCCCCTCTGCGAGGGGGCTGTCGCCGCAGCGACTGGGGGAGAGAACCCCGCCATAACACCCCGTTTTGCGTTTTTAGCCCTTGACAGCGCCCATCGTGATGCCCTTCGTGAAGTACTTCTGGAAGGCCAGGAACACGATGATGATGGGCACGGCTGCCAGCGCGGCACCGGCCATGATCAGGCCGTAGTCGGTGGAGTTCTCGGCCTGCAGCTTGGCGATACCAAGAGAGATTGTCAGCTTGCTGGTGCTGGACAGCATGATCAACTGCATGAAGTAATCGTTCCACGAGTTGATGAAGGTGAAGATGGCCAGTGCGCCGATGCCCGGCTTGATCATGGGCAGCGCAATGTGGACAAAGGTCTTGGCCTCGCTCGCGCCGTCGATGCGGGCGGCCTCCAGCATCTCGCCGGGGATGCCCTCACTGAACTGCTTCATCAGGAATACGCCGAACGGCCAGCCGACGATGGGGAAGATGACCGCCCAGATCGTATTGTAGAGCTGCAGGCTGCTCATCTCGCGCAGCAGGGGAATCAGGATGACCTGCTTCGGCAGCGCCATGGCGCAGACGATCAGGGTAAAGAGGATGCTGCGGCCCACAAAGCGCTTTTTTGCCAGCGCATAGCCTGCCATGGCGGAGGTGATGCAGGTCAGGATCATCGAGGCAACGGCCATAAAGACCGTGTTGATGAGCCAGCGCACAGCGGCGGGCACCTGGGGACCGGCCCACCAGATGATGTCCTTGCCGTCCGCGCTGAAGTGGCTGCTGAACGGCACCGCGAACTCCCACAGCGGGGACTTCTGGCGGCTGAACAGCTTGTCATAGTTCGTCACGACCCACTCGCTCGGCCACCATTCGGGGGTGGTGGAGTTGATGGAGATCTGCGTCTTAAAGGAGCCCGTCAGGATCCAGTACAGCGGGAACGCGAACGCGATGGCCAGCAGGATGATGACGATGGTGCTGAACACCATGTAGGGGGAAATCTTCTTTTTTTTCTTTTTGGTATCCATAGTCATTTCCCTCCTTCTTAATCAGACCGCGTGACCTTGAACTGCACAGCGGACAGAACGGCGATCATGATGGCGAGGATAACGCCCATCGCGTTGCCGTAGCCGTAGCGGTACAGCTTGAAGGCTGTGTAGTAGATGTAGTACATAATGGTATCGGTGGAGTGGTTCGGGCCGCCGGACGTCAGCAGCTGGATCAGCGCGAAGCACTGGAAGGAGTTGATCGTCGTGATGACCAGGATGTACAGCGTGGTGGGCATGATCTGCGGCCACTTGATCTTCCAGAAGGCCTGCAGCTTCGTGGCACCGTCCACCTCGGCGGCCTCGACCAGAGACTGGTCCACGTTGCCGAGCGCGGAGACATACAGCACGATGGGCTGGCCGACGGAGGTCGTGAGCAGGATCAGGATGATGCAGGCCAGCGCGTAGCGGGTATCGCCCAGCCAGTTGATGTTCTGGTCAATGAGGCCCATCGACTTGCCCAGATAGTTGAAGATGCCGTAGTAGTTGTTGAACATCCACTTCCACACGACGGTAACAGCGACAGAGCCGGTGACGACGGGCAGATAGAAGATGACGCGGAACAGCGAGGTCGCCCACGGCGGCATGTTGACGATGGCGGACGCCACCCACAGCGAGAAGATGCAGGTGATAGGCACCGACACGACAACAATGATTAGCGTGTTGCGCAGTGCGCCCAGAAAGACGCTGTCGTGGAACAGCTCCACATAGTTCTGCAGGCCGATGAACACATCGGCGCGGTTCATGCTGGAGTCAAAGAAGCTGGTGAAGATGCACATCACCATGGGATAGATGACAAAGCCGATAAAGAAGATGAGGCTGGGCAGCAGGAACAGGTAACCTGCGATGGTCTCCTGCCGGACAAGCGCGCGGCTCATCTTCGGCTCGCTCTGCTTTTTGGCAGCTGCGGTATGTGCCAAGAGGATCGCTCCCTTCTGTTTTAAAGTCACAGGTTCATTCGATAAAAGCGGCGCCCCACCGCTGCGTTTTATGTCAGAGGTCGGACGCCGTGGGGTTTAGTTACAAACCGGAGGTTTTTTCAGGAGGTTCAGGATGCGCTGGCCGCTGCGTTGGCGGTGTTGCAGAACTCGGTAACGGCGGTGGTCACGTCAGTGCCCTGGCCAACCTGCTGCAGCATGTTCCACCAAGCGGTACGAGCCTCGGCCCAGCCGGGAGTGACCTGATAGTAGTCGCCCAGGTAAGGCATGAGCTTCTGGTACTCGTTCATGACCTCGTCGTCCTTGTACAGGTCGGACAGAGAGTTCTTGACGGAGAAGTAAGTAGAGGTCTTGACGGCCTTTGCGGTCTCGTCAGAGTTGGCCATGAAGTTGATGAAGGTCTTGGAGGCAGCGATCTTGTTCTCGTCGCCGTTGTCAAACACGCCGAAGCCCCAGATGCCGCCGCACAGTGCGGGGTCGCCGGACTCAGTCGGGAACGCCATGAACAGGATGTCGTCGCCGCTGTTGGTCGTGCCGGCTGCGCTGTTGTCAGCGTTGGTCTGCTGGGCAATGTTCCAGCAGAAGGCCATCTGCAGGGTGCCGTTGCGGAAGAGGGTGATCTCCTCGCCGCCGTTGATGGAGGCGTCAAAGTTGATGCCGTCCTGGTTGTACAGGGTCTCGATCGCCTTGACGTTCTCGGCAGAATCAGCGGTGTACTTGGTGTGGGCTGCATCGGTGAAGGTGCCGCCGTACATGTTGTTGATGATGGCGCGGGTGCCCTGGTCGCCGCCCTGGCCGCTGCAGTAGATCGCGCCGACGTCGGTCTTGCCGGAGTCGTAGACGGCCTGCACAGCCTTCAGGAAGTTGTCGGTGGTCCAGGTGTGGTTCTCGGCATCGACATACTGCATAGCACCGGCAGCCTCAAACACGGTCTTGTTGATGGCCATGCAGTGTGCGGTCATGCAGAGCGGGAACTCGTAGTAAGCGCCGGAGGAATCCTTGCAGGCGGCCTCAACGCTGGCGCTGATGTCGGCCTTCTGGTCGTCGGTCCACAGGTCGCTCAGATCGGCCATCAGGCCCTTGGCGCCCCAGTTGGCAACCAAACGCTCGGGTCCTTCCATGACGATGTCAGGTGCGCTGCCGCCCTCGATAGCGGTGTTGACCTGGTCGTCGCCGTTGGTGTAGTCGAGGTACTCGACGGTGACGTGGATGTCAGGATACTGGGCATTGAAGTCTGCCAGCAGCGCATCAACGGACTCGGAATCGCCCCACTTGCCGATGGGGTAGGTCCACAGCGTAATGTCAGCAGCCTGACCGGCATCGGCGGTGGACTCCGCGGGAGCGGCCTCGCTGGAGGCGGTAGAGGTGCTCTCAGCAGGCGCGGTAGAGGTCGCTGCGCTGGAAGTGGAGCCGCCGCAGGCGACGAGCATGCTGGCTGCCATGCTGGCGGCCAGGATCGCGGAAACTTGCTTCTTCATAGGTTGTTCTCCTTTTTTGCCTTTCGGCCTTTGTGGGGCATCTTCGTTCTGTGTCCCTCGTGATGTCTCCATTTTAGAAAACTTTTTTCATTTTGTCCAGAGGTGAAATAGCCAAGAAAAACTGTCGTTTTTGTACATGCTGCACAAATCCCATCCACATTGTCGCAAAATACATGCGTTTCTATCGGTTTTTCTTGCTTTTCACGGGAAAATCGCCTCTTTTTTGATTTATTACAAAATGAAAACAACTTTTACCTTTGAAAATTTTCTGTCGCGCGCGCTTTGGTGCTGTAAAGCAAAAAGGCGCTCACCCGTTACATTTACGGGTGAGCGCCTTTGCTTTGCTATTAGGATACTCCTTTTGTCAAAAAATACAAGATGTCAAAATGAAACATCCTTTTCACGCAATTCGTCTCAATTTTTGCACATTTGCACAAAAACAGGCCGTTTTTTCCGGAAAAAAGCCTCTTGCAAGCGCGGGCATTTCCCTATATAATGGAAGGAACGAAATAACTTTTCATTTTTAAGAAAGGGAGCCTTTTTTATGAATTATGAAAATATGACCCGCCGCCGGGTGCTCTGTTTCGGCGATTCCAACACCTACGGCTATGACCCTGCCCGCGACGGGCGCTACGGCGACGATGAGCGCTACCCGATGGTGCTGCAGGACCTGCTGGGCGACGGCTGGAGCGTGGTCGAAGAGGGGCTGCCCGGGCGCACCGCCGTGTTTGACGACCCTATTACAGAAGGTATGAACGGGCTGCGGGTCATCACGCCGATCCTGATGAGCCACGCGCCGCTGGACACCGTGACGATCATGCTGGGCACGAACGACAGCAAGGAGCGGTTCGGCTGCAATTCCCATCTGATCTCTCGGGGCATCGTGCGGCTCGTCAAGAAGGCACTGCACACCGAATGCTGGCGCGACAACGCCAGGCCGGACGTGCTCGTCATCGTTCCGCCGTCCATCACGCCGGAGTACGACCACCTGATTTTTAAAGATGCCATGGGCACCGGCTGCCATGAACGCTGCGCCGGCATTGCCGCCCAGCTGGAGCCGATGCTGAAGGACATCGCCAATGTGCGGTTCCTGGACGCCAACACACTGCCCGGCGCGGGCTGCTCGCCCCTTGACGGTATGCACATGACCGTCCAATCCCACAAAGTCCTGGCCAAAGCCCTGCAAAAGGAGCTGACCGGGGATACACTTTAAGTAATAGCAGCGGCCAGCCTCCTTGCCTCCCTCTGCGAGGGGGCTAAGAGGGGGCATCGGCCCGACGGCCATCCCCGCAATACCAATCCATCACAGCAGAAAGGACCCTCCATCATGGCAGAGCAAAGTTTTTGGGATATGCTGCGCACCAAGCGCGACAGCCTGACGAAATCCGGCATCATCGTTGCGGATTACCTTATGCAGCACGCAGAGGACGCACAATACCTGTCGATCTCATCGCTGGCAAAAGCCTGCGGTGTGGCAGAGGCTACGATTTTCCGTTTCTGCCGCGCCCTGGGCTTTGACGGCTATAACGAGATGAAGATCGCGCTGGCAAAGGCCACGGCCACGGCGATGCCGGTCTCGCTCAAGCTGGAGCCGGGCGTCGACACCCAGACGCTCTGCACCCACGCCTACAACACCGCCATCGAGGCACTGAACGGCACCCGCAGCGCACTGGACCCCGAGTCGGTGGACCGCGCGGCCACGCTTTTGCAGCGGGCACGGCAGGTGTTCTTTTTCGGGCAGGGCGGCAGCTATATACTGGCCTGCGACATCTGGGCGCGGTTCTCGATGCTCTCCACCAAGTTCCGCACGGCAGGCGACAGCCACATGCAGGCCATCGCCGCCAGCCTGATGGGTCCCGAGGACGTCGTGGTCTTTGTCTCCTACTCCGGCGCAACGCGGGATATGATGGACACGCTGCATCTGGCCAGGGAGAACGGTGCCAAGGTCATCCTGCTCACCCACTACAGCGACGCCCCCGGCGCAGCACTGGCCGATGTCGTGCTTCTGTGCGGTGCCAAAGAAAGCCCCCTCGACTCCGGCAGCATGCCGGTCAAGCTGGCCGTCCTCTTTGTGGCGAACGTCCTCGTCCTGCGCTACACGCTGGACAATCAGGAGCTTGCCAACCTCTCCCTCTCCCGCACAAGCCGCGCGCTGGGGAGTAAGCTGCTGTAATATAAGCACAAAGCAGCCCGTGAGCACTGTCGCTCACGGGCTGCTTTTTATTGTTGCACCTGTAATGTCCGATGCAGCAGCATTTTTAAATTCTCCGGCAGGCCGCTCTGTATCCCGCACTCCGCGGTAAAGCACAGCCCGATCAGGCCGCCGACAACGGCGGAAAAGATCGCGGTGCAGCAGTATTCCAGACTTACCGCGGGGTCGATCTCCCCCGCAGCCTGCAGGCGTATGAGCAGCGTGCGCATGATGTCCCGCAGCTCGTCCGCACAGGCGGGCACGGACTCGCACCTTCCCGGCGTGCCCAGCGCCTGGGCAATCATCTTATAATCGCCCATCCGGTTGGCGGCAATGTCCTGCAAATAGGCTACCGCCCGCTCCTCCAGCCCGGCCAGCGTGCAGCAGTCGGCAAACAGGACGCGGATGCGTTCGTTTTCCCGGGCAAAGCAGTATTCGGCCAGGCCCTGCAGGATCTCCTCCTTTGAGGAAAAATAGCCGTACACCGTACCTTTTCCGATGCCTGCCGTGTCAGCCAGCTGCTGGATAGTCATAGCGGCGGGGCTGACGCCCCGGGCGACCAGCTGCAGGGCAGCCTCGTAGACGGCAGCCTTGCGTGCTGCATGGTTATCCATTGTCATGGTCGGCCTCCTTTTTCTCCCCGTCGTTTTCCTCCGGCGCACGGGCCGCGCGGCTCAGATCCGGGCGGCGTGGCGCGGATGCAGCCTCGGCGGCGCGGCGGGCGGCGAACTCTGCCGCAAACTCGGCCGCGTCGTCGGGCAGGTCGTCCAGACCGTCATCACCGACGTCAATATTGACCGGCGGCCTGCGGTAGAACAGGTCATACAGCACAGGCACGACGAACAGCGTCATCAGCGTGGCGTAGCTCAGACCGCCGATGATGACAATGGCCATGCCGGTGCTCATCTCGCTGGCCATGTCGGTGCCGAACAGCATCGTGACCATCGCCAGCACCGTCGTCAGCGTCGTCATCAGGATCGGGCGCATACGGGTGCGGCCCGTCGCCACAAGGGCGTCGGTGCGCTCCAGCCCGCCGATGCGCAGCTGGTTGGCGTAGTCCACAAACACAATGCCGTTGTTGACGACGACGCCCATCAGGACCAGGAAGCCCATCAGCGAGATCAGCGACAGCTGCTCACCGGCAGCCATCAGGCCGAGCATACCGCCGGTGAAGGCCAGCGGGATCGTGAACAGAACAATGAACGGCGACAGCAGGCTCTGGAACTGCGCCACCATGACAAAATAGACAAAAGCCAATGCCAGTGCAAGCATTTTTGCCATCTGGCTCAGCATCTCGGTGACCTGGGTCGTCTCACCGGCCAGCTCGGCGGTCACGCCGTCGGGCAGGTCCAGTGCGGCCAGCTGCGGCTCCAGCTCGCGGGAGAGCAGCGTCGTGTTGTAGCCGTCGGCGGTCTCACTCGTCACGGCCAGCTTGCGGGAGCCGTTCTCGCGGGCAATCGTCGTATAGCCCGCCGTCGTGGTGCGGGTCGCGAACTCACCGAGGGTGTGCGTCTCCTTTACGCTGCTGCCGTTCTCGTCGGTGGTCGTCGTCTCGAACTCCATATTGAAAATATCGTCCAGCGTCGGCGTGTCGGTCTTATCGACGATGACGACGCTGTAGCTGTCACCGCCCGCCTTCAGCGTCGTGGCGGTGGTGTCCGTCGTCAGCTTGGCGGCGATCTGCTGGTAGACCTGCGCGACGGTCAGACCCATCCGCATAGCCTTGTCCTTGTCAATCGTGATGTTGATCTCGGCGTCGCCGGCGTCCTGGCCGTCGGTGACGTTTTGGATACCGTCGATGCCCTCCATCAGCGTCATGACCTGCTTGCCCGCGGCGGCCAGGTCATTGAGGTCGCTGCCGTAGAGGTCCACCTCGATGCCGGAGCCGGACAGCGCACTCATGTCCATCATGCCATTGGAGTTCACTTCAATTTCGCAGTTTAGATCTGCTGTTTTGCCGTAGATCTCCTGCTCCACGACCTTGGCCTTGGGTGCCTTGTCGCCCAGCAGGACGTAATAGGTAAACGTGGTGTTGTCGGCGGCGGCATTGCTGCCGGCCATGGCGACCATGTTGTTGGAACCGCCCGACATCGCGCCGACGGTGTCGACGCCGTCCACGGTCATGACCGCGTCCATGACGCTGTCCGCCGTGGCGAAGGCGTCCTCCTTAGCCGTATCGTCAGGCACATTGACCGTGATGGTCAGCTGGTTGCTGCTCATGTCGGGGATCATGACGATGCCCATGGTAGCGACGCGCCAGACCGACACCCCCAGCAGCGCAATGGCCAGCGCCAGCGGCACAGCCTTGCGGCGCAGGCAGAAGCGCAGCAGCTTTTCATAGCCGTTCAACACCTTGTCGAACAGCGGGTGCTTGATGTCCTTCTGCTTTTTCAGCACGGTGGAGCCCGCGCAGGGCACAACGGTCAGCGCCACAACAAGGGACGCCAGCAGACTGAAGGTGATGGTCCAGGCCATGTCGCTGAGAAGCTCGCGCACCATGCCGGTGGTGAACACCAGCGGCAGAAAAACGCAGATCGTCGTCAGGGTGGAGGATACGATGGACCCGGCCACCTGACGTGCGCCCTGCACCGACGCGCGGGCGGCGGGCACGCCGCGGCCCCGCAGACGGTAGATGTTTTCAATGACGACAACCGAGTTGTCGACCAGCATGCCGACGCCCAGCGCCAGGCCGGACAGCGACAGGATATTGAAGGTAATGCCGGTGAAATACATCAGCACAATGGCAAACAGCACGCTCAACGGCATACTGATGGCCACGACGATGGTCGGGCGCAGGTCCTTTAAGAACAGCGCCAGTACGATGATGGCCAGCACTGCGCCCTCGATCAGGTTGGACAGCACGCTGTTGACGATGAGCTTGATATAGTCGCCCTGGTCCATGATGGGCGTCAGGTGAAGGCCCTCGTTTTCGGCCATCATCGTTTCCATCGCCGCGCTGCTGGCGTTGGAGACCGTCGAGGTGGACGCCGTCGAGCTCTTGTACAGCGACAGCAGCACGGCGCGGTTCTTGTCCACCTTGGCGTAGGCGTCGTCGGCGTTGTCGGTCATTTCGACCTCGGCCACATCGGACAGGCGCACGTCGCCGATGCCGTCGATATTGCAGAGCACCATGCTTTTCAGCTCGTCCGCGTCGGCAAAGGCATCACCGACCTTGACGATGTAGCGGTTGTCGTCGCCGTCGCCGCCCTCGATATAGCCCGCGGGCATCGAGAAGTTCTGCGCATAAATGAGCTGCTGCAGCGTCGTCATGTTCAGCAGCTGGTTCAGATTCGCGCTTTTCAGCGCCTCCTCGCGGGCGGACTCGTATTCCTCCTGCGCGGCCTCGAGCTGGGTCTTGCCGGCCTCGAGCTGGGTCTTGCCGCTGGAGACCTGGAACTCGCCCAGCTGCAGCTGGGCCTCGGTGCCGCTCAGCAGCAGCTGGACGGCCATATCGGCCATGGCGGGGTCTACCGCCTCGTCGCCAAGGCTTGCCAGCATTTTTTGCAGCTTGTCGCGCTGTTCGTTCAGCTGGGCCAGCATTTCCTGCGCTTTGGTCAGCTGGTCGCGCAGGGCGGCGGCGGTGTCGTTCAGCGTCTGCTGCAGCGGCTGCATACCGTCGTTCAGCGCAGTCTCGGCCTCCTGCCGCGCAGTCAGCAGCGTCGTGGCGTTCTGCAGGGCGACCTTCGTCGTGGAGAGCGTTGACAGATTGCCGCTCAGCTCGCTGACGCGGGCACGGCGGGCGGCGTTGCCGTCGATGACGGCCTGGTCCTGCGCCTGCTCGGCGCGCTTGGCGTCGATCTGCGCCTGTAAATCGGCCCGTTCGGTCTCGTCCTCGGTGTTGTTGAGGGTGTCCTGCAGCGACGCGATCTCCACCTCCAGCGCCTGAATGCGGGCGCTCATGGCCGCATACTGGGCATCTAAGTAGGCCGCAGTCTGCTCCACCGTCATGTTCTGCTCCAACAGCCCCTCGTCTGCGGCGCGCTGGCGGATGGCCGCATCCGCGCGGTCGATCGAGTTGATCATCGCGCCCATCTTGTTCAGGTCGCTCTTGGCTTCGGCCAGATTGGCCGGGAGCGCGTCGGCGTTATACTGCGGGTCGTAGGCGGCCAGCACCGTCTTGCAGCTGGCAAACAGTGCATCGTCGATGGGCAGCGTGACCTCGGGCAGGGTCGTGCTTGTATTTTTGGCGTCCTCCAGCTTGCGGTTTGCCTCGTCCAGGTCGGTCTGCAGGCTGGCGATCTTCTTTTCCAGCTCGGGGATCTGCTTGTCCAGCTCGGTAATGGCGTCCCGCAGCTGGGTCGTCACGTCGGCCTTCTGGCTGTTCAGCTGGGCCTTGCCTGCGTCCAGCTGGGCCTGGGCGGCGTCCAGTTCCTTCATGCCATCGTTGATTTTTTTCTTGTTGGCATCCAGCTCTTTTTTGGCATCGGCCAGGCGGTCACTGACCTTGACCAGCAACTTGTCGTTGACAGCGTCGATCTTTTCCTGGTCGAGCGTGATCTGCACCGACTTTTCCACCAGGCCCGTCGTGGACACGCTGGCCACGCCGTCCACGCGCTCGAGCTGGGGCAGCACGTTTTCGCTGACATAGTCTGACAGCTCGTAAATATCCATGCCGTCGTAGTCCACGGCAATGTACTGCGTCGCCATCATGTCCGGGCTGATCTCCATCAGCGTCGGCGTGGACGCCATGTCGGGCAGCGCGTCGCCGAGCTGGTTCACGGCGGTGCTGGCCTTGACCATGGCGCTGTCCATGTCGGTGTCGTCCTGGTATTCCAGAAAGAGCAGGCTGTAGTTTTCATTGCTCTGGCTCGTCACGTTCTTGACGCCGTTCAGCGTCGAAAGTGCATTTTCCAGCGGCTTGGTCACGTCGGCCTCGACCTGCTCGGGGCTGGCGCCGGGGTAGGTCGTGATGACCATCAGGTAGGGCAGGTTCATGGCGGGCAGCAGGTCCGTCTGGATGCCGGTCAGGCTGACAAAGCCCAGCACCAGCACCAGAATGACCGCCACCAGAATGGTAAATGGCTTTTTAACGCTGTATTTTGGCATGGAAGTGTTCCCTTTCTTTTCTGACCGACCGGTCGGTCGGATTTATTATAGCACCCTGCCCGCCGGTTGTAAAGGGCTGCGCGTCCAGCGCACCGTGGAGCTGCTACGGGCATCGGCATCCGCCCGATGGCCTGCGGCCAGGCGCTGACGCTGATTGCCCTGTGCGAAGCCCTGCACTGAAATTTGCATCCTAAGGCAACAAAAGCTCGTTGAAACTTATCGTTTCAACGAGCTTTTGTTGAGTTTTGTGGTGTTGTGTACCAAGGCTCAGAACGGATTTTGTCCCATGCGTACAAAGGAATGCTGCATGGTACCGACCTGTTCCAAACTCTTTTGGGGGCGGTTTAGTTTTTCTTCTGCTCCCCTTCCGGGAAGATGATTTTGTAAACGGGGAAGTAAATCACCATCTGCACGCCGCCGTTGATGACGGTGATGCGCACGAACGCCGCCAGAAACAGCGTGATGGCAAGCGCCGCAAAATAGCCCATACCTCCATAGCTCGCCTCATGCTTGCGCAGGCACAGTCAGCTCCGCGCTGTATTCGCCGTCGGAAGCAGCAATCGTCATGGCGTCGCCGTCCCCCATGCGGACGATGGCAAGTGCCTCGCCGTAGTAGGTATCGGTTTCGCTGTCCAGATAGCTGTGCTTGTTGAAGGGGCAGGCGCTGCCCAGCCCCACCAACGTGCCGCCGCGCACCTGTACCTGAATATTGCCGCGCACCAGCGGCTTGGTGATGCCGTTTTCATCGGTGTAGCGCAGACGGATGTAGCACAGATGCCCCGGTTTTACAGTAGGTTCTTCCGCGTCCAGCGTCAGGCGGGTCGTGCCGCCGGCACTTTGCAGCTTGCAGCGACCCATTTCGTGATCGGCAGCGTCATAGCTGACGGCTTCCAGCGTGCCGCTCTCGTAGGGAATGCTGAACCTCGCCAAGCAATCATTTTTCAGCGTTTTACTGCCCACCGTGTGACCATTCAGCACCAGCTCCACACGGGCGGCGCGGGCGTAGACCTCCACGCTGGCCTTGCGCCCCTCGCAGCCGGTCCAGCTCCAGCTGGGCATGGCATTCGTCATCTTCCACGCACTGGGGCTGTGGCGGTCTCCGGTATGGTTGACCGGGCAGACAGCAATATAGGGGCCGTTGTCGGCCTCCAGCGCCACGCGGGTATAAAGGGCTTCGCCCAGCGGCTTGCCGGTCAGGTCGATGCGTCCCGAACCCGCCGACACCCAGCCCGGACCGCCGTCGAACGTTTCGGCGTAGTCGGCGTACTCCCACGAGCCGACCATGACTTCGCCAAGGTAGTCCATGCCCGCCCAGACAAAGTCGCCCACCAAACGGGGTTCCTGTTTGGCCAGCTCGCGGAATTTATAAGCATCGTTGCAGAAGGTCTCGCTGCCCAAAATCAACCGCTGCGGGTACTTTTTCAGGTCGTGCTTATAGCGGTAGATGCCGTAGTTGTAGCCCGCAATGTCCATGTTGGCAAAGGCGTCACGGGTCTTGACGTCGCAGCCGTGCAGGGTCGCGCCGCGCTTCATGAACTCATCGCCCAGCAGCCCCGCCAGATTGTTGAAGAACTGACTGCCGACCGCCTTTTTCCTGGCGGCCTTCTCGCCGCGCTGTTTGGCTTTCTCGGCACGCTCGGCTTCTTTTTTTGCCTTTTCGTCGCTGTACACGCCGAAGCCGATGGAGCTTAAAAAGTTGAAGAAGATGTTCACGCCGCAGGTCACCGGGCGGGAATCGTCCAGCCCGTGCAGGAAGTCGGTCATCTCCTTCGTCAGGGCGATGCCGCGCTTCTGGGCAGTCTCGCTGACCTCGTTGCCGGTGGAGTAGAGCACCACGCAGGGGTGGTTGTAGTCTTTTTCCACCATGTCGGTCAGATCCTGACGCCACCACTCATTGAAATAATCCACGTAGTCATGCTCGGTTTTGTGGATGTACCAATGGTCGATGTACTCGTCCATGACAAGCATGCCCTGCCGGTCACACTCGGCCAGCAGCGCCTTGGAGCAGGGGTTGTGCGCTGAGCGAATGGCGTTGTAGCCGTTCTCTTTCAGCAGGCGTACCTTGCGCGCCACGGCGTCGGGGTCACAAACTGCGCCCAACAGACCATTATCGTGGTGGATGCACGCGCCCTGGATGATGTGCCGCTTGCCGTTGAGCAGGAAACCGTCCGTGCCCCACTCGACCTTGCGGACACCGAACGTCTCGGTCACCTCATCATCGGCAAAGCTGACGCGGCAGGTGTACAGGTTTGGCGTTTCAGGTGTCCAAAGGCGGGCATTATCAAGGGTCAGGGTAAATACGGCCTCGCCGTCGCTCTCCTGCTGCACGGTTGGCAGGTCGTCCACCATCAGGCGTACCGTGCCGGGGGCGGTGGTCTTTACGCGCACCTCCACGACGGCAGGGTCAAGCGACAGGGTGCGGATTTTAACGCCGTTCAGTGCGATATGCGCGCCCCTTGCCGTCCAAAGCTGCACCGGGCGGTAGATGCCCGCGCCGGAATACCACCGGCTGTTGGGCTGGTCGGCGTTGCGGGCAATGACACGCAGCTCGTTTTCCCCTGCGTGCAGATACGGCGCACAATCAACATAAAAGTTGGTGTAGCCGTAGGGGCGGAACGCTGCCTTTTGACCGTTGAGCCAGACCTCGGCATTATGGTAGACGCCCTCAAACTCCAGAATGTGAGTGTCTGCCAGCGCGTTTTCCGGCACGGTCAGGGTGCGCCGGTATTCGTAGTCATATCCCTCGTACCAGCCGGTATTGGTGCCGCCCGCGCTCAGGGCGGTGCGGGGTTCAGCCAGCATGGCATCATGGGGCAGGGTCACCGTTTTGCCGGGTGCGGTATCGCCCAGATGGCGGCACGTCCAGCCGGTGAGAAGGGATGTTGCTTTCATACAAGATCCTCGCTTTCAAGGTTATCCATAGCAAAAACCGCAGGAGACTTTCCTTTTCTGTTGTCTGCACTATATCACAATGTACAGCAAAAAGGGGATTCACTACGTGAACGGTCGTTTTTCCCACGCAAGCCGCCTGCGGCATTGGCAAAATAGACAATCGTATCATGCGCTTTATGTGCAGGTTGCTTAAAGCAAAAAAGACAGCCCACCAAAATGGGCTGTCTAGGCTGTCGAAAAAGGTGTGCTCACCCCTTGGCCCCCTCTGTGAGGGGGCTCCGCCCGCAGGCGGTGGGGGAGAGAACTGTGCGGTTGCCCGAAATATTTTGGGCTATGGCAAGGTTCTCTCCCTCCGCCCCTTCGGGGCACCTCCCTCGCAGAGGGAGGTTTTTCGACACGCTGAACAGCCCACCAAAATGGGCTGTCCGGGTTATTTCTGCTTGATGGGAAACAGCACCTTTAATGTGAACTGGTTCTCCTGGGTGCTTATCTCGGCGGTGCCGCCGTATTTTTCGGCGGTGTCGTAGATGCTCTTTAATCCATAGCCGTGGTAGCAGGCGTCGGTCTTAGTGGTCTTGGGCAGCGTGCCGTCCGCTTGGAAGGCACCGTCGTAGGTGTTTTCGACCCGTATCCACACAAAGCTCTTTTTCCGTGCCACCACCAGATGGATGAGCCGCTGCTCGCTGTCGGACAGCTTTTCTACACTCTCGATGGCGTTGTCCAGCGCATTGCCGAACAGCGAACACAGGTCCATCGTATCCATAAAATCCAGCGCCGCACCGTCTGCCACGCAGGTCAGCGTGATGCCGTGCTGCTGGCAGTACAGGCTTTTGCTGGTCAGGATCGTGTCCAGCACCTCGTTGCCGGTCTTGTTCTGCGCCTCATAGCTGCGGATCTCCTGCTCCATCGCGTCGAGGTAGTGGGCCTTTTCCTCTGAGGTCTCGCTGCGCAGCACAGCGATCTGGTGCTTGAGGTCGTGATATTTTTTATTGATAAGGTCAATGCTGTCCTGCGCCGAGCGGTACTGTGCGTACTGCGCCTGCAAGACGTTCTGCAAAGCGTCGCGCTCCTTTTTGCGGCGGTACTCCACCAGCTGCATGTGGTGCGCAAACAGAATGGCCATGCCGCCCAGGTCTACCAGCGTGCGGATGTTGTAAATTTCCGCCGTCATCTTGCCGGAAAACGGCGTGTCCGGGCTGACATAGCTCAGGTTGCTGGCGGCATAGACCGCCACACCGATGAACAGCGTGCTGAGGAATTCCTTTTTGTGGATGTGCAGAGGCGAGGCAATATCGTTATAATTGCGTTCCAGCGCGAACACCGCGCCATACACTGCGGCATAGTCGACTGCCAAAATGCACACACTCACACCCGCGCCCGGCGTGCCCTGCCGCCCGGCCATATAGTAGTAGAGCTGCCATTCCAGCGAAGCGGCCAGTTCCCCCAAAATAAACGCGCGGACGCAGTAATACCCCGCGCTCCGGGCGGGCACGTCGGCCTGCATTCGGATGTACAGATACATGATCAAGATGGATACCGCAATGCAGGGCAGAAACCAGAATTGCGGCACCTGCCCCGTTGCCTGCATAAAGACGCCGAGCAGCAGCAAAAACACCGCGTGGATCGTATACCGCCGCCAGCCTGCTGTACGCTTGGGCAGGAAGAACAGATATAAAAGGCAGGCCAGCCAGTCCGCCAGCGCGGTATACAGGCGGGGAATGTTGCCCAGAACTTCCGTTTCCATCAGATGGTTTCCCCCATGTAGTGGTTGAGCGCCGCCAAAAATGCCTTGCGCTTGGCGCGGCTGATCTGCACCCGATCACCGTTGACGATGGCGTCCTCGTCCTGAATACCGTCCACGTGTTCCAGATTGACAAGGTACGCCTTGCTGCTGCGGAAGAAATTTTCCGGCGGCAGCTTCTGCTCCACATCGCGCATGGAGCCGGTGGAATGCACCTCGCCCTGCTTGGTGTGGAACAGCAGGGCGTGGTCGCAAATTTCTACATAATAAATGTCGGAGACATCGAGCTTCTGCACACCGCCCGCGCAGGGCACCGTGAGGAAATGCTTCTGGCGGCGTCCCAGCAGCTCCCGCACATGGTTCATCCGCTGGCAGAAAGCGTAATAACTCAGCGGCTTTAAGATATAGTCCAGCGCCTGCACCGCGTACCCCTTGATGGCATACTGCGGCGAGTTGGTGATGAAGATGATAAGCACCTCAGGGTCGGCGCGGCGGATCTCCTCGGCTGCTGACATACCATCCAGGAAGGTCATCTCGATGTCCATCAAAATCAGGTCATAGCCGCCCTTATAGCCCAGCGCGATCTCGTCGCCATCCGAAAAATGTGTGATTTGAAAATGGCAGTTTTTCTCCTGCTGGTATTTTTCCAGATACGAGTCCAGCACTGCCCGATCCTGCGCACTGTCCTCGACTACTGCGATGTAGTTCACGAAAATTCTCCTTTTGAGAGCAAATGAATGCGTTTATGTGCCGACTGCTATGCCGCTTGCCTTTCCTGGCTATAGGCTCTATCTGATAAGTATTATACAGATTCTTTTCCGAATTTTCAATAAATCATGGTTCTGCTTATCCGCCTTGATTGCCCACAAACGCATTTCCGGGGTGTCCCATCGAGGAATGCGGACACCCGTCTCACAGGGTTTTCACGCAGGAAAAGCCCGCATAAATAACTAAGGCAGCACCGCACAATTCCCGCCTTACGGCTCAAGCACCGCTCCGGCGGCTGCGGCACTTAGAATTATGCGGTATTGCCCCTGGAACCAGAAAAGCCCCGGCCTTTTCTGGCCGGGGCTTGATGGTTGCGGAGCAGAATGGGATCTGTTCGCTTCCGCTGACAGGGAGGGCAATCCGCTTAGGGTTCCACCCGCACCGTCAGGCGGGAGGCGTGCACCCCACCGTGGTATACCCGGTTATGGGCCACCACGGTCCGGGCGGAAGCAAAACCTTCCCGGGTGTTGCTGTTGGGGAAGATGAAATTCTTGGCGCTGGAGGTGACAGTCACCCGGATGCGGTGGCCTTTCCGGAAGCAGTTGGACAACTTGGTGGTGCGGATCTTCAGGCAGACGATCTCGCCTTCCTGCAAAAACTCCGACCGGGCAAAGCCATTACGGTATCGGGCGCTGAGCAGGCCATCCGCCAGCTTGATGGACCGGCCGTTCTCATCCACGTCGGTAACACGCACCACAAAGTCGGTATCCGGCGCATCAGAAGAAATATACAACTCCGCCGTCATATCACCGGTCAGAACCAGGTCTTCCTTCAGCACAGGGGAGGTGTAGCACAGCAGGTCCTGACGCAGTTCCTCCCGGGTGTAGTCCTCCGGCACTTCGATCTCGTTCTCCGACATATCAATGATGTGCTGGGACGGATTTTCGGGGTCATAGGCGTAACCGTCACAGTTCTCCCGCTCCGGCTTGGCAAAAGTCAGCCGCCCGTCTCCGGCAGAGGTGTTGGCATGGCCGTCACTATCCAGATACAGGTGGGTGACCCGGGTCTCGGGCACTGGCCAGTTTTCGGCGGTCTTCCATACCTCCTGGCCCAGGGTGTAGTATTCTACCGGGGCAGTCTGGTCGATGCCGTTGTCCACTTCCTTGAGGTGATGCTCAAACCAGCGGAAATACAGCCAGTCCAGATCAAAGCGCAGCGCCTGGCTGCCGAAGGATACCCCGTGCATGTCGTACTTACTGTTGCCGCTGTGCTGCCAGGGTCCCAGAATGACCTTGCGCATGCCCCGCGGGAAGTCATGGACCAGTTCCAGGGCTTCGGTGGTACCCATGCCGTTGTCGTCAAACCAGCCGGACTGAATCAGCGCCGGGATCTGCGCCCTGACGGAGCGTTCCTGCCAGTTGGACATACGCCAGAAATCGTTGTAGTCACTGGGTTCCAGCCACCGTGTGATGAAGGGCACATCGTACCCCAGAGCCTTTTTCGGCAGGTCGGTCAGGGGGCGGATGTTCAGCACTTTCTCCCAGTCATCTCGTTCCATCAGCTCAGGGTGGAAGGTTTTCTGAGACACCGCAAAGGCCCAGGCCAGCATGCCCGAGGTGAAAGACCCACCCCGGCGGGGCAGATCCACAAAGGCGCTGCCCGCGCAGACTACGCTGATCAGAGCTTTCAGGTGGGGGTTGCCGCTGGCAGCGGCCGCCCACTGTACATAACCCAGGTAGGATCCGCCCACCATACCGATGCGTCCGCTGCACCACGGCTGGGCGGCGATCCAGTTCAGAGTATCGTCGCCGTCCTCCACCTCGTGGTAGTTGGGCAGCCATTCGCCTTCACTGGCGTTTCGGCCGCGCACATCCTGTACTACCACCGCGTAGCCGCGCTGGACGTAACGGTAGTATATCTCACAGCCGTCCTCTTTGCCGTAGGGGGTGCGTACCAGCACTGCGGGCACCGGGGTACTGCAGTTTTTAGGCAGGTATACGTCGGTGGAAAGATGTACCCCGTCCCGCATGGGCACCGGGAAGGTCTGCGCATGTTCTACCGGGAACAGCTGTTCCTCCGGCCAGGTCGAGCGCCACAGGCGCAGGATGGTCTCCTCCTCGGCACCGGGTTCCACCAGCACCGTGACCATCTCCCGGGCAGGGCAGGTGACGGCGATCAGCCGCCCTGCCTTCATCTGTTTGTTGTTGGGGAATTTTACATCCCGCTGCAGGTAGCTGCAGCCGTCTTCGCTGGTGTAGCGCTCGCCGCACAGGGAAACTTCCCCGGTGCCATGCAGCCCCGACTCGTAATGGGACAGGTTCTGCCCCAGGGCGGCAAAGTCCATCTTCACAAAGAAACGGTAAAAATCCCGGTCCTGTTCAGTCAGGTCCTGCCAGTCCAGCAGCGCGCCGGTATGCACGTCCAGTTTCCGGATCTGGGGTGTGCCGTCGCCCAGCCGCAGTCTGCCGTACAGGATGCCTGAAACATATAAGTCAAAATTACGCATTTCCGTTTCTCCCGTTTTCCGTTTAGGCGCCGATGAAAGCACGGATGGCATAGGCTACACCTATGCCCACATAGTTGCCCAGGGCACCGGCCAGTACGCCCATGAGCAAGCCGATGTTGATAAGGGTCTTCCACTGGGCGCTGGAGGCGATGAGGGCGGCGGTGGGGCCATCCGAGATACAGCCTACGATGGACAGCAGCACATACTCAAAACGGACTTTCAGCAGCCGGGTGATGAGCAGGTGCAGCAGAATGGAACAGGCGATGACACAGAAGCAGAACAGGGTGATGTAGAAGGTGGATCCGAAGAACTGCTTCAGGTCCACCGCAAAGCCGATGGTCACCAGGAACAGCACCGCTACGAAAAGGCCCAGGTCAAAATTGCCGCGCAGCTTGCGGACGGCCGGCACCTGTGCCAGGATGATGGAGAAGGTGGTGATGAGCAGGATGCGGCCTGCACTGCGGAACCCTTCTCCGAATACCATCGAGGAGATGCTGGTGGCAGCCCACACGGTGCCAAAGCCGATAGCCAGCAAACAGGCGATTTCCTGGATGGACCATTCCTTGGAGGCCATCAGTTCCTCGTGGTTGCCATCCCCCAGCAGCTCCGGCTCGCTCATATCATAGGGCCACAGCTTTTTCAGCCATTTGGAACTCTTGTACAGGGCGGGGGTGGCAAACATCAGGATCAGCGTGGGGATGCCCACCACATAGTCGGCGGCATTGGCCGAGGCAATGGTGTTCTTGCTGGCCTCCAGGCCTACAGCGATGGCGGTCAGGTTGGAACTGCCGCCGGTGTAGGTGCCCACGAACATACCGGCCACCTTCCAGCCCTCGTCGATTTTGTTGGCGAACAGTACGCCGAACACCAAAGCTGCCACGCAGACGCTGAATATGGCCGAGGCCAACGCAATGACCGGTTCCTTGGATAATTTGCGCATCTGTTTCAGGTCCAGGCTCAGCAGACAGATGGAAACGGACAACGGCACACAGTAGCCGCTGATGGCATCATAGGTAGGGCTGGAGGTAGGCACGATCCGCAGGTTGGACATCACGATGCCCATGACGATAACCGTCAGGGCCGGGCCCAGCGTTTTGAACACCTTGAACCGCTGCAGCCAGAATCCCAGTGCAACCGTGGCGACCATGATGAACAGGAGCGCGCCTTCGGAGGAAAAAATCGTATTCGCCATAATATACCTCTCTGCGGGTCCCGCTTAAAAATCAATATCGATGCCAAGGCCCGGTTTGTCGGACAGGGTGTAGACGCCGCCATTCACGGCAAAACCTCCGGGCATACCCATCTCGGGGTCCACGGCGTACATAAAGCTGTCGCAGTCCGCCTCGGTGATGTTCTGCTTGGCGGCAACCAGACTCACACCGGCAGCAATGGCCACCTTGGTCTCCAGCATGCAGCCCACCATGCACTGTACATGGTTTGCCTCGGCAATGGCGTTGATCTTTTCCGCCGGGTACAGGCCGCCGCACTTCATCAGTTTGATGTTGATAATGTCTGCAGCATCGATCTTGCAGGCCTTTGCTGCGTCGATGGGGGTGTGGACCGACTCATCCAGCATGACCTGCAAGTCCACCTTGGAACGCACAAAGCGCATACCGTCCAGATCCCAGCTGGGCAGGCACTGTTCCACCGCTTCCACGCCCAACTCTTCAAAGGCTTTCAGGGTGCGCACCGCATCGCTGACCGTGTAACCCTGGTTGGCGTCCACACGCAGGCGGATGTTGGGGCCCACCGCCTGACGGATCAGGGTCAATGCCTGAATATCCTCACTCGGGTTGATGCCGGCCTTGATTTTCAGAATGGTGAAGCCATCCTTTTCCACCCGTTCCCGGGCTTCGGCGGCCATGGCTTCCGGTGTGTCAATGCCCACCGTCATGTCCGTGACGATCTGGTTCACGCTGCCGCCCAGCACCTTGTACAGCGGCTGACCCATCAGTTTGCCCTTGATGTCGTACAGGGCAATATCCACCGCGGCCTTTGCCGAGGTGTTGCCTGACAGCAGGCGGTCCATCATCCTGTGGATGCCCTCAACATCGAGCGGATCCATGCCAATCAATCCGGTGCGGAACAGTTTCAGCGCTTCCAGAACGGTGGCTGCGCTCTCGCCGGTCACCGGTTCAAAGGGCGCGGCCTCACCGATGCCCCACAGACCTTCGTCGGTGGAGATCTTCACCAGCACATTCAGTGAATGATCCTGTACCGCAAAAGCAATACGGAAGGGCTTTTTCATGGGGATACGGATGGTTTCTACCTTTACGTCTGTGATTTTCATAGGGTTCCTCCTGCACAATAATTTTTAAAATTTTAACAATTTTTTATAAATTTTACTATTTCTAAAATTTTTGTCAAGAGCTTTTCTGTTTTTTTTCACATTTTTCAGAGCATTTTATAGGATAAGCAAGAAATTATCTGATTTTCTTTAGTATAAATTTTATAAATATCGAATTTTTTCTTGCTTATTTACGTACAGGGCATTTTGTGATATACTGTAAATAAATTTTTTTGCGAAAAAGCGGAAGGTCTTATGCTGGGCGAACATGTTCGAAATATTCGGAAAAAGCGGGGAATCACCCTCAAGGAACTGGCCGAAAAGACTGGTTTGTCCATCGGGTATATCTCCCAAATCGAGCGCAATCTCACCGACCCGTCCCTGTCCACCCTGCGCAAACTCAGCGCCGCTCTGGACATCCCCACCTATCTGTTTATGGGAGGTGAGAGCAGCACCAGCCTGACAACCCGTCAGGCGGATATGATGATCCTCTCCCAGCCCAATTCCAATGTACGGTATCATCTGCTTACGCCCATGCCCAACGGAAATTTTGTACCTCAGTCGTTGGTCATACGCTTTGAGCTGGAACCCCACTGCAAGGACGGCGACCTGCCGGTGATCCATCCCAGTGAGGAAATCCTGCTGCTGGAACAGGGACAGCTGGATGTACTGGTGGAGTCCGAGACTACCCGCCTGAACGCCGGAGACACCACTGTGGTGCAGTCCAACCTTCCCCACATCGTTTCCAACCCCGGGGATACCACAGCGGTGGGGCTGGCTGTGTTCACCCCTGCCATTTGGTTCCCCAACAACCGGCGCAGTTTTAACCGCGGTGGCGAAACCTGAATCTTCGCATAGGAATACCAAAAAGAAGTACAGCCATTGCCTGTACTTCACTTTGCCGTTTTGGGGTCAAAGTTACCAGAATGTTACCACTTTTGCCCTAAGGTAGAAAAAAGCTCGTTGAAACTTGTCGTTTCAACGAGCTTTCACCTTTTACTGCCCGGCCAGCGCGATCTGCTCGCGGGTGATGGGCAGCTCATAGAACCGCTTGTGGGTGGCGTGGTAGATCGCATCGGCCACGGCGGGCAGCGGGGTGTTGATGACCACCTCGCCGATGCTCTTGGCACCGAAGGGGCCGGTGCCCTCGTAACTGCTCTCAAATACGACATGGATATGCCCGATGTCGTTGCGCGCCGGGATCTTGTACTGCATCAGCGAGTTTTCCCGCGGCATGCCGCGGTCATCGTAGGTGACATTCTCGGTCAGCGCCATACCGATGCCCTGCAGGATGCCGCCCTCGGCCTGCACCCGCGCAAGGTTCGGGTTGACCGGTGTGCCGCAGTCAACAGCCGCCTCATAGCGGATGACCTGCGCCTCTCCGGTCTCCAGATCGACCTCGACCTCGGCCGCGCCCACCATGAACGGCGGGGGCGAGATTTCCGAGCTGTGGGTCACAACTGCCTCCAGCGCCGTATTGCTGCCGCACTGGGAGGCTGCAGCGATCTGCGCCAGCGTGGCGCGCTGCGTGCCGTCCTCGCTTGTCACGGCATCGCCCGCAAAGACGACTGCACGCTCATCAAGGCCCAGCAGCCCCGCGCCGACCTGACAGATCTTCTGCTTGAGCTGCTCGGCGCACTGCTCAACCGCCTTGCCGGTGACATAGGTCGTGCTGGATGCGTAGGAGCCGGAATCGTAGGGCGAGGAATCGGTATCCGCGCCGAGGACCGTCACATTGTCGAGCGGGCAGTCCAGCACCTCGGCGGCGATCTGCGCCAGAATCGTGTCGCAGCCGGTGCCCATGTCGGCTGCACCGATCGAGAGGGTATAGAACCCGTCATCGTTGATCTTCAGGCTGGCGCTGCCCACATCCACACTCGTAATGCCGGAGCCCTGCATCGCCATGCCCATGCCCACGGCGCGCACCTTGCCGTTACCCATGTCGCGCACGGGGTATTTTTCGTCCCAGCCGATGTTATCATGCACGGCCTGCAGGCAGCGGTCCAGCGCGCAGCTGGTGTTGACCTGCCCGTAGTAGGCGGGCATCACATCGCCCTCACGGACGATGTTGCGCTGGCGGATCACAAACGGGTCGATGCCCAGCTTGTCGGCCAGCTCATTGACGGCGGACTCCACCGCAAACAGGCCCTGGGTCGCACCGTAGCCGCGGTAAGCGCCCGAGGACATGTGGTTCGTGTAGACGACATCGCTGACAAAGCGGAATGCCTCGGCCTTGCCGTAAAGCGGGATGGATTTGTGGCCGGACAGGCCCACCGTTGTAGGCCCATGCTCGCCGTAAGCACCGGTGTTGGACAGGGTGTAGAGGTCGATGCCCCTGACGATGCCGTCCTTTGTCGCACCGAGGCGGACATGCAGCTCCATCTCATGGCGCGGGGTGGAGGCGATCTGGCTCTCGTACCGGCTGAAGATGATCTTGCTGGGCTTTTTGGTTTTCCATGTCACAAAGGCGGGGTAGACCTCGCAGACCGAGGTCTGCTTGGCGCCGAAGCCGCCGCCGATGCGGGGCTTGGCCACCCGGATCATCGACTTGGGGATGTGCAGCGCATTGGCCAGGATCCGGCGGCAGTGGAAAACGATCTGGGTCGAGCTGAGGACATTCAGCCGCCCGTAGGCATCTATGCTGCAGTAGGTGCGGAAGGTCTCCATCATGGCCTGCTGGCAGGCGCGGGTGTGGTATGTATGGTCGATGACGACATCGCACCCCACCAGCACCGCCTCAATATCGCCCGCCCCGGTCTCATCGTGGGCGCAGAGGTTGCGCTTGTTGTCGGCCCCGACCGGTGCCAGCGACTCCCAGTTTTCCTCCGGGTGGACAAGGACGGGGTTGTCCAGTGCCGTGTGGTAGTCCAGCACGGCGGGCAGGACCTCATACCGGACCTTGATGAGCTTCATCGCCTTATCGACGCATTTTTCATCCTTGCCGGCCAAAATTGCGACAACATCCCCCGCAAAGCGGACATGGCGGTCGATGACAAGCCGGTCATAGGGGCTCGGCTCGGGGTAGGTCTGGCCCGCCTGGGTGTAGCGGCGGCCCTGCTGGTCCACATCCTTCCATGTGTAGATCGCCTCGATGCCCGGCACCAGCAGGGCACGGCTCGTGTCGATCTCCTGCACGATGGCGTTGGCATGGGGGGAGCGCAGCAGCTTGACGATCAGGCAGTCCTGCGGGATGACATCATCCATGTAGACGGGCTGGCCGGTCACAAGCTGCATGGCGTCCTTTTTGCGCATGGGCTGGTTCACGGTTTTCATTGGGCAGCCTCCTTCCCCTTTTTCCACGCTAAAAAGTTCAAAATGCCCCGCAGCTGGCCCTCATAGCCGGAGCAGCGGCAGAGGTTGCCGGCCAGATACTCCTTGATTTCATCCTCGCCGGGGTCGGGGTTTTCCCGGAAAAGCGCCAGCGCGTTCATAATAAAGCCCGGGTTGCAGAAGCCGCACTGCTCCGCACCCTGATCGGCGATAAAGGCGCCGAACTCGGCAGCCTCCTCCTGCAGCCCCTCCAGTGTGGTGACGCTGCGGCCGTTGACCCGCGCCGCCAGCACCGAGCAGGACAGCACCGGCTTTTCATCGAGAAAGACCGTGCAAAGGCCGCAGTTGGCGGTCTCGCAGCCGCGCTTGACGCTCTTGCAGCCGAGGCTGCGCACAAGGTCCAGCAGCACGGTGTCAGCCGCGATTTCGGCGGTGACTTTTTTATGATTTAAGGTAAATGTGATCTGCATGGTATACCTCCGTCAATTTTCCAGCGCGGCCACGGCACGCCGGACCAGCACGCCGGTCAGGTGGGTGCGGTACTCAGCACTGCCGCGCAGGTTGCTGCCGGTCTTGACGGCTGCCTGCACGGCGGCGGGCATCTGCGCCGGGTCGCAGTCCGGCGTGACAAGCACGGCCTTCATCGGGCGCGCGCCGATGGCAAAGCGGTACTGCCCCTGCGCCGTGCGGGCGGCCGCACAGGTCAGGATCGGGAAATCGGTCTGGGTCGCGCGCACCGACTGGTACTGCACCTTCAGCCCCGGCGTCTTGCGCAGGCAGATGTGGGTCAGAATATCGCGGTCATAGGGCATCGCGGCAAACTGCGCCAGCGGCATCCGGCCCGCCTTATACAGCTCGACCTCGCAGTCCAGCGCCAAAAACAGCGTCAGCACATCGGAAAAGCCGAATCGGCCATAGATGCTGCCGCCCACCGTGGCGCAGTTGCGGAACTGCACGCCGACAATGTGGCGCACAGCCTCCCGCACAGCCCCCGCGGTGTAAGCGTTCAGGGCGGCGTTCGTTTCCAGATCGCGCAGCGTTGCCATCGCGCCGATGAGGATCTCGGTGTCAGTCTCCTCAATCGTATCCAGCCCCAAGGCCGACAGGTCAATGGCCGTGCCGACATTGATCTTTTCCATCTTGAGCCAGAGCATACCGCCCAGCACGCGGTTGGGCTTTTTCTGGTTCAGCTGCCATGCCTCCTCCAGCGTGGCGGGGCGGGCATATTCGCGTATCGTCATCATGGGTCAATCTCCGTTTTTTCTGTTTTGAGCGAAAAAATCACACTTTTCGCGGATAGGTACTTTTATTCTACCATAAAATCTGGTATAATACCGTTGTTGTTTTAAAAATACAACGATATTTTTTATTGTGTGAGGGAAAAAGATTCATGAAAATGACCAAAATGACCGCTCTGCTGCTGGCCGCCGCCATGGCGCTGACCGCCTGCGGCAGCACCGCCGCCGTAAGCAGTGAGGCCGCCGCCTCCGCCGCCGCTGCACCCGAGGTCACCGCCAGCCCCGAGGAGGCTGCCGCTGCACCCGCTGCCGCCGATACCGCCGTCACCTACCCGCTGACCGTCACCGACCAACTGGGCCGCGAGGTCACCATCGAGACCGAGCCCAAGACGCTGGCCAGCGGCTACTACATCTCCACCAGCCTGCTCATCGCCCTCGGCGTGCAGGACGAGCTGGTCGGCGTCGAGGCCAAGGCCGACAAGCGCACGATCTACAGCCTCTCCGCACCTGCGCTGCAGAGCCTGCCCAGCATCGGCACCGCCAAGGAGTTTGACCTTGAGGGCTGCGCCGCGCTGACCCCCGACCTTGTCATCGTGCCCGCCAAGCTGAAAGATTCCATCCCCCAGATGGAGGAGCTGGGCCTGACCGTGCTGGCCGTCAAGCCGGAGGATCAGGACAAGCTGTACGGTGCCATCGACCTGCTGGCCCAGGCCACCAACACCGTTGCCCGCGGTGAGGAGCTGAAGTCCGCAATCGAGGACAACCTGCTCAGCCTGCGCGAGGCCATCGGCGATGCCGAGGCCCCCACCGTCTACATGGCCGGCAACAGCTCTGTGCTGCAGACCGCCGGCCCTGCCATGTACCAGAACTATATGATCGAGAACGCCGGCGGTCTCAACGCCGCCGCCAGTGTTGAGGACACCTACTGGGCCGAGGTCTCTTATGAGCAGGTGCTGGACTGGGACCCCGACTACATCATTCTGGCGTCCGATGCCGACTATGATGTCGATTCCGTCCTGAACGATGCCGCACTGGCCGACTGCACCGCCGTCAAGGAGGGCCATGTCTACCAGCTGCCCCACGCCATCGAGGCTGTGGACTCCCCCGTGCCCGGCAGCTTCCTGGGCAGCGTCTATCTGGGCAGCGTGCTGCATCCCGAGCAGGTGAGTGAGCAGTTCTACCATGACTGCGCCGATGCCTTCTACACGACCTACTACGGCTTCACCCCTGCCTCCTATGAATAACCGCAAGCGCACGGCGCTGTGCCTTCTGGGCGCAGCGCTCTGCGTTTTTATGGCTTTTGGTGCGGCCCTTGCGCTGGGCCGCTACCCCATAACACCGGCGGCGCTGCTGGCCGGCGATGCCATGGCGGTGCGCACCTTCACCGTGCTGCGGCTGCCCCGCGCCGTCATGGCGCTGGTCGGCGGCTTTGGGCTGGGGACAGCCGGCTTTGTCTATCAGACCGTATTCCGCAACCCGCTGGCAAGCCCCGACATCATCGGCGTATCCTCGGGGGCCAGTGTCGGCGCGGCGTTCGCCATCCTGTTCGTTTCGTCAGGGGCGCTGTCCACCACGGTCTGTGCCTTTGCGGGCGGGCTGGCGGCGGTGTTCCTCTCGCTGGGGCTGGCCGCCGCCGCGCCGGGGCGCAGCAAAATGTCACTGGTGCTGGCGGGCATCGCCGTCCACGCGCTGGCCCAGACGCTGCTGATGCTGCTCAAGCTGACCGCCGACCCCGAGAAGGAGCTGGCCAGCATCGAGTATTGGATCATGGGCAGTCTGGCCGCCGTGACCCGCAGCCGGGTGTGGTTCCCGGTGCCGGTTGTGCTGGTCTGCTGCGCGGCGATCTTTGCGCTGCACCGGCAGGCGCTGCTGCTCTCGATTGAGGAGGGCGAGGCCCGGCTGCTCGGCGTGCGGGTGGGCGCGATGCGCCTGCTGCTGCTGACGCTTGCCACCATGACGGTTGCCGCCGTTGCCAGCGTGACAGGGCTTATCAGCTTTGTCGGGCTGCTGGCCCCCCACAGCGCCCGGCTGCTGGCGGGGCACAACCGGCGCTCGGCCTGCCTGCTGAGCGGGCTGCTGGGCAGCGCCCTGCTGCTGGCAGCCGACACGCTGGCCAAGACGGCTGCCTCCACCGAGCTGCCGGTCAGCATCTTTACCTCGCTGCTGGGCGTACCGTTTCTGCTTTATCTGATCCTGCGGCCGGGGAGGGATGCGTCATGATGCCACAAGCCACGCCCACGCCCGCGGGGCTTTGCGTGCAGGACCTCACCGTACGGTACGGCGCAGCGGCTGTGCTGCAAGGGGTCAGCTTTTCGGTCCCGGTGCCCGGGCAGCTGATCGGGCTGCTGGGAGTGAACGGCAGCGGCAAGACCACACTGCTCAAGTCCGCCGCCGGGCTGCTGCCCCACACCGGGCAGTGCCTTCTGAACGGCGTCCCGCTGGAGAGCCTGTCCACCCGCAGGCTGGCGCAGACCGTCAGCTATATCCCGCAACAGAGCGGCATCTCGGTCTCGCTCTCGGTGCGGGAGGTCGTGCTTATGGGCTTCAACCCGCGGCTGGGGGTCCTGCAAAGCCCCACCGCCGCCATGCGCGCCGCTGCGGACGAGGCCCTGCGCACCGTAGGTCTGGCCGACAAGGCCGGGCAGGACTACCTGACCCTGAGCGGCGGCGAGAAGCAGCTCTGCATTCTGGCGCGCACGATTGCCGAGGATGCGCCGCTGCTTTTGCTGGACGAGCCGGACAGTGCGCTTGACCTTGCGAACCGCAGCCGGATGACCGCGCTGCTGGCGCAGCTGGTCCACACCGGCGGCAAGACTGCGCTGGTCTGCCTGCATGACCCCGCGCTGGCGCTGGACAGCTGTGATATACTGGTGGTATTGCAGGGCGGCGGGGTCGCGGCGGTGCTGCACCCCAGAACCGACCCGCCTGCCGTGCTGCAGGCAGCCCTTGCCGCCGTGTACGGCCCGCTGGAGCTGCTGCCCGTTACCGACTGCCGGGGCCGACGCCGTCTGGCCCTGCTGCCGCTGTGAGGTGATACCATGAAACCTGCTTTGCGCGTGATGCTCTGCGATGACGCAGGCGAGCGCTTTTTTGGCGAGGGACCCTGCCGCCTGCTCCATCTGATCGAGGAGACCGGCTCGCTGCGCAGCGCAGCGGCGCAGATGGGGCTTTCCTACTCCAAGGCGCTGCGGCTTGTGCAGCACGCCGAAAAAGAGCTGGGCTTTGCCCTGACCTGCAAGACCATCGGCGGGCGGGGCGGCGGCGGCAGCACCCTGACCGCCGAGGCCCGCCAATTTTTAGAAAGGTATGAGGCCTACCGTGATGCCTGTGTACAGACCAGCCGCGAGCTCTATTCTGCGTTCTTTCCGGGCCAGCGGTAAGCGCCACTTGCTGCTGACCGGCGGGCGCGGCAGCGGCAAAACAACGCTGCTGCGCGCACTTATGCCATCCCTCTGCCCCGATGCCCCGATGCTTCTCACCGCTGCCGTCCCGGGCAGATGGGTCGAGATGCGCGATACAGCCGCCGGGGCAGCGGCGGTCATCGGCCGGTTTGATGCCGCCCTGCCCCCCGGTGAAAACCGGATGCGCCCCGTGCCGGCCGGCTTTGCCGCCGTGGGGCTGCCCGCCCTGCAGCGGATGGCGGCAGCCGGCGGCTGGGCCGTGCTGGACGAGCTTGGCTATCTGGAGAGCGGCTGCGCGGATTTTCAACAAAGCGTGCTGGATATGTTGAAAGTCTGCCGCGTTCTCGCGGTGGTCCGCAAGCAGGACACCCCATTCCTGCGCGTGCTCTGCGCCGACCCGGACGCCTTTGTGTACGATCTGGACCGTCCTGTGCCGCCGCTGGGCTGCATCGTCATGGCCTCGGGGCTGGGGCGGCGGTTCGGCGGCAACAAGCTGATGGCCGAGCTGAACGGCCGGCCGCTGGCTGCCCATGCGCTGGCGCTGGCCGCCGCGCCGGTGTTTGCCGGGCGCATTGCTGTGACCCGCTCAGCCGAGGTCGAGGCCCTCTGCCGCGCAGAGAGTTTCCCCGTGCTGCGCCATGCCGAGCCGCGCCGCAGCGATACGGTGCGCCTTGGCCTGACCGCGCTGCTGGCGCAGCAGCCCGACCTGCAGGGATGTGTGTTTCTGCCGGGGGACCAGCCCTGCCTGACCCGCCAGACGCTGGAGGCGCTGGTGATTGGTTCCGCGCCGGACACGATCCGGCGGCCGGCCGCACCCGACGGCACACCGGGCAGCCCTGTGCTGTTCGGTCGGGATTATTTTGCTGCCCTCCTTCACCTGCCGGAGGGCTGCGGCGGCAGCGCCGTGCTGCGCGCCCACCCGCAGGCGATCCGCCTGCTGCCCACCCCCGCCGCCGAGCTGCGGGACATCGACACCCGCAGCGACCTTGAGGCGCTGCGCGGGGGCAAGGGGTAAATGCCGCATTTTTGATTTATGGCTATTGAACACGCTCGCAATGATAAAGGTCTTACAAGAGAGGACCTTGCAGAGCGCATACGAAAAAACGAACGCTATGTTGTTGCTATCGAACGAGGTGAACGAACCCCCAGCTTAAAAACCTGCGACCAAATTGTTCGATGCCTTGGTATTTCTGCGGATAAACTTTTTTATCCGGAAGCAACGCGCGATGAAAACTCTGCGACTCGTGAAATTACCCGCATGCCTGCCACCTGTACATCGAAGCAGCTTTGGTTCTATTGAGAAATGTGGATACCAATATCTCCGGGTTCTCGCAAGTGAAAAGCCCTACGAACCAGTATATAAGTTTTATCCTCCAGCAAGAAGTTGTACGCAAGCCAACTCTACACCATCCTCGCACACCGCCCCTGTCGCCGCGAGAAACACGCCTGTTTGGGCGCCTTCGCACCCCCCATCGGCACGGTGCCTGTCCAGCCAAATACGGCCCTAAATTTCCCGCTTTCCGGGGATTTTTTATTTTACCACAAAGGCTTTTACCTAAACTGGATTTCCCTGTACAGGTAAATCCCGCACAAATAAATAACTAAATAAATAAAATACTAAGATACTATCGTATCCTATCCTTAAAACTACAAAAAACGGATTTTTGCCACTGGAATCTTGCCGTGATGCGTACAACTTAACACCGGAGAGTACAACTTACAATTGTACCATCTACTGCTGAAGCTGTATAATTATAACATAACCGTAGGACCCTCTGTCAGCATCTTAGGTCTCTCGTCCGGGTGCAAAGTGATGAAGTGCAGATTTTCCAGCGTAAGCCCCCGCACATAGCGGGCATCTAAATGGGTGGTGCGGCTCCAATTTGGATAATAGTTCTCGCTGCCGGGGGCGGTGGGAGCTTGCAGGCGGTCGGGGATCTCCGGGTAGGGCGCGGCGGGCAGGTCGGCAAGGCGCACGCCGCCGATGGCTGTATACCGGAAGTCCCGGATCGTCACATCCTCTATCGGGTGGGCGGCATTGGCGTCAAAGCGGCAGCCGCCGAACTTCGGCTCGCCCATGATGTCGTTGCCAAAGCGGCGCTGGGTGTGGGCCATTTCCTCGTCATCTACAGCTGTGATGCCGACAAAGCGCAGCCTGGCCATCGTGCCGATGGGCGGTATGTGGTCTAACTCTACACTGCTGCCCAAATCGTCCGGGCGGTAGCGGTTGTTCAAAATCGCAAAAATCGGGCGGCGGACATTGTGCATGGTGACATTCTCCACCAGAATATCTGTAATGCTCCCGCCCTCGGTGCATTCCAGCTTGATCCCCTCGCGCCAGACATTGCGCATCGTGCAGTTGGAGATAACCACGCCGGAAATCTCGCCGATAGACTTTAGCCCGATGCGGATGCCCGCGCAGACCGAGGTAAATGCGCAGTCGGAAATATGCACATCCTGCACGGGCAGACCGCTGGATTGCAGGCAGAGGTTATCGTCGGTGCCGTCGATATAGCAGCCGCGCACCCAGACATGGCGGCAGCCGTCAAAATCCAGACCGTCACCGTTGTAGTTCCGGTGGTTTTCAATGTGCAGGTCGGTTGCCCAAATGAAATCGCTGTCCAGAAACGCCGTTGCCCACGCGGCAGCATTCAGCAGCCGCAGGTTCTGTACGCGGACATTGCGGCAGCGCAGCACCCGCAGCAGCATGGGGCGGTAGATACTGCCCGCGTTGGGGAACGCGGCGGCATTGCCGTCAATAACGCCGCTGCCGCAAATTGTGACATTTTCGGCATCTTGGGCAAACAGGAAGCAGCGGTCCAGCTCCGGCTCGTTGCGGTAGCGGTTGTGGTGGGTATCGGTGCCATAGTCGGCAATATCGGGGCTGGCCAGCAGGGTCGCGCTGTTGGTGATTTCCAGCGCCACATTGCTTTTCAGGTACAGCGTACCGCAGACAAATGTACCGCCTGCCAGCCGCACCGCGCCGCCCTGCGCGGCGGCAGCATCTATCGCCCCCTGCACCGCGGCTGTGTCCTTGGCGTGGCCGTCAGCCACAGCCCCATAGCTGCGGGGATCGAAAATATCATTCATCTTGCTTTCCTCAGGCAAATGTTACTTCTGTTTCCAGCACCGTTGTGCCGGGATGGATCGCATACTGTACCATCGGGATGACCGCGCGGGGGTACTGCAGGCTCGTGTTGGGCATGGGTTCCAAAACCAGCGGCTTACCGCAATCGGTCAGGTCCTCTGCCGCACAGAAGCCGCCGGGGTGTTCCGCGCGGGCGGCGGTGGCGGTGCAGCTGTGTGCTGCACCGGGGCAGTCATCGGGGATGGCAAACCCGGCATCGAACGCCTCGCAGGCGATTTCGCTCGTAACCGTATGGCGGCGGAGATGCCCGCCGTCGCACAAAGCAATCTCCGTCACAACCTGCACGCCGGGCAGCGGCGACCAGACGGCGCGGGTCCCGTTCTCTGTCATTTTCCACGACTCCGGCGCAGCCTTGACGAAGATATGCCCGAGGTACCGGAAGCTCAGCACCGAATCCGGCGCGGCTTCCTCCAATGTGCGCTGGCTGCGCGCGGCGCTGAACGCATACCGCGAGCAGTAGGCTAGCTTTGCGTACTTTTCCTCCATCTGGGGGAAAGGGTGTTTCACCCGCAGTGCCGCCGGGTACAGCACCGCCATGCCGTTTACCCGCTGGGCCAGCATCCGGGCGGCCCACTGTGCGCGCTCGTTATCCATTGTTTTGCTCCTTAATGCTCTTGCGGTAGGCGGCGGGGGTCTTGCCGTAGTAGCGGCTGAACACCTCATTAAAATAGCGGTAGTCCTTGAAGCCGACCTCCTCGGCGATCTCGTAGCTGCGCTTATCGCTGTTCAGCAGCAGCTCCAGCGCGTGTTCCATCCGCACGCGGTTCAGGTAATCCTTGAAATTCTGCCCCAGCTGCTTTTTAAAATAGCTGCTGAAATAAAACGGATTCATATGGATATGCTTTGCCAGCACCTCCAGCGTCAGGTTCTCGCGGTAGTGCGCGGCAATGTAATCGGTCACCTTTTGAATGTCCTTATGTTCATTTTTCTTGACCTGCCCGGCCATCTGGCCGTACAGCTCCTCCAGCGATTTTTTGAACAGCGCTTCCAGTGCCGGGTAATCGGCGGTCTCGCGCGCGGCATCCAGCAGGTCGCTGCTGCCGCCCGCGCACTGCACGCCGGAGCGTTCCAGCCGCGCCTGCACCATGCGCCGGCAGACAAGCAGGTGGTAGACAGCCGCATCGGCGCGGCCATCGGTGATGGGCGGAACAGCGGCCAGCAGGTTTTCCACCGCACGGTTGAAAATTTCCCGGTCTGTCTCGACAAAGCCGGCAGCCACGGCCTCCTGCAGCGGATGCAGGGCGGCGGTGTCGGCAGGAGCCTCGCCAAACGGCGGTGCATCCATTGCAAGCACGGTATCCGGTAAGCGGTCGGCAAAATAGAACCAGCGGCAGGCATCGCGGCAGGGGGCGGTAAAGGTTGGCACGGCGCTCATCTCTGCGGTGGCGGGGCTGCACACAAAGCCGACCTTGCACTTGGTGCGCTGCTCCAGCAGGGCCTGCGCATCGTGCAGCCAGCCGGTTGCCTGCGCCTGCGTCATGTTGACCAGCAGCAGATAGCACTGCCCTTTTTTCTGGAAGGCTGTCCCCTGCCCGGTCTGGCGGCAGAGGGTGTCCAGCTGGCCGAAGATCGAAAACTCGATCAGCTGGCGTTCCATGGTGTTTCTGGCAGTCAGCCCCAGCGGCTGAACGGCTGTCAAAATATAGCTGGTCGGCTCCATCTCGGCCACCCGGCCAAACGCATCGGAGTAGCTGCCCGTGTCGGAGGGCGAGGCCGGGGCGCTGTGCCCCGGCTGCACCGGCAGGCATTTTTCCACGGCGCGCAGCAGGTCATCCTTTTTGACAGGCTTTAACAGATAGTCCACCGCACCGTAGCTGAGGGCATCGTGCGCGTAAGAAAAATCCTGAAAGCCGCTGATGAAGATGACCCTGGTGCGGCTTTGGGCGGTGTGCAGCGCCTTTAAAATTTCAATGCCGGTCTTGCCGGGCATCGAGATGTCCAGCAGGGCCAGATCCGGGCTTTGGGCAAAAATCTCCCGCAGGGCATCGGCGCCGTTTTCGCAGGTGGCGCAGATCTCAATGCCAAGCTGCGCCCAGTCGATCAGCATCTGTAAGCCGCGGATGATGACCGGCTCATCGTCGGCAATGAGCATTTTCAGCATAGAGGTTCCTCCTGTGCAAGGTTTTGCAGATCGGCGGGGATGGTGGCCTTGACGACCGTTCCCACGCCGGGTGTGCTGTACAGCGTAATGCCGTAGTCGCTGCCGTAGAGGTAGCGCAGCCGGTCATGGACATTTTTCAGCCCGATGCTCGCCCACTCATAATTTTCTTTATGGCCGGGCTGGTCACTGTCCAGCAGGGTGTACAGCTTATTCAGTGCATCCTCGTCCATGCCGACGCCGTTATCCATGACCGTCAGGGTGACGGTGTTGTCAAGCCGCTCGGCCATAAGCTGGATATGCCCCGGGCCGTCCATCGGCTTAATGCCGTGGATAAAGGAATTTTCCACGATGGGCTGCAGAATCAGCTTGGGAATCAGGATATTTTCCAGATGTGCGCAATCGTAGGAGAAGGTGACCTTGTTGCTGAACCGGCAGTTGAGCAGATAGATGTATT
>ENA-OUQP01000073-OUQP01000073.1-human-gut-metagenome-genome-assembly--contig:-NODE-73-length-104762-cov-8.717278_pt1 | contig 104762 bp, 87 predicted proteins | sample MGYA00237951_ERZ548836 | MGnify/ENA primary metagenome ERZ548836 (study PRJEB26490, sample SAMN05194702) | human gut metagenome | biome: terrestrial biome; feature: human-associated habitat; material...
ATCCACGGACAGCTTCACGCATGATAATCTTATCCACACGAATATCATCTGCCATGAGGATTACGATATTGTCCAGATTGGAAGGAATATCATCAATATATCGAATCAGATACAGAAGTTTTAGTACATCCACATCCTGCTGTTTAATGCCATCGCCGTTGTCGGCAGCTTTCTGGCAACGCTCAATTACACGACGAATCGAACCATCCAGGAAAGTATGTACAGTATCATAAAAACGGAAGAATGGCACAAGTGCATACTCGTCCTTCTCCTGAATTTTCTGTGCAGCTTCCTGGAAACCGGACAACATGGAACGCTCACCACCGGACAGGTGCTTGCCGGAATTTCCATGCTTGCGGATTTCCGCAAATACCTTCTGCATGATAATGAACTGATACGGTACAAACGGGAAATTCTCTGTAAACTCTAATGGTCCAGCATATCCCTTTTTAATATCTACAATATCCGTTTTAAAAGTAAATAAATTCCGCAGAACAGAGTCATTCTGCTCATAAACTTCTTCAAGTTTTTTGGCTACTTCCGGTTTCTTTTTTAAAATACGTTTCTGGATAACTTCATCCACGGAGGAAGAAGATAAACTCAGCCTTGTTTTAAAACGAGCCTGAATACGGGAGAACTCATCGGCACGAACTTTGATGATTTCATCAATGGCTTCCTGTCCGGTGCATATCACCCAAGTCTTACCTTCGCACTCACTTCCGATTTTCTCAGTCAGAGACTGGAGGTTTAAAAGCATATCGGTATCCGTACCAACATACTGACCAACTTCGTCAATCATAAACAATAGGCGAAAATTCGCTGGCTTTGTATCTACATAAGCTTTCATATCTTCAACAAGCTGTGCAATAGAAATTTCTGTTGCTGTTTTATCATTGAACCAACTTCTGGCATCTTCTTCACTCATATCCAAAACTTCCATTAAAGTTGGAATAATAAACTTGCCATTAAACGCAAACACGCGACGCATTTCCAGCCAGGACTTTCCTCTTTTTTCTTCAAATATCCTACGAAACTCCTCGGTCTTACCCTGTTGGTCAATATATCTCTCCATCATGGCCACTTTAAGATTTTCTCCATAAAATCCCAGATGATTGTAGAACATCTTTGCAAAAACCCGAAGAACCGCTGTCTTGTCTTTATTGCTGAATCCCTCAATATCAATGTTAAACAGAATTGTTTCCGTTGGTCCCTTGGTTGCACGATCTATCAGCATAAAGGTTGCCGGATCATCCTCAAACTTTTTGCGGAAACGCTCTACACTGCGGATGCCTTTTACCTCTTTATTCTCCAACAGATAAGACAGCATTTTCAGAAAATGAGATTTTCCACTTCCAAAGAAGCCAGAAATCCACACCCCCATATCAGCAGTCGGCTGGTCAAACGCATCTCCGTAATAATTAAAGAATGTAATGAAATGTTTCTTTAATTCTCTGGTAATGACATATTCATTTAACTCCTGTTCAATTACATCGTCAGCATCCTGATCTACTTTAATTACACCATTGATTTTACGGTTGATGTCCTCCGCAAACATATCTTGAATTATCATGGTTTTATCCCCTTTTATATACTATGAATTTCATTCAATTCTATCGAACGCCCTGTAATAATCGTTTGGTTTAAGTCGATTAAATAATTTTAAATGATGGCCATCAAATTCTCCTGGATACATAACTAAAACTGGAATATCTGAAAAATATGGCTGTAGTGCCTCCAGCAAAGCATGCATTCTTATAAATGGAAACACTTCTCCAACACCTGTCAACATTAGTACATCTCCCTGTTCATGAGGCGCATACTGAATTTTTTCAACAAACTGTCTATTTCCAATTGAAAAATTCAACTCTTGCAAAAGATAAGCACTTCCATCAGCTTCTTCCATATCTGGAATCGCATCTGTAATATCCATATCATCACAGATAGCAAGAAATGTTTTATACAAATTGTAAACCTTTAAATGGCATTCTAAAGACTGATCTGTTTCCAGTTGATTCACAAAATGCCTAACTATCATTTCATCTTCAGGGTCATAACAGAAGATTCGGATGTTCACCTCATTACTCAACCCTTTACCTTCTAGAAAATCCGATTTCTGAATTAATACACGGACTTTATCCAGGCGTTCTTTTATATCACTCATGAGCTACCTCCTCTGAAAAGCAATTAAACGCTGGCAGTACTGCCGCATCACCATTGCTTCTGATGGCATTCTCCAAAACAGGATACAGCCATACAGGATTCAAATGATCTGCCCCCCGATTATCGAGATATTCTGTTTCGACAAGCACTCTGGCAATGATCTGTTTTAACTTTGTTATTGTTGTATCGCTCCAGGAAGCTACGGTATCATTCTGTTCCTGCAAGCGCATAAAAAATGTATTCAAGTCTATTTTTCCAAAAGACATGTCCCTTAACCGGTATTTCTCGCCAATGACCGTTATCATAAATTCCCAGACCAGGCGACTCTGCTTCATAAGTGCATAAAGGCAAATCTGTTTTGCAACCTCTGTCGGCTGTGATACAATCGCAGAAATCAGTGAGTCATCTTCCAGTGCGTGGAGCCGTTTAATACAGGCTTTTGCCATGCGTGCAATAGATTTCTCTGTTGGATACTGAAATAAATTCTGCACCACAATTTTCTTTACAATCGCCTCATCTGAATTTTCTTCTGCCATCAGTTTTGCAGTTAAACGCATTTCATAAAAGAGAAACGGCTCTCTGGTTAAAGACGCAATATAAGGATAAGAATGATCCATGCTACCGTACCTCCTTACTATTCCTCTTTTTTATCCGGAACAAATTCCATGATGTCTCCAACATCACAATTTAATACCGAACAAATTTTCGACACAATTTCAGTACTTACATTTTCATCTTTTGATAATCGGGACATTGTTGTTGTACTAACTCCTGTCAATGCACGCAGATCTTTCTTCATCATGTCCTTATCAATCAACAATTTCCACAATTTTTTATAACTAATAGCCATTTTTCCACCTCAACTTTATCAAAAGCAATTTACACTATATTTATATATTGCTAGCATATCACAAAAATGCGTTTTATGCAATTTAATCTTATACAAATCACAATTAATTTCTGAAATATCGCATCTCAAATAATCTTTAAGTATGATTTTTTAACAGAACAAACAATTACTCTTCAACCAGTAATACTTTTTTCGCTTACGACCCATGTAGAAATTACATATTAAGAAATAAAAGGAGTTTGCATTATGAGAAAGCTTTTAGCAGACACTTCTATTTCTAACAATCCAAAGATTTTAGAAGAATTAAAAAAAGCTGGATGGAAAACCACCACAGCTTATCGTCAGGAAAAAGGAACTCGTTGTTATCAATTTGGTGTTTTATACAGATTTGAAAACTCATCCGTTATTGAACCACCAAACCATTCAATATGCGTAACTGATAAACAAGTTACGCATTACGCCACAGAAAAAACCGCAGAGAATAAGGCTTTTGAGGCGGGTTCAAACCTGACTATGGGAAACCCATCGTCCCGGTTTGAACCCCAGTATTCTGATATTGCATTTTCTTTCAGCGCGTTACCTTCCATAAAGAATATGCTTTCAAACGAGTTCAGCATCACCATTGCCCTTGATACCGAATATGTTACAGTTCCTGATAATAATGAGCTCTCGCGTGAAATTATCACCTGGCAGTTTGCATTCTGGAATCCTGATAATATAGAACAGATTGTAGAAGTTATCTTCTACTCTCTAAATGGTAACAGACTTCCTCTTTCTTTTGCCCTGTCATGGATGATTGAGAACTTCCATTTAACGAATTATCCTCTGGTATCTCTTTCCGAAAAGGGCATTGACTATCGTGAAACGCAACGATGGATCTCTCATTCACGAAAGTCCGGAAAAGGATCTCATAACTATACCAGACAGATTTACTCTACTTCAAAAGAAGCAATAGAATGTTGTGATAATCCTGCTGAGAAAGAAGCTTTGTTGAACTGTAACCTTAACAGGCAGGACAAGAACTATAATCCTTCTGACCAGTCTGCCTGGTGCCTGGGATATTACAATTCCTTCGGTGACTCTGATAAATCTGCCATTCCTGTAACATTGATCTGCCACTCAAACAAAGCCGATTTTACTTCTTTTGATTTAACAGAATGGAATTTTTTACATAAGTTGAAGGATATACAAGGTGGGATGCTTTCCCTGAAACCGCAGTATATCCACCCTCGCACCTGTTCATGGCACTGGCGTTTTTATCCCATTCAGATCAGTTTCCGTGATACGTTGTGCTACGCACCACCAAAAAAGAAAAAACTTGAACACCTTGGTAACATCGTTAACATACATAAACATGAAATATCCAAAAAGGAACTTGCTGACATGAGCTCTTTCCTTCTTTCTAACCCCGTTAAGTATATGGAATATGCCATAACAGACAGTATCATCGTACTTCAATATTCCACAGCTTTATGGGGGCAAAACCAAACTATGCCTTTGACCGTTTCCTCTGCTGCAGTGCGTTCGGCCGTACCACAGCTTTCAAAAGCACTTAATGTTCTTCCTGATAATGCAAATGATTTTGACAGGAAATTCAGAGGACTGACCAGAATCTCTCATGGACGTCAGTTAATCATAAATAAATACAATAAACCTTCTTACATAGAAGATACCTCTCTGGTCCCATTAAATGATGACTGCAGAATCTTACATGAGTATGCCAAAAACGCATATCATGGTGGATATAATGGATCTTCTATCATTGGATATTATGATAAGGTCACTACATATGACTATGACCTGATAAATGCATATCCTACCTGTATGTGTCTGGTGCCTGATGTAGACTGGTGTAATTCTGTTGTTATTCAACGTGAAATATATAATCGCCCGATTATACTACAGGATTTTCGAACACCTTTTGATCCTATGTTTGGTTACATAAGATTCCGCTTTCCGGAATCCGTCAAGTACCCCTGCATCCCTGTTTCAGTGGAAGGCTGTCTCATTTTTCCTCAATCATCAGAGGGCTTAGACGGTGTTTATGCTTCAGGACCTGAAATCTATCTTGCCCTCCGGCTTGGTGCTGAAATCACAGCTGTCCGTGTATATGTTGGTACTGTTTTAGTAGATGACGACCTTCAGATATCCCACAGTCTCTACCATACTGTCAAACAACTTGTAGTTGATCGCAAATGTGTACAGGACACCATTGGAAAAGGCACCATTCCGGATTTTCTGCTGAAAACAGCAGTTACTTCTTTGTATGGAAAAACTGCTCAGGATGTTGTAGAAAAAAGCTCCTGGGATGCTTATAAAGAAATAATGCAAAATATTGGTGGCTCCCGGATCACTTCCCCTGTACATGCCTGTCTCACCACCGCTGGTGTACGATGCTGCCTGATTGCTGCCATGAATCAGTTAAATACTCTTGATTATAACTGTTTCAGTGTGACCACTGACGGTTTCATAAGTGACGCCCCTTCTGAGGTTGTATACAGGCTGAATCTGTTTGGTTTTGCAAGATTGTTTCAGGAAGCCCGCCTGAAATTAACAGACAATCGCAGTTCAGACATCTGGCAACTGAAACATCAACAATCTGATCTGCTTAATATAACTACTCGTGGAAATGTATCACTCGCTCCTGATGGCGTCTGTGCTCACAATAGTTATTCTACAGGGTACACACCTGATTCTTATGAGGACAGGCTTGCCTTTATGACTAACGTTCTCTCCCGAACAGGTCCTTTATCCTGTACCACAAAAAAATTCACTGGATTTCGTGATCTGGCAAAAAATAATGATGCTAAAGATTTTAGTGCAACAAACATCACCCGTTCCATTCGAATGGATTTTGATTTAAAAAGACTTCCAGATCAGCAAACATTCCATACAGTATATCCCGTGATAAATGAAACCACTTATGAAATAGCAAATTTTGAAACACGACCTTATACATCAATCGAACAATACAGAAAATATAAGTCAATTGGTAAAAGCTGTGTGGTTCTCCGCACGGAGAATGACTGGTCTGTTTTCTTTAGGAAATCTTATGCTAAAAAAGGCGGAAGCGAGCATCATATTGCCGATCGTGATGCGTACGCCTTCCGCCAGTTATTTACTATTGTTATGGGATACCGTCTCAGGATGTGGGATATTCCATATCTGAGTAATAATAAACTTTCTGTTGATCAGGTTCTTGACTGGATAAACAAATTCAATCCTTCCGCTCGGGTCTTCAAAAAATCCGACTGGAAAAATGCACGGAATGCAACGCGTGCTGCTCAGATGTTAACCATGCAGGAAGTCTCTGATTTGTTTACAAAAATGCAGTGTATAATGTTGTAACTACTCTACAACATCATCCACCACAACTTCTGCAGGAGATTCTTTAATATCTCTTGCCTGAAGTTTGGTGTCGTATTCTGCCAGCTTAGTTACCGATTTCTTAATTGCATTATCCACCACTTCTATATAATCTAATAAAATGGCGCTGCACTTGAAAATTTCACGACTCTCAAAATCATATTCAAATGCATTTTTTGCCCGCTGAGTTTTTTCACTTGCCTTATTTGAAATCTGTGTGGCAAGGTATCTCATCTTATCGAGCTGGATGGTCGTTGCATCCAGTTCCGTAATTAACAGATCAAGTTCCATATGATTGACTCCTTTTGTACATATTTGACTGCCAGATTCTTTCTTTGGCAGCAGTTTATAAGTTGCCAGAAGTGTCCCTGCGGTGCTATAATCAGATTTAGCTACAGGGTAACTCCTGTGGCAGACCCATATAAACCAGTTCACGTTCTTGCAAGGGCCGTTGGACTGGTTTTCTATTTCTTCGGCAGATACTCATCTAATGCCTTTCTCACAACTTCTGCTTTTGTCACATTTTTTTCTTCTGCATAATCCACAATACGTTCATGTAACTTAGCATCCACTCTGACTTTCAAGGCAAATTCTTTTCGTGCATCTGTCGGTCTGCCTGTTCTTGGAGACACAGTATTTTCACCTCCAGACTTTTGTGTTCCATAAATACATTATACACTTTTGTGCTCCAAAATTCAACTAAATCTGCTCTAAAATTATACATTTCAAAGACTGCTTTCTTTTTTTGATACCCTGCCCTCTCAAATGACATATTAAAGAAAAAAAGGTTATCAAATATGCAGATAGACACACAAAAATCAAGACTGGAAAATCTTTTTTTCAATGATACAATTGATGATGAAACGGTAGCGAACATTGAAAAAATGCTAACCAGAAAAAAAGTAGAAAAACTTCACAAGTACAAAATCTTATACAACGAAAAAAGAGATGCCTGGTACACCGCAAACCCGCAGGATTATAACAAGCGTATTCAAAGAAAAACTCTTGGTGAATTGTTGGATGCATTAAAGCCTTACTATATAGAATCCACTTCCACTTGCCTGCAGGATATTTTTGAGGAATGGCTGGATTATAAAAGAACCATCACTGACAGCCCTAATACTATCTGTGCTCACAGAAAACACTGGAAAAGATTTTTTGACGGAACTGATTTCTTTCAGATTCCTTTACAGGAAATAAAGGTCTCAGATATCAATTCCTGGGCTAATCAATTAATCAAAAAATATAATTTATCCAGCCACACCTGGCAGACGATAAAAACTATTCCCAAGCAGATGTTTGAGTATGCCAAAGATCACGGATATATTGCCCGTAATCCATTTCCCGAACTCAAGGTAACTGTTAAGTTCCGTCAGGTATCTAAGCCAACCAGCGAAACTCAGGTTTACAACACCAACGAATATCATAAAATCATTGAGGATCTCTGGAAATCATATGACAAGAAACATGAGCCTCGCTTTTTATCTATCGTTTGTAATTTTCTAATGGGATTACGCGCCGGAGAATTGTGTGCCCTCCGCTGGCGAGATCTGGACATGAAGAAATGGGAAATATCAGTTGTACAGGAAATGGTACATATGGATGCTACAGAGCTGAGTAATCCTTATTATGATGTGTATAAGGCTTCCGAACAGATTGTTATTCTTCCTGGTCAGGAAGGTAGAAAAGGTGTGTATGTATTGCTCGATCATACCAAGACTCATACAGAGCGTGTCATTCCAGTCGTCCATAAAGCTCAGAAGATTTTCAAGTTATTAAAGACAAATGCTCCCGATGCCAAACCTGATGACTTTATATTTGGCTATGGCAGCAAATACCTGAATTTGAGATCTATCAACAGTATATTAGAATATGCCTGCAAGCACATCAGCACAGACGTAAAACGCAGCCACAAGCTGAGAAAGACTTATGCAAGTCGCCTGAATGCTGCTGGTCTTCCTCTTGATCAGATTCGTGCCTGCCTCGGTCACAGCAACACCGCAACAACATTAGGATACATCTATAATCCACTGACTCCGGAGGAAAGTCTGAGTATCATGGAGAAGGCATTTGCAAACTGATTTCACCCGAATTTTCCTTGTCACAGGAAGTCACAGGTTCGAACTCAAATTCACAAACACAAAAAAAGCCGGAAACCATTGATTTTTCAAGGTTTCCAGCCTTTCGTCGAAGCGTGCGTTAGAGGATTCGAACCATTAACGTAACTATAAAACACAGTAAAATCAAGGGTTTCAAGACTTTCAAAATATAATGTCAACACGATGTTAACACTTCTAAATCCTCTACACATATTTAGTACACTTTATATTATTTGGCTTGTCGTAACAAAAAGGAGTTTTTGTTATGACAGATACAAATTCTTTTATATCCACAAAAAGCAACTTATCTATAAAAAAACAAGTTACTAAAACCGGATGGAAAAAATACGATGTCGGTTCTACCTCTAGTATAGACTACAATTACCGATTTGATTTATATATCCGTGCAAGACGACTCGCCGCTATAAAACAATCGGATGGCGATATTCAGGAAAAATCGCCAACTCAAGTTTCTTTAAAACTTGATAATAGCAATACTTCTAATATGGTGTCAAATGCATCTATGGGATTCCCAAAACAATATTTGACACCGTCAGAAAACCTTCCCGTTTTATCGGATTTCGGTAAATACGATTCTCTACTTGCAGCTAGGCCAACTACTTCTGCCTTAGTCATTGGCTTTGACAGTGAATGGTATTATCCCAATAATTCAATGGAACGTATTGTGATTACATGGCAGTTTTCCTTAATATGGGGCGAAAACCTTGTAGAATTTCTTTTTATCAGAAAAAAACTTAAGTATGCTCTACATCTTGAACTTGCTATTGGCCGAATCCTCGATTTCCTTCAACTGCCTAAAACTGACATCCGTAAAGTGCACAAATATTGTTCACTTGGAGAACTTGATTCTCTCACCGGTATTCGTTCCGAAAATTCTTATGCACTTTACAGCGAAGCTGCTGCCGCAAGTAAACTACGCTATACTGACGGAAAGTTAGTCCACAATAAACAGGACTGGAAATCTGTAACACATATTCCTGTTATACTGCTCTGTCATGCTGGCAAGGCTGATATTACCACTTTAGACCAACATTCTGTATATAGAAAAGAAATTTTAAAATTTTGTAGTGAAGTACAAGGTGGTCTTATTAGCCTACATCCTACTTACATATATCCCAGCAGCGTTGATCCTCAATACGCTGCCAACCGGCATACCTATAAATATGCAATAAGTCTTTCTATTGCCGACACTATGTGTCACGCTCCTGCTCAATGTAAAACTCTAAGGTCCCTTGGACACACAATTGGATGGGAAAAAGTAGAACTTGCTCAAAATGATATTTCAGAAATGAATGTATTATTAAAAAAAGATCCTTGCAAATATTTTGAGTATGCAGCCACAGACAGCACTGTTGCCCTGCTGTACGCTGCCGCATTATATGGATATAACAAAAAAATTCCTGTTACAGTTACAAGTGCAACAGCAAAAGTTATGAAAGAAATAATAATGAATTATTTAAAATGCACTAATAATAAGGAATTTGATTTAAAATTCAGAGGTCTTACTACAGAAAACCATGGTCTTGTCCCACGTTCTGATAATAAGCCCGGATACATTGAAAGTCAAAGTAAAGAACCTATTTCACGAGAAGTCGAAATTATCCAAATAGATGCTAGCCATGCATTTCATGGTGGATATAACTCATGTTCTGATATAGGATATTTTCCCTATGAAACTACAGACTATGACCTACAAAATGCATATCCAACAGCAATGTGTCTTGTTGCTGATGTTGACTGGGATAATCCCATAAAATATAAATTACACCACGAAACGTTAACATTACAATCTTTTGCAGTTGGTATGGGTGGTATCAATCCACTTCCTTTAATGATTGCTTATGTGACATTTGAATTTCCAGAAGATGTTAAATATCCTTGTATTCCTGTTAATGTAGATGGAATACCAATCTATCCACGAACATCATCTGGACTTAATGGTGTCTTTGCCTGCGGACCTGAGCTTTATCTTGCTGTAAGACTAGGCGCTAAAGTCTATATACAAGACGGATACGTACTCAACACCCTATTACATGGAATCGAAGAAAGTTTTTCATTGAGGCAAGCTGTATATCAGCTTGTAAGAGATCGTAAACAAGCAAAAAAAGATCATGGTAAAGGATCTCTCGAAGAACTGATTTTAAAAACAATGGTTAACTCAGGATATGGTAAGACAGCTCAAAATGTTATTCAGAAAAACACCTGGACAGCTTTTAAGGATGAAATGGAAGACATCGGATGCAGTTCAATAACTAACCCTGTATCTGCAGCTATGATAACATCTATCGTTCGCACAGAATTACTTGCTGCACAAAATCAGTGTAACGAACTTGGCTATATGACCTGTTCTGTCACAACAGACGGTTTCATCTCTGATGTTCCCGAAAAAACATTAAAAATGCTTGATTTGTATGGCATTAAAAAGTTCATGGAAAAAGCAAGACTTTACCTAACAGATGGTACTGATTCTGAAATATGGGAAGCTAAACACAAACAAAACGATTTAGTAAATTTTACAACTCGAGGAAATATTTCTCTCTATTGTTCCCAAAATCCTTATATTTCTGGTAATCAAAAATATCAAGGGGTATGTGCTCATAATTCGACTAAATCTGGATATCCTTCTGATACTTATGAAGATCGGTTGTGGCTAATTCAACAAGTACTTGGTCGAACCGGAACCGTAAACTATACAACAAAAGAATGGCCTGGTTTTAAAGAACTCGTTCAAGGTAAAGATTTTTCTGTACGAGAAATTACTCGCCATATCCGTATGGACTTTGACATGAAAAGAAAACCTGTACGCGACAGTTTTTGTACCAAATTAGTTACTGTAAATAATACGGTTTATGAAATTGCAAATTTTACGACTATACCATTTGATGATGTCTCTGAATTCCGTTTATATAGGAGAAAAAAAGAGCTTACCTCTGTACTGCGTACCGAATCTGATTGGGATTTGTTCTGGCGAAAAATTGATTTAAAAGCTACTGGTTGCAAAGTACGTGACATGGACTGGGCTATCCTTAACAGTTGCATTATGGGACATAGGTGTAATAGATGGATAATACCTAAACTAAATGAACTGTCTGGTCAAGAAAGATGCGATTGGATCAATGCTCACAACACCTCGTCCAAAATATTTAAGGAAAACGACTGGAAAAACGCTGGTCGCCCCAAACGTCAAGTTAACATGCTCCCTGATGATTTTCTCAAAGAAAAATTATCTGAGTTAATTAATGACATTAAAAAGTAATTTCTGACAATGTCATCCTAAATTATTTTCAACAGTAATCTTTTTTTCAAAAAGTTTTTTGAAAATACATATTATATATATCCAAATGATTTTCCTAAAACTAACACAATTGTCGACCAGGCGACATAAAATAGCCTCTAAGCCTGGTGCGTGCTATACATTTTCACATGTATAGCGGCTGGTTTTATTAAAAAACCTCGTGAAGTCACAGTAGCCATTGCGAAACGTGATTTCATACATCTCAGATACGAGAGTAATCTTCTGAAATCGTATCATAGCTACAATTTCATACTTCCGTTCCACAAAAACGGGCACAAATTTTTTTATAGCCCGTTCAAAAATACGGGCGGAAAGGACACAAAATGAATAAAGATACCGTAAATCAAATTTTAAATCGAGATTATATTATGGAAAATGTTTATATCCGAATGCTACACCAATCGCAACATCACTCAGCAAAATATCCCATTCTTAATCTTGATGCGGAGCTTAGAATCCATGTGCGTATCAGTGATTCAGTTATTGGTACTCTCCAAGTTAATGATCTTCTCTGCAATATTGCTAATATTAGTAGCGATGATTTGTGGAAAGCAGCTATCCATAACTTTCTGAAAGACGTATGTATACAGTCAATTACAGACTTTTTAGGTTTCTCTTTACCTAATAATGAATACAATTTATACGTTGTAAGAACTCCAAAATTTATGAATGGCGCTGCTGCACTTTGTATCCCAGAAGTTTTTCAAAATTTTTGTAAACACCACCACGAACAAAGCTGCTTCATACTTCCATCGTCTACGGAAGATCTTATTGTCTTACCATACTCAGTTAAGGTACATCTTAATTTGGATAATTTAGCCAAACTAGTAAATGAGATTAACTGTGAAGTCGTTAATCCACACCTCCGGCTAGATCCTGTATCTTACTATTATGATCTATCTACTAATAGTATCTGTATTTCGGAAACATTAGATAATAGATACATATGATACATCTGGAAACGACTGACAGTCTGAATAATAATGCTGCGTAGATTTACCGTTCTGCATAATGACAAACATTTTATTATATCAGCTGCATCCCAAGCGGAAAAAGCTGTATCTTTCATTTTGGGAAATTGAAGCTAAATAGTGGTTTACATCGATAATTATAATGTCGATGTAAACCGCTAAAATACCAACCCAAAGACATATCCGGCCAACCATAAGGCCCACCCAAAAGGAATTGAAATCTTGTGGTTTTGCCGTTTTTTCGGCGACAATTGTTTTAACTTACTATATTTTAAAGGGAGATTCACTGAAATGGGACATAAAAATAAAAATTATCAAAAGACGTTACACCAACAGGTCTACGACAAATTGACATCTATGCAAGCATTCGGAGAATCAAAAACGACTGCCAAAAATGATGGTACAACCTCCAATAAGATTTTCTCTTTTTCTACATATGCTTCTTATTATCGTTGTTGTCAGGATTTTATAAAATACATTAAAATTACACATCCCGATGTAACAACACTCACTAAAGCCCAAAAGTATGTAAATGAATATTTACAAAAAAAAGTAGATGCTAATTTATCTGCATGGACTGTATCGTTATACACTTCTGCTCTTTGTAAATTGTATCAGATTTCTGCAACTGATAAAAATCGTTTTCATCCACCAACCCGCCACAGATCAGATATACAGCGGAGCAGAGGGCACACTCGCTCTGACCGACATTTTTCAGAAAAGAATCACTCTGAGCTTGTCGATTTTTGTCGCGGCACAGGATGTCGCAGAAATGTGCTAGAAAAATTAGAAAGTAAGAATCTTTGGACCCAAGATGATCTAATCCATAAAAAATTATGTCTTGAAAAAAAGTCTGAACTTTCATCCACAGATCAACGTACACTTTCTATTATCACAGATGCTTTACATACGTTTCCAAATTATAAATTTTTTCTTTACCACGAAAAAGACAAGGGTGGTAAATACCGTTTTTCGCCTATCATTGGTGAACATACAAAGGCAATTGTCAGACGTATACGTAACACATTGCCAGGCCAGAAAGTATTCTTATATGTCCCCAAAGCAGCTGATATACACTCCTATCGAGCTGATTATGCTACAGCATTGTATCGAGAATTATATGCCAAAAGTTGCTCAATAAACGAATTATCTTATAAAGACAGATATTATTGTCGTGGTGATGAGAAGGGAAAAGTATTATCAAAACCTGTGATGCAAAAAGTATCTAAAGCATTAGGACACAATCGCATTTCTGTAATTGCGGCATCTTATCTTAACAATATTTAAACAGGAGGCTATAAAATCATGGGAAATTATGTGATAAAAAAGAATGGCTATTTGGTACCATATATTGGTGCTGAATTGGAAGATATCGAACGAGAACCTGATGGATATTTAATGAGCTATAAAGAATATTTAGCCTATAAAACTCAAGTAAGTGGTTTTGAAACAGAGAAATATCTTATCCGCCAAAAATGTGAACGAGAAATTTCAGATGCATATAAAGCTTTGTATGAGTCAGAACTGGAAAATACCAAAAAACAGCTTAGGAAGGAATTGTCTCAGCAACAGCAATACTATATTGATAAAAATGAAGAATTACGCAATACTATTGCTGAACTGAATAACGAAATTTCTTTGTTAACAGAGAATTGCGAAAATCTTGAAAAATCCAAAACCAGTCTTGATAATCTAATGCGTATTAAGCGTGAGCAGGGAAATGCTGCCAGAGGAATTATCAACAAGAAACAACATCATGGCTATATTATCATCAATAGTCAAGAAGTTGAAGATCGTGACTTCTGGGAATATAATAATAAAAAAACATCATGGAAATCTCAGTTTCAGACCCCTTATATGGTTGATTGTCCCTATTCTAGCGTTAGAAACCAGATCCTCTCCGAATTAAATGATATTATAATGCCTGAGCTGGAAGTTACTGCTTATTCTATGGATGAAGAAATAACTAAAATAAACGAAAACAAATTTTACAAAATCCGCATGTCAGCAAATTACAAAACCGGGTTTTGGGAAGTTACAATATACACAACACAAGGCTTATCCGTTCCTGCAAGCATGTTACCCTCCATTATGACTTCCAAAATGTCATCAAAAGATAATCGTCAAAAATAAAATCATTTCGTTTTAATAATGTCATTAGGGGTGCATTCCAAGCACTCACATAATTTCCCGAGAATAGTTAAATCCACTCGGGAAATTTTATTTTTACAGTAATTATTTAACTGTGTTCTCTGCATGCCACAAAAAGCACACACTTTGTTCTTGCTAATATTCTTTTCTTTAAGCAAATTTTCCAGATCTATATACAATTCCATACAGCACCTCACATTTTTTATAATTATAGGTGCACCTGTATTGATAAATAAGATGTATTATTGTAGACTGTATTAATATACAGTTGAATGTTATAAATATAATATAAGTGGATTTTATCACTATGAATAAAAAAATAATGTTAGGTATAGGATTTGCAATTTTTGTAATCTCATTTTATTTTATACATTTACCGGAACAACCAAATTCAGAGTTTAAAATGGACATATATAGTGAATATAGTTCCTGCATTGGTAACTATCACGAAGAACATCTCTCAATAATTCTGAATCAAGCATCTTCCAACAATCATATGCAATGTGCCAAAGAAATTCTCGAAAAATGTCAACAAAATGATTTTATAGATATAGATTTTTCTTACGATTGGTCTGTTCCAACAACCTTATATGTGGTTGTATATAAAAATAGATACTCTGCCGAAAACGGTGAAATGGAATTTTCCTTTTCTTACTTGCCACAAGATTTATCCTGTGATTTATACAATATTATCGACAACCCTGAGCAATATATACTTACTATTGATGACTAGATCATACAATCCGTTATTTTGTGCTTGATTACATTACTTATTACTTTTTGACTATCTGTCAAGGCCTTGCCGTAACTGCGGTGCTATATAGCAGCCTTTATAGGTAGTCACAAAGCAGTTAATATCTATCGTGCGCAAATAACATTTTTAAATATAGAATAATAGATGTTACGTACAAAAATTAACGCAACGTAGCTCTTTTTATGGTATAATAATTTATTAAACTTTTTATGTTAACATACCTTATTCGATTGGAGATGAGTAAAATGGATATTATGGAAAATTTAATCAGAAAAAATGTAACTCTAGGGATAGAATACTACAAATTAAAATATCCAGATGAAGAATTTCAAGTACCAGAGGTTATAATTTCATTTGATTTCCATAAAGACACCATTAATATATATAAAGAATTCAATTACCCCTCAGACTACATCAATCTGGTAAATAAAACAGCAAATTGGGATACTACAATTGCATTAACAATATCCAATTATAATCAAATAGATCAGTCTAAAATTATTTTAAACGCTTTCAAACTACGAGATGACACAATATTACATGAGCTTACACATGTTAGCGATTTTTCCAACTACATCACAAGACACAATTATTCAGGTTTAAACTATTTAGAATTTTCAAATTTAAAAAATTCTATATATATTCATTTATTTTCAGAGTTTAGAGCATTTTATAGAGGGGCACTATATTCAAATGAGAATTTACGACAACGTTTAGAATATGAAAATTCCACATTAATTACAAAACAAACTGAAGCAATTCAAAAACATAATATTAAAGAATATTATTATCATTCTATAAAATACATTGGCTTTTATTGTGCATGTATTGACAAAAATTTACCCCAAGAAACAATAGAACAAATTCTACAGAAAAAGGACGAAAATGTAATGCAGACTCTTGTCAAATTTTTATATCCATTAAGAAACAAAGCATTTATCGAACTAGAGTCTCATATTAACGAATTTCAAGATATACTTAATAAAATGATTGATAAGTCCTAGAATACATAGCCTTTAAATCCAAAGTAGGATGTGGAGCTGTATTTATTGCAAACATACAACTCCACATCCTACTTTGGACTTTATTTACCATTTTTACATATTAAATTTCTTTCATTATATCTACAAACTGCTCCAGAGTATACGCCCCTTCTAGACCCAATTCTTTCTCTTTGAACACCATAAAATAACGATACATCCTTCCAGCTTGTTCTTGCCATTTCCTACCTAAAGACAATTTTGATTTACTGTCCTCTCCGTCAAGATAATCACCTTTTACTTCGATTAATAACAGTTTTCCAGATTTCGTCATTATCATAAAATCAGGATAATGACGAATAAATCCATTTAAATAGAAATCTTTTTTCTCTATTATTCTATGCCACCATCGAATATTATCAGTTCCTACAATTAAATCAATAACTTGTTTTTCGAAACCATTCATATCATCTTTTTCTGCTTCATATAACGAATACGGAATAGAATCAGTTGTTACAGATGGTGTGATTACTGGCGGTAATACATAAGATTCCCTACATAAAAGCTTTCCACTATCCAACCATTTTTTAAAAGTCTTAATTCTGTATGACAATTCCAGTTTTTCTATCTTCTTCTGAATCTTAAATGCATAAGTTGGAATAGATGTCTCTATTGTTGAAAGATCATCATCTGTCATATTGCTAATAACACGTTGTATGTAATTATCTATCTCAATAGCAGCAAAACGGTTATTTTTATTAATTTGTTTTGCAATCATTTGACTACATTGCTTTAATCTTTTTTCCGGTGGCAGAGATTCCAGATATTTCTTTATGTATTCACTTTCAGTTTGAGAAGCACGTTTATATTTTGGTACAGCTTCTCCCTCTTTTTGTACATCAACTTTATACATTTCACCAGAAGCTAAACTGAAATCTATTTGAGCGTCCTGACCATTCAAGGAAAATCCTTCTGACAAATTTTCAGCTTCCAACAGTTCATAACAATCCCCAAACAAGTCTGGTTCACTTTGAATATAAAATTGAGGAATCTTCAAATTTGCTATTTCTTGCTGATACTGAGGTTGTATACCATTTTGCTTTAGCATTTCACCCAATTCACCTCCAACAAATCCATTATTAGAAGCATTCTTTATTTCTTCATTATAGCTTTCTATTTGTGTAGTTGCTGCTGAAATCATTGATACAAGTTCTGGAGTTTCAGTTTCTACAGAATCGTCTTTATCATCTTCTGAGTTTACAAGGAAACTACTCATTTCTGCTGGATCAATATCAGCAAAATCGTCTTTTTGCTCTTTCTTATCATCTGCATTCTTCAGTAGCAACCCCGGAATCATTTCCTCTTCATCATTTAAAACAACTTTCTCCTCACTAACCTTGTCTTGTTCCGCATTCTCATCTCCAATACGATAATCTTTCCGGCTATAACCTGATTTATTTAAACCAACCACAATGCTTTCTAATGTCGCATGAAAATCATTAGAACTTGTTAAAACATAGGACGTATTGAGCAGTGTTGCTTTATGTAATTTCGTATATGGCTGTCTTAAAATTCTACCAACAATCTGCTCTACATCAACCTTTGAAGTTTTATTTGCCAGTGATGCCAAAATATAGGCAAATGGACAATCCCAACCTTCTTTCAATGCATTAACCGTAATAATATATCGTATTTTAGACTCTGGACTCATAAGATCAGTCATACCTATATCATCCACATTAGATGTTTTTATAGCTATCTGCTCTTCCGGAATTCCCATTTCAATAAGCAGTTCTTTTATTTTATCAAAAGTCTCACTGGCACTATTAATCTTTGGCTGAGCCTGAAACAAAACAATAGGACGAATATACTCTCCACCAGCTCTATATTCGTTAATTGCCTGTTTTTCAATATTACCTCGTAATTGTATAGCATCCTGAATAACCGCCTGTCGACTGCTTCGATTAAAAACCACAACAGGTAGCTTAACCATATTTTCCGATTTTAGTTTTCTTGCATCAACATATGAAATAATATTACTTGAAGCTCTGGGAGTTGCTGTTAATTCCATAATAAAAGATGGATTGAGATTATCAAGCATTTCCACACTAAGCTTTGACCCAGCATTATGGCTTTCATCAACAATAGTTACAGGTGATAACTGTCTTAAAACTTGAATCAACGCAGTGTCAGAAGTATTCTCCAATTGTAAAGACTGATCTGTAAAAGTTTCTGCAAAACGAATCAGGTTTCCATTCTCTTGATACACTTTTCGAACATCTTTCTTTTTACTATTAATCCGTAATGATGCATAACTCAATACGCACACAGTAAGCATTTCTCTAACTGTATCTGGAGAAAAATTTTGTCCATTAAGCAACATTTCTTTAGTATAAACGCCAACTCTTCCAGCAAAATCTTTATCCAACTGTTGTCTATATGGATGAGTCGCGTCTGAAAGAGTTCGAATAGTCTGCGTCAATATAGAATCCGATGGAACCAACCATACAACAACTTTAGGTTTGTCTAAAGGCATATGCTGAAAAATATGTTTCACCGCTGAACAGGCAATAAATGTTTTTCCTCCACCTGTTGGTACTTTCATGCAAATATGAGGTACCCCAAGAATTTTATTCTTATAATTTGGTACACCATCAATTCCAATAGCAATGTCTTTTTTATCCCAATAATTTTTCCAAGCCTTTATTATATCATTGCTTTCATCAAGTGCAGACAAGTATGCATCCAAATCTTCATTCAATATATCTTCTTGATACTTTTTTAAGTTCACTCCCTCACCTCCTATACTCTGCTTATATCACGCGGAATTTTTTTAAATATAATATTCCACTTTTCCAATTCTCTTTCACTCAAAGTACACGAATCAGCATAAATGACATATCCTTCGGCCTTTGTACGAATTGTATGAAGGAACGTACGATTTAAGGATGTTATATCACCTTTCTTATAATTAAAATAGTACGCAACATTCATATATGTCCCCATATAAGCCGGTTCATCCATTTTTTCTTTCTCAAGCTCTCGTCTCGTTTCAGAAAAATAGATATACTTCCGTATCTCTTTTTCATCTACAGCCGAATTTAGACGTTCTCCATCAAAAACAGGTAAGCCTAACTCATAATAACTGAAATTGCCACCAGTCCCATTAACAGTTTTCTTATCTTCTCCATATCCTTTAATAACACGTTTTACACGCTCTGCTGTAATACTGTCCGCATAATCTCCCAACTCAACAAGAATAAATTTTCTATGACCGCCATCAATTTTATTCATATTTAAAACAGCATGTGCTGTAGTACCAGATCCAGCAAAAGAATCTAAAATAATATCATCAGGATTAGAAGCAATTTTCAATATAAATTCAATTAAACGGTACGGCTTTGGTGTATCAAAAGTCGTTTTCCCTCCGAAAATAGCCTTTAACACCTTTGAGGCCTCATCAGTATGCCCTACTTTTGAATATTCCCACAAATTTGTAGGCGGAACCCCTCCAACATTCTCCAAATAAGTTTTTCTTCGAATTCCTCCTTTTCCACCGCTAGTAAAATAGAATTTAGGCCACCTGCCACGTTTATAAATCTCACATGCTTTTAAATATGATTCTTCTAATGAATTTTTTAAAACAATTCCATATACATCTGGACGTACTTCATCTACAGGTATTCCACAACATTTAGCTCTTTCTTTCTCATCATGCAAATTTCGTAATTCATATGGACACCATTCAGACATTTGCCGAAGCATTTCATCTTGTTGATATCGCCAATGTCTACCATTTGTAGGATAAATCATCTTTCCTGTAAATGGATGTTGAATTGCATATACCATACCCTGATGCATAACAGCATCTGGTGCAAAAGCATCGCTACTTGTCCATGGTGTAATATCATTATCAGGATTTTTAAATCGTGCATTCATCTTATCTGTTCTTGGTAATTTATTAGGCATCCATCCACTATTTTTACTATAAACAATTAAATGCTCCACTTCATTAACAATACCCTTAGAATCATTTCTAGTAGAATATGTTCGCTGCCATGAAATATTTGAAACAAAACAAGTAGCCCCAAAAATCTCATCGCAAATAAGTTTCAAATTTGCATACTCTATGTCATCAATACTAATAAAAATAACACCATCATTTGATAAAAGTTTTTGAAGTAATTTTAACCGAGGATACATCATGCATAACCATTTATCATGCCTTGAGAGATCCTCTCCCTCTTTGCCAACAACTTCTCCCAACCAATTTTTAATACGAGGATCATTAACATTATCATTATAAATCCACCCTTCATTCCCTGTATTATAAGGTGGATCTATATAAATACATTTTATTCGTCCTTCATATTGAGGTAAAAGTGACTTTAGTGCAAGTAAATTATCTCCATGGATAATCATATTTTTGCTACCATTATCATTTTTATGCTGACCAAATTCGTCATAACTATATTCTCGATTAAGTACACAATATGGTACATCTAAATGATGATTCACAACTTTATTTTTTCCAATCCAATCTAACGTAGGCATTTTTAATTCCCTTTCAAAGTATTTTTCAGTCTATCTTTATACTCGATAAATCCTACTAAAAATTTACTGTGTAAAATTTCCCGAAAAGAATGTCTTTTGGAATCATGAGCGTTTTTCTCTTGAAATTTATAATCAAACTGTGGCCATGTTTCTAACCAATAATTCAATTCTTCTGTAGCATCTAATATTTCAGGATCGGTATTAATATCAGATATAGAAATATCTGTATTATGTGCAATTGCGTTAAAAATTTCCATACAAGATATATCTGTTTTAATTAATTCCAGATTTTTGCGATATTCAGTATACTTGTCGCATAACGGCACAAAATTTGTAGGCAATATAACCTGTACACATTCTTCTTGAATTGTAATATCATCTTTTTGATAGCTTGTTGTTGACATATCTAAACAATACTTTACCAACAACTTATTAAGCAAACGGATTTCATCATTTTCCGATAATTCTAAACCGGATAGTGCTACCGGATCTGTTTCAAGAGCTTTTGCAATTTGCTCTCGCAGCTCTATTTTAGGAACTCTTTTTCCAGATTCATATGCAGCTAATCCAGGTGCAGAGATTTCGACATCCTGTGCCAATTGAATCTGTGTCTTATTTTTCATTAGACGGTATTTTTTGATAGTTGTACCAATATTTTTCTTCACGTATTCACTTCCTATTCACAATTTATTTACATCTTATTCATTGCTTAATATTATACATTTGTATAGTATATATTTATCAAAACGATAAGCCAAATAACTGAGCTGTTTTGAATTCTAATATTTCTGTTAACATTAATTATAACATATATTATTCAAAAAGTTAACATGATATTACAACTCAGCACCTTGGCAACTAAATATGTGTAATTTGCAACAATTTTAAGTAATACACCCTGGATTTTAAAATTTAGCACTCAACTATACAATAGTACCATTCTCAACAATAACCAATACAGTAAGGAAGTGATTATTATAGACAATACATCTGTCAACAAATCATCTACAAAATTGTTGCAAATGTATTTGTCTGGAGTTATTGCAGATAATCAAGAATACAAAATAATCAATAATCAATTACAGGAATTGTCAGATGATCTCAAATCTGATACACTCAATCTAGAAAGTCTTGAAACCCTTATGGAAAGGGTCTCAGAAATCATGAAAAATAAAGAATTATTAAAACTGCATAAAACACCAATTAGTCAACTCCCCAATGGCCGATGGTATACACGTATTGATGGTAAGATGATTCAACTGGTCAAAAAAGAAGATGTCGAAAAAAAAGTAATAGAATATTATAGTCATAAAACCGTTACAATAGCAGATATCTTTCCCAAATATATTGAACAGCGAAAAAAGAATGTAGTTGCTACCACTTGGACTAAAGAACTTGTTTATTATGATAAGTTACTTAAAACATCTGATATTTTTCGCAAGCCATTAGACCAAATTACACTTGATGATGGCTATGATTTTGCTGATCACTGTCTGACAATAAAACCAAATATGACCCGAAAATATTGGACAAATGTTAAAGGATCACTTAACCAGATTTTTCAGTATGCAATCGACCGTGATTTTTTGCAAAGAAATCCATTTGATAATATGAAACTAAACAAAGATTTCTTTACAACACCACCCAAAATACAGGAAGAAGACACAGTATTTTCAGAAGAAGAGCAAAACTCAATTATAGCATTAGCAGAAGCTGATGCTCAAAGAACAAGAAAAGCAGAACCTCTTGGAATACTGATTTTATTCCACCTAGCACTCCGCGACGGTGAGCTGTGTAGTCTAAAATGGGGCGATATTCTAAAGAAGGGAAAAAAATCTCGTATCCACATACAACGAGGATTAACAGGTAATATTGATGAAGAAGTAAATAAAATTCGTGGTTACCGCACTGTAGATCACTGTAAAACACCTGCTGGTGATCGAATATTACCCCTTAATCAGACAGCAAAAGATGCACTCCGAGAAATAAAGAAACTCAACATTGCTAATGGAATACCTGTCACAGATGATGATTTTATTTTTATCAGAACTGTTAAAGGAGAGCAAAAATTATGCAATACACGAGTTTTTGATTCAAGATTACGCAAGTATTGCAAGCAAGCAGGAATGTCTGTTATAAAATTGCAACATGACATAAGACGTACCGTATTAACAAATTTACATACAAAAATAGGTATGCCATTACGATTAATACAACATTTTGCTGGCCACTCATCTCTAAAACAAACGCTAGAGTACATACGTATATCAGAAGATGATGATCTCTCTTATGACTATTTGGAAGCATTATCCGACATGACTAACATTCCAGAAGAACTTTCAGGGCAAATGGATAGTTTCTTAGAAAATGTCAACAAATGTTAACAATAATTTTTTAACAACGAAAAACCGGAAACCCTCTAAAACTAAGGATTTCCGGCCCAAATTATTAGCGTGCGTTAGAGGATTCGAACCCCCGACCTTTTGGTCCGTAGCCAAACGCTCTATCCAGCTGAGCTAAACGCACATCTTTGTTGCTTTTCCTTTGTGATATTTCGTATCACCGCTGCAACAATATGTATGATACTCTAAGACCTATAAAATGTCAAGGGTTTTTTGAAACTTTTTTTGATTTTTTTTAAAAATATTTTTTATTGCTATTTTTGATGCAAAAGCAACAGTTTTATTACTGATCCTGATACCGCGCTATGGTTGCTTTCATGTATGAGGTATAGTTCAGTCCTGGTTCGTATTTACTGAATCGGAAATTCAGATCTTTTGCCTTGTCCTTCGGAAGTGTATTGGATGCATACTTGATCTGCTGGCGCAGTGATGCGAAATAGGCTTTGCATGTAAGTATAAATTTTGATCTTGTACTTTCATTGTTCTGTCCGTTCGCCAGCTGCCATCTCAGCTGCTCCATTCTCAGCTTAAGCACTTTCGTATTGCAGACAGAAAGCCATGCTTTGTTGTAATCACTGATCGTTGGTACATCAATGATCTTTCCAACACAGCGAAATCCTATACTTGCAATAAAGGTATAGGAAGAAGCGGTCAGACGATGTCCCTTCCATATCTCATCCACAACCGTTCCCACCAACTTTTCGCTTGCCTTGGCAAGAGCCTTTAAGGATGCTTCTGTCATATAATCTACTGCTATTTCAGAAAGATTTCTGCTGTACCATCTTTCCAGGATCGTCAAACCTGTAAACAATCCGCTGTCCTGCGGTACCAGCTGCATCAGCTGCAAGATCTGATCGTAATTCGTCTGCATGATCATAAGCCAAGATACCACAAATTCATAGGCATCAATGCCTTTTCCAACTGTAGAATACACACTTTCGATCTTTGACCAGCTACTATTGATCTTCTTGAGACAATCATTCATCTCACTGGCACCTATTGTTTTTCCCAGGAGTGTATTTTTTGCAAGATCTCTGGAAAATGCCCATCTCTTATTTCCATCCTTGAGAAATTCATCTCTGACAGACTTATTTTCTCCGAAAAATCCATAAATCGTACTAATCAGCGCTTCTTCATTTTTTCCAGGTGCGTTCCATTCCTCACCACTCATGTTCTGGAGCATTTCATGGGCGATCGTTTTATTCAACTGATCCTCGGAATAAGTCACACCTGTCAGATTCTCCATCATTGCCTTATAATCCGGTTTTCCGGCATCCAGCTGACTTTTAAATGCAGAAACCCAGATCTGAAGGGTAGAAACAGAAGATAACGCCGTATATATTTCATCCTCCAACTCATTGGTGATTTTGGAGATTCCCATATTCTGAAGACTGTCCGGATGCAGGGAGATAAATTCTCCATCTGTCATGCCCACATCTCCATAGGAATCTGACGGTCCATAAATATAATATTGTATATTATTCAGATTTTTAAGTACTTCATTTCCTGCTGCCCAGGATATCTTCGCCCATCCTCTCTTTGTTCCGGCATATGCCGCAGAACTTATGCCGCTGCATCCCGCAAATGCATTCTGCGCTACTTTTTTCAGATAACCAAATACATGGACCTTCGTGATTCCCGTACATCCCTGGAACGCTCCAGTACCTATACTGGTCACTCTGGATGGCAGATACAGTTCCCCGTTCATGGAACGGCAGTTTTTCATCATATCATTACTGATGCTGGTCAGTCCGTCCGGGATACGGATCATCTTAAGTGCTGTACAGCCCGAAAAAGCAGATGCTCCTATGCTGGTAACTGTATCCGGGATTTCCAGAGTTGTAAGTTTTGTGCAGCCTTCAAATGTATTTGCACCTATCTTTGTAAGACTTTCCGGAAGTGTTACGGCTGTGATCGATGTTTTTTTCCTGAAAAGGCCGTCTCCCAGAGCCGTTACTTTCTTTGACACATTATTAATCTTCAGGGAAGATGGCACTTTTACCGCTCCGCCATTTCCATAATATTTCGTCAGTGTCACGGTTCCGTTGCTGTTCTGGCTATATCCCCAGGTTTTCCCATATATTGGGAACCCTTTCAGCTTCACTGTGATCATCTTACTTATTGGCGGATATACATAATGCTTACTTGTCTTTGTCTCGATCTTGATCTTGATCGTTCCGGCTCCCTTTGCAGTAAGCTTGTCTCCCTGTCCCATCAGTGCTTCTGCCGTACCTGGAACAGAACTTACCGTACAAACAGCCTGTGCGCCATCCAGGGTTTTTACGCCAAGAGATTTCGCCAGGATATCATTTGCAGCAATATACGTATATGCTGCCTTATCTTTCTTAAGGCCGACGCAGTTCAGCGTAATGCGCTGTGTTCCCTGAAGAACTGCCAGTATCTTTTTTGATGTGGCTTTATAATGTTTCGTAGCTGGTACTGTAACTGTTATCTCAGAATATCCCGTTTTATTTAAAGTCACCTTATTTCCCTTGACCGTTGCCACGGAAGTATTACCGCTCTTAAAGGTCGGCTTCGGTTTATCCACGCCACTGTTTCCATTGGTCTTTATCGTGATCGTAAAGGTTTTTCCTTTATTTGCTTTTGCTTTGATAACATTGGAAGTTTTCAGGGTACGGGCAGCCTTGTTGATGGTAAATCTGGCTGTCTTCTTTGTTTTTCCAAATAAGCCTTTTCCCTTGACAGTTACCGTTGCCTTTCCCGGTTCCTTATTACCGGAATAGGAAACTGTGTAATGGGTATTCTTTTTCAGGGTGTTTCCGTAAAACTTTACAGTTACGCCTGGTATCTGTGCCTTTCCGTTCCAGGTTACGCTGGATTTGGATACTTTCACTGTAGCTTTACTGAGATCTGCTTTGGCCCAGTGTGCATATAATGTCTGATTACTTTTTCCTCTAAATACCGTAGAAGCAGTCACCTTACTGCCACCGGAAGCCTTGGTATACCATCCGAGAAAATAATATCCGCTGTAAGACGGAGCTGGCAGTGTACCGTATTTACTGTTGGTCTTCAGATTCTTTGAGGTGGTCTTCAGAGTTGCTTTTTTTGCATTTTTATTGAAAGATATCTTAAAATCTGTCTGGTATGATGTGGTGCCATAGTGAAAACGTACACAATTTTCTATATGCTTATGTTCATAATTAAGATAATAATAAAATGGATAATAGGTATCATTGTTGGCAAGCTTTCCCCACTGTGCTTTTGTGCCTTCATAATAAAAATCTACATAATCTGCAGTCGGTTTCTCTCCATCAACTGCATCCCAGCCAAATCTGAAAAAAGCATATTCTCCCAGTTCTTTCAGATTTTTGTATACAACGATTCTGGTTGCATCCTGAGCACTAAAAGCCCTATTGCCAAGTTTTTCAAGTTTCTTCGGAAGTATTATTTCTCTGAGAGGTACCCCTGAAAATGCCTCATACCCTATTTCCGTAATATTATCGCTAAATTTTACAGCTGTTATCTTAGCGCAAGCCGCAAAAGCATTATCTTCGATAATTTCAACGGAACTGGGAAATGTGATGGTTCCGGAAAGTGATTCACATCCACGGTATGCGGCTACCTCTATTACACTTAACTTATTTCCAAATTTAACAGACTTTAATTTTTTACAGTTTTCAAAAGCAAACCGCCCTATAGTTTCCAGTGACTCTGGCAGATCGATATTTGTCAATGATGTACACTCAGAAAAAGCATCGAAACACATCGACCGCAAATTCGGAGGCAATATAACCTTGGTCAGCGAAGCACAATGAGAAAATGCATTCGCCCCAATCTCTGTAACATTTTTGGGAATAACAATTTCTTTCAATCCGCTTTGACAAAATGTACTTTCCCATATTCTATCCAGATTATCGGACAGCTTTACTTTTTCCAGGGATGTACAATATCCAAAAGATCCGCTGTCTACAAATTTAACCTGCTCAAGACCTTTTATCTCTGTTAATGCTCCACACTTCCAAAATGCACCCTCTAGAATTCCGTCCAACGATCTTGGTAACTGTACGCTCTTCAGATTTTTGCATCTCATAAAATTAAAGCTTCCAATATAGGTGATTCCCTCCTCGACAATCACCTTCCGGATCTGATCATTATAAGCTGCCCATGGCTGCACTGCTTTAAGATCAAGATCACTGTAATTCCCCCGATATTCTCCCAGACAGGTCGTGATCTCACCACTTCCTGATATTGTCAGTGTACCCGTAGAATCCAGTGTCCACTTTGCATTGTCCTGAATATTACTGCCATCTTCATTGATCGGTATAAAATGCCACACGCCTTCTTCCGGACGCTTGAGTGCTCCACATTTCCCAGATGCAGTGATCTTCGCTGCACTGCTCTCCCCTGCGGAAACCAGTTCCTCTGCATCTTCGATCTGTCCTTCCGAAGATTCCGTAATTTCCAGATTTTCTGTTTCCTCTCCTTCCGCTGTTGTAAGTTTCTCCTCGTCCATGGAGATATCCTCTGCATGTACTTCCTGCTGGATATCCTGATCCGGAATCTGCGTTGGTTCCGGAGCCTGATCCTGGGTTGGATCCGATTCTGGCTCTTCACTGATATCTGCGGTAAAATCATCGGACTCTTGCGGCTCATCGCTCTCTGACTCATTCTCTTTCGGCAGTTCCTGTTCTTCCGAAACACCAGTCGCCTCTTTCTCCTCACTGTCCCACTGTATTTCCGACTGCTGGACGAAATCCTCCGCCAGTACCACAGATGGCACACTGGTCCCAAGTACGGTAACTGTCAGCAACAGTGACAATGCTCCTGATACTTTTCTTCTCATGTTTTCTCCTCCCGATATTTGGACTTTCCTTTCGGACACTTTATGTTAAGTATACAATTTTTCTATTGCTGCTGCAACCTCTTTCACCTTAAATGGATACTTACGTTTCCCATCGCTATGCATCTCTGCACAAAAATACGGAAGATGACTTCTCTGCCATCTTCCGTATCTGTTCCATTTCCGGCACAGCCGGAGTAAATATTCTTTTAATTCCGTCTAAGCGCCTCAATCGGACTCAGTTTCGCTGCCTTTCTCGCCGGATAGATTCCGAAGAACACACCTACCGCACAGGAGAACAGCGTAGCCGCCAGGATGGTTCCTGCACTGATCCCAGGTGCGATCGTCATTCCCATACTGCTGCTGATCACCGCACAGATCACATAGCCGCCTGCAATCCCCAGAACAATACCGATCAGCCCGCCTATGATCGTCAGGATCGCCGCCTCCGCAAGGAACTGTAACATAATGGACGAGGTTTTTGCTCCAAGGGATTTCCGGATACCGATCTCCCTGGTACGCTCTGTGACGGACACCAGCATAATGTTCATAACACCGATACCACCTACCAGAAGCGAAATTCCCGCAACAAAAGAGATAAACGCAGTCACCATGCCAAGCATCTGGTTCATGGATTTCATGACATCCTGGAAACTCTGTACCTGGAAATATTCATCTCCGGCACACTGGTGACGTCTCTCAAGAAGATTTATGATCTTGTCCGCGACCGCCTGGGAATCCAGACTCTTATCTGCCTGAACTATGATCTGATAAAATTCTCCGCTGCTTCCGGTAAAGTCATCCATGGCCGTATAAGGCACATTTATGGTCACCGGCATTCCATCGTAAGTATAGCTGACAAAGGTTCCGTTTTCCTTCTGTGTGGTGACTCCGCAGATGCGGAATGTCTTGGTCAGATCATAGCAGGTGATGTCCAGTGTCATTCCCACTACATCATCTGTTCCGAAAAGCCTTTTCGCATCGGCATCGGAGATCACGCAGACGTTTTTTCCCTCTTCGACCTCCTTCTGCCCGAAATAGCTTCCGTACTTCACAGAAGCATTGTCCACCAGCTTGGCATCCTGGGCCTCCCCGGTCACTGTAAGATTAAAATCACCCTTTCCGGTTACGGTCTCGCCTGTATAGGAATCCGAAACATTAACACCTTCCACACCCTCCAGCTCCCGGACTGCATCAATATCCCCCGGCTCGATCCAGACCTGGTCTGTCGTGGCATCATCACTGCAGTAAACAGCGATCTGGCCGCCACCGATATCATCGATCTCACTGTTCATCTGATTCTTCGTACCCTCACCGATGGACACAATGGCGATCACTGATGCAATACCGATAATGATCCCTAACATGGTGAGAAAGGACCTTCCCTTATTAGCCATGATATTATGGATCGCCATTTTGATATATTCATAAATATTACTCATCGGCAGTCTCCCCTGTCTCTGCTGCACTGTCACTGTCTGCCGCTGCTGCCTCTGCCTTCATTCCCTCTTCCAGGGAGCCCAGATCCTCGATGACCTCATCTCCGGCTTTAATTCCATCTGTGATCTCAACAGAATCCTCCGAACTGATTCCTGTAGTGACATCCTGTTTTGTGATCACACCATCCTTCAGCACATAACAGAAGGAACCATCCTTGCCGATATTTACCACGCCTGCCGGAAGCGTTACCACATCCTCTGCCTTTTCTGCATAAATCTTTACCTTCGCATCTACTCCCAGAAAAATATCCTTGTCCGGCTTGTCGATGCTCACTGTGGCAGGGATCAGTGTGGAACCCTTTTCGTTGGTTGTGGCAATGTGACTGATCTTTGTCACCTTGCCGGTATATTTCCTGTCGCCGATGGTAATATCCGCATTCTGGCCTCCCTTTACCTTATCGTAGTCATACTTGGACACATTGATATCAACGCTGACCTTATCTGTATTCTGCAGGGTAAAAAGCTCCATTCCCTGTGTTGCCGCTGCGCCCTGCTGGACTGCTGATTTGGAAATGACGCCGTTAAAATCCGCCGAAATGCCTTTCTTTCCTTCTTCTACCAGCTCTTTCGCAGATTTTGCATCCAGCTCAGTAAGATTGTTGCTGACACGCATTTTTTCTTTCTCTTCTTCTGTAAGGCTGGCAGAATCCGCCTCTGCAATGGATTTCTTGGAAGCAAGATCCGACTGCAGATCCGCCAGATCAGAGGTTGCCTGTTCGATCGCATTCTCAATGGCAGAAGTATCCACTGTACTTCCTGCAGAAGAAGCATCCGCAGATGCCTGATCCGTCAGCCCCGGTGTTTCCTCTGAAGCTCCATCGGTAACAAAATCACCGGCCGCACTACTGCTGTAATCAGAATACTCCGGCATTTTGGGCTGGCTGGCCTTCTTATCCTCATAAGCTTCCTTTGCTTCCTGGCAGGTGATCTCTGCCTGACTTCTTGCTGCTTCCGCTTCATCCAGCGCCTGGGCATTCTCATCGCTCTGCTCTGCCTGCCACTGTGCAAAAGCCATCTGATACCTGGTATCTGCCTGATTATAAGCATTCTGTGCCGTTACATAATCGGAATTCAGCTGTCCCAACTCCTTCTGGTACTGCGGAAGTGTCTCATTCTGATATGTAGTCAGCGCTTCTGAATACGCTCTCTGAGTCTCTGCATCCCTGGCAGCCTGGGCCTCTGCCTTTGCCTGGGCCTCTGCCTTTGCCTGGGCCTGCGCATCTGCCGCAGCCTGAGCCTGTACAGACGCCAGCTGTGATCTCAGGGAAGCCAGATAATTCTGCTGCTCCCTTACCTGATGTTCCAGACTGGAAACCTTTGCTTTTGCGCTGTTCTGCTTCTGCTGGGCCTCATTAGATTTATTGATGGAATTTTTGTAATCATACTGTCCGGACTGTACATTCAGCTCTGCTTTCTGATTATCCCTCTCCAGATCCTTCACTTCAAACTCTATCAGCTTCGTTCCCTTTGAAACCGTATCACCTTCTGCAAAGGATACGCTTTTGATCTGTGCGTTCACAGGAGAATAAAAGGTCTTCTGCTCATCACTGACAACGGTTCCGGTTGCATCTACGATCTCCTCCACATCTCCTGTCTCCGCTTTGGTAACAGCAATCTGCGGAGTCTGTGTTTCCCCACGGCCTGCACCGGATGCCGCATAAATACCACCTGCCACAACAGCCACTGCTGCCACACCGATCACAATCTTTTTCCCTTTTTTCATTCTTAAGCCTCCTCGACAAATTCCTCATTGATCGTATCTGATTCAATTTTTCCATCCATGATCCGGACCACACGTCTGGCCTGAGCCGCGATCCCATTATCATGAGTGATCAGGATCAAGGTTTCTCCTGATCTGTGCATTCCCTTCAGGATTTCCATAATTTCCCTGCTGGATGCAGAGTCCAGGTTTCCCGTTGGTTCATCTGCCAGGATCACCGGCGGCCTGGCTGCGATAGCTCTGGCAATAGCCACACGCTGCTGCTGTCCCCCTGACATTTCGTTTGGCTTATGATCCATACGTTTCTCAAGTCCGACTTTTTTAAGAGATTCCACAGCAAGCTTTCTTCTTGTTTTCCGGTCGATTCCACGATAGATCAGAGGAAGCTCCACGTTTTCCAGCGCCGTAAGATTTGCGATCAGATTAAAGCCCTGAAAGATAAAACCAATCTCCTTATTTCGTACCACCGAGAGATCATTATCCTTCATTGTGGATACATCTGTTCCATTCAGATAATATTTCCCGGAGGTGGGGACATCCAGACAGCCCAGCATGTTCATAAAGGTGGATTTTCCGGAACCGGACTGTCCGATAATAGCCACAAATTCACCCTTATGGATCTCCAGGTCCACATGATCCAGCGCCCGCACCTCATTTTCTCCGGGATTGTAAACCTTGCACAGATCTACTACCCGTACCAATGCATCTTCCATAATAAAATTACTCCTTGTAAAGTAAATCAGTCCCAGGCAAGCCTCTCCTCTGCTTATTGCTTTTCGTCATTGAAGCAGAGAGCTTCCCTGATCAGGTAAAAAATACAGAGCGAAGTCTGCAGGGGATACTGCTGTTTCTCGTCGGAACGCTCCAAGCCAAAACAGCAGCAGGCAGACTGCTCTGTCATTTCCGGGAAATCCCCGCTCATTGATCTGTAACGAAAAGATCACCTGAATGTCTTCAGAACTGACGCACATTTATACATCCGTTTATGCATCAAGTAAAAATGCCTTATATGCCTTGTATGCCTCATATACATCTGCCTTGCTGGTAACCTCCCACGGAGCATGCATACTCAGCACTGCCACGCCACTGTCAATAACCTCCATTCCGTAAAGTGCCGCAATATAAGCGATGGTTCCGCCTCCACCAAAATCAACCTTTCCAAGCTCTGCTGTCTGGAAAGCAACATTGTGATCATCAAAAATCCTGCGAACTCTTGCAACGTACTCTGCATTGGCATCGTTGGAACCGGATTTTCCTCTTGCCCCGGTGAACTTGTTAAGAACAATACCGCGTCCAAGATATGCTGCATTCTTTTTCTCAAAAGCCTCACCATAGGCCGGATCATAGCCGGCACTTACATCAGAAGAAAGCATGCTGGAATTACGGAGAGCTCTTCTTAATGCAAGCTCGGAATAGCAGCCCATTCCGTCCAGAAGCTCTGCCACGCTGTTCTCAAAAAATCTGGACTGCATGCCTGTGGCACCAACGCTTCCGATCTCTTCCTTATCTACAAGGAGACAACAGCCGGTACGCTTCGGTGTCTCCTCCATCTCCAGCATTGCCGCAAGGGATGTGTAAGCGCATACACGGTCATCCTGTCCATATGCTGCGATCATGCTGCGGTCAAGTCCACAGTCTCTTGCCTTTCCTGCCGGAACGATCTCCAGCTCTGCCGAAAGAAAGTCCTCTTCCTCAATACCATATTTCTCATTTAAAATCTTCAGCACATTCTGTTTTACCGCATCCTTTTTTGAATCATCCGGAAGCTCTGCAAGAGCTCTGCTGCCGATCAGGATATCCAGCATCTCACCCTCAATAACCTCTGCTGCCTTTTTCTGGAGCTGTTTTCCGGAAAGATGGATCAGAAGATCTGTGATGTAAAGTACCGGATCCTCCGCATCCTCACCAATGCTGATCTCCACAATGCTTCCGTCCTTCTTTGCAACAACGCCATGCATGGCAAGAGGCAGTGTCACCCACTGGTATTTCTTTACGCCACCATAATAATGGGTATCCAGATAAGCCAGGTCCGTATCCTCGTACAGAGGATTCTGCTTGACATCCAGTCGCGGAGAGTCGATATGTGCACAGAGAATGCTCATACCTCCGGAAAGCTCCTCGGTTCCTACATGAAACAGAGCAACGATCTTCTTCATCCCTACTGCATAAACCTTGTCACCGGCCTTGATCTTCTCGCCTTTTTCAAGCTTCGACTCAAGAGATTCATATCCGGCAGCCTCTGCTTCCTTTACGATTTCTGCAACACATTCACGTTCCGTTTTTCCTTTATCCAAAAATTCTCTGTAAGCCTTCGCAAGCTTCTCCATTTCTGTTTCTTCTGCTTCCTTATAAGAAAGCCACGCATTTCTTCTTTCCATTTTAGTGGTCCACCTTTCTTTATAGCTTCCGGCAGCTGCCGTTTCTCATCATATTATCTGCAATCTGTCTACTATTATAGGTCAAACATTTACGAATTTCCACCGCAATTCCCATTCTTTACAAAATCTTTATGATTCGTTATAGTAGTTCTTAAGAATTGGCCCTGTATCCAAAATTTTCAGGTATCTTACACACGGAAAGCTTTCTGTTTCACCGTAGACTTTACCTGTATGCTCCCACAGGGCAAAGGAGGAAACAACATGCAATCATCTGCTCAGTTAAAAGAGCTTCTTCACAGCATCAACCGCAAAAGCTATCCTGCATACAAGTCTCTGCGGGGTGCATACCAGTTTGACCGTTATATTTTGTCCATTGACCACGTACAGGGGGATCCTTTTGCCTCTCCCTCTCACATCAGTGTAAAGCTCTCCCACCGCGACACCGGATTTCCTGCAGAATATTATAAGGATTCCCTGACCCGCATCACACTGGGAGACTTTCTGAACCGCCAGTTTGAACAGCAGGTAAACCGTTATACCTTCCGTGCAAAGGGCTCCGGAAAAAGCGGCCTGATCTCAGTAAGCCACTGCGGTCAGGAGGTTCTTGCACGTACTGCCTGTGAAATAACGGAAAAAGGCATCACTGCACGTTTTTTCATCGGTTTTCCGGCCAATGGCAGAACCATCAACTCCCCCGAACTGGAAAAAATCCTCTTCGATTTTCTTCCGGTCTGTGTTCACAAGGCATTTTTTTACCGGAATCTTGACCCGGAAGCGCTGAGAAAAGCCATCTGCCTTGCCGAAGATCAGGCATTTATCCGTCAGGAACTGAAAAAGCGTTCTCTGGCTGCCTTTGTCAGTGACGGCGCTATCCTCCCCAGAGAAAGCGGCATCTCTTCACGCCCGATGAAAAACTCTGTTCCTTTTGTTTCTCCGGAAAGCCTGAGGGTTTCCATGAAGCTGCCCCACAGAGGAACCATCACAGGCATGGGCATTCCCTGCGGCATCACCTTGATCGTAGGTGGCGGCTACCATGGCAAATCCACCTTACTTAACGCACTGGAGCTGGGAATTTATGATCACATTTCCGGTGATGGCCGGGAGTATGTCATTACCGATCCTACTGCCCAGAAGCTCCGCTCCGAGGACGGCCGTTTTATCAAAGATGTGGATATTTCTCTTTTTATCAACGATCTTCCAAATAAAAAAGACACCCTCTGCTTTTCTACAGAGGATGCCAGCGGCAGCACTTCACAGGCTGCCGGTATCGTGGAAAGTATGGAGGCAGGAAGTAAAGTCTTTCTCCTTGACGAGGATACCTCTGCTACCAACTTTATGGTTCGTGATTCCTTCATGCAGCGGGTGATCTGTCGGGAAAAGGAGCCCATCACTCCATTTCTGGAACGTGCCCGGGATCTCTATGAAAAGGCAGGGATCTCCACTATCCTGGTTGCCGGAAGCTCCGGAGCTTTTTTCCATATTGCGGATACTGTGATCCAGATGGATAATTATCATCCGGTGGACATCACAGCAGTTACCGGAAAGCTCTGCCAGGAATATCCTCTCTCAGACATTGAGGCCCCTGCATTCCGCCTGCCGGAAAGCCATCGCATCATGACCAGGGCCAAAGTGGCTCCATCCCGCCACAGCCGTCCCGGACAGCCGGAAAGACTGAAAACCAAGGTTCACGGCAAAGATGGCTTTTCTCTTGGAAAAACCGAAGTGGATCTCCGCTATGTGGAACAGCTGATCGACTCCGAACAGACTGCATCCCTGGCGTTGCTTCTGAAATATGCCTGCGAACATCTTATTGACGGAAAACGTACTCTGCCGGAGATCGTCGCTTATCTGGATGCTCAGCTGAAAAAGCAGGGATTGTCCTTCTTCTCGGAAGGCTCTTATATTCCATGCGGTTATGCTATGCCCAGGATTCAGGAAATCTACTCCTGCTTTAACCGCTATCGCAGGCCGTAGCCGTGCCTGAAGCTGTATATTCAATAATCTCAGCCAACAAAAAACGCTGCCGATAAATATTGGAAACCTTTATCTCCTCTGTCATTCGGCAGTATTTTTCTGCAATGCAAAACCACCGTCCTGTCGGCTCTGTCTTGCCAATGGAACGGTGGTTTATCTTCATACATATTTTAGGGAAAGGAAAGAGTTTTTCTTAAGAGCTTCTGTTCTCTTAAGATGTTTATATCATACAGGATAAATGTGAGAGAAATTTGTACAATTTCTAATAAATTTATAAAATTTATTAACGAAGTCTAATCATTTCCCAAAATAATCCTGCTGATCATTATTTTCTATGGTCTTCCGGAAAAAACTGAAATATTACAACCATTTCTTTCGCTTTTTAATCGTGTCTCTGCTCTTTGTTATCATATGTCTCACAGAATCTGGCAGCAAAAGCCGGCGGCTCCTGATGCGCATACAGATGAGAAATATCTCCAAAAGAGCTCATGCGGAAGGACGCGATCCCTTTTCGCCTCTCCTCTGTAACAATGGTGCTCACCGATGACGGCGCCGCACAGAAATTCTGCAGCATCACCAGCGGAGAAATACTGAGAAGATAGCTGATGAGTACACAGCTTACACCGAAATGGCAGAAAAACACAAGCGTATCTTCATTGGCTTTTTCAGCTCTGTAATAATGTCCTTCCCGCACATAGCCATGCTCTGCCAGAACTTTATCAAAATTCTGTGTAACCCAATCATACTCTTCTTTCATTTTTCCCTCTCGCAGGATGTCATTATCCCACCAGCGGTCAAAGCTGTAGAAATTTTCGATCTTCGTCCAGTCCTGGGGAAGCCAGTCCCAGGGAATGATCTTTTCCCCATGAAGATCCGGTCTTCTGATCTTTACATCGAATTCTCTCAGCCACTTGCATTCTGTAGCTGTTCTTCCGTTTTTCTTCAGCGTGCAGGATGCGGTATCCTTTGCTCTTCCAAGCGGAGAAACATAAAAATCCCTGACATCAAGAGCTGCGATCTTCTCAGAAAGAAATTCCGCTTCCTTCCAGCCCTTTTCGGTCAGGGAATCTATTGTGTAATCCGGGTCTCCATGTCGTATAAAAAGTAATTTCATCTTTTGGTATCCTCCATTTCATAACCTGGATTTCCATTATATTCTTATTTTTTCAGTTGTCAATTCCTGATATCTTCTGCTGCAGGGATCAAACCTGATCTGCGGTTTCTCCATGGAGCACAGCCTGCTGCTCCCTCAGCTCATAAACTGCCTTTTTCAATGCCAGAAAGCTCTCCTCACTGATTATATGCTCGATCCTGCAGGCATCATGAAGCGCTGTTTTTTCCTGGACTCCCAGCATCATCAGCCAGGAAGAGATCAGCTGATGACGTTCATATACCTTATCGGCAATCTTATGTCCATCCTCTGTCAGACGGATATCTCCGTTGTCAGCTACTGTGATGAGATTTTTCTGACGAAGATTCTTCATGGCAACACTGACACTCGGTTTCTTAAAGCCCATCTCTGCCGCGATATCCACAGCTCTTACAAGAGAGCTCCTGTTTCCAAGGATCAGGATCGTCTCTAAATAATCTTCAGATGATTCATTTGATCTCACGTTATTTACACCTCCCTCGGTTTGTCAAAACTAACCAAGTTAATCATAACATACTTCGGGAGAATGAGCAATGGTTTTTACTGCTTTCTGTTTAGTTCTGCCTCAATTGCCAGAAGGCTCTGGCTGGAGCATATCTGCAGAATTCTGGAAATTTCCAGGAGTTTTTCCCTGGAGCAGTTTCCCCGGAGCAGTTCACAATATCCCTGAAATTTCATCTGTACCAGGATATGTACCAGCTCGTGATCAACTTCTTGTCCACATTCCTTTTGAAAACGTTCATTAAGGATCTGCTCCATTTTCGTGCAGGCATCCTCACGGAAATTCTCATATCTGGTACCTTCAGCTCCATCTATGAGGATTTTTGCGATATCCCTGTTTTCCCAGATAAATTCCATAAGTATCCTGTCATATTCTTCCGGATGCAGTTGTTTTTCCTGATCCGTAAAGTCTCCCATGATCCGCTTCAGATCCTCTGCCGTCTCTTCCACGATTTCTTCAAAAAGAGCTGCTTTACTTTCAAAGAAGAAATATAGCGCTCCCGTAGTCACATCTGCTTTTTTGCAGATCGCACGAAGAGAAGCCTTCAGAAATCCCCTGTCTCTGAATTCTTCCTTCCCCGCTTCCAGAAGTCTGCTCCGCACAGCATTTTCTGATTTTTCCATATTTTACGCACTCCATCATTATTCCTGCATTCCGCTTTGCAGGAAAATTCCACTTATTTCTGACTAGTTGTTAATATTTTAGCAATCTGGTCTTACTTGTATTTTACCTTAAATCGCTGAAAAAAGAAAGTATTTTGTGCCCAGTGTCAGTCTGTCATCGGGGAATCTCCACGATCTGTAACGATTTCATAACCTACAGACTCCACACGTCTGGCAAGACACCCTCTGCACTCTGCTACTTCCTCGCCTGTACAGATCTTGTTATCATAAAGTTCATACTGTTTACGGTTCTTCACCGGAGAAAGATTGGGCATTACTACATTTGCACCCGCCTGAAAACCTTTTTCCCTGCCTCTGGGGTCCAGTGTCCCCAGTGCTGTGGTTGCCGGAAGAAGTACCTGTGGAAGCATGATCCTGATGACAGACAGCAGAAACAGTGTCATATCCACACTTCCTGCCGGTTCCTCTGCAAATTTCGTATCATGGTGCGGGATAAATGGTCCGATCCCCACCATATGCGGATTCAGGTCTTTAAGAAAAACAAGATCTTCCGCCAGATACTCCAGCGTCTGTCCCGGCGCACCTACCATAAATCCGGCACCTACCTGATATCCCAGTTCCTTCAGGGTATAAAGACACTGTTTACGGTTTGCAAGACTTAAACACTCCGGATGAAGATAACGATAATGTTCCTCGCTGGCCGTCTCATGACGGAGTAAATAGCGGTCTGCTCCGGCATCTTTAAACCTCTGATAGCTTTCTTTTGATTTCTCCCCAATGGACAGCGTGATCGCACAGTCCGGATATCCCTGTTTGACGGACCGAATGATGTCAACCATCCGGTCATCATTAAACCATGGGTCTTCCCCTCCCTGGAGCACAAATGTCCGAAATCCCAGCTCATAGCCATTCTCGCAGCACTGCAGGATTTCCTCCTTCGTAAGGCGGTAACGGCTGGCATTCCTGTTAGAACGGCGGATTCCGCAGTAATAGCAGTCATTTCTGCAGTAATTGGTAAATTCTATCAGACCTCTTGTATATATTTTGTTTTCAAAATATTTTTTCTGTATACGGACAGCCTCTTCCCGAAGCAGACGAATCGCATCCGGATTCTGATATAAGTGCAGAAGTTCCGGATATTCTTCCTTTGTCAGCTGTCCTAATTTTATAAATTTTTCAACGATCCCCATACTTTATCTGTCCTTCTCTTTTATTTACAAAACTATCTGTAAAAAATATTTTATCACAAAAAAACAGATATTGCACAATATAAGTATACATGCAATATCTGTTCTTACAGAATGGTTACTGTTCATTCCGTTCTCAATAACACAGAATGATTCAATTTTTATTTAATAAGATCCTTTACAACCTCACCGGCAATGATCAGTCCCACTACGGAAGGCACGAAGGCATTACTTCCCGGTACCTGACGTCTCTGGGTACATTTTCTTTCTGTTTCCGGAGGACAGATGCAATGAGACTTGCAGCTGATCGCCATATCATCAATTGGAGTCATGGGCTTCTCCTGTGAGTAAACCACCTTCAGTTTTTTGATCCCCCGTTTTTTCAGTTCACGACGCATAACCTTTGCAAGGGGGCAGACAGACGTTTTATAAATATCTGTCACCATGAAACCTGTCGGATCCATCTTATTTCCGGCCCCCATAGAGCTGATGATCGGTGTTCCTGAAGCCTTTGCCTGCTCTACGAGCATCAGCTTTCCGGTTACAGTGTCGATCGCATCGACTACATAATCATACTGGGAAAAATCAAAGGAATCCGCTGTCTCCGGCACATAAAATGTTTTGTGGATATTTACAACTGCATCCGGATTGATTTCAAGAATACGTTCTCTGGCCACATCAACTTTATATTTTCCTACGGTCTTTCTTGTTGCGTAAATCTGACGATTGATATTGGTGAGGCATACTTTGTCATCATCAATGAGATCCAGGGTACCTACGCCACTTCTGACCAGTGCTTCCACCGTATATCCGCCAACACCGCCAATTCCGAATACTGCGACTCTGGAATTTTTCAGCTTTTCCATTCCTTCTTTTCCGATTAATAATTCTGTTCTTGAAAACTGATTCAGCATTTTCTGACCTCTCCTTATATTCTTTCCATGTATATTTATACCGACAACGGATATTTTTTTATATCTGTCCGATTCGTTTTACAACTGTCAGGATTCTATCATGGGAAAATAGCCTTGTCAATATCCCTACCAATAAGCTAGGAATATTTTCCCGTTTTCATCAATAAATTTTATGACACAAAAAAAGATCCCTGAAAAAGGAATCTCACTGATACTGCGGGTAGCCGGACTTGAACCGGCACGGAGTTGCCCCCGAGAGATTTTAAGTCTCTTGTGTCTGCCTATTCCACCATACCCGCATATTCAATTAATTTGTTCAAAAATGGGGCCTATAGGGCTCGAACCTATGACCCTCTGCTTGTAAGGCAGATGCTCTCCCAGCTGAGCTAAGACCCCACATCGGTGTTTTGTCTGTTAGCTTTTTATCTGTATCACCAACCGACTTCGTTAGTATAGCATTTCACCCGCCAAATGTCAACACTAATTTTCAAATTTTTTCGATTTTTTTCAACTTTTTCTCCCGCCACTCTTTCAGGTACTGCTCCTGTTCCAGATCTTCCCGTTCTTTCTCCCATCCTGCCGCCCGGCAGAGCGTCCATGCAAGCAGAAGAAATACGGCAAAAATCCCCGCCAGACAAACGATTCCCATCTTTTCTGACCGCCTTTCCTGTTCTGATTCTGCTAAAAAGCAAAGGATCTCCTTACTATTGTATCCGGAACGGCGGCGCTTTATTCCCTTTTCAGAACAAAAAGACAAAGCCGCCAGATTTCCCTTTCACCGGGATTCTGGCGGCTCCATTTTACTCAAAATTAAAATTCACATTCACGTTACGCTTCGTCAATCGCTTTTCCAATATCATGGCGGTAATATTTATTGTCAAAGTCAACCCAGTCAACAGCCTTATATGCATTCGCACGTGCCTCTTTCAGGGTATCGCCAAGTGCTGTCACGCCGAGGACACGGCCTCCGTTTGTCACGATCTCGCCGTCTTTGAACTTCGTTCCTGCATGGAAGCAGTAATAGCCCTCATGCTCTTTGAACGTCTCGAGTCCGCGGATCGGGAATCCTTTTTCGTAGGAAACCGGATAACCGTTCGAAGCCAGTACGATGCAGACACACGCATTATCTGCAAACTGCAGGTCGATCTGGTCGAGAGTTCCGTCGATACAGGCTTCAAATACATCAATAATGTCTGTCTTCATACGAGGAAGCACAACCTGTGCCTCCGGATCGCCGAAGCGGGCATTGTACTCGAGCACCTTCGGTCCGTCCGGTGTCAGCATCAGTCCGAAGAAGATAACTCCCTTAAACGGTCTTCCCTCGGCTGCCATCGCATCTACGGTCGGCTGATAGATATATTTCTTACAGAACTTATCCACTTCTTCGGTATAGAACGGACTCGGGGAGAAGTTGCCCATACCGCCGGTGTTCAGGCCGGTGTCGCCGTCTCCTGCTCTCTTGTGGTCCTGTGCGGAACTCATCGTCTTGATCGTCTTTCCATCCACAAAGGAGAGAACGGAAACCTCACGTCCCGTCATAAACTCCTCGATGACCATCTCGTTTCCGGCACTGCCGAATTTCTTGTCGAGCATGATCGTCTTGACACCCTCTTTTGCTTCCTCTAAGGTATTGCAGATCAGAACGCCTTTTCCAAGAGCCAGACCGTCGGCTTTCAGCACGATCGGGAATTTTGCAGTCTCGAGATATTTCTCTGCCGCTTCCGGATCGGAGAATGTCTCGTATGCCGCCGTCGGGATATGGTATTTTTTCATCAGGTCTTTGGAGAACGCTTTCGATCCTTCCAGGATTGCCGCATTCTTTCTTGGTCCGAATACGCGCAGTCCCTCTGCCTCAAACGCATCGACAACACCGCCGACCAGCGGATCATCCATGCCGATGACGGTCAGATCAATCTCTTTTTCTTTCGCAAAAGCAACGAGCTTGTCAAACTCCATCGCTGCAATATCGACACACTCTGCGTACTCCGCAATTCCTGCGTTTCCAGGAGCGCAGTAAATCTTGTCTACCTTCGGGCTCTGTGCCACCTTCCAGGCAATCGCATGCTCTCTTCCGCCGCTTCCTACAATCAGTACTTTCATCGCTCTTACTCCTTTATCTTTACGTGTCCGTCTTCTACCATTACTTTTCCGTTTGCAATCAGATCAATCGCACGCGGCATGATGACCCACTCGGCCTCTTCCATGACGCGCTGCTGCAGTGCCTTCGGTGTATCGCCCTCGTGCACTTCGACTGCCTTCTGCAGAATAATCGGGCCGGTGTCTGTTCCGCCGTCCACAAAATGAACCGTCGCTCCCGTCACTTTGACGCCGCGGGATAATACGCCCTCGTGCACTTTCAGTCCGTAATAGCCCGTTCCGCAGAACGACGGAATGAGGGACGGATGAATGTTGATGATCTTATTCGGATAAGCATCCACAATGCTCTGTGGGATCACAACCAGGCATCCTGCGAGCACAACGAGATCGACGTTGTACGACTGCAGTTTCGCCAGCAGTGCCTCGTTGAATGCTTCTCTCGATGCAAAGGTCTTTGGGGAAAGGCATACCGCATCAATCTCCTTCTTTTTCGCACGCTCCAGCGCATACGCTCCTGCATTGTTGCTGATGACAACGGAAACCTCCACGTTTGTGATGGTTCCCTCGTCAATCGCATCCAGAATCGCCTGCAGGTTCGTGCCGCCGCCGGAGACGAGAACTGCTAATCTTAGCATAACTGTACTCCTTTTTCTCCGTTTTCAATGTGGCCGATCACATATGGCGTATCTCCTGTGGAACGGATGGCTTTCATCGCTGCGTCTACATCTTCCGGATCAACAGCCAGTACCATACCGATACCCATATTGAAGGTGTTGTACATCATCTGCTCGTCGATATTGCCTTTCTTTGCCATCAGATCAAAGATCGGCGGTACGGTGTAGCTGTCTTTCTGTACAACGGCTACGGTGTTGTCTTTGAGCATACGCGGAATGTTCTCGTAGAAGCCGCCTCCGGTGATGTGGCTGCATGCTTTTACGGTTACACCGGCATCTTTGATGGCGCGGAGTGCTTTTACGTAGATACGGGTCGGTGCAAGCAAGGTCTCGCCGAGGGTTGCGCCGAGCTCATCATAGTATGTATTTAAAGAATCTTTTGTCATATCGAAAACTTTGCGGACAAGAGAAAATCCGTTGCTGTGAACGCCGGTGGAAGCCATGCCGATCAGTACGTCTCCGGCTGCCAGATTTTCACCGGTAATCATGTCTTTCTTGTCACATACGCCGACAGCAAAACCTGCCAGATCGTACTCATCCTCCGGCATCAGGCCCGGATGCTCTGCGGTCTCACCGCCGATCAGTGCCGCATCGGACTGCAGACAGCCTTCTGCAACGCCTTTTACAATCGAAGCGATCTTCTCCGGATAGTTCTTTCCGCATGCGATGTAGTCGAGGAAGAACAGCGGTTCTCCGCCGGCACATGCGATATCGTTCACACACATGGCAACGGCATCAATGCCGATGGTGTCGTGTTTATCAAGAATCATGGCGAGCTTCACCTTGGTTCCGCATCCGTCTGTACCGGAAAGCAGCACCGGCTCTTCCATTTCTTTGATTTTTGCCAGGGAAAAAGCGCCGGAAAAACCGCCAAGGCCGCCTAATACCTCCGGGCGCATGGTTTTCTTTACATGCTCTTTCATTAATTCTACTGATTTGTATCCAGCTTCAATATCTACTCCTGCGTTCTTGTAATCCATGGTGAACCTCCCTTGTCCTTTGTTTTTATTTACTGTAGTTACGGTATCCTGTTTCCTGCAGTTTTGCGTCTTTTGCCTCAACCTGCTCTTTCATTTCCTGTGTATATGCTTTCAGTTTTGCAAGCAGTTCCGGATCGGAAGTTGCAAGAATCTTTGCTGCCAGGATTCCGGCATTGGCACCGCCATTGATGGCAACGGTTGCTACCGGAATGCCGCTCGGCATCTGTACGATGGAGTACAGGGAATCACGACCTCCAAGCGATGTGGTATGCATCGGAATTCCGATGACCGGCATTGGGAAAATAGCTGCGCACATACCCGGCAGATGAGCTGCCATACCTGCGCCTGCAATGATAACCTTGAAGCCTTTCTCCTCTGCGGTTTTTGCATATTCGAAAAATACATCCGGCTCGCGGTGTGCGGAGATGATTTTCATCTCGTACTCAATTCCAAATTTTTCCAGCATGTCGGCTGCTTTGCTCATTACCGGCATATCAGAGTCGCTGCCCATCACAATTCCTACTTTAGCCATGTTGTTCTCCTTTTCTGATTAACTGTTCTAAGCGTTATTCATTAGTTATGCTTATATTTATGTTTTAATCATTCAGTTCTGCTTATAATATACTAAGCAGGCGCAGAAATGTCAACCCATAATCAGCCAAAAGGTTCATTTAATTCTTCCGTTCCCGGCAGGACGAAGCGTCCGTCCTCAATGAGAGGGATCGTCGTTCCGTCTGCTTTTTCGACCGCGACCGACTGCAGTTCGCGGTACGGAATCGTGATGTCCGTGTGGCATCCGAAGTATGCTTTCGACGGATCTTCTTTCCGTTTTGCCGAAACCTCGTTCTCGCGCGCGATTACTTCTTTTCCGTCCGGGTTGTACATCGGGCTGTCCTCCGCCCAGGCGTAGCAGGTATCGCCCATCGCAAAATGCGGGCCCATCTTCTCTGCGATCAGGATCGGCAGTTTTCCGGCGATGCCGTACTGCTCTGCCATCACGTACGCCGTCGTATTCGTTCCGATGGCAAACTCACCGATCGGCAACGTCCTGTGGTGATACAGCAGGTTTTCTTCTATATAAGTACGATTGTCCTCTTCTTTTTCGAAGTTTGCGCAGTCATACGCGGTGATCATGCCGTCGGTCAGCGTCAGGCAGAGATCGCGGTAATACAGCTCGTTCAGGTAGACTCCCGTCACATGGAGCACGCCTGTCGTGCCGGTAAGACTCGGGGAAGTAAAGACCTCTCCGACCGGAATATTGCAGTCGGCAACACAGTTCTCGAAATTCGTCTCTTTCGCAGGATCATTCAGATGATGCAGCATCACACGCAGATCCGTTCTGTTCTCTCCTTTTCCAAGCACATGCACGGAAACACCCTCGTCGAGCGCATCGATCAGGTACTGCTGGATACGCTGGTATTTTTCGTAATCGAGCGTGTTGATCTTTACGATCTCACGGAAAATTTTTTCGTAGCGCGGATCGATCTCCGGCATCGGGTAGGCGATGATCGTGTAGCCGTACTCGTCATCCTTGATATAGCGGTTTACAATCTGGCCCGCCTCGTTCTGGAAACCGACACGGAGCTTTTGCTGGCGCTCATTTAAGTGCAGTGCCTGTTTTTTATTTACTGGCTCAAACGGAACTTCGCCGAAGGTTTCCACCACGGCAGGGCCGGCATAGCCGTCCGCCAGTTCTTTGTACTCGTCGTATTTCACCTGCATCGCGCGGAGCCGTCTCTTCACGAGATCCTCGTTGAGATACAGCGCCTCATCGTTCCGGTGATCGTAGTCATACTGCTTATTCGCAGACGCACCGGCAACCCACGTTCTCCGCGCGCCGCGGGAAATCACCGGCTCGAGTCCCATCTCGCGGAACTGTAATATTGCCGCACGGATCATACGCTCAAAACCGATGTGGAAGCGGATGCTGACTGTCTTCTTTTTCGACAGATCTTTTCGCGCCACGAGAAAGCACTTGCGGAAGCCTTCTGTGTAGGTGCGTGCCATCGCGTCGATTTCTTCCTGGCTGAACGTATTTAAAAAGCGGGCTGTACCCTTCTCATTTTCGGTGATATATTCGCCGTACTGGTACAGATACCGCAGCTCCGTCAGATCAGATTCCATCACAATATCCTTCACAAAGTGCAGCGACGGGTCGACGATTTCGCGCACCTGGTATTCCTGGCGCTCCTCGGCGTAATCGCTCACATACCAATAAATGCTCTCTTTTACATACTGCGCGGACGGCAGCGTCTCCTCCTCAAACATCGCATACAACTCGAGATACAGCTCCATCGCCGCAGTCAGCTCCAGCAGGCGGTCTTCATAGACCCAGACAACAGCATTTTCCAGCTCCCGGTACAGGCAGCAGAGGCTCCTTCCATGCGTTTCACCAAGTACCCGCACGGCAAACGCCGGGTTTCCGTAGGAGGTCTCATACCGCTCCCCGATCACATCTTCATACGGCTCACGGTTAAAAACAGCCAGCTCTTCCTCGGATGCTGTTTTTAGATATCCTTCTGCGATTCTGCTCCGGATCTGGTCCATTTTGCAGAGGTACTGTGCCATCTGTGCAAAAAAATCGCGGTACGGCTGCGGAACGCTTTTTTCCGCCGGAATCTGGCGGATCCGCTCAATTGCAAGCGCATACCGCTCGTTTAATAATTCATCCGTCATAAAAAAATCCCTTTCTGTTTCTCTTTAACTGTTACGAGGGGCAGATCTGCCCCTCATTCTTCTTAACTTATTCCTGTTTTTCTTCCCGGTCGTCAATAATTTTTCCATCCCGGATACTCTGTTCGAGAATCTCTTCCATATAACTCCAGATCTCCTCGGAGCCGGTCGCAGTCTTCTCGTTTCGTTTTAACGGCTGGGAAATCCGCACATTGTGGCGGGTCCAGTCTTTTCCATCGTTCTCATGATTTAAAAGCAGCGGCTGGAAATTGTCCATCACATGGGCAAAGCGCGCTTCCGGTGTCTCATACGCTTCGAACTCGAGCCAGAGATCCATCAGCATTTTTCCCTGATCCTCCGGCAGCAGGCCGTAGATGCGCTCGGCCGCTTTGTGTTCTCTCTCGTCTTTTGTTTTGTTTGCCTCCGCGTCGTACGCATACGTGTCGCCTGCATCAATCTCCACGAGGTCGTGGATCAGCAGCATGAGCATTGTTCTGCCGATGTCGATTTTCTCATTCGAATATTCCTGCAGCAGAAATGCCATCACCGCCATGTGCCATGCGTGCTCCGCGTCGTCCTCCTGGCGCGAATAACCGCGGATGTGCGTCTGGCGCAGGATCTGTTTTTCTTTATCAATCTCCAGAATAAAATTCAGCTGTTTTTCAAAACGTTCGCGATCCATCTTTTTCCCCTTTTCTTTTATATGTACTCCCGGAGTCTTTCTGTGCTTGATTTTACGAGAGTACATTTATCTCACACCGATCAGAAACAGTGCAAGCCATGCGACCAGCATGCCGCCGCTCGTAATCGAGCCGAGAACCGACATTCTGTGGCTGACCTGTTCTTCTTTAAAGCTCTTCATTCCCACATAGAAGCCGTATCCCGACAGAAGGAATGAGAACAGTCCCGCTGCTCCGAGAAAAATGCCTCCGTTTCCGCGAAATGCAAACGATACGACCGAAGCCAGCAGAAACAGAAAGACCGAAGCACCTGCCATATAGAGAGCTTCCTTTCCGCCTTCCGACGGCTTCCGGACAAAATTGTAATTATACTTCTTCCTCGCCATATTTCCATCTCCTGAATTTATTGCAGATCAGGAATGCGCCGCAGCCGATCATGGCTCCAAGCGTATTCAGGATCAGATCATCTACATCAAAGCAACCCACCTTCGTGATGAGCTGAATCGTCTCCACGCAGAGGCTGAACATAAAACCAAGAAGCGATACTTTCCAGAAACTCTCCATTTTTTTGTGCATCACCGGAACGATAAAGCCGAACGGCAGAAAACCGATCACATTGCCTGCCAGATTTAAAAATGCGGCAAGGAATCCCACCTTTTCGCGGTAAATCCAGAACCGTCTGATTTCCTGAAACGGCACCAGATTGTAACGGTAATCCAGTTCAAAAAAGTTTCTTCTCCCGTATTCTTCTGCAAAAAACAGAAAATAAACGAGCGCAAGAAGATACACCAGAAATAAAATCCGTCCCACAACGCGGATTCTGGCTTTCGTCTCCTGCTTCATCTTTGTTTCCCCTTTCTGCGTGGTATCAGAAACGCCGGAATACCTCTTCGGCGCATGCGCTTCCAAAATATTCCGGCATTTTTCTTAAAACATAATTTCCCCGCGTCGTTTCAGCAGACCTGCTCCGCTTACGATCATCAGGACACCGGTTGCTACCCCTACCACAACCAGTACTGCGCCCATGGCGATATTTCCGCCGCCGACACGTCCCATGGTTTTATAGATTTTTTCATTCATCGTGCAAAACTCCTTTTTTCAAGTGTACCACGTCTTATTTGACACCGTACTCCTCATAATAAGCATCAATGGCAGCCTTCATCTTGTCATCGATCTGGATTTTGCCCTGGCATGGACGGTTGTACAGATAGGTGATGACATCCTCCATGGTTACAATGGCATTTGCCGGGAAGCCATAGGTTTCCTGGATTTCCTCAAGTGCGCTCTTGTCGCCTTTTCCGCGCTCCATACGGTTTAAGGATACCATCAGACCTTTGATCTCCACATTGCCCTGTGCCTGGATGATCGGGAACGTCTCCTCGATGGATTTTCCGGAGGTGGTAACATCCTCGATGATGACAACGCGGTCGCCGTCTTTAATTTTGCTTCCAAGCAGCAGTCCTGCATCTCCGCCGTGGTCTTTTGCTTCTTTCCGGTTGGAGCAGTAACGTACTTCCACACCGTAGAGATCATGAATCGCAATAGCGGTTACAACGCTGAGCGGGATTCCTTTGTAGGCCGGTCCAAACAGAACGTCGAAATCCAGTCCATAATTGTCATGGATTGCTTTTGCATAATACTCGCCGAGACGTTTTAACTGGCTTCCGGTTACGTAAGCGCCCGCATTCATGAAGAACGGGGATTTTCTTCCGCTTTTCAGAGTGAACTCTCCAAATTTTAATACCTGGCTCTCGACCATAAACTCGATAAACTCCTGCTTGTACTGTTCCATCTTTTTTCCTCCATATTTTCAGGGGAAGGCATCTTTTTTCGCAATGCCGCCCGTTTTTACTTCTATTCTTTTCTATACTACCATAAACGCCTCTGTTTTTCCAGTCCAGACACAGGATTTCGCATAAAAAACGTGACATCCTCCCCTACCTGTAGAGGTGGGGGCTTCCCTAACCTCGGTAGGTTTGGTTCTCGTTCGATAGCACCAATGTGCTAAGCATAGGCGAGCTATCCCCGTGTGTCCCACGGTTTTATTATATTACGTTACGGTCATGCCACTACCAGCCGCATTCCCTCATTTCTGATATTGACAGCCGCATTTACATCTCTGTCGTGATGGGTTCCACACTGCGGACAATCCCACTCTCTGACCGCAAGATTTTTTGTCTCTGCGTTCCTGTAACCACAAACGGAACAAATCTGACTGCTGGCGAAAAATTTGTCCACCTTCACAAGCTTTTTACCCTGTTCCTCAAGTTTGTATTTCAAGAACCCTGTGAACATTCCCCACCCGTTATCTGAAACAGATTTTCCAAAGTTCAGCATCTGTGACATTGCTTTCATATCTAAGGATTCTATACATACACAATCATAAGCATCTGCTGTCTGCCTCGACAGCTTATGCAGAAAATCCTTTCGTTGACTGGAAACCTTTTCGTGGAGTTTTGCCACCTTGATTCTCTGCCTGCTACGGTTGTTCGAACCTTTCTGCATTTTGGAAAGTCTGCGCTGCTCCCTCGCTAATTTTTCCTCTGCATTCCTGTAATACTTCGGATATGCAGGTTCATTCCCGTTGCTGTCACGATATAATTCATGCATGGAAAAATCTAACCCCAGAAAACGCCGCATCTCTTTTTCCTGTACTTGATTTTCGTACTCAAAAAGAATACTTGCATAATATTTTCCGCCTGGTGTCTGGCTTACTGTTACAGATTTTAATTTGTATTCTTTCGGAACAGCTCTGTGTTGTTTTAACCGGACCTGGCCGGCTTTCGGCAATTTCAAATATCCATTCAATATGGCGATGTTTCCGTTGATACAGATCGTTGAATAGCTCTTTTTATTCTGTTTTTTAGATTTAAACTTTGGAAAACCTGTCTTCGGCTGTTTGAAAAAATTCTGAAATGCCGTATCAAGATGCCGAAGCGATTGTTGTAATGCGACACTGTCTACTTCCCTCAAAAATGCGTATGCTTCTGTTTTCTTCATTTCAGCCATTTCTTTTGCACAAACCGTGTAGGTTACCGTGGTTTTGTTCTCCTCATACTGCCTGATTTTTCTGGCAAGCCAATGGTTGTACACCATTCGGACACAGCCGAACGTTCTGGCAAACAAAACTTTCTGCGCATCATCGGGGTATATTCTGAATTTATATGCTTTGTTTGCCATGTTGGTCACTTCCTTTTTCGATCCGTTTGTCCCTGACTTTCGATGTATTTTTGGATTACTTCAATCGGGGCACCGCCCGTTGTAAGCAGGCAAAAACTCTGACTCCAGAAATGTTCTTTCCACAGCTTTTTCTTTATCTGCGGGAATTCTTTTTTCAAAAGTCTGCTGCTTGCACTTTTATATGCGTTTATGAACTTGCTTATTTCCGTATTGGGGTGGGCCTTGAAAAGTATATGCACATGGTCTTTATCGTGATTCCATTCTTCAAGGGTGATATTGTAATTTGGAGCAATATACGCAAAGATCTCTTTTGCCCTGCCGGAAATTGCGTCATCAAAAACCTGTCTGCGGTACTTAACCACAAGAACAAGATGATAGTGCAGTAAAAACACTGAATGTGCATTATTATCCAAATCCATTGTATTTCGACCCCCTTTCTTCTATTCGACTGATTCTATTATACCATGATTAGAACCCAATATCAAGAAGATAACGGACGCAATTCATCTCTCACCTTAGAGGTCGGAGTCTTCTTTCTGGAAGAGGATAAATTTTATTCTCTGACGCAAAAAATCCCTCCGCCCAGAGAACGGAGAGATTTTGATATGTTTTCTTTTTAGAAATCTACTTCTGTATCATAGTAGCAGCATTTCAGCAGTTTTTCCATCTCTTCAACAGATGGCTGTCTCGGGTTGGATCCGGTGCAGGCATCGGCGATGGCATTTACAGCGATGTCGTGCAGTCTCTCCAGGAATACGTCTTCCGGAACGAAGCCCTGCTCGGTCGGATAGCTGTCTTTTCCGTAGTTCTTGATGCAGTGCGGAATGTTCAGTTTGTCGTTCATGCCGCGCAGATAGTCAATGAGAAGTTTTACTTTCTCTTCCGTTGTCTCGCCGCCAAGTTTCATCTCGTCAGCGATCACTGCATAACGTTTTGCTGCAGTCTCGTCTTTTGCGTTGAACGCGATAACCTTCGGCAGGTACATAGCGTTTGCTGCGCCGTGGATCAGGTGAGCGCCGTAATCAGCGAATGCTGCGCCTGTTTTATGTGCCATGGAGTGAACAATACCAAGAAGTGCATTGGAGAATGCCATACCAGCGAGGCACTGTGCGTTGTGCATGCTGTCACGTTTTGCCATATCTCCGTTGTAGGAATCTACCAGGTCTGCCTGAATCATCTTGATTGCATACAGTGCCAGCGGATCGGTGAAGTCACAGTTCGCGGTGGAAACGTATGCCTCGATTGCATGGGTCATAGCGTCCATACCGGTGTGAGCAACTAACTTTTGCGGCATCGTCTCTGCCAGATCCGGATCTACGATTGCAACGTCCGGCGTGATTTCGAAGTCTGCCAGCGGGTATTTGATACCTTTTTCATAGTCTGTGATAACTGCGAACGCGGTTACCTCGGTTGCTGTTCCGGATGTAGAAGAAATTGCACAGAAATGAGCTTTTCTGCGGAGTTTCGGCATTCCGAATACCTTGCACATTTCTTCGAAGGTGATGTCTGGATACTCGTATTTGATCCACATTGCTTTTGCTGCGTCGATCGGAGATCCGCCGCCCATTGCTACGATCCAGTCCGGCTGGAACTCTTCCATCGCTTTTGCTCCGCGCATAACAGTCTCGACTGACGGGTCAGACTCGATTCCCTCAAAAAGCTGTACTTCCATGCCGGCTTCTTTCAGGTAGTCTACTGCGCGATCCAGGAAACCGAAACGTTTCATGGAGCCGCCGCCTACACAGACGATTGCACGTTTTCCTTCGAATGTTTTCAGTGCCTCTAAAGCACCCTTTCCGTGGTATAAATCTCTTGGTAATGTAAATCTTGCCATTGTTCAGAACCCCTTTCTTGTTTTGCTTCTGATGGACAGCTCCGGCAGATCAGATCAGCAGAATTTCTGTTTTTCCTACTCTCTGTTTGAGCCGCCTTTTGTCTTTTGTTTTCGACTTTGTTATTATTATAACAAACTTTTTCAAGGATTTCCAATACAAAAATGATATTTCCTGACGTCAATTATATATGTCTTATTTACTCCCGTGCCGCCCGCGATGCCTGTTTTTCACGGTACATCGCTCTTTTCCTCCAGCTTTCCACTTCCAGATAATTCCGGTTGTAAATCCCCGTCAGTTTATCTTTATACTCCCACCCAGAAAAATCTGTCAAATTTCACCACACACAATCACATTTAATTTTACATTTCACGAAAAAACACTCCCAACCACTTTCAGCGCCTCCGCCAGATCCTCCCGAAAATCCTCATCCCCTCTCCGCAGACTATTCACCCTGCACCCAAACACCCTCTCATGCCCCGTACAGTGCAGATACCTGCCGTCCCCCAGATACATCCCCACATGCCCCCTCCAGAACAGCAGATCCCCGGCCTTCGCCCGTTCCTCCACCAGACACATCTCCTCCCCTTCTCTCCAGATCGCTTTCATCGGATACCCTTCCCTGATATCCGCATCCCGCCAAATCAAAACCCCATTCATCAAATACACCATAAACACCACACCCGAACAGTCAATCCCATCCGCCGCCTTCCCGCCCCACCGGTACTGGCATCCAAGATACCCCTTCGCACACTCCACAACCTTCCTCCGAAACTTCTCTTCCGACCACCCCTCCGGAATCCCCTGCTCCACAAAAAACCTCTCTTCCGATTTTCCCCACAAAAACCGATCCGAATCCAGTCTTTTTCTTAATGCCACCTCCGGCACAAACCCACTGATCCCATTCGCCAGTTTCACTCTGCAATACCCATTCTCCGTCTCCTCCATTTTCTCCACAAAACACCCCCGTCCCAGCGTCTCCAACATCCGCGACTGCACCCGCGCTCCCCTCATCACATCCGCAAACCCGCGTGTCACCACATACGTATTCCCTGCCTTTTCCCTCTCCTCCATCCACTCCCTGCTTTTCTCCTCAATCAAATTCCTCTCCATCCACCCCCGATACCCATAATGCGTCCAAACCTCAATCCACTCCCCCTCATCTTCCCACATCACGCTCCATCCAAAAAACACCTCATCCACCACATCAACCCCCTTCTCCTCATACAAAAACGCCCGCTTCACTTTAATGATCCCATACTTCATCTCACATACCACCTTCCATTTTCTATATACTATGCACCCACCACAACACTCTCACGCCGATCCGCCCCCGGCGGATCCAGACCTACTTCGTTTCAGCTCCACACAACCAGACCTCACTGGAATTTGCGCCTGCCGTGTGGCGGGCATAGAAAAAGAGGGCAGAAACTGTGAGCCCGGAACAGGTGCAGGAAAATGGGATGGTTCCCGTTTCCCCGTGCCTATTCTGAGCCACAGTTCCGCCCTCTTTTTCTCGCCCGCCGCACCGCAGATGCGAAGCCGCTCGAGGCCGTCCGTCTTATCTCACCGCCCCGATCAGCGAATTAATATCGTCAACCTTATGCCTTCTCATATACTCTTCGATACCGCGAACCGTTTCAACAGTCGCATACGGATTAAAGAAATTCGCCGTCCCAATCGAAACCGCCGTAGCCCCCGCCAGAATAAACTCCAGCGCATCCTCCGCCGACGCAATACCGCCCATACCAATAATCGGCACTTTCACTGCCTGCGCCACCTGATACACCATCCGCACCGCAATCGGCTTCACCGCCGGCCCCGACATACCGCCAGTCTTATTCGCAATCGCAAACTTCTGCCGTTCAATATCAATCTTCATCCCAGTAAGCGTATTGATCAGCGACAGCACATCCGCCCCGCCGGCTTCCGCAGCCCGCGCCATCTCCGTAATATCCGTCACATTCGGGCTCAATTTCATAATAATCGGCTGCTTCGCATATTTTTTAACTTCTCTGGTGATCGCCTCCACCGCCTTCGGATCCTGTCCAAACGCAATACCGCCCTCCTTCACATTCGGGCACGAAATATTAATCTCCAGCAGATCCACCGGCTCCGAAGTCAATCGCTCCACAACCTCACAGTAATCCTCCGTCGTCCGTCCACACACATTCACCACAATCTTCGTGTCAAACTGTTTCAAAAACGGAATATCCCTCTCACAGAACACATCAATACCAGGATTCTGCAGTCCGATCGCATTCAGCATTCCGCCGTAAACCTCCGCAATACGCGGCGTCGGATTCCCCGGCCACGGCACATTCGCAACACCCTTCGTCACAACCGCGCCAAGCTCTTTCAAATCCACAAACTCACTGTACTCCGCGCCGGAGCCAAACGTACCAGATGCCGTCATAACCGGATTCTTCAGTTCCACACCCGCCAGATTCACACTTGTCCTCATCGCTTTTTCTCCTCCTCGCGTCACTTACAGCTCAATTTCCGTACTTAAAAAGACCGGTCCGTCCTTGCAGATCCGCTTGTTGTGCACATGTGAATGACCATCCACCTCAGTCGACTGGCAGACACACGCAAGACATGCGCCAACGCCGCACGCCATCTTCTCTTCCATCGAAATCCAGCATGGAATTCCCTTTTCCAGACCGTACGCCTTAATCGCACGCAGCATCGGAGCCGGACCGCAGGCAAAAATCACATCTGCTTCCAGATGATCCTCGCGCACCGCATCCATCACATTGCCCTTCACACCGGCACTTCCGTCCTCCGTTGCAATATGAAGATCGCCTGCCGCAGCAAACTCCTCATTTAAGAACAACTCATCGCGGTAACCACAGCAGATGATCGTGTCCGTTCCAAGATCCTTCGCCGTCTGCAGCATCGGCGGAACACCGATACCGCCGCCCATCAGCATCACACGTTTTCCCTTACCTTCCTCAATCGGGAATCCATTTCCAAGCGGCCCTAAAATATCAACCTCATCCCCCGCTTTCAGATGCGAAAACTCCTCCGTTCCTGCACCTGCCACACGGTAGACAATCCGAAGTCTTCCTCCCTCTCGGTCGATCTCACAAAGAGAAATCGGACGCGGCAGAAGACGGCTGCCGTCCTTCGAAAACAGAGAAATAAACTGGCCGGCCTTCGCCTCTTTCGCAATCACTTTCGTGGAAATCCACATGCTGTAAATTCCTTTTGCAATGCACTCCTGACTTTCCACAGTACAGCATTCCTTGATTTTCATAAGCTGAACACTCCTTTTATTTTCTTGAATCGGTGAAAAGCCCAAAATATCCTCCGGCGGACATAACGTCTACCCGGCAGACCTTCTGAGCTTTTCACCCTGTATTCTTATTTTGCAGCAGCAAGCGCCCCGCTGATATCCTCAACCATATCCTTTACAGCTGCTCTCGAAGCATCCGCAAAGTTCTCAGTGCCAAACTCGGCATATTTTTCCTGTTTGTAAGCAGCGATAATACCTCTCGAAGAGTTTACGATTGCACCCAGTCCGTCCTCATTGAAGAAGTGAACGAGGTCTTTTCCTTTTCCGCCCTGTGCACCGTAGCCCGGTACCAGGATGTAGGATTTCGGCATTACCTTACGCAGCACCTTGCCCATCTCCGGATATGTAGCGCCGACAACAGCTCCCACATAGCTGTAATCATCGCCCATGTGCTCCTCGCCCCACGCGGCAACCTGCTCGCCGACCCACTCATACAGCGGACGTCCGTCGATGATGCGGTCCTGGAACTCGCCGCTGGACGGGTTCGAGGTTTTTACCAGAACAAAGATACCTTTTTTCTCCTCTTTGCAGACCTTGATGAACGGTTTTACGCCGTCAGATCCAAGATACGGATTGACAGTTGCAAAATCCTCATGGAATCCGGCGTAGGATTTGCTTCCCACCTGCACGTGGCCGAGGTGGCCGACTGCATACGCCTCAGAAGTAGAACCGATATCGCCTCGTTTGATATCGCCGATGACAACGAGACCCTTTTCCTGGCAGTAGGAAACGGTCTTCTCATACGCTGCCATTCCCGGAACGCCGAACTGCTCATACATGGCAACCTGCGGTTTTACAGCCGGAATCAGATCGTATGTTGCGTCGACAATCGCTTTATTGAACTGCCAAACGGCCTCTGCAGCTCCTTCAAGTGTCTCTCCGTACTCGGCAAATGCCTTTTTCTGTACGTGCTCCGGCACATAGTTCAGCATCGGGTCCAGACCTACGACGATCGGTGCATTTGTTTTTTTAATGTTTGCAATCAGTTTGTTAATCATCTGCTTACTCTCCCTCTTCTTTCTTTTCTTATAGAAATTACTCAGCTTCGTATACAATCTTGCCGCCGCATACGGTAGCCATAACTTTTCCTTTGACTTTCTTGCCGCCGAACGGAGTGTTTTTGCCCTTGGAAACAAACTCCTTCGGATCGATCACATACTCTGCTTCCGGATCGATGACAACCACATCGGCGTCCATGCCAGGTGCAAGAGAACCTTTCTTGTCCAGGTGCAGGATTTTTGCCGGATTGTAGCTCATCTTCTCCGCCATCTGCATCGGGGTGATGATCTCGGTATCCACAAGTTCGGTGATGGTAAGAGCCACGCTCGTCTCCAGTCCGACGATGCCGAACGGAGCTTTCTTGAAGGACTCCTGTTTCTCGGCCAGCGCATGCGGTGCATGATCGGTGCTGATGACATCGAAGACATCGTCTTTCAGACCCTGGCGCAGTGCCTCGAGATCCTCTTTCGTACGGAGCGGCGGATTCATCTTGTAGTTGGTGTCGCCCTTTACGATGTCGTCGCTGCAGAGGGTAAAGTGATGCGGGCAGACCTCGGCGGAAATCGAAACGCCGGCCTTTCTCGCCTCACGCACCATATCCACGCTCTCTTTGGTCGAGCAGTGGCACAGATGCAGGTGTGCACCTGTCTCTGCGGCAAGTACGATATCTCTTGCAACAATCGTGTTCTCTACGGAGTTTGTGATGCCCGGCAGATGCCACTCTCTCGAGTTTGCATCCTCATTCATGCAGCCGCCGTTTACGAGGTTCTTGTCCTCGCAGTGAGCCAGCACCGGAATGTTTTTCTCTGCGGCAATCTCCATGGCCTCTTTGTAGAGCAGCGCGTTCATAACGGATTTTCCGTCCTCGCTGATCGCCGGGATGCCGGCTTTTACCATGCCCTCGATATCGGCGAGCTCTTCACCCTTCTGTCCTACTGTGATGGCGCCTGCCTGCAGTACATTAATCGGAGAAAAACGGTCTGCTTTGATCGTTACATAGTTGACGCGGTCTGGGCTGTCGATGACCGGTTTTGTATTCGGCATCGCTACCAGCGTTGTCACGCCTCCTTTTGCTGCTGCTTTCGAACCGCTTTCAATATCTTCTTTATATGTCTGCCCCGGGTCGCGGAGATGTACATGCATATCGATGATGCCAGGCATTACATAGCAGCCTTTTGCATCTATTACCTGCGCATCTTTTACGCGGATTCCTTTTTCAACCCGTGTAATAACGCCGTTTTCGATCAGAACATCACTGATTTCGTCTTTTTGGGTGGCCGGGTCGATGACCTGTCCATTTTTGATTAAGATACTCATCTTACGTTCTCTGATCCTTTCTTTTCTTCTGGCCGTCGTCCGACCATTTATTCCTTTTTATAATACACGAAATCTTTCCTGAAATAAAGAGTTTTTTCTTGACTTTTTTGATTTGCAAGATTATAATAGTCTCAATCGAGAAGATGTTGAGATGTAATACGTGGTCACTAGCTATTAGAGATTATATTAGCATTCACCTTCAATATAATCTGTAATAGCTAGTGAATTTTTTTACCAAAAGTTCACTCGCTTATGGGGGAACATATGCATTCCCACATCATGCTTATTTTTTAATTTTATGGAGGTAACTCACAATGAACAAGGGAACAGTGAAATGGTTTAACGCAGAGAAGGGCTATGGCTTCATCACAGGCGAAGACGGAAACGATGTATTCGTACATTTCTCCGCTATCCAAGGTGAAGGATTCAAAACTCTTGACGAAGGTCAGGCGGTTACTTACGATCTTACCGAGGGTGCTCGCGGAATGCAGGCTTCCAACGTTGTTAAATGCTAATTAACCATAAGCGAAAGGCCGGGGGATGTATGTCCTCCGGTTTTTTAATTTACGCGGGCAATGAGCCAAAATCCATGCCCGCACGAGACCTTGGCGACTGCCGCGATAACTTGAGAAACTCGCGGAGCGTGTTTCTCATAGTTTTTTCTAAATCTCTGTAACAAAAGCGCTTATCACTCCGGGATTTTCCCGTCTGTGGTAAGCGCTTTTACTTTCTTTAACAATTCTGCTTATTCCGCTGTACTTTCGCTGATAGAATCTGCTGTGCTGTCCGAAGATGTATCGGAAGCATCAGAGCTGTCGCTGGTGTCATCTGCACTGCTGTCGCTGGATGTGTTGGTCTCGCTCAGATAATTCTGAATATCCGTCACGTTCATCGTTGTGGTTTCTTTCGTGCGGTTCGCCTTTTTCTCTGCTACCGAGTTCTGGTAAACAGCAACGGAGAACCAGCCGATCAGGGTAGCCAGAACAACGACGAAAGCGGTAACTTCCAGTCTCGTGATCCATCTTTCACGTCTCATGATTTTCTCACGGTTCGCTTTTTCCTTTTTATAGCGGTCAACTTTTTCCTGACTCATGGTTCTACTTCTCCTTTGATTTCTAAAAAGTGCTCGGCGGCACTTTCAAACATGTTGAAAATTATACTACATTTTCAACAAAAAGGGAAGAGAAAAGTTATAATGCAATGATAATTCCGCCGTCATTTGCATACATACTGCTGACGCCCTGGGTATCGAGTACGAAGACATCCTGTACCGCAAGGCGCTCCAGAAGGGCTTCTTTTACCATCTCGGCGCGCTCCGGGCAGTTGCAGTGGGAAACGGCGAGGGTCTTTGTCTCTACATGCTGTGCGTCATTCACAACGGCATCAACCATCTTCATCAGCGCTTTGTTGATGCCGCGCGCCTGGTCGAGCTGAACGATATCGCCCTCCGGTGTGGCTCCCATAACCGGTTTGATCTTAAGCGCGGATGCAACAAGTGCTTTTGTTTTGGAAAGGCGGCCGTTTTTCCGCAACGTTTCGAGATTTTCCAGCACAAAATAGGTATGCTGTGTGCTGATGTAGAGTTCTACTGTCTCAACTACACGTTCAAAGCTCATACCGGCTTCTTCACACTCCACGATTTTTTTCACAATCAGTGTCTCACCGATGGATGCACTTCTGGAATTAAACACATGAATTTTCAGGTCCTCATCTTCTTCCTGTGCCAGGTTGGCTCCAAGCACTGCACTGTTATAAGATCCGCTGAGCTGTGCGGAAAGCGTTACCGCATAGCAGTGCTTTGCCCCGTTCAGAAATGCCGTGCGGAAATACTCCGGAGACGGGCATGCGGATTTTGGGCATTCCGGGCACTCCGCCACTTTTCTTAGGAATGACTTCTGATCAAATGTTTCGTCATCCAGAATGGATTCGCCGCCGACTTCCAGTGTCAGCGGTGCAATTTCAATATTTCCTCTTTTTTTCATATCTGCTGTCAGTTCACAGCAGCTGTCTGCAACAATGTGAAAACTCATATATTTTGTCCCTCCAAACTTGATTCCGCTTTTTCTCACTGCGGACGTTTCGTATTTCCAATCACCGCTCTTTTTCAAACCTTCCTGAACTAGGGACGAATTCGACACAGTGAATTTTTTGATATTTTGTCATGTAGTTTTGATAACTACATTTTATCATAACACACTTAGTGCTCCATTGCAAAAAGTTTTTTCCCAATAAAAGTTTTTCCGTTAAAAGTTTTTTCCTTTTCTTGTCGCACTCCCCTTTTTGCGGTATACTACGGTCATACGGCTTTTTTGTTTATGGATATTTTTCCATTGCTTATTTTCAGGAGGTGGTACGTATGGAATGGACTTTTTCGGATTCGGTCCGGCTTTCCCTGCTTTCGTTTTCGGAAGCTTCCAAAGCCTGCGCGGCGCTGCCCGGATTTTCTCTTTTCCGGCGCAGTCTGCAGCCGGAGCGCATCGAATACTGCCGCGCAGAGCTGCTGCCTGACTGCCTGGTCGGATCGCTTGCCGTCCCGGACAAGACGCATCCGCTTCACCTTGCATTCTCGCTTGCGTTTTATCTCGACCGGGGGCAGCTTATTCTGGCAGCCGACGAACAGACACTTCCGGCTTTGCAGAGCCTCCTCTTCCCGGAAGAACCGCTCGATACTTCCGATGTCTTCCACCTGTTTTTCTCGTTTCTGGAATCGCTGATCCAGGAGGATATGCTCTATCTGCAGAATTTTGAGAAGCGCCTCGCGACAATCGAGGAGTCTCTTCTCGACACTCTGCCAAAAGAGCTGCAGCGGACCCTGATCACGATTCGTCGGGAGCTGCTCGTGTTCCATGCCTATTACCAGCAGCTTCTCGACATGTGCGAAATACTCTCCGAGGACGAAAATCACTTTCTTCCCCCGGAATGCGCCCGTCAGTTTTCGCGCCTTGGAAACCGCGTGGACCGTTTGTACGACCACACCCAGATGCTGCGGGAGTACGCCCTGCAGATCCGCGAGATGCAGCAGGCGCAGATCGACCTGCGTCAGAACGATACGATGCGGATTCTGACGGTCGTCTCGACGATCTTTTTCCCGCTTTCCCTGATCGCCGGCTGGTACGGCATGAATTTTACGCATATGCCTGAGCTTTCTGCCCCGTATGCGTACTTCATCCTGATCGGCGTCTGTATTCTCATTGTTGCTGTTGAAATTTGGTATTTTAAAAAGAAAGGCTGGTTTTAACTACGGATGATTATCCTGCAGATTACACAGTTAAAGAATTTTATGAACACTCTGCTCCGTCTCGAGACATTTGACCGCTTTCCCGTCTCCGAGGCGTCGATCACAACGTTTACGACGTTCTCCATCGACGGCAGTCTTCACACGGACTTTTTCGATCCCGATGACGCGCAGCTCTTAAAAGAAAAAGGGCGGACGCGGCTTCTCTGGAAAGATGTGAAATCGTTCTGCTATTCCGTCATCAAAGGAAAACGGACACCCCTGCAGTTCAAATTTGTGTTTCAGCTTCCGCAGGCGGCGTGCGAAAAAATGATCGCGGACCATGCGCTGCCGCTGGAAATAGAGAACGTGTTTGGATGCTTTCTGAATTTTCAGTATAAGGACGGAAAACTCTTACTTACCACCGGAACTTCCCTCAAAATCTTTACGATGGACAAGTCGCTCGACCGCGTCTTCGATGAGGAAGTCCGCCAGTTTCTGCTGAAAAATGAAATTGCATTTGAAGAACAGATATAAAGACAAAATACTTATTTAGAAAGGTTCTCTTTTTATGAATCAGATTATTATGTGGATCATGGCAGTCGGCGCGGTACTCGGCGGTGTCGACCGGATCGCTGGCAATCGCTTCGGATTTGGAAAACGGTTTGAGGAGGGCTTTATGCTGCTTGGACCGACGGCACTTTCCATGTCGGGCATCATCTGCCTCACCCCGCTGCTCTCCCGCTTTCTCCGTTTCGCCCTCGTTCCCATCTGGAACTTTTTTGGTCTGGATGCGGGACTTCTCGCCGGCATTCTCGCCATTGACATGGGCGGCTACCAGCTCGCCGGAGAGCTTTCGGCATCGCAGGAGATGGTGCGCTACGCAGGACTTGTGATTGCGGCGACGCTTGGCTGTACCATCACCTTTACGATTCCGGTCGGCATGGGAATGCTGAAAAGCGGCGACCGCCTCCTTTTCTCCCGCGGCATGCTGATCGGCACGGGCACACTTCCCGTCACGATGATCGTCGGCGGACTGCTCTCAGGACTCTCTTTTCTGCAGATCGTACTTCAGTCGCTCCCGGTGCTCCTCTTCTGCTTTCTGCTGATGTTCGGCATCTGGCGTTTTCCGGAGCAGACCGTGCGCGCGTTCACGGTATTTGCAGATGTGATCCGGTTTCTGACGACGATCGGCCTCATCGCGGGCGCGTTCTGCTATATGACCGGCTTTTCGCTGCTCCCGGACCTTGCGCCGCTGGAGGACGCGATGGCGGTCGTCTCGTCCATCGGCATTGTACTACTCGGCAGCCTTCCGACGGCGGAGCTTTTACAGCGGGTGCTCAAAAAGCCGCTCTCTTTTATTGGAAGAAAAACCGGCATGAACGACAGCAGTGCCGCCGGTCTTCTGATGGGCATTGTCAGCCCTGTTCCGGCGATCACAATGATGGAAAAAATGGACGAGCGCGGAAAGATTGTAAACGCAGCTTTCCTCGTCTCCGCCGCATCGACCATCGCCGCACATATGGGATTTACGTTCGGCACCGATCCTGATTTTGTCGTGCCGCTTCTCGTTGCAAAGCTCGCTGGAGGCATCGCCGCCGTCTGTGCCGCACTGTTTTTCACGAAGAAATCTGCTTATAGCAAGACCAGAAAATAACGCAAAAAAGGCAGTGCTGCAGGGCGCGAATTACAAGGAACGGATTTGAAGGCGTACCGGGGTACGACGAAAATCCGTGACGCAGTAATTCACGTTCTGCAGTGCTGGATTTTTTGCATTATTTTCTGGAATTGCTATAATTGTTTGAGAGCATACATAGCAACGCAATAAGACCTGCGCCGTTTGAAAGCGCAGGTCTTATTGAATTTCTTACTTATTTTCTATTTCTTATTTCACCATATCCTCTTTGATAATTCCATGCTCTTTTAAGAGATCTCCAACTACATTTCCATCTACCAGTTTCAGCAGAGGTTTTTTCAGCAGGTTGAGCGGTCCAGGAAGCTCGATTTCCAGCGGGGATTTTCCATCCATCAGTTTCACGGAGCTGTCCAGCAGGTCGCGGATATCGTAAACGCTGCCCCATACTTCCGGCACGCCGCGGTCTACGCCGAGGAGTCCGTAAACAGCTTCCATTGCGGTACGAACGGAATACTCTGTCGTGAAGATGGTATCTCTTGGTGTCTCAGCGAACTGTCCGAGGAATGCGAAGTTGACGCAGCCATCCGGGATGACATCCGGGCGGTCGCCCTTTCTTCTTGGCATAAAGAATGCGGTGATGTACGGCATCATGGTCGGTACGCAGACAGCGCTGTTCTCTGCCAGCTCCGGAATCTGGTCAACCGGCACACCGAGGTGGTACAGCCACTCTTCGGTGATCTCTTTACCAGTGCACTCTTTCATCGGTTTCTTCACATAGTCGCCAGGTACGTCGGTGAACAGGCTGTAAACCCATACGCATACCTTATCTTTATCCTGCTCTTTGAACTGTCCCTGACGGTTGATGGTCCAGCTTAAAAGCCACTTGGAATCCTGGCAGCTTACGATACCGCCGGTAACAACCTTTCCGGTTCTCGGATCACGTTTGCAGATATTGGTGATATACGGAATGATCTTATTGTCGAGAGTGGTAATTGTTGCGGATTCCCAGTTTGTCTTTGCAATATCGGAGCAGAATTTCTCCGGATGTCCAAAGGACGGATCCTGTTTTGCAATGTTTTTCCACAGGCTCCAGCAGCCGCTCGTGCGGACCTCTGCATCACCGTTCGGTGCATGGTTCTGATCGCCGTAGATCGTGCCTTCGGTGCAGCTTCCGTTGGTAACGAAGACGAGGTCATTCTCGGTGAGAACAATGCCTTTCTCGACGCCGTTTACTTTGCACTCGATGGCTTTTGCTACTTTCTTTCCATCGTTGATTTCAAAAATAACGTTGGTTACTTCGGTATTGAACTGGAAGTCTACGCCGGCATCCTCGAGGTATTTCTTCATCGGAAGAATCAGGGATTCATACTGGTTGTACTTCGTGAATTTCAGTGCGGAGAAGTCCGGCAGTCCGCCGATGTGGTGAATGAACCGCTGGAAGTACAGCTTCATCTCCAGTGCACTGTGCCAGTTTTCGAATGCGAACATCGTTCTCCAGTACAGCCAGAAGGTGGAATTGAAGACTTCATCATCGAAAACATCCTCGATCGTCTTGTCGTACAGATCCTCGTCTCTTGTCATGAAGAGTTTCATGATCTCCATGCAGCCTTTCTGGCTCAGGTTGAACTTGCCGTCGGTATGGGCATCCTCGCCGCGGTTCTTCGTTGCACGGCACAGGGAGTAGTTCGGGTCTTTTTTGTTCAGCCAGTAATACTCGTCGAGAACGGATACGCCAGGTGTCTCAATTGACGGGATGCTGTGGAACAGATCCCACAGGCACTCGAAGTGGTTTTCCATCTCACGGCCGCCTCTCATGATGTAGCCGCGGGTCGGATCGTAGATACCGTCGCAGGCACCGCCGGCGATGTCCATGGCTTCCAGAATGTGGATGTGATCGCCTTTCATCTGGCCGTCTCTTACGAGGAAGCACGCTGCTGCGAGGGCTGCGAGGCCGCTTCCTACGAGGTATGCGCTCTTCTCATCGACGCCTTCCGGTTTTTCCGGTCTTGCGAAGGCTTCGTAGTTTCCGTTGGTGTAATAAATGCCTTTGCTGTTTTTCTTATCTTTTCCGCGCTCGGTGTTGCGGTAATCATTCTTTGGTTCTGATGTTACAGTGGTTGTCTCCGCTGCTTTTTTTGCTCCACTCTTGTTTTTTGCCCGCAGCACTGCTGCTCCAGCTCCGATGACTGCTGCTGATGCGATTCCGAATTTTAATCCTTTTTTTGACATAGACGTTCATCCTTTCTTTTCTAAATACGACTGCCGGAATGTTTTTTCGAATTTCCGGTTCGTATAGGTTATGCTGCTTTCTTTGTTTTACAAGTTTCTATTTGTGTTGCCATTGTCTGTTGACAATTTGAATCTTACTTCATTTTTCCCCGCTTTTCCATTTACAAAACAGGGCGGATGATTAAATTTTTATCATCCGCCCTGTTTTGTAAAGTGTAACTATATTTTATTTCTTTTTTCAAAATTTCGGATGGAATTGACGACATTTCCTTCCATCGTGCGGTGCATTTTTTCCGCAATCATATGGTAATCCACTTTCATTCCGTCTTTGATCCAGTCGAGCATGACACCGGTAAAGCTATACTTATAGAAATCTGCGATAAAACTCTGATCCGCCTCGGAGATGCCGGTTCCCTTTGCTTTTTCCTGTACGACACCGTACAGCAGATCGTGCGTCAGATGAAAGAGATATGTTTCGATCTGCTCCCGGCTTACAGAGTGATAGACATTCATAATAAATGGTTTATTCTCGAGCACTGCCTCAAAAATCTGCTGCAGGCCTTCCTGCCATGTCTCATACGTTTTCTTCCCCTGCAGCGCCTGCGTCGCATCCTCCAGGCACGACCATTCGACAAGATCGTAGATATCCTTAAAATGATAATAAAACGCCATCCGGCTGATGCCGCAGTCTGTCGTCAGATCGTTGATCGTAATTTTGTCCAGCGGCTTTTTCAAAAGCAGCTTTTTTAATGACGCTTCCAGCGCCGCCTTTGTCGCATTTGTCATGTATTTCCTCCATTTTTCTTTTATGTACCCTCGGAATCTTTCTGTTCGAAACGCTTCTATGCTTTTTCATTGTAGCATATCCATTCTCCAGAAACAACTGCGCAGCCCTTCTGATCAGACTTTACAAAAAGTTTAGAAAGTACCGTAATACCAGTAAATTCAATACTTTCCGTTGTTCTGTTAGCACTCTTTTTTCTCGAGTGCTAATTTTCCCTTGACTTTTCCCTGTGCCAGTATTACTATAACTATCAGAGCAGTAAAAAAGCTGCAGACATCTAAAAAAGCATGATATCCCCGCTTTGCTGGATCAAAATATTTTTATAAGAAAAGGAGTGTGTTTCTCATGAGTGCGAAACATGGAAATCTTTCAATCAACAGCGACAATATTTTCCCGATTATCAAAAAATGGATGTATTCCGACCACGATATCTTCGTCCGTGAGCTCGTTTCCAACGGCTGCGATGCCATCACCAAACTGAAAAAGCTGGACGGCATGGGCGAATATACTCTGCCGGATGACTACAAAGCAGCCATTCAGGTGATTGTAAACCCGGATGAGAAAACCTTAAAATTCATCGATAACGGTATCGGTATGACCGCAGACGAAGTCGAAGAATATATTACCCAGATCGCCTTCTCCGGCGCTACCGAATTTCTGGAGAAATACAAAGACAAAACGAATTCAGATCAGATGATCGGCCACTTCGGTCTTGGTTTCTACTCTGCTTTCATGGTAGCAGATGAAGTTCACATCGATTCTCTTTCCTATAAAGAAGGATCCACCCCGGTACACTGGACCTGTGACGGAAGCACCGAGTACGATATGTCCGAGGGCAGCAAGACAACTGTTGGTACCGAAATCACTCTGTTCCTGAACGAGGACTGCCTGGAATTCGCAAACGAATACCGTGTCCGCGAAGTTCTGGAAAAATACTGCTCCTTCATGCCGGTTGAAATTTTCCTGTCCAAAGCAAATGCGCCGCAGGAATACGAGACCATCGATGAAAGCGAATTAAAAGATGACGACGTTGTCGTAGAGCACATCCACGAGGACGCAAAATACGAAGAGAAAGAAAAAGAAGACGGAACGAAAGAGCAGGTTGAAGTTTCCCCGGCCAAAGAGAAAGTAAAAATCAACAAACGCCCGGTTTCCATCAGTGATATCCACCCGCTGTGGACCAAACATCCAAACGAGTGCAGCGATGAGGATTATAAAGAATTCTACCGCAAAGTCTTCAACGACTACCGCGAGCCGCTGTTCTGGATCCACCTGAACATGGACTATCCGTTCAACCTCAAAGGTATCCTCTACTTCCCGCGTATCAACACCGAGTACGATTCCATCGAGGGAACCATCAAGCTGTACAACAACCAGGTATTTATTGCCGACAACATCAAAGAAGTCATTCCGGAATACCTGATGCTCTTAAAAGGCGTCATCGACTGCCCGGATCTGCCGCTGAACGTATCCCGAAGCGCACTGCAGAACGACGGATTTGTCAAGAAGATCTCCGAGTACATCTCCAAGAAATTCGCTGACAAGCTCTCCGGCATGTGCAAAACCGACCGTGAGAATTACGAGAAATACTGGGATGATATCAACCCATTCATCAAATACGGATGCATCAAGGACGAGAAATTCTCCAAGAAGATGATGGACTATATTCTGTTCAAGAACATCGACGGAAAATATCTGACTCTTGAGGACTGCATCAACGAGAATAAGAAAGAAGAAGCTCCTGCAGAGAACACCGAGGAGAAGGCTGAAACTACGGAGAATACCGAAAATACGGAAAACGCTGACGAGAAGAAAGAGCCGGAAAAAACGACTGTTTACTACGTCACCGACGAAGTTCAGCAGAGCCAGTACATCAACATGTTCCGCAGCCAAGGCATGGATGCTGTCATCCTGAAACACAACATCGACTCCGCTTTCATCACCCATGCAGAGCGTTATAACGAGCATGTAACCTTCCAGCGCATCGATGCAGATCTGACCAACGATATGAAAGACGAGTCCGGTGAGGATCTGACCGACGCTACAAATACTCTGACCGATCTCTTCCGCAAAGTCCTCGACAAGAAAGATCTGACCGTCAAAGTTGAGAACCTGAAAGACGAAAATGTATCCTCCATGGTAACGCTTTCCGAGGAGAGCCGCCGTATGCAGGATATGATGAAGATGTACGGCATGACCGGCATGGATCCGTCCATGTTCGGCGGACAGGAAACCCTGATCCTGAATGCAAAACATCCGCTCGTTCAGTACATTCTGAAGAATGGCGAGAACAACAACACATCCCTGTTCTGCGAGCAGCTGTATGATCTGGCAATGATCAGCCACAAACCGCTCTCTCCGGACGAGATGACAAAATTCGTAAGCAGAAGCAATCAGATTATGATGCTCCTTGCAAAATGATAAAGCACAGGCACAGCAAAACGCACCTCTTATAAAACACGCCGGATTTCTGGAATTTACCAGATGTCCGGCGTGTTTTTTCCTGCTTTTTTACTTTACGATTTCTGATCCAGATGATAGAATAATTCTATTCGCCCTATTGAAAAATAAGGAAAATCACATGAAAGGTCTGGTATTTATTTCTATGAAAAAAGGAAAGCCATCCGCCCTGCTCCCGATCGCCGTTTTTCTGGTGTTTTATCTGGGGCTCGGCATTTATTCCGAGTATATTTTAAAAATTCCGATGGGCTTCTACAACATCCCCATCGTCGTCGCGTTTCTGGCAGCGATCCTCGTCGCCTGTCTGCAGAACCGCAGTGTCCCGTTTGAAGAAAAGCTCGCCCTCATGGGACAGGGCATCGGGGACAAAAACATCATCACAATGCTGCTGATCTTCCTCGCCGCAGGCACGTTTGTCGGCGTTGTCGGAAGGAGCAGTGCAGAGAGCGTTGCCTATTTCATGCTCTCCTGGATTCCGGCAAAGTATGCCGTCGCTGTGCTCTTTGTCGTTGCCTGCTTCGTCTCCACGGCCATGGGAACCTCCGTCGGAACGATCACGCTTCTCGTGCCGATCGCCGCTGCTGTTGCCGAGACCTCCGGCTTTTCGCTGGCGCTCTGCGTCGCCTCCGTCATGGGCGGATCCATGTTCGGCGACAACCTCTCTTTCATCTCCGACACGACAATCGCCGCCTGCAACGGACAGGGCTGCGAGATGAAAGACAAGTTCCGCGAAAACTTCTGGATCGCTCTCCCGGCTGCTCTTGCCGCGCTGGCGCTGATCCTTGTAATCTCCTTCCGACAGGCGCCGGGCACACCGATCGTCCACGAATACCATCTGCTGCAGATGGTTCCGTACCTGCTCGTGCTGATCGGCGGCATCGCGGGCATTCAGGTGTTTGTCGTACTCCTTATCGGTATTGCTTCCGGTGCCGTTATCATGCTCGGTACGGGACAGACGACGCTCTGGGATATGCTCTCCAGCATGGGAAGCGGCACTTCGGGTATGTTTGAGACATGTATGGTTGCGATTCTTGTCGCTGCGATGTGCGCGCTGATTCGGGAAAACGGCGGCTTTACTGTCCTGCTTCGTGCCATTCACAAAATCTTCCGCGGAAAAAAGGGCGGCCAGCTCGGTGTCGGCATTCTCGTCGCGCTGCTCGACATTGCGACCGCAAACAACACCGTCGCGATCGTCATAGCAAACCCGATCGCAAAGCAGATGTCCGAGGACTACGGCATCACCCCACGGAAAACGGCATCGCTCCTCGATACCTTCTCCTGCATCTCCCAGGGCATCCTGCCGTACGGCGCGCAGATGCTCGTGGCGATTTCTGCGGTGCATGAACTGGGATATGAGCTCTCCGCCTTTGAAATCATGGCAAACCTCTTCTATCCGGGCATGCTGCTTGTCAGTTCGCTGATCTTTATCTTCGTTCTGCCGGATCGGAAAAATGCCGAAAGCAATGCTTAAAAAGTTCCGTATCGGATCAACTCAAAAAATTATGTTAAAATGCCCACCGATTTCACTTTTTCGTTTGATCGGCGGGCATTTTTTTGCTTTTTTTTGCAAAAATTGCCAAAATTGCAGTAACATTTACGGTTGAAATTCTTTTATGCGGGTAGTATAATCGGGGTCGTGACATTGAGAAGTAATGATGTTATGTGGGTTATGGGGAGAAAGGACAACAGACAAAGTGAAATTATTAAGACAGTTCCTTGTAATTATGGCGGTTTCGTTCATCGGAGAAATCCTGCACGCCGTGCTGCCGCTTCCGATTCCGGCAAGTATCTACGGCCTTGTGCTGATGCTGGCGCTTCTGATGACGGGGGCATTAAAACTTGATGCCGTCGAGGACGCAGGCAAGTTTATGATTGAGATCATGCCGGTCATGTTCATTCCGGCGGGCGTCGGCCTGATGGAATCCTGGGGTGAATTAAAAGCCGTTCTCGTTCCGGTTCTCGTGATTACGCTCGTCAGCACCATCGTCGTTATGGTTGTGTCCGGACGCGTGACACAGGCGGTCATCCGGCTGGAAAAGAAACACAAAGGAGGGGACGCAAAATGACAAATATGCTCTGTGAATCTGCATTTTTCGGCGTTGTCATCAGCCTTCTGGCGTATGAGCTCGGCATGCTGTTAAAGAAAAAATTTGGGTTTCCGATTTTCAATCCGCTGCTGATTTCCATTGCAGTCGTCATTGTATTCCTTGCTGTTTTCGATATCGATTATCAGAATTATAATGACGGTGCAAAATACTTGAGCTATCTGCTGACTCCTGCAACGGTCTGCCTTGCGATTCCGCTGTATGAGCAGATGGAGGCATTGAAAAAGAATATCAAAGCCATCCTCGCCGGTATTCTCTCCGGCGTGCTGACGAGCCTTACCGTGGTTCTCGCGCTGGCGCTGATCTTCAATCTGAATCATAAAATGTATGTAACACTGCTGCCGAAATCCATCACAACGGCCATCGGCATGGGTGTTTCGGAAGAGCTCGGCGGTGCGGTGACGATCACGGTTGCCGTTATCATCATCACGGGTGTGCTGGGAAATATGCTGGCGGAGACGCTCTGCAAGCTGTTTCACATTGATGAGCCGATTGCAAAGGGCATCAGTATCGGATCGGCCTCCCATGCGATCGGTACGGCGAAGGCCATGGAGATGGGCGATGTCGAGGGCGCGATGAGCAGCCTTTCGATTGCAGTTGCAGGTATTCTGACTGTGGTCGGAGCGTCGATTTATGCGATGTTTATCTAAAAACGAACACTGATAAAAAGCAGAAAAAATCCGGGAATGGAAAGCAATGTAAAACTTTCCATTCCCGGATTTTCTATCCCTGAAATTCTATAACTAAAAATTAAAATTCCGACTGCAGAAACTCTTCAATAAAAAGAAGCGCCGCGCCGATCGCCGGCGTGTACTGGCCGTGTGTGCCAACCAGAAGCTGCTCCCGCACAAGCGGAAACGGGCTGGTTGCATCGACTTTTTCAAGCAGTGTCCGGCAGTCTTCTTCTTTGAAATACGGCGCAAGGTAACCGCTCACAATCACCGCTCCGTCGAGCAGCAGATTTGCTGTCTTCATTGCATAGGCAAGGTGGGACAGGTACGCATCCCAGATTTCCGTAAGACGCGCATCGTTTCCTGCCCGCAGCGCCGGGAAAAACTCTTTGACCGGCATCTGTGCCGCCGCTTCCAGCGCATTCGCGGAACAATACGTCTCAAGGCACCCTTTCTGTCCGCAGTAGCACTCCGGCCCTTCCGGGTCGATGCAGATATGCTCGAGCGTTCCGCTGTGCATCGAAAGCCCCTGATGCACCTTGTGATTCGTGATCACCGCCCCGCCCAGGTTGCGGTTCAGCAGGAAGACCACCGCACTTTCAATCTCCGGGTGATTCCACAGTTCCAGGGACGCCGCCGCTTTCGAATCGTGCTCGAGGCGGCACGGATACGGAATCCTTGTGGAAAAATCGGCAAGCTTCATATCCGTATTGTGGAGAATCTCTCCGTAAAGCACCGACTCCCCGTCCGGCGCCGGGATTCCCTGCGTCGCAATTGATACACCGAGGATCTTTTCCCTGTCATACCCGTTACGGTCAAGGAATGATTCCAGAGATGATGCAATCCCGTCATAATACGCATCACTCTGCGCAAACGGCACAGCGACCGTTTCCTCTGCGATCGCCTCCCCGTAGAGATTGACCGCAGCCAGGTGAAACATATTTTTCAGAATGCCGACACCGACCGCAATCCGGTACTCCGGCACGATCTGGATCACCTGGGCTTTCCGGCCGCCGGTCGACTCGAAAAATCCGTCCCGCGAAATCAGCCCCTCCTTCTCGAGCACGTTGAGGTTCTGGCTCACCGTGGAAAGCCCCATCGTCAGATCCTGCACAATCTGCTGCTTCGCCGTCTGGCGGTGCTCATAGATGTACTGATACACACTTTTCTTATTAATCTTTTTTAACGTAATTGTGGTAATACTCTTTTCGTTCACGCAAAAACGTCCTCTCTTTTACCGCTCCATCACATTGATCGACTCGATACCGACGCTTCCGCCGCGCACGACTTCGATCTTTCCGAATTCCTCTTTCATCAGCTTCACAACTGCATCGTTTTTCGTCGCCGTCTGGACAAACTCGAGCAGCAGGCTGTCTTTTCCGTAGTCGATGACCTTCGCCTTGAACGTCTCAGCGATCTGGAACAGCTCGACTTTGTCATCTGCGCTGCAGTTGAATACCTTGATATACAGAATCTCTTTCATGCGCACAAACACGTCGGTGAAGTCGATGACTTTGATGACCTCGACCATGCGGTTCAGCTGTTTTTTGATCTGCTCAAACGTCTCATCGTCACTGACCGTGGCGATCGTCATACGCGATACGGTCGGGTCCTCGGTCGTTCCGACAGTCAGGCTGTCCAAGTTATAGCTTTTTGCGGAAAAAAGCCCGGAAATCTTGGAAAGGACACCAACCTGGTTTTCTACGTACAGTGAAATCCATCTTTTTTTCATTCCCTTATTCATCGCGCTCTCCTCCTAACAGTCCATAATCATATCTTCGAGCGTTCCGCCCGGCTTGATCATCGGGTAAACCATCTCCTCCGGATCGATGATAAATTCGATGATCGTCGGAGTCTTGGTGTTTTTCTTCGCCTCTTCAAACGCTGCGGCGATATCCTCTTTCTTCATGACGCGGATGCCTTTTGCGCCGTAACTCTCAGCCAATTTGATAAAATTCGGCGTGTATTCCGGGTACTCTTCTCCGTCTGTTCTGCGGGAAAGTGCACCGGCGCGCAGGTTCGTCATGCTGTACCGTTTGCCGTAAAACAGTTTCTGCCACTGGCGTACCATGCCGAGGTATTCATTATTGAAGATACACAGGATGACCGGCAGCTCCTCGAGAACGGCAGTCGCCAGCTCCTGAATATTCATCTGCATACCGCCGTCACCGGAAATCGCGATGACCGGTTTGTCCGGGTTGCCGATTTTTGCTCCGATCGCGCCCGGAAGGCCGTATCCCATCGTTCCAAGGCCGCCGGACATGATGATCTGGCGGTTTTCGGTAATGTCGACGTACTGACTTGTCAGCATCTGGTGCTGTCCGACGTCGGTGACGATGATCGCATCGTCAAACTGCTCGTTGATCGCGTTGAAAATATCGAGCGGTCCCATCACGCCGTTCTGGCGCATCGTCAGCGGATGCTCGTTCTTCCAGGCATCGATCTGGGCAAGCCATTTCGATGTTGAGCATGGCTCTACGTACTCTGCCATCTTCGTGATCGCCTCTTTTGCATCGGCTACGATCGGGATATCGACATGGATGTTTCGAGAGATCGAAGCGGTGTCGATGTCGATGTGGACGATCTGCGCGTGCGGGGCAAATTCATGCAGCTTTCCGGTGATACGGTCATTGAAACGTGTTCCGATCGAGAACAGCAGATCGCACTCGCTGACTGCCATATTCGCCGCATACGCGCCGTGCATGCCAAGGTTTCCGATGAACAGCGGGTGTTTCGTGGAGATCGCGCCGCGTCCCATAACGGTTGTGACAACCGGCACCTGTGTTTTCTCGACCACTTCGCGGAACACTTCCTGCGCATGTGCGATGTTGACACCGCCGCCGGCAAGGAACAGCGGGCGTTTTGCTTTCGAAAGCATCTTTAACGCACGTTTTAACTGACCAATGTGAACGCTGGTGTTCGGTTTGTAGCCGCGGATGTTGACGTTTTTCGGATACTCTGCGCTGCCGAACTCTGCCATGACATCTTTTGGAAGGTCAATGAGAACCGGTCCCGGTTTTCCGGTGCGTGCAATGTAGAAGGCTTCTTTGATGATGCGTCCGAGATCTTCACGGTTTCTTACCGTCACGCCGTATTTCGTGATGCTGCGGGTGATGCCGACAATATCAACCTCCTGGAATGCATCGTTTCCGATGAGGTGGCGGGCTACCTGTCCGGTGAAGCAGACAAGCGGAACGCTGTCGTAGTTTGCCGTTGCAAGACCGGTGACCAGGTTGGTTGCACCAGGGCCGCTGGTAACGAGGCATACGCCGACTTTTCCTGTCGTTCTCGCATAGGCATCCGCCTCATGCACCAGCGCCTGCTCGTGGCGCGGCAGAACGATTTTGATTTCATCCTGTTTGTAAAGCTCATCGCTGATATCAATGGTGCAGGCTCCCGGATAACCGAAGAGATACTCGACACCCTCCTCCTTCAGAGCCTTTACCAGAAGTTTGTTTCCTGTAATCTGTTTCATATGAAAACCTCCTGTTCTAAATTTGCTGCATAAAAAATCCCCGAACATAAAACACCTTTTCTGTGCCTTACGTTCAGGGAGAATGTTTCCATCCACGGTACCACCTGAATTCCAGAAGAATACACTTCTGCTCATTCCGTACAGGATTTAACTTTTTTCATCCGATACGGCATCCCGGTAACGTGGGAACTACGTTGGAGCCTACTTGGAAAACATTGCTGTCCGCTTTTTCTGTTCAGTCCACTGCTCGAGGGCTACTTCCGCAGGCACGCTCACGGAGATTCTCACCAGCCATCTCCTCTCTTTGCTTTGCGCCGCCAGGTACTCCTCCCTGTCACTGCATTTTAGGTTTTGTTTTTTCTTAAATTACTGTCTATTATAGTCAGAAATGCCGCTCGTTGTCAATCGTTTCGCGCCCTTTTCTTGACTTTTCGCCCTGCGCGTGCTTTACTTAATCAGGTTTGTCTAATTAAAATAAGGAGTTTATACCCATGATGATTACATACACACAGGAAGAACTCTCTTCCATTGTCCACGCATTTGCTTTCCCGGGAACGATTACAGACTGGACGCCGCACGGGAACGGCCATATCAACGATACGTTTCTGGTGCGCTCCACCGAAAACGGCGTCCTCCGCAAATCGATTCTGCAGCGCATGAACCGCACCGTTTTCCACAATCCAACGGAGCTGATGCAGAATATTGCACAGGTAACATCATTTCTGCAAAAAAAAATCACAGCCGCAGGAGGAGATCCATTCCGCGAGACGCTGAACCTGATTCCGACGACAGACGATGCCTGGTTTTTCGTCGATGAGCGCGGAGAATTCTGGCGCGCATTTCTCTTTATTTCCGATGCGTCCTGCTATGATGCCGTGACAGATCCAAAGCTGTTTTACGAGACCGGTAATGCTTTCGGCCGCTTCCAGCAGATGCTCTCCGATTTTCCGTCCGCCTCTCTTTTCGAGACGATCCCGGATTTCCACAACACACCGCTCCGCTACCAGGCGCTTTTACAGGCGGCACAGGCGGATCCGAAAGGACGGCTGAAAAACGTTTCGGATGAGATGGCGTTTTTCCTCGACCACGCAGACGATTACGGCGTAGCCGAGCGCATGAAGGCCTCGGGCGAGCTGCCGCTCCGCGTAACGCACAACGATACGAAGCTGAACAACATTATGATTGATGACAAAACCGGCGAGGGCATCTGCGTCATCGACCTAGACACCATTATGCCGGGACTGTCGATCTTTGACTTCGGCGATTCGATCCGCTTCGGCGCGAATACGGCCGCTGAGGACGAACAGGATGTCTCGAAGGTGTCTCTTTCCCTTCCTCTCTTTGAGAGCTATACAAAGGGCTTTCTCGCAGGCTGCGCAGGCTCTTTGACCCGCGCGGAAGTCGAAATGCTGCCGATGGGTGCAAAATTAATGACCCTCGAATGCGGCATCCGTTTTCTCGCCGATTACCTGATGGGCGATACCTACTTCAAAACCGCTTACCCGGAGCACAACCTCGTACGGGCGCGGACACAGATCGCGCTTGTAGCGGATATGGAGGAGAAATGGGGCGAGATGGAGAACATCGTCGCACGGGCTTCGTTTTCCCACTAAGCACCCGCATAAATTCACAGCATCAAAAAGACACAGCTGGAAGTATCTTTCTGCCTCCTGCTGTGTCTTTTTTGTTAATATGTTTTATATTATGCTCTCGGAACGCTGACAATCCGCAGACCGTATTTCTTCAGCATCTCACCGCCCTGTACTTTCTCGCCGGTCAGGATATCTTCTTTTCCGTCGAAGACTGCCGGAAGCGGAATCTCCTCATCTTTGAAGTTGATGATAAAGTACAGATCCTCGCCGTCTGCCTGGCGTTTTGTGATCTCGAGTGCTGTTGCTTCTCCAATCACCGGCTGGATGGCTGCGCTGTCTGCTGCCATAGCAAGAACTTTTGCAAGGCCGCTCTCAGAAAGGTCGGTTCCGACATAATATACGGTTCCTTTTCCGAACTGATTTTTTGCAACAGCAGTCATGCCTGCATAGAAATCGCTCTCATACTGTGCGATTTCTTCAGCTCCTTCGAGGTGCATCAGGTCACATACAAGACGGCACTCTTCCTCGGTTCCGTCTGCGAAACGGATCTTGTTTCTCTGCTCCGGTGCAAGAGCGTCGATCTCTTCTACCCATACGCCTGCCATTTTTCTGAGCGGTCCCGGGTATCCGCCGAGATGAACGTTGTCCGACTGTCCGACGATACCGCTCATGTAGGTGGTGATGAGGGTTCCGCCTGCCTGTACATAAGCCTCCAGGCTCTCTGCCACACCGTCTTTTACCATGTAGAGAACCGGTGCTGCAACGAGGTCATATTTGGAGAAGTCCGCGTCGATCGGGATCATATCGACAGCGATGTTCTTGTTATAGAAGTAATTGTACATCTGCTCGATCTGGTCTACGTAACGTAAATCGCGGTTCGGTCCGCTGGTGTACTCCAGTGCCCAGTAGTTTTCCCAGTCGAAGATGATGCCGACTTTTGCGTGGTTCTCGGAGCCCATCACACGGCTTCCGATTTTCTCCAGTTCTTTTCCGAGCTGGGTTACCTCACGAAAGACACGGGTATCTGCGGTTCCTGCGTGTGCGATAACAGCACCATGGAATTTCTCGCATCCGCCGACGCTTCTTCTCAGCTGGAAGAACTGAATCGTGTCTGCGCCGTGTGCAACGGTCTGATAGCTCTGTGCGCGCATCTGGCCCGGTTTCTTTAAGGAGTTGTACGGCTGCCAGTTCTGCTGGCTCGGAGTCTGCTCCATCAGCATGAACGGTGCGTCTTTGAGGCCGCGCATCAGGTCGTGGGTCATAGCTACGTGGCTCCATGGTGTATTGTAGCTCGGGTAGTTGTCCCAGGATACGATATCCATTTCTTTTGCCCACTTGAAGTAGTCGAGGCCTTTGTACGTTCCCATCAGGTTTGTGGTGATCGGGGTTTCTTTGTCGTATTTGCGGATCGCGTCACGCTCCATTTTGTAGTTGTTCAGCATGCCGTCGGAGTTGAAACGCATGTAGTCGAGGGACATTCCTGCAAATGCAGTGCCGCTTCCCCATGGCATTCCGTCTCCCAGATCGTTCGGCGGTACAATCTCGTCCCAGTCGTAGATGGTATGGCCCCAGAACTCCATGTTCCATGCCTTGTTGACTTCATCGAGTGTTTTGTATTTGTCTTTCAGCCATACGCGGAACGCTTTTGCACAGTTCTCGCAGTAGCACTCGCCGCCGTACTCATTGCTGATGTGCCAGCAGACGATGTTTTTGTTGTCGCCGTAACGCTCTGCCAGTTTTTCTGCCAGGCGTTTTGCATATTTCTGGAAAACCGGGCTGTTCGGGCAGGCATTGTGGCGATGACCGAATTTGTGATGGCGTCCTTCGAAATCGGTTCTTGCCACTTCCGGATAACGGTGTACCATCCATGCCGGGAGTGCGCCGGTGGATGTTGCCATGACGATCTGAACGTCCTCTTTTGTCAGGGTGTCTACGATCTCATCGAGCTCTGTAAAGTCGTACTCATTCTCGGACGGCTGGATTTTTGCCCAGGAAAATACGTTGATCGTGGTGCTGTTGATGCCGGCCTGATGGAAAAGTTTCATATCCTCATCCCAGATCTCTTTTGGCCACTGGTTTGGGTTGTAGTCTCCTCCGTATAACATTTTTTTGAATTTTGGCTGCATTTTTTTGATTCCTCCTGTGTTTGGATATCTCGTTTTGATGGCTCTATTATATACTGGTCTTTGTGAGAAAAGTATGATATGCTTGTCTAAAAAGTATGAATTTTCGAAACTCATTCCGGAATCTTATTTTAGACTTTTCTTTCAGAAAGGAACTGACTGTTATGCCTATTTTCTTTAAACCATCCGCCTCCGATTTTTCCCTCTCCGCTGACAGCATCGGCAACCGCTGGCTGCAGGAGCCCGTTGTGCGCCCGAACGGATTCCCCTTATATCACTGGATCCAGACGGAACGCGGCGAAGGGCTGCTGACCCTCGAAGGCCAGAAACTTTTGCTGAAACCAGGTGACGGTGTTCTGATTGCTCCGCATGTGCCGCATGAATACCGCGAAAACGACGGCAGCGGGATGTGGTTTACATCCTTTCTGACCTTTGACGGAAAGCTCTCCGATGATCTCTATAAAATCTGTGCCGTCTCGCCGTATCTTTTCGTTCCGGCCTCAGAGGGCGCGTGGTTTCAGGAATGGATTGACCGCATAATCGACTCACATTTTCTGAAAAATGACATCGACGATGCTACGCTCTCCGTCGGATGCTTTGAGTTCCTGACACGCCTTTCCCAGCTCCGCACCGGCCTTTCCCGGACGGAGCACCCTCTGTATCTCCAGTATGTCCGCCCGGCAATGCAGGAAATCGAAAGTCATCTTTCCGACCCGCTCAATGTGGATGATCTCGCGGAACAGCTCCATATCACGCCGCAGTATCTGACACGCCTGTTCCAGCGTTTTGTCGGCAGCTCTGTCCGCTCGTACATCAGCGTTCTGCGCATCAGCCGCGCCAAGGAGCTTCTCATCAGCCGTCCCTACACTACGCTCGACGGCATCGCCGCCCTCTGCGGCTACCGCGATGTCAGCTACTTTATCTCGGTTTTCCGCCAGCAGACCGGGACAACGCCGAAGCAGTTCCGGAAGCTGTACGGCATATAATCTGAAACACCCCTCTTTCCGGCGCAAAAAAAGATCCTCCGTCTCATTTCACAGACGAAGGATCTTTTTTCGTTCTCTCTTATTTCATGCTTTTCAGAATGCTTCTCGCAACCGACAGTCCGTTTGCGCTTGCCTGCTGGAGGCCGCGGGTTACGGATGCGCCGTCGCCGATGGCGCGGAGGCCTTTGACGCTGGTGCAGAAGTCTTTGTCTACGACAACTTTGTTGGAATAGAATTTGACTTCTACGCCGTACAGCAGTGTCTCATCGCTGGCGATACCCGGTGTTACTTTGTCGAGGGCTTCGATCATCTCGGCAATGTCGACCATGATACGGTGCGGGAATACCAGGGAAAGGTCGCCCGGAACGGCATCTTTTAAGGTCGGGATCAGGTTATTGCGGCAGAGGCGCTCTTCTGTCGTTCTTCTTCCGCGTTTGAAATCGCCGTACGTCTGAACGAGGATCTTGCCGTCGCAGAGCATGTTGGAAAGCTGTGCGATCTGTTTGCCGTACTCGATCGGGGTTTTAAATGGTTTCGTAAAGTTCTTGGATACCAGGAGGGCAAAGTTCGTGTTGTTTGTCTTGAACTCCTGGGATTTGTAGGCGTGACCGTTTACAACTGCCAGACCGTTTTCATAATACTCAGTTGCCACCTCACCGGACGGGTTCGTACAGAAGGTACGCACTTTGTCGTCAAAAGTCGGGGTATAGTAAACGAGTTTTGCCTCGTACAGGTTCTTGTTCAGAAACTCCATGACCTCGTCGCGGACTTCCACGCGGACACCGATATCGACGGTTCCGACCTCGGTCTCGATGCCGTGGCCGTTGCAGATATGTGAGAACCAGTCGGCTCCCTCGCGGCCTACTGCGGAGACAATCTCATCTGCCTCGTAAACCGTTCCGTCCTCAAGTGTTACAGCTGTCGCACGGCCGTCCTCGATTGTAATATCATTGACCATCGTGTTGAATTTCATTTCCACGCCGATCTCTTTTAAGTGATCCTCGAGGCGGCTGTAAATCTTGTAGCCCTCCTCAGTTCCGAGATGGCGGATTGGACATTCGATCAGCTTCAGGTTGGCGTTGATCGCTCTGCGGCGGATCTCACGGATCTCTTTTTCTTTATCGACACCGTAAACATTCTTGTCTGCGCCGAAATCCAGATAGATCTGGTCGGACTCATGGATCAGCTCAACCGTCTTTTCATATCCTAAAATCTCCGGCAGATTTCCACCGACATCCGGGGAAAGAGAAAGCTTTCCGTCGGAGAATGCGCCTGCTCCGGCAAATCCCGTTGTGATCGAGCACGGTTTGCAGTTCACGCATTTTTTCGTTTTTCTCTTTGGACACTGACGGCTCTCGATCGAACGTCCTTTTTCGATCATCAGCACCTTCAGATCCGGTTTTTCTTTCAGCAGTTCATAGGCACAGAAAATACCTGACGGGCCTGCGCCGATAATAATGACATCATATTTCATTCTTTTTTAATTTCCTCTTGTTTTTTATCCCATCACGATCAGATACTGACCGTCCGGCAGGGCAAAGACTTCGCTCTGCTCTTCTAATTCTGCATCCGACATTTCTTCCACGTCCATGCCCTCTTCTTCCATGTAGGCGCGCACGTCGTCCAGATTGTCGGCAACGACTGCAAAGCAGTCCTCCAGAAAGGCCTCTGCCTCATCGTAATTTTCAGCCACCGGCTCGTCGAATAACTGGCCCTGATTCATTAAAAATGTGTTGATGCATTCTTCAGTATATTCTCCCATTCTGGTTTTCTCCTCTGTTCGTTTTATTTTTCCTGATTCTTTCTGTGAAAAAGCGTTAAGATTTCCTCCGGCCGGTCGAGCAGCTCCATCGCATGGTTGTCGATCAGCTCCTGGCGCGGGCGGAATCCCCACGTCACACCAACGGTAAACATGCCTGCGGCGTTTCCGGTCTGCATATCCGTATTGGTATCGCCAAAGTACAGGCACTCTTCCGGTCTGGCGCCGAGTGCGTCTGCAATCGCGAGCGCACCGATCGGAGACGGCTTTCTCGGGATTTCTGCGGTCTGCCCCTGAATCCGGTTGAAAAAGCCCGGTCCGTACACGCTCTCCACGACGTGGATAGCCGCCTCATGCGGCTTGTTGGAACATACGGCAATCGGAACTTCTTCCCGCAGCGCGGTCAGGGTTTCCCGCATATTAGGATACGGTTTTACGTGATACAGCGGGTCCTCGTTGAACCACGCGCGGCCAAGGCGGATGCCCTCCTGCAGATAGTTGAGCTCTGCATCTCCGGCGTCTTTTAAAGCGCGCTCCACTGCCAGATCGAAACCGTCTCCGGCGTAAAAGTTGAAGGCTTCTACCGGGCGCGGCACAAGTCCAAAATGTTCCAGAACGCGGTTGACTGCGTGCGCAATCGACTCTACAGTGTCTGCGATGGTGCCGTCCAGGTCAAAGATACAAGCTTTTATCATATTCTGACTTCCCTTCTTTGTCTCTTTTGTTCTTCGATTTTCTTTCTTCTCTCTCTTCTTGTCCGCAATCATTATATCCTGTATTTTTTCCCTGCGCAACCATATTTTCTTTTCCGGCACTTTATGCTAAAATGAAATTGTTTTTCAGATTCTTGGAAAGGAAAAAAAGAGAATATGAATCAGACTGTGAAAATATTTTTTACCGATATGGATGATACCCTGCTGAATTCCGAAAAGCAGGTGACAAAAGAAAACATGGATGCCATTTCAGAGGCACTTGCTGCCGGCCACAAAATTGTGTTCAACACCGGCCGACCGCTCTCCGGCTTTCTGCCGATCTTAAAAGAGCTCGGACTCGACCGCAAAGGCTGCTATGCCATCGCATTCAACGGCGGACTGATTTACGACTGCGCGGCAAAGAAAACGCTGTACCGCCGCACGATTCCACTCAAATATGCACGCGTGATCTTTGAAAAAACGCAGGAGGCAGGCCTCTACTGCCACACCTACTCTGACACCTCCCTTCTCTGCCGCCATGCAGGCGAGGAAACGCGCGTTTACACACAGGCAATCCACATTCCCGTCGTGGAAGATCCGCTTCTGCCGGAGCACCTCGCCGAGGAACCATGCAAGATGATCGTGATTGATCTCCACGACCGTGCAAAAATGGACGCTTACCGCGCTGCCATGGAGCCGTGGGCAAAAGGAAAAATTTCGATGTTCTACTCCAGCCCGCATTACCTCGAGCATGTCCCGGAACACGTTTCCAAGGGCCATGCCGTGAAAAAACTCTGCGAGCTTCTTCAGATTCCGCTTGCCAACACCGTGGCTGCCGGAGATCAGGAAAATGATATTTCGATGATCGAGGCCGCTGCCGTCGGTGCCGCCATGAAAAATGCGACCGATGCCGTAAAGGCGAGTGCCGATTATATCACGGAAAACGACTGCAATCACAGCGGCGTGGCGGAGATTCTTCGTAAGTTTATCCTTGCCTGATGCTGTTTCTGTGTCAGGAAACCTTCTTTTTCTTGTTTTCTTTGGCACTTTTTCCGAATTCTGTAAGATTTTACTTTCTTTTTTGTTGAAACTGTATTACAATAGTTTCAAAGGACGGCATTTGAAAGGAGACTTGAATCGAGATGTCACGGAAATCAAAACGTATTCTGCTTACTCTGGCTTCTGCCGCTGTCGGCGCAGCCTGCGGTGCGGCAGTCTATTTTATCCGGAAAGGAAAAGCAGATCTTGAAACAGATTTTGACGATTTTAAAGACGAATTTGAAGAGGAAGAGCCTGCTCCTGCTGAACGTACTTATACGACCCTTCCGAAAACGAAAGGTGCGGAGGATGCTGCACCGGATCCGGAATCTGCAGCTTGCAATGAAGGTTCCGAAACAGCTGATGCAGAAGCTGAAAGCGAAACCGCAGAGTCCGAAGAAGAAGACGCTGAAAAAGAAAGCTGTGCGGACGATAGCGAAAGCACATGTGAAGCGCCGGAAGCTGAATCTGGCGATGATGAAGCGGATTCTTGCGAGGAAGAAACAACAGAAGAAACTGCAGGCGCCGCAGAAGAGACACTGTCTGCTGCGGATCGTGAAGTTTCTCCGCAGGAAGAAAGCGAAGTAACCACAGAATAAAACCCAAAAACAGAATATAGAAACATAAGGAAGTAATTCCTGGGGAGGGAAACCTCCCCTTTTTTATGGAAAGGAGATTGTTATGGAACTTGCAAAACGCGATGACGTTCCTGTAGAACTTACCTGGGACCTGTCTTTAATTTATCCAACCGAGGAGGCCATGCTGGCTGATGCGCAGAAAATGAAAGAATTAAGTCTTTCTATGGAAGCATCCTACAAAGGAAACCTCACCGATGCAGCCACGATCAACCACTGCCTCGACGATTACCAGGAGGTCTACCGTCTGATCACACTGACCGCCAACTACTGCGATCTCGCCGTCTCTGTCGACTATTACAACAGTGCAAACCAGACGCGCAACGACCGCATCAACAGCCTGATCTCTGAGATTTTCAGCCGTCTCACCTTTATCGAGAGCGAGCTTTCCGAACAGTCCGAGGATGTTTTGAACGAGGCCATGCAGCAGTCAGATACGAACCGCTGCTATCTCGCCGAGATTCTCCGCAACAAGGCACACCGCCTGAATCCGGAAACCGAGCGTGCCATTTCCGCTCTGTCCCAGACCTTCTCGGCTCCGTACCAGATCTACAACATGGCAAAGCTTGCCGATATGAAATTTGATTCTTTCACCGTAAACGGAAAAGAATATCCGCTCGGCTACTCCCTGTTTGAGGATAATTACGAGTACGAAAAAGACACCGATATCCGCCGCAGTGCATTCTCCGCCTTTTCTACAAAAATCAGACAGTACGAAAATGTAACGGCAGCTGCTTACAATGCCCAGCTGCAGACAGAAAAGACCATGGCCACGCTGCGCGGCTTCGATTCCGTCATCGATTCTCTGCTGTTCCCGCAGCAGGTCAGCCGTGAGCTGTACAACCGCCAGATCGATCTCATCACCACCCGCCTGGCTCCGCATATGCGCAAATATGCCCGCCTGCTGAAAAAGGTTCACAACCTTGACCGCATGACCTTCGCCGATCTGAAAATCGCCGTCGACCCGGAGTACGATCCGTCTGTCACGATCGAGGAATCAAAACAGTACATCGAAAAAGGCCTTGCCATTCTCGGTGATGATTACGTTTCCATGATTCAGGAGGCCTACAAAAAACGCTGGGTTGACTTTGCACAGAACCAGGGAAAATCCACCGGCGGCTTCTGTGCCAGCCCGTACGGAAAAGGTTCCTTTATTCTCTTAAGCTGGAATAACCGCATGGCAGATGTTTTCACGCTGGCGCATGAACTCGGCCACGCCGGCCATTTCCGTCTCTGCAACGGCGCACAGGCGATTCTCGATACCGAGGTTTCCTCTTATTTTGTCGAGGCGCCGTCTACCATGAACGAGCTTCTGATGGCTCATTATCTGCTGAAAACGACCCCGGACAAACGGTTCCGCCGCTGGGTTTTAAGCTGTATGATCAGCAACACATATTATCATAACTTCGTCACCCATCTGATGGAGGCTGCTTACCAGCGCGAGGTTTACAAGCTCATCGATGCCGGCGACAGCGTACAGGCTGAGACGTTAAGCAGCATTATGAAAGAGACCCTGCAGAAGTTCTGGGGCGATGATGTGGAAATTTCCGATGACGCAGCGCTCACCTGGATGCGCCAGCCGCATTACTATATGGGACTTTACTCCTACACCTACAGCGCCGGACTGACCGTTGCCACACAGGTATGCAAGCGCATCGAAACCGAAGGCCAGACCGCTGTCGATGACTGGAAAAAGGTACTGACCGCCGGAAGCACGAAGACACCGGAAGAGCTGGCAAAAATGGCCGGCGTTGATATCTCGACGGATGCACCGCTTCTCGATACGATCGAGACAATTGGATCGATCATCGATGAGATCTGCGAGCTGACCGAAGAGCTGGGCTGCTGATCCTGTCCGCATTGTAACTCTCTATCAAACAGTAAAAACGGATTGTTCCGTCAGTTTTTGTTACTGGCGAAGCAATCCGTTTTTTTCATATCTTTTTTCACGCATTCCAGCACTTTTTCAGAATCGCAGCTGCCTCTGCAATCTCCTCCTCAGAAAGCCCGGCGTACCCAAGCAGCACTGTGCCGCCCTGTGCGGGATCTGCGGCAGCGCCGATGCAGTACCGTTCCAGCCCGTACACGCGCACGCCATCCTCTTTTGCCCGCTGCACCGCCTCCGCTTCAGAGAGTCCTCTCGGCAGGTGGACCAGCACATGGACGCCCGCATTCTCGCCGGACACCGTGTACTCCCGCCCAAACTCCTTCAGAAGCCGGATCAGCAGGTCGTGTTTCCCTTTATACTGTGCACGCATCCGGTTCAGATGGCGCTCGAACGCGCCGCTCCGCATAAACTCTTCCAGAATCTTCTGGTCCGTCTTCGAAACTGTCGCGGAAAAGCATCTTCCGTTCTCCTCGTAGGCAGGCAGCAGCGTCTCCGGCAGCACCATGTAGCTGATGCGGATGGACGGCGCAATCGCCCGCGAAAACGTTCCAAGATAGATCACTTTTCCCTCTGTGTCATTGCCCTGCAGTGCCGGGATCGGGCGGCCCTTGTAGCGGAATTCACTGTCGTAATCATCCTCAATCAGATACCGCCCATTTTCCCTCGATGCCCACGCAAGGAGCTGCATCCGCCGCTTCATCGGCATGACCATGCCCATCGGGAACTGGTGCGACGGCATGATGTACGCCAGATCCGCCCCGCTTTTTTCCAGCTCCGCCGGCCGCATGCCCGCTTCGTCCATCGAAATCGTACACATCGCATAGCCGAGCTTCGCAAAACAGCGGTAGGCACTGATGTAGGTCGGATTTTCCATCGCCACTTTATGGCCACGCCCTAAGATCACCGAAAGCAGCATCAGCAGATAATCATTTCCCGCTCCGACGATGATCTGCTCCGTGCGGCAGTTCACGCCGCGTGCGTGGTGCAAATAGTCGCGGATTGCCTCCCGAAGACCGTGCTCGCCCTTCGCATCCCCGAGCTGGAACAGGCTGTCATCTGCGTCCAGCAGGACTTCTTTCGAGATCTTCTTCCAGCTGTTCTGCGGAAATCCGCCCGGCGCCGTGCCGGTCACGGCAAAATCGTAGCGGAACGGCGTCTGTTCCGCGGCATCATCCTCTTTTGTCTCCTCTTTCTTTTCATCGAGGCGGTACAGCCCCTCAATCTCACAGACAAAGTAGCCTTTGCACGGCACACTCTCCAGATACCCTTCGGATACCAGCTGCTCATACGCCAGATCCACGGTACTCCGGCTCACCGACAGATAGCCCGAAAGCGCCCGCGCCGACGGCACCCGCTCCCCTGCACGGATCCGTCCGCCGCGGATTTCCTCGCGGATAAAACCGTAGATCTGCTCATAGAGCGGTGTCTTCCGATGCGGATCCAGCGAAATCGTCAATTCATTCATCTTCCCATCTCCCCTGACAAAAAGAACAGCCGCTTGGGATGTCGGTTTCATCCAGGCGGCTGCTCTGTTCCATTTCAAAATTCTTATTTATTTCGCTGCCGGTAGCTTGAAAGAGCTCTTCAGGGATACGATACGGTTGAACACCAGCGCATCCTCTTTGGAATCTTTTGCGTCTACACAGAAGAATCCGTTTCTGACAAACTGGAAACTGTCGTATGCTTTCGCATCTTTTAAAGACGGCTCCAGATAGCACTCTTTTAATACGGTCAGGGAATTCGGATTCAGATTCATGGAACCATCCTCGTTGTAAACGCCCTTCTCCTCGTCGATCAGGTTTTCGTACAGACGGCACTCTGCTTTGACGGCGGTCTTTGCTGCTACCCAGTGGATCGTTCCTTTTACTTTTCTTCCGTCCGGGGAATTTCCTCCCTTGGACTCCGGATCGTACGTTCCATGGATTACGGTAATATTTCCGTTCTCGTCTTTCTCGCATCCGGTGCAGGTGACGAAGTATGCGTTCATCAGGCGGACTTCATTGCCCGGGAACATACGGAAGTATTTGCGGACCGGCTCCTCCATGAAGTCTTCGCGCTCGATGTACAGCTCTCTTCCGAACGGTACCTGACGGCTGCCAAGCTCCGGATTCTCGAGGTTATTCTGTACTTCCAGCATCTCAATCTGGTCTTCCGGATAGTTGTCGATGACAAGTTTCACCGGATTTAAGACTGCCATGGTACGGGCTTTTTTCAGCTTCAGATCCTCGCGGATGCAGTACTCCAGCATCGCATAGTCAACGGAGCTGTTTGCTTTTGATACACCGCACAGATCTACGAATTTCTTGATGGACTCCGGTGTAAAGCCTCTGCGGCGGAGTGCTGCGATGGATACGAGACGCGGGTCATCCCAGCCGTCTACCACGCCGTCCTCTACCAGCTTTTTGATGTAACGTTTTCCGGTAACCACATTGGTCAGATACAGCTTTGCAAACTCAATCTGGCGCGGCGGCATCGGATATTCCAGCTCGCGTACAACCCAGTCATACAGCGGACGGTGGTCCTCAAACTCCAGCGTACAGATAGAATGGGTAATGCCTTCGATGGCGTCCTCGATCGGATGCGCGAAGTCGTACATCGGGTAGATGCACCAGGTATCGCCGGTTCTGTGGTGATGCATATGGGCTACACGGTAGATAACCGGGTCTCTCATATTGATGTTCGGTGATGCCATATCGATTTTCGCGCGGAGTACTTTGCTTCCGTCCTCGAATTCGCCGTTTTTCATGCGCTCGAACAGGTCCAGGTTTTCCTCTACGGAACGATTGCGGTACGGGCTCTCTTTTCCAGGCTCGGTTAAGGTTCCGCGGTACTCACGGATCTCCTCTGCGGACAGATCGCAGACGAATGCTTTTCCTTTTTTGATCAGTTTTACGGCTGCCTCATACATCTGTGGGAAATAATCGGATGCGTAGTACAGATGATCTTTCCAGTCTGCACCAAGCCACTGGATATCGGCTTTGATGGAATCAACAAACTCGGTTTTCTCTTTCGTCGGGTTTGTATCATCGAAACGCATGTGGAACTCTCCGTTGTACTCCTGTGATAAACCGTAGTTTAACAGGATGGATTTTGCATGTCCGATATGAAGATAGCCGTTTGGCTCCGGCGGGAATCGTGTGCATACATGGTCGTAAACGCCCTCTGCCAGATCTTTGTCAATCGCAAGCTCGATAAAATTTTTGGAAACAACTTCTTTTTCTTCCATAATAAGGTCAGGCCTCCCTCGAATCTTTTCGTTTGGAGCACTGCCCCGAAAAGGGCGCAAAATGCTCTGTGTATTCTATCACTATAACACAAAAGCATTCTCCTGCAAAGCATTTTTTTCGGTACATAAAGCCGCCGGAGCGGACCGGTGCCTATTCTTCTGCCTCGTGTGCGGTCACCTGGCGGTGCTCCACGGAGGTCGAGAACACGATCTGCGTCCGCGTCCGTCCAAAATGCTGCAACTCGCCGATAAACTGGTCGAGCTCAATGGTACTAACAAAAAGGCCCTCAATGAGCATGGAGTAATCACCGGTAACGCAATTACATTCCACGACATTGTGGACCTTTTCAATATAGGGATAAAATTCTTTTTTCTGAACCGGCTCAACCTCGAGGTTGATGAACGCTTTGATCGGATATCCCAAAAGCGCCGGATTTAATTTGACCTGATATCCTGTAATGTAGCCTTCCTTCTCCAGCCGCTCAATTCTGGCGGAAACTGCCGGGGAGGATAAAAATACGTGTTCCGCGATTTCTTTCAGCGGCATCCTGGCGTTTTCCCGAAGGAGATTCAGGATTTTTGCATCGATGTGATCGAGCTCATGGCGCATCGCATCGTTCTTGCTTTTTTCATGTTTCATACGCTGCTCTCCTGTTTTTTCACTTTTATACTGTTCAGCATATCACGTTCGCCGTTTTTTGTCTACGAAAACGTGTCCTCGCGGAAACTGCTTTCGAAAAATAAGTAAAAGTGCCTCTTTCCCTTGGTATTTAAAATCAAATGCAAAAATAAATAAGATTCCACAGTTCTTCGGCGGCGGTATTTACAAATTTCTGCCCTGGTGTTATTCTTCCGGTATCGAAAGGCAAAGCAAGAATTGTTTCAGACAATATACACAACTCAATGCGTGCAGAAAGAAGGAGATTATTATGAAAACAAGAATTGAAGCAGATTCCATTGGTTCCCTTGAAGTCCCCTCCGACGCCTACTACGGGGTACAGTCCCTGCGGGCAAAACGGAATTTCCCCATCACGGGAACGCCGATCCACCCGGTCATGATCCAGAATCTGGCGAAAATTAAAAAGGCAGCTGCCATCTCCAACCGCGAAGCACAGAGACTGCCGGAGGAAAAAGCGGCTGCCATTATCTATGCCTGTGATGAAATCATTGCCGGCAAATTAAAAGACCAGTTCATCGTTGACGGCATCCAGGGCGGTGCCGGAACGAGTGCCAATATGAACGCAAACGAAGTCATCGCAAACCGCGCCATCGAAATCCTGGGCGGCACCAAGGGTGATTATACCATTGTCCACCCGAATGACCACGTCAACATGGCACAGTCCACAAACGACGTTATCCCAAGTGCAGGAAAACTGACCGTACTCGATCTGCTCCCGGATCTTCTGCATGCGCTCGAGTCACTCCACGCAGCACTGCTCGATAAGTCCCAGGAATTTGACCACATTTTAAAGATGGGAAGAACCCAGCTTGAGGATGCCGTTCCGATGCGTCTCGGCCAGAGCTTCCACGCTTACGCAACGATGATCGAGCGTGATATCCGCCGGATCGAATGCGCCAGAAAAGAGCTGTTCACCCTGAACCTCGGCGGAACAGCCATCGGTACGACGATCAATGCTTCCGATTACTATCTCCACCACATCGTACCGACCCTCGCTGCTGTGACAGGCTATCCGCTGATGCAGGCGGACGATCTGTTTGACGCGACGGAGAACCTCGACGGATTTGTGACGATCTCCAACACGTTAAAGACCTGCGCCGTCAACCTCTCCAAGATGTGCAACGACCTGCGCCTGCTGTCCAGCGGACCGCGGACCGGATTCGGCGAGATCAACCTGCCGCCGATGCAGAACGGATCCTCGATTATGCCGGGCAAGATCAACCCGGTTATCCCGGAGGTTGTGACACAGGTTGCCTTCCATGTCATCGGAAACGACACCACAATCACGATGGCGGCTGAGGCTGGCCAGATGGAGTTGAACGCGTTTGAGCCGGTTGTCTTCTACTCCCTGTTCTCTTCCATCACCTCGATGACAGGCGCTGTGAATACGCTTGTGAAGAACTGTATTCTCGGCATTACCGCAAATGAGAAACGATGCGAGGATCTCGTTTCGAAGAGTGTCGGCATCACAACGGCGCTCTGCCCGTATATCGGATACCAGAAAGCGGCCTCGATTGCAAAGAAATCGCTGAAGACGGGCGAGAGTGTTACTTCTCTGGTTCTGAAAGACGAACTGCTGACACAGAAACAGCTCGACGACATTCTCGATCCGTACGCTCTGACCGGACCGGAACTGCCGGCAGAAGACGATCTGGCTGGCTGAATGTAACTGCTGCTTTCCTTCATAATTTCTTAACGATACGCAAAAAGGCTTCCCGGATTTCCTTGCTGTCCGGGAAGCCTTTTTCTGTCGTTTTCTTTTGTATCAAACTCTGTTTAGATTCTCGCTACGCCGCTCTTTCTTGCTGCCTCTGCAACGGCTGCTGCCACCGCATCTTTGACACGCGGATCAAAGGCTGCCGGGAGGATGTAGTCTGCGTTCAGCTCTTCATCGCTTACCAGGCCTGCGATTGCGTAAGCTGCTGCGACCTTCATTTCATCGTTGATATCAGATGCTCTCACATCGAGCGCTCCGCGGAAGATGCCCGGGAAGCAGAGTACGTTGTTGACCTGGTTCGGGTAATCGCTTCTTCCTGTGCTGACAACGGCTGCTCCTGCTGCTTTCGCCTCGTCCGGGAAAATCTCCGGCGTCGGATTTGCGCAGGCAAAGATGATCGGCTCTTTTGCCATCGTACGTACCATATCGGGAGTGAGCGTACCCGGCGCAGAAACGCCAATAAAAATATCGGCTCCTTTGATTACCTCTGCAAGCGTGCCCTTCTCATGGTTGTAGTTTGTGATCTTCGCCATCTCCTCTTTGATCGGGTTGAGGCCGTCGCGTCCCTCGTAAATCGCACCTTTGCGGTCTGTCATGATGACGTTTTTGAGACCCATCGAAATCAGCAGGCGGATAATGGCGATTCCGGCTGCACCGGCTCCTGAGGTAACAATTTTGACTTCATCCAGTTTCTTTCCAACCAGTTTCAGCGCATTGATGACACCGGCCAGTGTGATCACGGCTGTTCCATGCTGATCATCGTGGAAAATCGGAATATCACAGCATTCCTTTAATTTCTTCTCGATCTCAAAACATCTCGGTGCGGAGATGTCCTCCAGGTTGACACCGCCGAAGCTTCCTGCGAGAAGACGCACGGTATTGACAATATCATCCACATCCTTGCTGCGCACGCAGAGCGGGATTGCATCGACACCACCGAATTCTTTAAACAGCACGCATTTTCCTTCCATGACCGGCATGCCGGCCTCCGGGCCGATATCTCCAAGTCCGAGAACTGCGGTTCCATCTGTAACAACAGCTACCGTGTTCCATCTTCTGGTCAGCTCGTAGCTCTTGTTGACATCTTTCTGAATTTCCAGGCACGGCGCCGCCACACCCGGTGTATAGGCAAGACTCAAGGCATCTTTTGTATCTACGGCCGCCCGGGAAGTGACCTCAAGCTTTCCGCGTAATTCATAGTGCATCTTTAATGATTCTTTTGCGTAATCCATCGCTTTTTTCCTCCATTTCATGTGTGACTGCGTCTCATTAATAATAGGAAGAGAGATTCACGCGTCACACGGGATGTCTGTTCGCTGCACCCCTATTATAACAAGCGTTCTCTAAATTTCAACCGGTGTTTTGATTAATGAAAAAATTTCCACTTTTCCACCAAAAACAGCTGCTTCATTTGCGAAATTTTATCAAAAATACTCTTTTTCTTTCTCTCAGCCGCAGTCCGATCCTGCCCGGAGGGCTTTTTTTGCTTTACAGTAAAATTCAACAAAGTTTTTTATAAAGCAAAAAATCTGCCCGCCTCCCATCCTTTTCAGACTGGAAAACAGACAGATTTTTTTCTTTACTCCGCCACAATATTCTGCAGCCAGACTCCTTTCTTGACAAGGACAAATCCAATCACGCACTTGATCAGGTCAACCGACATAACCATAAAGTAGATTGCGTAGATCGAAAGTCCGGTAAAACGGCTCAGGCAGAAAGCCACCGGCACACTGACAACCCAGATGAAGACGCTGTCGAACAGGAACGTGATGATCGTTTTTCCACCGGAGCGCAGGGTAAAGTAGCTTGCATGCAGGAATGCATTGACCGGCATGAACATGGCCACTTCCACGATGAAGATTGCCGCCATGTGGCGTACTTCGTCCGTCGTGTTGTAGAGGCGTGGGAAGATTGGAGCCACGAGCGCCATCAGCGCGCCGATCACAATGCAGAGTAATACGGAAAACGTGATCAGCTTCGTATCGGTATCCTTTGCCTCTTCCATCCTTCCGGCTCCGAGGAGCTGTCCGACGATGATGGCAACGGAATCGCCGAGTGCGATGAAAACGACGTTGAACAGGTTCGAGATCGTGTTGGAGATATTCATCGCGGCTACGACATTCAGTCCACGCACGGAGTAACACTGCATCAGGATCGCAACGCCGCCTGCCCAGAACGTTTCGTTCAGCATCAGCGGTGTTCCTTTGATAAGGATCTGTTTCGTCAAAGCCGCCGGAACACGGATCGTGCGGTACAGATGCTTCGTAAAACGATATTTTTCTTTGTTTCCGTGCGTGCGGATCAGCACGATCGCCATCTCCACGTAACGGGACAGCACCGTTGCAACTGCCGCGCCGACAACTCCGAGCTGCGGTGCGCCGAATTTTCCGTAGATTAAAATATAATTAAAAATCAGATTGACAAATACGGCTGTGATACCGGCCTTCATCGGAAGCATCGTCTCGCCGCATTCGCGCAGCGTGCTGGCATAAAGCTGCACAAACAGGAACGGCGGAAGTCCTACCAGCATGACCTTCATATAAGAAATGCCATAGGCTAATGTCGCATTCATGTCCTGGCTTCCCTGATCTCCTGTCAGGTAGAGACGAATCAGAGGCTCGTGCGCACCAAGGAAAATAGTGATTGCCGCTGCCGTCAGGATCACGCCGATCCAGAGCTTGAAGCGGAAGGTGTTTCGCACACCCTCGTCGTTGCCCTGTCCGAAATACTGCGCAGTGAAAATTCCTGCACCGGATACCCCTCCGAAAATGCAAAGGTTATAGATAAAAAGAAGCTGGTTGACAATTGCAACGCCGGACATCTGCTCGGTACCGACCTGTCCTACCATGATGTTGTCGAGAAGACTGACAAAGTTGGTGATACCGTTCTGAATCATAATCGGCATCGCAACGCCAAGTACCATCAGGTAAAACCGTTTGTTCCCAATAAATTTTCTGTGTTTCTGCATGGTTTCCCCCTTTTCTTGCTGTATAAAATAAATGACATAAATCGGAGCCTTTCTGGATTTCTCCAGGCAGGCCCCGAACAGTAATGCTTATTATACACGATTCATGTTTAGAAAGAAAGATCCTTTTTATCTTTTTTCTGGCTTTTTTTGACATCTTAATTTCAGAGCATCAAACAGCCTCAACGATAAGATAAGCATAACTCCCCATATTACCCATGCCGCAAAGCACCCAATTCCCTGATGGCGGATATCTACCATTATTCCAACAATAAAAGGAAGTGACATAAACATAATTACTGCCATTATAAAATCAAAAATAATGTATAACACTATGTTTACCTTCCCTATTAAGAATCTGCTGTTTGATATTCATCCTGTATTTTCTGATTTGCCGCCTGACCAATATTAAGCTTTTCAAACATTTCTTCTGTATCCAGACTTCTGCTGTAGTACGCAGTCATCATATCCGCTGTGATCGATTTTCCAAATCTTCTGGGGCGGCTGTTGCAGATAAACTTCGATGTTGTGTCAATCACACTGTTGGTGTATTCCAGCAATCCTGTTTTATCGATATATATTCTTGAGTTTAATACGTCCTGAAAAGCATTCACCTTTGAATTTAAAAAATCGTCCCACAGCATGCCGCAAATTTTTCCACCAGCGCCACTGCCACCTTCATCACCCCGGCCAGTACCATCACAAAGATTGGGTTCTTTTTGCCTTTCTGCAGCAGAATGAGGCTGATGATAAAGATCACGACAAGACTCCAGTTCGTCTGCGCCAGCCGGATCACGGTATCTCCTTCACTACTCCAAAACGCCGTGACCAGAATTGAAATCCCTGCGGAACCGATCATCGCCACAACCGCCGGGCGGAGGGAGTGGAGGATTCCCTGGAGCATTGCCATTTCGCGGTATTTTAAATATAGCTTCGCAAGCAGTGTGACGAGAATACACGACGGCAGAATACATCCAAACGTTGCCACGAGCGCTCCTGGGATGCCTGCGATTTTAATTCCGACGAAGGTTGCCGAATTGACTGCGATCGGCCCCGGTGTCATCTGAGAGATGGTGATAAGATCCGTAAACTCCGACATCGAAAGCCAGCCGTGTCCCTGCACCACCTGTCCCTGAATCAGCGGCATGGCCGCATAGCCTCCGCCGAAGCTGAGCAGGCCGATCTGGAAAAAGCTTAAAAATAGCTGAAAATAAATCATTTCGCACCCCTCCGTTTCGCCAGAATCGTCCGCACCGCACCGATGGCACCGCAGACCAGTACAATATAAATCACGTTGACCTTGAAAAAACAGGCTGCTGCAAACGCACAGACAAGAATCACCAGCGACAGCGGATCTTTTTCTTTCACAACCCCGGCTCCCATCTCATACGTCACGGATGCAATCACGGCTCCGACGCCTGCCTGCATTCCTTCGAGCATCTGGCTCACGAAAAAATTATCCCGGAACGCCTGATAGCAGACCGAAATCACAGAGATAATCAGAAACGGCGGAATAATCGTTCCAATAATCGAAACCAGCACACCAATCATCCCCGCCAGTTTATACCCGACAACAATCGCCCCATTCACCGCAATCGGCCCCGGCGATGACTGCGCAATCGCCACCAGATCGAGCATCTCATTCTCCTCTATCCAGTGGTACTCATCCACAAATTTCTTCTTCATCAGCGTCACAATCACATAACCGCCGCCGAACGTAAATGCACTCAGATACAGCGTGGAAAGGAACAGTTTTTGCAGTACCTTACTTTTTGACTCCATTGTTTTCTTCACCTCATTTTTTCTGTTGTACCTATTCTACCATCTTTGGCACCAAAAAGCGACCCACTTGTTTTCACAAATAAGTCGCTCTTCTCGTTTTCCTATCTTATTTCTCTGCACACAGCTCCACAAACACCTGCACTGCCTCGTTTGCATTGCCGTACACGCCTGCTCCAATGCCGCGCGGATGGAATCCGGCACGCTGCCGTCGTTGATAAAACTTGCCTCAATATTTTTTGCATCCCGAAGCCCCGCATACCGCTCATCGGTTCCGTTTTCTGCCACCGACGGCAGGCCTTTAATACTGGCCATCTCGTCGATCTCTTTTTCCTGCATCATAAAGCGCAGAAACTCAACCGCGATCTCTTTCTCTTCGCTGTCTTTGTTGACCGAAAATCCATACCACGGCTGCTGGTACGCGTAAGCGCCCTTGTCCCCGAGCGGTGCGTATAAGAATTCGTATTCAAACGGATTTGCGCTGAATGTCTCCGATTTGGATTCTCTCTTTTTCATGCCGCTGACACACTCGGCATTGCAGACATAGAACGGCATATCCAGATCGGTTCCGGCAATGTTCGAATAATAGAAATAACAGTCCTGTCCTTTGGAATCCTTATATTCGAGCTTTCTTTCCCCCAAGCGAATGACGCATCTTCTTTTTCCCTCACAATCATAACTGTACCTTTTGTAATAGTGTCTTTTTCTTCCTGCCCATCTCCTGCTGTTTTTTATATAACGAAAAGATCCCGGTTTCCCGGGATCTTTCTTAGTAAGCTGATGACGGGAATCGAACCCGTGACCTCCGCCTTACCAAGGCGACGCTCTACCGACTGAGCCACATCAGCACTCGCAAGTTGTTTTGTTTTTTTTGTTAGCTCCTTGCTACATTTGGTATTCTATCAAAACTATAGTGAATTGTCAACAGTTTTTTCTACAAATTTGAAAATTTTTATTTGTTCACAGATTTTTCTGCACTTTTGACAATTCGCCGTAATTTTTTCGGTCGTTTTCCCATCTCACGAACAGACCTCCCGCACTTTACTGCGGATTCTCTGCAGTGCATTGTCGATTGCCTTCGGCTGCTTTCCAAGTTTTTCTGCAATCTGCGTATAATCGTACCCTTTCAGATACAATTCCAGCACCTGGTACTCAAATTTGCTGAGCCGTTCTTTGATCCGCTCATGCATGCCGATTACGTTTTCCCGGCTGATCATAATCTCCTCCGGTGTCTCCTCGTCCACCAGGCGCAGCTCTTGCTCGGAAACCGGTTCGCTTAACGAGACGAAGCTGTTCAGCGGCTGATGCTTCTGGCGCTGGGACGATGCCACTGCAGAATACATCTGACGGTCGATGCACAGGCCGGCGAAGGTGGCAAACGATGCCTCCTTCCCCGGTTTGTAGTCACGCACTGCCTTAAAAAGTCCGAGCATGCCCTCCTGGATCAGATCCTCGTGATCTCCGCCCACCAGGTACAGCGCCCTCGCCCTGGTCCGCACCAGCGATTTGTATTTGTCGATCAGATAATCGGTAATCTCGCGTTCTCCTGCCCGCAGACGCGCAATCAGCTCCTCATCCGTACAGGTATCGTAATCTTTCACCATCATATCTCTTGTATCCTTCATCTTTCTTCCGCCGGAGCGTAATGTGATTTTCCGCAATTTCTAGCAGCTTCTCTGTCTTACAATCTCATAAGCGAGCACGCCGGCTGCCACGGAAGCGTTCAGAGAGTCGATATCGCCTTTCATCGGAATTGTGGCTGTGAAGTCGCAGTTTTCTCTCACCAGACGGCTGACACCCTCTCCCTCATTTCCGATTACAAGGCCGATCGGTCCTTTGAGGTCGAGATCATACATTCTCTGTCCGTTCATGTCCGCGCAGACAAACCAGATGCCCTTTTCCTTCAGCATTTCCATGGTCTGCACCAGATTCGTCACCTTTGCCACCGGTGTGTAATTTAATGCACCTGCCGACGTTTTGGCAACGGTTGCTGTCAGGCCGACTGCGCGGTGCTTCGGCACGATGACACCATGTGCGCCTGCCAGGTTTGCGGTACGGATGATCGCACCGAGGTTATGCGGATCCTCAATGCCGTCCAGCAGAAGGATAAATGGCGGCTCTCCTTTCTCCTCTGCGCGCGCGAGGATGTCCTCAACGGTTGCATAACTGTAGGAAGCCACCTGTGCAATGACACCCTGATGCTTTCCGGTGGTGGACAGCTCGTCAAGACGTTCTTTTTCTACATAATTGATGATGGTATCGTGTTTTTTCGCCTCACGGATGATCGTGCGGATCGGGCCGTCCTGGCTGCTTGCAAGGACGAACAGCTTGTCCACGGTCTTGCCGGAGCGGAACGCCTCGATGACAGCGTTTCTTCCCTCTACCATGCCGCCTGTAAACTCCTCATCCGCCTGCTGTACTTCCTGTTTTCTGTCTCTGTCACGGTAATCTCGTTTCCCCTTAAAGTCACGTTTTTTTCCGTCTCTTCTCTCAAAATTTCTCTTGTCGTTTCTGTTGTTTTCTCTCATATCATTCCTGTTCCGCGGTCCCAAAAGCAGTGGGAACTTTTGCTTTTTCAAAAGCCCCACTGCCCTGCCGCTTCTTTTTTATTTTCTGAATCTTATCTGCTCTCACACTTCGCCAAGTCCTGCCCGGATCAGGTCGATCATCCGCTTGTAATCCCCTTTCAGGTACAGATACCCCATCACAGCCTCAAACCCGGTTGCCCGGCGGTAGTCGATCGTGGACGCATTTTTTGCCTTGGTATAAGATTTCGCATTTCTGCCTCTTTTATAAATCTGTTTTTCCTCTTCGGTAAACAGCGGCTCCAGAATTTCAATCATCGCCGACTGTTTCTCCGCCTTTACAAGCCCTGCCGCATGGCGGTGCAGCTTGTTGACCTGCATATTTGCTTTCCGCACCAGAATCGTGCGGATGACGATCTCATACGCAGCATCCCCGATGTAGGCCAGCGTAAGCGGCGAATACATGCGGATGTCATGCTGTTCCAGTCCGAATACCTCCGAAAGATAATCCTTCTCCCCGAAAACCGCCTCTGGAAAAAGCTCCTCGTTTTCTGTCTCTTTGCCCACTTCCGTCACTTCTGTTCTGTCCTTTCTTTTTTCCTCATCTGACGCAGCTCGCCCTCCAGCTCGAGCACACGGTTCGTAAGCTCCGTATTCTCCTGCTGCAGTACTTTGATATCCTCGAAAATCGGGTCCGGCAGATGAATGTGATCCATGCTTTTTCTCGGAATCCGCACATCATTCTGCTTCACAATGTGCCCCGGCACGCCGACGACGGTACAGTTCGGCGGAACCTCCTCGATCACAACCGATCCGGCTCCGATTTTGGAGTTTTCCCCGATCGTAAACGATCCGATGATCTTCGCACCGGCGCTGACCATAACATTGTCCTTCAGCGTCGGATGACGTTTCCCGGTCTCCTTACCATTACCGCCAAGCGTCACGCCCTGATACAGCGTCACGTTGTCTCCGATAATGGCTGTTTCTCCGATAATCACACCAGAACCATGATCAATAAACAATCCCTTTCCGATCGTCGCACCCGGATGGATTTCGATACCGGTTTTTCTCGCTGCCCGCTGTGAAATCCACCTGGCCAGAAAGTAATGGCCTTTCAGATATAGCTTGTGCGCCCGTCTGTACTTCAGCATAACACGAAATGAAGGATACAGCAAGACTTCCATGGGAGAATGTATCGCCGGATCCCGCTCCTGAATCACCTGAAATTCCTCTTTAAAATACGCGAAAAAACTCATCTTTCCTCTCCTTGCCTCCTGCTGGGACTTTTCCGGATTTTTATTTCTTACCATCATTCTGCATAACAGTAATATTCAAAAACGGAGCTGTTTCATCTCCGATAAAGACGAAATAGCTCCGTGGTTCCACTTTACTTTAAGGGCACACCTGCCCTCTTCTTTTCTTCTGCATAACGTGCAGGACCCGTGCCGGACTACCCACTTTTTCCGCTTCACCCGGCCAGCTTCCGGACGCACTTCAAAAACCCTCGTTTCAGGCAGCTTCCAGCCCCATTTGTCTGCCATTCTCTGTGAAACAATTCTGATTTTCTACTTTTTCCGTTCCAAGCCTTTTTCTGTTTCCGTTTGTTCTAGTTTATGCAAATTTTTCTCGTTTGTCAAGCAAATTTCCGCCGGATCCACTTGCTGATTTCGACCGCCGGAATGACAAGCAGTCCAAGGCCGATCGCCACATCATATTCCAACGCGCTGATCCGCTCAAAACCGAACGCACTCGACAGTACCGGGATGTAAATGACGGCGGATGTGAGGACAAATGAGAGTGCCATCGCGCCCCACAGATACTTGTTCTGATGCTTCATATGGAAAATAGAACCTTTCCGTGATCTCATATTGAAGGAATGGAAAATTTCCACCATGGAGAGTGTCAGAAACGCCATCGACATGCCGTCCGGGCTGTTGACGATTTCCCAGCGGCCGGCTTCCAGATAATGGCCGATGAAGTAGGACGCCAGCGTCAGCACCGTAATCACGATGCCCTGAAACGCAACATCAAAGCCGAGGCCGTCCGCAAAAATACCGTCATCCGCATTTCTCGGCGGGCGTTTCATGATGTCTGCCTCACCGTCCTCCATACCGAGCGCCAGCGCCGGGAAGCAGTCCGTAATCAGGTTGATCCAGAGCAGATGCACCGGATTTAAAATCGTAAAGCCCATCAGCGTCGCGCAGAAAATCGACAGCACCTCGGCAAGGTTCGATGCCAGAAGGAACTGAATTGCCTTACGGATATTATCGTAGATTCGTCTTCCTTCCTCAACCGCCGCGATGATCGTCGCAAAGTTGTCGTCCGCGAGCACCATATCTGCCACGTTTTTCGTCACATCCGTTCCCGTGATGCCCATTCCGATGCCGATATCCGCACGCTTGATCGACGGCGCATCGTTGACTCCGTCTCCTGTCATCGCGGTGATTCTGCCTTTCCGCTTCCACGCATCGACGATCCGCACTTTATGCTCCGGCTGGACGCGTGCGTAAACAGCATATTCCTCGATTCTCCGGTCAAGCTCCTCATCGCTTAACTGGTCAATCTCGGCTCCCGTTACCGCTTTCCAGCCCGCCTCCAGAATACCCAGCTCTTTTGCAATAGCAACCGCTGTGTCTTTGTGGTCACCCGTAATCATCACCGGACGGATGCCTGCCCCGCGGCATTCCCGGATCGCATCGACTACTTCCGGCCGCACCGGATCAATCATACCGCAAAGTCCTAAAAAGCAGAGATCCTGCTCCAGAAAGTCCGGCTCCTGGGAGGACGGCATCTGGTTCCACGCTCTTCCTGCTGCCGCCAGCACGCGGAGTGCCTGGTCTGCCATCGCCTTGTTCTGCGACAGGATTTCCTGCCGGAATGCTTCTGTCATCGGCTGTTTTCTGCCGTCACGCCAAACGGAGGTGCACCGCTTCAGAATCTCATCCGGTGCGCCTTTTGTGCAGGAAAAATACGTTCCGTCGTTTGCGCGGTGGATCGTTGTCATGCGTTTCCGCATCGAATCAAACGGCGCTTCCCCGACACGCGGATACTGGACGGACAGACTCTTCTTCGGGCATCCCTCTTTCTGCGCATCGTTGACCAACGCACATTCCGTCGGTTCTCCGACTGCCTCGCCGTTTTCGTCCGGCTCCGCATCGGAGCAGAGTGCCATGACGGATACGAGACGTTTTATATCGCTTCCCTCATGTTTTACCACGGTCATCTTATTCTGGGTCAGCGTTCCTGTCTTATCCGAGCAGATCACCTGCGTACAGCCGAGCGTCTCGACAGCCGTCAGTTTCCGGATCACCGCATTCCGCTTTGACATTTTGGTCACACCGATGGAAAGCACGATTGTGACAACTGCTGCAAGTCCTTCCGGAATTGCCGCTACGGCAAGGCTGACAGCTACCATAAAGGTATTTAAGATGTTCTGCGGCGTCACGCCCTCTTTTAAAATACCGACAATGAAAATCACGGCACAGATGGCGAGCACCATCACGCTTAAGATTTTGCTGAGCTGGTTCAGCCGCTTCTGCAGCGGTGTGCTCTCATCCGCCGACTGCGTCAGAACATGGGCGATCTTTCCCATCTCGGTTTTCATACCCGTTCCGGTGATAACAGCGCGGCCGCGGCCATAGACAACGGTGCTTCCCATATAGACCATGTTTTTCCGGTCCCCGAGCGGAACCTCGCTGGCTGCGCCGGCGTTCAGAACATCCGCTGTTTTATTGACCGGGACAGATTCTCCGGTCAGCGCTGCTTCCTCGATTTTCATGCTGGCGCTCTCTAAAATACGGCCATCCGCCGGAACAGCATCGCCCGCTTCGAGAATTACAATATCACCGGGTACGAGCTCCTCGCTCTTTTTCACTTCCATTTTCCCGCCGCGCATCACCTTCGACGTGGCTGCCGCGATCTCCTGCAGAGCTTCAATCGCTTTCTCTGCCTTGCTCTCCTGCAGAACACCGAGCACCGCATTAATGATGACAACGGTGAGAATAATGACCACATCAGCGTACGATTCGCCTTCATACGCCGATGTGATGCCGGAAATCAGCGCTGCGGCGAGCAGGATCAGGATCATCGGGTCTTTCAGTTCTTCGAAAAACCGCTGAAGATTACTCTTCTTTTTTCCCGCCGCCAGCCGGTTAGGTCCGTGTTCGGAAAGCCGCCGCGCAGCTTCCGCCTCGGAAAGTCCCTGCTCCGTTGTCTGTAACTCATCAAGAATCTTCGAACTTTTTTCCAGATACTCTTTCATTTCCATCCGTCCTTTCTTCTGAAAACGCTTTTTGCGTTCCTGTGATAAGTTCCCACTGGTACACCGGTCTCTTTCTATATAGAAAAAGACCTATCCGCACCATATTTGTTGATACAGATAAGTCTTGTCATTTCATACAAAGCCAGAAGAAATGCTTTTTCTTCGGTTGTTGGCCTTATAGCGTCACGTATGCCGCCGACTACTCCCTTATTCTTCTTCCAGTCTACCACATCTTCCGGCCTTGTGCAATCGCATTTCTCTTTTATTCTTCTGCGTTCTTTGCGCATCCCGGGCAGCCGCTGCATCCGCCTGCGATCCGGTCGTCCGGCATCAGGTCGAGTGCCTTGGAAATGCAGCAGATCGCCTGTGCGGAAATTCCCTCTTTCTTTCCGGTAAAGCCAAGTCCTTCCTCGGTCGTTGCCTTGATATTGACCTGATCCTCTTCGAGATGAAGCGCCTCCGCCACATTTTTCACCATCGTGTCGATGTATGGCAGGAGCTTCGGCTTCTGTGCAATAACGGTTGCATCGATATTTTCAATCAGATACATCCGCTCCTCGAGCATCTCACCCACTTTTTTCAGCAGTTCGATGCTGTCTGCGCCCTCATACGCCGGATCATTGTCCGGAAAATGGCGTCCGATGTCCCGCAGTGCTGCAGCGCCGAGAAGCGCATCCATAATGGCATGAACCAGCACATCCGCATCGGAATGTCCCAGAAGGCCATATTCATACGGGATTTCCACACCGCCCAGAATCAGTTTCCGGTTTTCCACCAGTTTATGCACATCGTAACCCATTCCTACTCGCATTGTTCGTTCCTCCGCTTCGTTACTTTCTAGTTAAATCCATACAGTTTCTGCGCTACCTTGTAGGCATAGACTGCAATTTTCTGTCCCGGTTTTGATTTGCTGCTCATAACAGTTCCGAAAATGCCGTGGCGGATGCGGAAGTAATCGGCTGCATCCTCCTGTTTCAGGTATCTCCAAAGATCGTTCTTTTTCTCGAGATTTTCTTCCGTTCCAGAGCGCATCATCATCACGGAAGAAACCGTCATAATAATGGTCAGATAGCTGATCATATATTTCCGCAGGTGCTTCGACAGCCCTTTCTGTTCACCAAGGTAATCGATCATCAGCTTGTTGACACGGATCTGCTGGTCAATTCTGCCGATCATGACTTTCTCGTTAACCGACTGGTCGGCTCTCCCGATAAAGTAGCGGTAGAAATTGACATCGAGATAATACATCGTTTTGACGTACGGAAGCGGAATAAACGCAACCAGATTATCCACATAGAAGGTGTGCTCCGGCAGCTTCATGCCGCACTCTCTTAAAAGAGAAGTCCGGTAAATCAGCGAATGCATCAGCAGATAATGTGTTTTGCCGAGAGCTTTCGCCTCATCCCATCCGAAAAAGCGGCCTTCCGGCAGCGATTTCGCATAGCGCATCACACGTTTTCTCTTGGCGCCCTCTTTTTCATACACATAGTTACTGATCAGAAGGTCGAGTGTTTTCGGTCCGCGTACGACTTCTGCCAGAACATTTAAAATCTTCTGGTATGCCTCTGGGTTTACCCAGTCATCACTGTCCACAACCTTAAAGTACAGACCCGTCGCATTTTCCACACCCGTGTTGACTGCTCCGCCGTGGCCCTTGTTTTCCTGATGAATCGCTTTTACAATCGTCGGATATTTTTCCTGATAGCGGTCTGCAATCTCTGTGGTTCCGTCCTTGGAACCATCGTCCACGATCAGAATTTCTACTTCTTCTCCGCCGACCAGCAGCGAATCGATACATTTCTCCATATATGCTTCTGAATTATAGCATGGTACTGCAATTGATAAAATCTTCATCTTTTTTCTCCCTGCTCTTTTTTGCTCTTCTGCCGTTTCAGGCACGTTCCAGATCTGTATATTTTGCGTATTCCGCAAACGCAGACGGAATGGCATATCTTTCAGCCGCGGTTTTCGCATCCGCAAAAATCAATCCGGCTTTTTCTTCCCCTTCCTGCTCCACATCGTTTCCTGCAATTTTAATAGCGTATCCTGTGATATGCCACTCGACATGGGAAAAAATGTGCTTGTACGGCGGCAATGCCTGAATATGAAGCGGCGTCACGCCGAATTTTTCTGCCTCTTCAAGTGCTTCCTGTTCGGAGAGCACGCCATCGAAGTTCGGGAACTCGTAAAGTCCCGCCAGAAGTCCTTTTTTCGGCCGTTTCCGCACTGCTGTGTGCGTACC
>ENA-OUQP01000076-OUQP01000076.1-human-gut-metagenome-genome-assembly--contig:-NODE-76-length-102875-cov-49.817351_pt1 | contig 102875 bp, 91 predicted proteins | sample MGYA00237951_ERZ548836 | MGnify/ENA primary metagenome ERZ548836 (study PRJEB26490, sample SAMN05194702) | human gut metagenome | biome: terrestrial biome; feature: human-associated habitat...
TATGTGATAGAAAGAGTTATGAATGTCTATCAGCCAGTTTTCCCGCTTTTTATTTGGTCGTTTCAGGAAAAAAGCGTAATTTTGCGGCGAAACTAGATGTTGAACTTTAAAATAATAAAATATGGCTCTTAAAATAAAAACTCGTGAAGAAGCAATTGCTGTATTACGTGATATGGTGAAACGTAAAAAGGAAATGGAAGCAAAGGCTCAAATAGAATTTGCCAAAGCACGCAATGAGGCTGCAGACTGCTATGCAAGCCTTTAACTTAACTCGCCTCAATTTTCATTCACCTTATAAGGTCTGGACAGATAATGGTTCATATAAATTCTTAACTGATTATGGTGTTACATAGCTATTATTGTTCAAAAGAGTAATCCTAAGCTGGAAGAGATTCTTCGTGATTTCGATGAATTTATCGGATTTTTTGGTACAAAACCAGAATAATACATCAACGATAAACAAGATTTACAGAAATCCCCCATCCTACTTTCGCAAGCAGGATGGGGGATATTTTATTAACGGATTAAACTCCGTGCTCTTTCTTTGCCTTATATTTGAATTCATCAAATCCATTACCATATACGCCAATCACTGCGCTCTGGCTGACGAAGGCGTGTGGATCAATCTCTGATATCATGCGGAAGATGATGGGTGCCTGGCGCTGCTTGGCAAGCACGAACAGCATCTTCACATCCTGACCGGAATAGAAACCTGAGGCATTCACCACCGTAACTCCTCGCTCGGCATCCACATTGATGCGCTTGCCTATCTCCTCATACTTCTGGGAGATAATGAAGAACTGCACACTCCTGCGGCGACTGTTTACCACCTGGTCGATGCAGAATCCCTGCACGCAAAGTACCACATAACCATAGAAGATCTTCTCGATGTCGTGGACTACCAGATAACTGGAAGTGATGATGACGATATCGCAAATCATAATCACTCTACCGAGAGATATGTCACGGTACTTGTTGACAATGGCTGCAATGATATCCGTACCACCCGTACTGCCTCCTACCGAGAAACCTAAACCAATACCGCAGCCGCAGAATACGGCTCCCAGAAAGGCTGACCACAATGGCTGGTCGTGAAGCAACTCAGGTATCACAAGATAGCCTGAAGAGATAAGGGAGGTCAATGCAGTGACAATAGCTACAGCATAGACGGTTTTAAGACAGAATTTAAATCCCAGGATTTTCAATCCCGCCAACAGCAGGGCGCCATTGGCAATCAAATAAGGAATTTGAACCGGACAGCCTGTAGCCCAATAGATGATACTGGCCACACCAGGCAATCCACTTGCCGTTACGTTAATCGGCAATAAGAACACATTCCATCCGATACAATAGGAAATCATTCCTATCGCAATCATCACGTAATCTTGTACTGATTTCCACAAGGGTCGAGGTGAATTCATTGTTTTTAATTAATAGTTTATAATTGATAATGTTTGGTTTTACCAGAATTTATGCTGCGCTTCTGACCACTCAAAGCCCTGAGTAGCCACTTTCGCCTCTAAGGCAGCGCGATTTACATTAAAGTGATTACAAATCTCATCGAGTGTATCAAACTCGTGGTCACGAAGCAGGAAGTTGATAGCACTTACCAGCATCGGAACATCATTCATCGGTAACTTATCCATTTTTTATAATGTTTAATATTTACTTGGAGGCACCATGCCTCTTTCGGGGTGCAAAGGTACAGCTATTTTTAGACAAAACAAAAAAAATCCCAGCAATCTTTTACCGATTGCTGGGATTTTTATAAATTATTGATGATTTACGCATTCGCTGCAACTGAAATCCAGTCGAATACGAATGAGCAAATACCGAATGCTACGATACCTACTGTGCAGATAGCAAGCGCCAACTTGGTTGAGAATGCGCTCTGGAAAGTAGGAAGCGGATTGTCGCTGTGCTTGATGAACATTGCCTTCACGATGAGCAGATAGTAGTACAAGCTCAATACAGTGTTAACCAAGGCAATGAATACGACGCCGTATGCCCAACCACCGAGGGTGGTATGGATATCAGCTCCCTGTACCGCTGCCATGAACACGAAGAACTTAGAGAACATACCTGCAAATGGAGGAATACCACCCAATGAGAACAACGCCAAAGTCATCAGGAATGCCAGACGTGGATTGGTCTTGTACAAACCATTGTAGCTATCCATCTGAACAGTTCCGTTGTTGTGCTCCTCGATAGAAGCAATGATGGCGAAGACACTCAGGTTGGCTACTACGTAAATCAATACATAGTAAGTCAGGGCTGTAACGCTCATCGCTGAGTTGCCTACCACAGCCAACATGATGTAACCTGCCTGAGAGATAGAAGAGAATGCCATGAAACGCTTCAGGTCGCTCTGACGGATGGCAAACAGGTTGGCGATAGTGATAGAAAGTACAATCACGATGTAGAGCAATACGGTCCAGTACTCTACCATTGGCTGGAACACCTTCATCAGGATAGCGCAGAGTGTGAACGCTGCAGCACCCTTAGATACTACTGACAGATAACCTGTAACTGTAGTTGGTGCACCCTGATATGAATCGGCTGTCCAGAAGTGGAAAGGAACCAAGGAAATCTTGAAGCCCAAACCACTGAAGAAGAATACCATACCAGCGATGGTCAATGGAGACGCAGTGATGACGTTAGCCATATCCTCGAAGTACAAAGTACCGCAAGCTGCATAAAGCAGAGAGATACCGTAGATCATCACACCGCTAGAGAAAGTAGCGGTCAAAACGAACTTGGCACCTGCCTCAGCAGAATTGTGACGGTACTTATCGAATGCTACCAAGCAAGCCATTGGCACGGATGCCATTTCGAGGCCGAGGAAGAACAGGAGGAAGTGGTTGGCACTTACCATCATGTTCATACCGAGTAAGGTAGAGATAATCAACATATAGAACTCACCCTCCTTGAAGGCTGTGTCCTCACGGCTCAACCACTCCTTGGCCTGTACCATCACGATGAGGGTACCCAAAGCAAGGATAGTCTTCAAGACACCGGCAGCAGGACCCGTGGTGTACATGCCGCCAAATGCCTCTGCGGCTTCTGTAGGGTAGATGTTGAAACAGATGTGAGTCAGCATCAAGAGACATACCAGAGGATTGAACCACTTACGGTCTGCGCTCTTGGAACTGCAGAAGTCAGCAATAAAAGTGATCAACAGAACTACCATCAAGGAAGCTTCTGGAAACATATTTAAAAATTGACTGTAATTCATTTCTTCTGATATTTATTACATGATTACACTAAAGATAGGACCTACAGCGTCCATGATAATCTCCTCTGCCCAGAGTGGGAACATACCGAGACCTGCAACGCAGGCGATCAAACCTGCTACAGCGATACGCTCGTCCCAGGTAGCATCGTGGAGCTTCTCCAACTTTGGATTAGGAACCTTCTGATAAAGGATCTTACCAACACAACGCAGGATGTAAACCGCTGTTACTACGATTGAGGTACATGCGATGATGGTACATACACGATGGAATGTATCTGCGTTCTGGAAAGAACCTACGAAGATGGTCATCTCGGCTACGAAACCTGAGAAACCAGGCAAACCGAGGTTAGCCAAACCGGCTACTGCATAACCTACTGAGAGGAATGGGATGATCTTCATCAAACCACCCAGGTAACGTACGTCACGTGTACCAGCCTGATGGTAAATCATACCGATAACAGCGAAGAAGAGGGCGGTCATCAAACCGTGAGACAACATCTGGAGGATAGCACCAGTAGCAGCTGTCTCAGTCATCATACAGAGAGCGAAGAGCACCATACCACAGTGAGATACTGATGAGTAAGCGTTGATGTACTTCAAGTCGGTCTGTACACAAGCTGACAAAGCACCATATACGATAGAGATGGTAGTCAGCACGAGGAACACCTTGATCCAGAATCCGTGAGTAGCAGCTGGCAAGAGGAACATGGCGATACGGAAGCAACCGTAACCACCAAGCTTCATCAATACACCGGCGTGCAACATAGATACAGCTGTAGGCGCACTTGCGTGACCGTCAGGAGACCATGTGTGGAATGGGAACAGCGCACCGAGGATACCGAAACCGATGAAGAGCAATGGGAAGAACACGTTCTGTACGCTCTCAGGAATCGCATGAGCACCATTGGTATGGTGAGCGATATCCAGGATTTCGAAGGTCTGAGCACCACTGTAGAAGTAGATACCCAGGATACCGATAATCAAAAGTGCAGAACCACCCATCAACATCAAAGTCAACTTCATGGCAGAATACTCCTTCGCACCACTACCCCATACACCAATCAAGAGGTACATAGGAATCAGCGCTACCTCATAGAACATGAACATGGTGAACATGTCGATAGAGATGAAGAAGCCATATACACCGATGCTCAGGAGTGTGAACCAGAGGAAGTATTCCTTCTTCATTGGCTCCATCTGCCAAGAGGCAAATGTACCGGTGAACACGATGATGGATGTCAAGAGAATCATCACCACTGAGATACCATCCACACCGAGTGAATAGTTGATGTGCAATGGTTCAAACCAAGGCACACAGTAGGTGAAGAGCATCGGAGCTTGGTCGGCTGGCATTGTCTCACGAGCTTCGAGAAATGCAAACACCAAATAGATGGAGAGTGCGAGCAATACGCTGGCACCGGCTACCATCACACCACGAACCTGCTTGTCGTTGCGTGCCAACCAGAGGCCGAGCAACATCAGGAGTGGTACTATGACGAATATACTTAAATTCATTTCTTTTCTATTTACTTAATTGTGAGACATTCATTAAAGAAGAGCGAGCAGACACAGGGTCAATGCCACGGTACCGGTGAGAAACCAGATAGCATAGCTGCGAACATCACCACTCTGCCATGGACGGATAGTCTCGCCTGCCTCCTGTGCACCCCAAGCCATGAAGTTGAAGGTACCATCGATGACACGACGGTCGAACCATGCGATTGGCTTTGAGAACAGACCGAAGACAATCTTGTGGGTGAAGAACTGCCAAGCATCGTCGATATAGAAACGGTTCAAGGCTGCCTTGTGCAACTTAGGCATCTTCTTAGCCAAAGCGTCTGCCAATGGAGTCTTCTTAGGAGCATACATGTAAGTAGCCAGACCGATACCGATGATTGCAACAATCACAGATGTAGTTGCCACGCTCATGTCGATATGGATATCGTAGCTCTGACCTGTAGCAGATACGAAGTGACCAAATGGAATCAGACCGCAGAGGCAAGAGATGATGGCGAGGAATACCAATGGACCCCACATCACGAATGGAACCTCCTGTGGCTTGCGACGGTTCTCTGGATCCAGCTCATAGTAGCTCTGTCCCCAGAAAATGACGTAGTAGAGACGGAACATATAGAATGCTGTCATACCAGCTACCACGGTCATGAACCAGCCCATGAATGGAGAGAACTGGAAGCATGCTGAGATGATCTCATCCTTTGACCAGAAACCTGCGAATGGAGGAATACCTGCAATCGCCAAGCAACCAATCAAGAAACAGATGTTGGTAATAGGCATGTACTTGTGCAGACCGCCCATATACTCCTTGAAGTTGCTGCCGATGATGACGATGATGGCACCAGAGCAGAGGAAGAGCAATGCCTTGAACATAGCGTGGGTAAACAGGTGAAAGATACCAGCCATATAACCCAAACCACCGTGGTGGTTATCTACTGCGAAGCAGACACCGAGCGCTACGAGCATGTAGGCAATCTGAGAGATAGTAGAGAAAGCCAGACCACGCTTGATATCACGCTGGCAGCAAGCTACGGCTGCTGCATAGAATGCGGTGAAGGCTGCAATGTAAGCTACATAGTGCAAAGCCTCAGGAGCATACTGTACCCAGATTGGGAAGAGGCTGGCTACCTGATAAACACCGGCTACAACCATGGTAGCGGCGTGGATCAAGGCAGAAACAGGAGTTGGACCCTCCATCGCATCTGGCAACCAGATATGCAATGGGAACATCGCACTCTTACCGGCACCACCGATGAACATGAGGAACAACGCTGTTGGCATGACCCAAGCTGCACCTGCCAAAGCAGAGTTGAGCTCTGGCTGAGCATTCAAATCGTAGTTGAAGGTTCCTACGTAGAAGCTGTAGAACAGGATACCGATCAAGAAGAAGAGGTCAGCGAAACGGGTAACGATGAACGCCTTCTTGCTGGCATGAACTGCAGCATGCTTTGGATAGTAGAAACCGATGAGCAGGTATGAGCAGACACCCACCAACTCCCAGAAAAGATACATCTGGAAGATGTTGGTAGCTACTACCAAGCCCAACATTGACATGGTGAAGAGGCTCAGGTAAGCGTAGAAACGCTGCATACCCTTCTCATATTCCTCAACCTTGTAGTTCTCATCACGCTCTGCCATGTAGCCGAAGCTGTAGATGTGAACCATGAAGCTGACGGTGGTAATCACGATGAGCATCAATACGGAGATTGGGCTCAGACGGAAACCGATGTTGAAGGTGAGCAACTCAGTAAACTTCAACCATGTGAAATTAAATACGGTAACAGTTGGGTACATACCTGTAGAGGCATCACGACCCACTGCAAAGAAGTACTCGTATGCTGTATAGACAGACATGGCGAATACACAGCCCATCAATACGGTACCGATGAGTGCTGCTACCGGTCTTTTCATCTTCATACCCACAAGTCCCAGAACCAGGAAGCTCAGGAATGGCAGAAGAAGTATCAAAAATGCATAATTGTATTCCATTGTCTTTTAGAATTTCATGTTTTCAATACTGTTCACCTGGTCACTGTGATAGTTGCGGTAAACGTTGATAATAATAGCGAGCGCTACGGCTGTCTCGGCTGCTGCTACTCCGATAGAGAACAATGTGAAGAAGAAACCTTCCAACTGTCCTGGGAAGAGGATGCGGTTGAACACAGCGAAGTTCAGGTCGGCTGCATTCAATACAAGCTCTACGGAGATGAGCATGGCTACGAGGTTACGGCGTGTACAGAAGCCATAGACTCCGATGAAGAACAAGAGTGCTGAGAGCACGAAGAAATATTGTACTGGAATCATTTCTTATCCTCCTTTCTTGCGATTAAGATACCACCGATGATACATGCCAACAGGAATACGGAGATGAACTCGAATGGCAATACATAGCCATACTTGTCTGCACCTACCAGGGCAGAACCTACCTGCTCCATTGGCACCTCGGTGTCGGCTACAGTTGCAGCCATATCAATAAAGTGATTCTTCAACACGATGACTGCCAAGGTTACGAAACCTACGAGGCAGACAAGTGCGCAGCCCAAGATCTTGCTACCCTTGACATGCTCCAGGAGACCCTGAAGGGTACGCTTGGATACCAACTGGATAGCGAAGACATAGAGGATGGTGATACCGCCTGCATATACAGAAATCTGAGCAGCACCCAGATAGGTATAGTCGAGCAGGAAGAACATACCTGCAATACCGAAGAGCACGAACAACAGGAAGGTTGCCGCACGCATGATACGCTTGGTAGCTACGCACATGATGGCTGAGCCAAGGATGACTACTGCCAAGATGACGAACATAAATAAATTAGCTGTTATCATTGTCTAATGTCCTCCTTACTTAGTCTTGGTGTTAAACTTACCGATTTCCAATGGCGCACCACCTTCAATGAGGTTTGGAAGGCTACCGCCCTTATATACCTCCTTGTCAAGGTGCATCACCAACTTGTTGCGGTCGAAGACTGCATTCTCGAAATCGTTGACAAACTTGATTGCACCGAAGTTACATGCGTTGACACAGAGCTCGCAGAACATGCAGTCGCCCAAGTCGTACTGGTAATCCACCAACTTGCGCTTCTTCTTGCCTGTCTCTGGATCCTCTACCATCTCGGTCTGAATCTTGATGGTATCGTTAGGGCATGACTTCTCACACAATGTACAACCCACACACTTGTAAGCCTCGTTCTCATCACGAACAAAGACCAAGCGTCCACGGAAACGTGGAGAGATGTGGAGTGTAGTCTTGCGGTTCTCAGGATACTGCTCTGTGCTCTTTGGTGTGAAGTACTCCTTCATGGTGACCTTCATACCAGTAGCGAGGGTCTTCAAACCCGCTGCAATACCGCCGAAATATGAATTGTTAGACATACTTTCTTATTATTATAATAATGTGTATTAAAGATTATCCGTGGATTCCGAATGCTACGCACACGGTCATCAAGATCAGAATGATGAGTGACAATGGCATCAGATACTTCCACTCCAACTTCAGGATCTGGTCGATACGCAGACGTGGGAATGTCCAACGTACCCACATCAGGAGCCATACCACGGCGAAGGTCTTACCGAAGAACCAGATGAAACCTGGGATGAGGTTCATCAGATTGTCGAAGCCCTCGATACCGATGTTCAATGGCGCCCAACCACCGAGGAATACGGTAGAAGCGATACCAGAAATCACGAAGAGGTTAAGGTACTCAGCCAGGTAGTAGAAACCGAAGCCCATACCTGAATACTCAGTGTGGTAACCTGCGGTCAACTCACTCTCAGCCTCAGCCAAGTCGAAAGGACCACGGTTAGCCTCAGCGTTACCTGCTACGAGGAATACGAGGAAAGCCAGGATTGCTGGCACATGACCCTTGATAATCAACCAGTTCCAAGCACCAGTCTGTGCCTCAACGATACCGCTTACCTGCATGGTTCCAGTGAGGACTACTGCAGAAATCAAACAGAGGCAGAGAGACATCTCGTAAGAAATCATCTGTACGGCACCACGCATGGCAGAAACCACAGAGTACTTGTTGTTAGATGCCCAACCAGCGAGGAACACACCCAAAACGCCGATAGAACTTACGGCTGTGATGAGGAATACACCTACGTTGAAGTCAAGAATATGAGCTCCCTTGTTCCATGGAAGGAATGAGAAAGTACCTACAGAGGCAATGATCACGAGGAATGGTGCCATATAGTAGAGCAGCTTGTCGGCTCTATCCACGGCGAAGATCTCCTTGATCAACATCTTGAGCACGTCGGCGAATACCTGGAAGATACCCCAAGGACCTACACGCATAGGGCCGAGACGGCACTGGAAGTAGGCACACACCTTACGCTCCATGAAGATAAGTACGATAGCGATGAGGGCGTATGCTGTCAAAATGCAGATACCCACGAGCACGCACTCAATCAGAATCGACAGGAAGTCGCCCAGACCCAAGGTCTGGCGAAGCAGATTGTCGATGAATGTTGTTACTATACTAAAATCAAACATAATTATCTATCAATATCAGGGATTACGAAATCGATTGCTGCACCTGTAGTGATGAGGTCGGCGATCTTCTGACCACGGAGCATTGGATCCAAGGCTCCTGTGAGTGAGAGACCCATCGGACGCATCTTCATACGGTATGGACTCTTGTCACCCTTTGAGTCGAGATATACACCAAACTCGCCGCTGGCACCCTCTACAGAGAAGTACCACTGTCCCTCTGGAACCTTGATGATTGGCTTCTGCTTGATGTAGTACTCACCCTCTGGAATGTTGTCAATCAACTGCTCGATGATGTCCAAGCTCTGATACAACTCCTGGATGTGTACATAGTAACGATCCATTGAATCGCAACCGGTAAGGGTGATTTCCTTCCACTCTACCTTGTCGTACATATCGTATGGATGACGCTTGCGGGTATCGTTCTTCCAACCTGATGCACGACCAGCAGGACCGGTTACGGCATAGTTGATACAATCCTCAAGGTTCATTGGTCCTACGCCTTCGAGACGGTTGTGAGTAATCACGTTGTCGCCGAATACGTCGAGGTATTCCTGAATCATCGGACGGAGATACTTGCAGAGGGTCTTCACGTTCTGAACGAAGTTAGGGTCGATATCTGCCTGAAGGCCACCGATACGGTAGTAGTTCTGGATCAGACGGCCACCAGTGGTCTCCTCCATGACGTTCAATACGTGCTCACGGTCGCGCATGCAGTAGAGGAATGCGGTCAAGGCACCCAAGTCCTGTGCGGTACAGCCGAGATAAAGCAAGTGAGAGTCGATACGCTGCAACTCGTCCATGATGGTACGGATGTAGCGGATGCGGTCTGAGAGTTCGATACCCATCGCCTCCTCGATAACGCCTACCAAAGCGTGGCGGTGCATCATCGCAGAAAGATAGTTCAGACGGTCGGTCAATGCCAATGTCTGAGGATAGGTCATGCTCTCCCACATCTTCTCGATACCACGGTGGATATAACCGAGGTGTGGATAGATGCGCTTCACGGTCTCACCATCGATAACGGTCTGCAGACGGAGCACACCGTGGGTAGATGGGTGGTTAGGACCGATGTTGACAACATACTCATCCTCGTCGAAGCGACGCTTCTCTGTAGCAACCAAGTGACCATCCTCGCTCAGGGAGTACTCCATGGTGAAGTCATCCTCTGGCTCATCAGTACAAGGGAACTTGTTTGCCTCAGGACTCATATCGAAGTCCTTACGCAATGGATAGCCCTGGAAATCGGTACGGAGGAAGAGACGACGCATGTCTGGGTGACCCAGGAACTTGATGCCTACGAAATCGAAGACTTCACGCTCCAGGAGGTCAGCTACCTTCCAAAGGTTAATAACTGTAGGAATCACATCACTGCCATCCACCTTCTTGGCGATGGTCTTTACCGAGCAGCGCTCGCTGGTCTGAGTATTCTCGAGAATATAGATACATCCGAGACCTTCCTCACCGAAGTCTTCACCGATGATGGTAACAAGGTAGTCGAAATGCTTCTCGTTCTTCAACTTCGCCATTTCTGAGGCGAAATTATCAAAACTCAATTCAATATTATTCAGTTTCATGTTCTTATACCTTATTATATTAATCAGTTAGACCTTTCTGAGGGTCGAAATCCTCAGGTACTTCAGTTACGATGATAGGCTCCTTGTGTCCGAGCTTCTCGCTGTCAGAGAGGTTCTCGTTGCTCAAGCCGCGAAGACCACCCTTGTTCATAGAGAGTTCCTTCTCATCCTGAGTCATCTTGTGGTTAGCACCACCGAAGAATTTCTCAACCTTTACCTTACGCTGCAACTGCATCATACCGTAAAGAATTGCCTCAGGGCGTGGAGGACAGCCAGGGATATAAACATCCACAGGAACCAACTCGCTGATACCACGAACCACATTGTAGCTCTTCTTGAACGGACCGCCAGAGATTGCACATCCACCCACAGCTACCACATACTTAGGCTCAGCCATTTCATCATACAAACGCTTGAACACTGGTGCCATCTTATTGGTGATAGTACCGGCACACATGATCAAGTCAGCCTGGCGTGGAGAGTTACGGGTTACCTCGAAACCGAAACGGGAGAAGTCGTAACGGGCACAACCTACAGCCATGAACTCGATACCACAGCAAGAAGTACCGAAGGTCAATGACCAGAGTGAGTTACTACGTCCCCAGTTGATGGCAGCATCGAGTGAACCGACTACCACGTTAGCACCACCCTCATTGAGCTCCTGCGCAATCTTTTCGAGGGTATCATTGTCCTTAAACTCGTCGTAAGGAATACTCTTGATAGAGGCTCTTTTGTTTACTTCCATTCCAATGCTCCTTTCCGCCAAGCGTATGCAAGGCCAAATACCAATACCAACAGGAAGAACCCGATGCTCACGAGAGCCATTGGTCCAAACTGCTTAACTACAACTGCCCATGGGTAAAGCATTACTGTCTCGATATCAAACATCAGGAAAAGGATGGCGAAGAGATAGTAGCCGATGTGTGATGGCAACCAGGAGCTGCCACGTGTCGGAATACCGCACTCAAAAGGTTCACCCTTTACCGGATTGTATGAACGAGGACCGATGAGCTTTGCGATGACATAAGCAGCCACCACCAAGGTTACAGCCGTCAGCAAAACGGTGATAAATAGTGTAAAGTTCATAAAAATTTTTATAACGTTATTTTTGTCTAATTGCTTCTAAGCGGCTGCAAAGGTAGCAAATATTTCTGAAAGAATATAATTTTTAATGTTAAATGTTAAATATCGGGCAAAAAAAAGGGTATTAGATGCTAAGATAAGTTGTATCCGGCAAATTTTCGACTATGACAGATACACATTCGCCAGTGGCGGACGGGAATCCGGCACTGGCGAATATACGATTATACTATTATTTGAATAAGCCAAACAGTTCGGCATCGATGAGATCGGTAACCTTTCGGAAATCCTCAGGATTATCGGCAAACTCCAGGGTGTCGCCATCGATAATGATGAGTCGGCCCTTGTAATCCTTGATCCATTCCTCGTAACGGTTGTTCAAGCCCTGGAGATAGTCGATGCGGATGCTCTTTTCGAAATCTCTGCCTCGCTTCTCGATGTGCTTCACGAGGGTCGGGATACTGCTCTTGATGTAAATCATCAGGTCTGGAAGCTTCACCAGACTGATCATCAAATCGAAGAGATCGGTATAGTTCTTGAAATCCCTGTCGCTCATCATGCCGATATCGTGGAGATTTGGGGCAAAGATGCGCGCATCCTCGAAGATGGTTCTATCCTGCACGATGGTCTGCTCCGAACGGGAAATCTCCACAACATCGTGGAATCGCTTGTTCAGAAAGTAAATCTGAAGATTGAACGACCATCGCTCCATATCCTTGTAATAATCGGCAAGGTATGGATTGTTATCTACCGGCTCGAAGTTTGCCTTCCAGCCATATCTCTTGGCAAGCATCTTGGTCAAGGTCGTCTTGCCGCTTCCTATATTTCCAGCTATTGCTATATGCATTTTCTTACTTTGAATTTTGAACTTTGAACTTTTTGATTAGTAAATATGATTCTCTTAAGAAGATTATTCTTCCTTGGAAAAGAGGCCGAAGAGCTTGGCATCAATCTTGTCGATGATATCTCCAAACTGCTTGGGATTATGCTCGAAGTCGAGGTTATCCACCTCTACTACCAGCACCCTACCCTTATACTTGTTCATGATAAAATCATCGTAGAGAAGATTGATTCCCTCGAGATAATCGATAGGCATCTTCTGCTCGTAATCACGACCTCGCTTCTGAATATTCTTCACAAGATGAGGTACAGAAGAACGGAGATAAATCATCAGTTCCGGCATCTCAACCACTTCCATCATCGACTCGAAGAGTTCCATATAGGTATCGAAGTCGCGCTGGTCCATATTACCCATCTTTCTATTATTGGCTGCAAAGACATACACACCCTCAAAGATGGTACGATCCTGAATAACAGTCTCCTTACAATGCTGAATCTCAAGCAGATTCTTGAATCGCTGCTTCAGATAGAAGACCTCCATATTGAGAGCCCATCGGGGGATGTCCTTGTAATAGTCATCGATGTAGGGATTCTCTGCCACTGGCTCCAAGTACTGTTTCCAACCGTAATGCTTGGAGAGCATCTTGGTAAGCGTGGTCTTTCCACTACCGATATTTCCTGCTACTGCTATGTACATTTTTTCTTATATTGAGTATTGAATCTTGAATACAGAATGAGGCTGGCTCCAGGCAAGTCCCAATTCTACAGACTGCAAATATACAATATTTATTCGGAATAAACAAAAAAAGTCTCACAGTTTTCACAAATTACGCAAATTATTCTCCGGAAAGAAGAAAAACCGCGTAAGCAGTGAAAGCTGCAAGACTCCATCTAACAATTAACTATACCTATGAATATTCTAATATTCACGCTCTATCAGTTCGAGACACATTCTAGAGTTGTGATAAGGGCACTTCCAGAAGCCCGCCTTATCATCTTCCTTATTCACCGTACCATCTTCGAGGATAGCCCAGTGCCACTCTCCGTTCTTCTGATCCATCAGATGCTTTGCCACATAGTTCCAGCAACGGATGGCTACTTCGAGATTCTCATCCGTACGGAAATACTGATAGAGATCGATATGACCGATGATATTCTCGCACTGTACCCACCACTGGCGCTGGAGATCAAACCGATCACCATCCTTCCAATGCTCATATACCATACTGCCATCAGGGCGCAAGCCCTCATCAGCAGCATCGGCAATACGGCGGATAATGCGCTCTATCTTATGGAGCACTTCCTTATCACCCAAGACGAGCGCAGTTTCGTGGAGCAGCCAGGAAGCCTCGATATCATGACCGTAACTCTCGATGTTTCGCTTACCATCCCACTCATCATTGAAGAAGAGGTCGAGATGACAAGTCTCCTGATTGAGCAACTTATCGGTAAAGATATCCAGGAGATTGCGGATGCTCTTTTCCAGCTCTTCGGTCTTCCACACACGATAGAGATTGGTATATGGCTCAATGATATGCAGATGGGTATTCATGGTACGGGAACCATTCTCATCCTTATCAGAGAGTCGCATATCAGCGATAGGCTGCCATTCACGGGTCAGCGCCTCAATATATCCATTGTTATTGGCATCAAAGGCATGCTTTTCGATGTCGTGATAGAGGGAGATGGCAATATCCAGCGCTTCCTTATCACCTGTGGCACGCGCATACTCAGAGAATCCATAGATGGCAAAACCAATGGCATAGGTCTGCTTCTTGGTATCAAGCGGATTGCCCTTGTAATCCACGCTCCAGTAGATGCCTCCATATTCCTTATCCAGGAAATGATCACGCACATACTCCTTGGCACGGGTTGCAGCCTCCAGATACTCTGGCTTCTTCAATACCCGGTAGGCTGCAGAAAAGGCCCACAGGATACGGGCATTCATTACTGCACCTTTCTCGGCTTCAGGGTGTACCTGGTCGTTGCCATCGACACGTCCATAGAAACCGCCATTCTCTTCATCCTTTACCTTGTGAATCCAATAGTTGAGGATGTTGTTTTCCAGCACATCCTTCATTGTTTTTTTCAGATTTTCCATATTATTACTTTTTTATAGGGAACTTCCAAGCAAGAACCATCAGCAGGAATGCGATGAATGCAGGGAAAAGACTGAACAAAGACCATACCATGGTGAGCACAGAATCGGTGACACTGGCTGGATCTATCATGGTATTACCCATCTTGTCGGTAATCATATAGGCACCAGCCCAACCCAGGAAAAGGGCGATGAGCGAACCGGAAATGGCGGTACCAAACTTCTGACTCATCGTACCTGAGGAGAAGATGAGACCAGTAGCTGAGGTTCCGAAATGATCGGTATGATAATCGGCTACATCGGCATACATAGACCACAACAGTGGTGAATAGATACCGATACCTACAGAGGTCAACACCACGAGGGCTATCATCACCCAGATATAAGCAGGATCCATCGGGATAAAGAAGAATGCCAATGAAAGAACCAGACAGAGGGTTGCTGCCCAGAAGAATGCCATCCGCTTGCTGCCTACTACACGGGTGAACCAAGGAGATACTCCTCCGAAAATCATACAGGTTACCTCACCGAATGCCATGAACACCGTGTAGTTGATGATCAATCCCTCGATGGTGACATTGCCATGCAGACAGTAGTCGAACATATAACCCGCTACTGCATAGCGGAAACCATTGAAGAAGTTGGTACATACGGCTATGGCGGTCATGTAGAGCCATGCCTTGTTGTGTACCAGGTCGGCAAACTGGCGGAAGGAGAACTTCTCTGCTCTCTTCGGCTTCAGCCGCTCCTTGGTAAGAAGACCGCAAGCCAGGGTCATCACGGCTGCAACGACACCCAGGATGGCACCGATAACGGCATACTGATGGGTAGCAGTACCGCCCACCAGCTCCTGAAGATATGGGAAAGAGAGCAATGTGGCGAATCCCATCGCATAGGCACCCACCATACGGAAGGACGAGAACTGGTTCTTCTCGTCATCATCCTCGGTCATCACACCGAGCAGGGAACCATAAGGTACATTCACCATCGTATATACAGCCATCATCAGAAGATAGAGGGCATAGGCATAGATACGCTTGCCCACCGGACCGAAATCTGGCGTATAGAGCAGGAGCGCGAAAACCAATCCGAAAGGAACGGCTCCATAAATCAACCAGGGACGATAGGTACCGAAGCGGCTCTGTGTACGGTCGGCAAGACTACCCATCAGAGGGTCGGTCACCACATCAAACATACGAGCCACCAGCATCAGCACGGCAGCATCGGCAAAAGAGAGTCCGAAGACATTGGTAAAAAACAGAGGGAAAGCGATAGACATCACCTTCCAAACGATACCACCGGCAGCGGCATCGCCCAAAGCATAAGCAACTTTTTCCTTTAAACTAGCCATTTTTACTTTGAACTTTGAATTTTGAACTTTGAACTTTACGAAAAAGGGATTCTTCCCTCGTCCATATTAAGAATACGGACGAAGGTTGAGAATCCCTACAATCTTAATACCTTGACACCTATTTACCTAAAGTCTTTTTATTTTTAGCCACCAAGTCCTTGATCTTCTCTACAGAGAACTGGGTGCGATAGTCATCCTTTGGAGTATTCATGCAGTAATCTACCAAACGGTCGATGGTTGAGGTAGCTACGTGCATACGAGTATCAGAAGAAGCGTAGTAGATAAATACCTTGCCATCCTCATCTGCAATCCAACCGTTGGTGAACACTACGTTCATCACATCACCAATATATTCAGGTCCCTCTGGCACGAGAAGATATCCACCTGGTTCTGCAATCACCTTTGTAGGATCCTCAAGTGAGGTCATATACATATAGAGTACATAACGGAGGCCACTGGCACAGCCACGAACACCGTGAGCGAGATGCAACCAGCCCTTGTCGGTCTTGATAGGATGAGGTCCCTCACCATTCTTCACCTCCTGGATGGTGTGATAATGACGGGCATTGATGATTTTCTCTTCCTTGATTTCGGCATGAGTGATGTCATCAACGAGTGCCCAACCGATACCACCACCAGAACCTGTATCGATGAATCCATCCTGTGGACGGGTATAGAAAGCATACTTGCCATCTACAAACTCTGGATGAAGAACCACATTACGCTGCTGACTCTTGGTCTTCAGGTCTGGAAGACGCTCCCAGTTTACCAAGTCCTTGGTACGTGCGATAGCTGCTGTAGCTGTAGCTGCACTCAGGTCACCAGGCTGATCATCATCGTGGCGCTCAGCACAGAACACACCATAGATATAGCCATCCTCATGGGCGGTGAGTCGCATATCATAGATATTGGTAGCAGGAATCACATCCTCAGGCATGGTGATAGGTTCATCCCAGAAACGGAAGTTATCGATACCATTAGGGCTCTCGGCTACAGCGAAGAAGCTCTTGCGGTCGGCACCCTCCACACGTACAACGAGGAGATACTTGCCGTTCCACTTGATGGCACCTGAGTTCAGCGTAGCATTCATCATGATGCGCTGCATCAGATATGGGTTGCTCTTCTCATCGAAGTCGTATCGCCACTCCAGTGGAGTATGTTCTGCGGTGAGGATTGGGTTCTTATATTTCTCGTAGATACCGTTGCCCCACTCTACCGGTTCATTCTTGCGGCTCAACAATTCCTCGTGATGAGCACGGAGAGCCTTCACTTTTTCTTGAAATGTAGTCATAGTTATATCGTCAATTTATCAATTTTATTTTATGAACGTTTTACTTTTTATATTTTTTCACTATTTCAACTTCTTGATATCCTTGGCAAAGAGTACCTTCTTCTCTTTCTTGAAAGCCTTGAAGTCGTTTACGATGTCTCCATCTCCTACTCCTGGCAGGTAAGCTTCTTCCTGAGGCTTGTCCCAGGCATTGCGCCAGAAGAGCACATAGCTTACCTGATACTTCTGGAGTACAGGCCAGAGGGTCTTCGTAAACCAGTCTTTCTTCTGAGAGATTCCCCGGCAACCGGTTTCGGTGAGGGCAGGTATCTTACCCACCTTCTTTGCTGCTGCCATCATGACATCCAGGCTGGCAGAGAGATTCTGCTGATAGGCAGCATCATCGTTATCAAACTCATAGATATCGATGCCCACCATATCCACATACTGTTCTCCTGGGAAACGCTCCAAGAAAGCTTCGACGGTCTTCTCGCTTCCGAGATTTGGCGACCACGCCCAAACGATGTTGCTGCACCCTGCTTTAGTAAGTCTGTGATAGGTATTTGCATAAAGTTGGTTGTATTGTGCAGGTGTGCAACTGTTGGCGCCCCACCAGAACCATCCACCATTCATTTCATGCCATGGTCGGAAGATTACAGGAACGAGTTTGCCGTCATTAGTCTTGAGAGAAAGGATGAAGTCTGATACTTTTTTGAGCCAGCAGTCAAATTTCTGCTGTTGGGCGCCTCCATCCAGGACGGCAGCCACAGCATCTCCCTTTGGATCCCAGGCATTCTCGCCTGTTGCCGGATTCCAAGGATGCCAACTCAAGGTAACGAATCCACCTCTTTTATACTGAGCGATGATTTCCTGGCGCATTCTGTCGAACGGAACACCGTCCAGGTTCTCCTTGCTGTCGAGTTCTATCTTACCCAGATCGAATCCCATTACTGCGGGATAATCACCTGTAGTAAGAAGTACATCGCTCTTTCCAAGATCCCATTTCCAAGTGGTACCATACACCGGATCATCCTGATGACCCAACATAATACCCTTATCCATGATTTTCTGCAGTCGAATTTTCAGTTGTTCAGCTGGTGTTTTGCAGCAAACCTTTTTGTCTTTGTTGCAAGATGTACCTGCAGTCTGAACAGAAGCACCAGTGACACCATCCACCTGTGCCATAGCTCCCTGCATAGCCAGCAGACAAACAGCACTGATCAATATTCTTTTTCCTAACATAAATTTATTTAGTTAATTGTTGAATAATCCAAGCCTGCCATTCATCCCACTGCTCCTGATACCAGTAATGACCTGTCATCTGATAGAGGCTCAGAGTCTTTGGCGCTTTCACACTATTATATAATCCATAAGAAGAAGTTGGTGGAACCACCTCATCGTTATATCCGAAGCTATACCATCCAGGAACGGTGATGCGACGGGCAAAGTTGACACCATCGTAATAGCGGGCACCTTCCAATCTAGCCTTTTCCAGTTCGGTGAGCTTAGTCTCCTTCCAGGCAGTCCCCTGAGCTTTGTTCTCCTTATAGAAGTAGTGAGGCCAACCGCCTGCAACTCCATGAATTTCAGCTTCATAATCACACATGGCATCATGCACAGGAGCCAGGAACGTGATGCGCTTATCGAGTGCAGCCACAGCTATAGAGAGGAATCCTCCCTGCGAAGAACCCGTCACGCCGATGGTCTTGCCATCCCATTCTGGAAGCGCTGCGATGAAATCCACTCCACGCACAGCTCCAGTGATGACTCTCTTATAAGAGTTACGGTCAGGATTTTCGAGATTAGTATCCCAATAGCCGTTCAGTTCACCGTTCAGGAGATCATCATACACCTTCTGCTCCATCGTAACAGGAATGCCATGAATACCGATTTCCAAAACGATACACTTGGATGGTGCGGTATAGGTATCACCAGCATAAGGACGCACACCCGCACCCGGCACTCGGAGCAAAGCAGGATATTTACCTTCCTTTACCGGAACACTCAGGATGCCATACATCTTAGAGCCCCACCGGTTGTTATTGTAACTGATCTCATATACATTCTTATCTTGAGTACAGCGCTCTGGAAGCAACACCTTGGTAATATTCAGGTCTGTCTGGCGAGCCTCATCCAACGCTTTCTTCCAAAAAGCATCAAAATCCTTCGGTTCCTGGGCATAAGGCTGAATCTTTTCTGGAGAGAAGCCTGCGGTGCAGAGTCCTTCGTAATCCTTTCCATCCACATGAGCAATGACCTTGAATCGGTAGAAGCCCGGCTTATTCAAGCTTCCGCTCCATTTCATCACACCATCCTTGAGGGTGATACTTTTCTTCACAGCCGGAAACATGGCAGGACCAGCCTCATAATCTACCTTCACGTTGTTCAAGAGAGTACCACTCTTCCTGACATTTACCGTGAAGTTGGCTTTCTCGCCTACCTTGTAGTTCCAGTCATGATGATCAGGAGTCACACTCACTACGATGTTGTAGCCTTTGATTTGCGCGCTCAGCCCGAGAGAGCCGAGCGCACTCATCAGAACACCTATAATTATTAACCTATAAACCTTCTGCATTTCGTTCTAATTGTTTTTATCGTTTATAAATGTTAGTTATTGCTTATTCGTAACTGTTATCGTTCACCCAAAATCCTCTCAATTAGGATTATTAAGTTTTACGGTTGCAAAGTTAGCACTATTTTCTGAATAACCCTTGTACTTTTTTGCTCAATAAACGTACTATCACGGAAAAACTGAAAAAAATCAATATTTAATATAAGGCAATAAGTATATGACATCGCGAATTCAACAACAAGTAAAACAAATACCGAGTCTCTCAAAAAAGAGGCTCGGTACTTCATCATTTATTTCGCATGAAAGGCAATCAGACCTTCCATCGGAGCACGCATGATCTTGACAATATGAAGATGATGCTCATCCTCCATCACATTTCTCAGGGGAGCTTCAAAATAATGAGCGATGCTTCCCACGAACCCTATCATCGGAATCCCCTCTCCCAAAGAAGAATTCCAGGCTTTCACGCCAGGTTCCAACTGCGAGATATCCTCCTGACTGGCTTTTACATACTGGATATAAGGTATGAGATTGTTCTCGTAAAAAGCATGGAAGTTACTCAATACCACCCGATACAGTGCCATCGCCTCATTCAGTTTATCACTGCCGTTCTCATATTTTTCTCCCTCTGCTATCTGCTCAGAAATAAAAGGACAGATGGAAGCCAGAAAACGGTTTGCCAACGGTTCACGATACACCTTGTTGATGATACCGGGATAATCCAGTCCCGACCACTCCAGAAACCTCTTTTTGATAGCCGAAGGCAGACTGCCCTTGAAGATACCATTCAGGAAAAGCTTACCCAAGACGGCACCGCTACCTTCGTCACCCAGAATATACCCCAGAGGCGGCGTATTCATCACAATCTTCGTGCCATCATAGAGGCAACTGTTGGCACCAGTGCCCAAAATGCATGCCATTCCAGGCTGATGTCCGAAAAGCGCTCTTGCCGCTCCTATCATATCCCCCTCTGCTTCTACCTTGGCTCCAGGAAAAGCCTGCTGCAAGAGAGAGTTCATCCGGGGCTTCATCGCCTCGGTTACACCGCTGCCATAGAAATATATTTCCTGTGGTGATTCCGGCAAGATGAGTTCCGACTTCAGTATCTGAAGCACTTCGGCATCCTGCATATGAATAGGATTGATGCCCTGCGTCTTGCAAGTCATCACTACTTGACCTTGCCCGTCTATCAACGACCAGTCGGTCTTAGTACTGCCACTGTCTGCTATGAGTATGTTCATTGTCGTATTTTTTAAATGCACTGCAAATGTAATGATTTTCGGTGAAATATCGCAAAGAAAAGAAAAAAAAGATACTTCATCAAGCTGATAATCTTAAAAAACGCACATTATTCTTGGGTTTTTCACGATTTATTAATAACTTTGCACGCAAATAGAGATATAATTAAGGAAGAAATAACAATAAATACTATAATTATGGCAACATTCATTGCAGGACCATGCGTCATCGAGTCGATGGAACTACTGGATACAGTAGCTCAGGAACTCGTTCGTATCAACCAGGACTTAGGAACCAACATCATATTCAAGGCATCCTTCGATAAGGCCAACCGAACCAGCATCCACTCATTCCGTGGTCCTGGTCTGGAGAAAGGTCTGCAGATGCTCAGCGACATCAAGTCGAAATACGGACTTCGCATCACCACCGATATCCACGAGAGCTATCAGGCTGAAGCTGCGGGCAAGGTATGCGATATCCTCCAGATACCAGCCTTCCTCTGCCGCCAGACCGACCTGCTCGTATCGGCAGCCAAGACCGGCAAGATTGTCAACATCAAGAAGGCTCAGTTCCTCAGCGGAAGAGATATGAAGTATCCGGTTGAGAAGGCTTTGGATAGCGGAGCCAGCGAAGTATGGCTCACCGAGCGTGGCAACTGCTTCGGCTACAACAATCTCGTGGTAGATTTCCGCAACATTCCGGATATGAAGGAGATTGTACCTAATGTCATCATGGACTGCACCCACAGCGTACAGCGCCCAAGTGCAGGCGATGGCAAGACCGTGGGCGACCGCAAGTTTGTGCCAGCCATGGCAAAGGCTGCCAAGGCATTCGGTGCCACAGGCTACTTCTTCGAGGTGCATCCCGACCCAGACCAGGGCAAGAGCGATGCAGCCAACATGCTGGAATTAGCCAAGTTAGAATCTCTCATCCAGGAACTCCTGTAAGAGAATCTAATCATAAAGTTCAATGTTAAAAATTCAAAGTTCAAAGTAAATCATGGACGACAAGACAATAAGAAGTTATGGTGAACAGGCTCTGAGAGACGAGGCACAGGCCATCCTCGACCAGATCGCCTTATTGGACGATAATTTTGAGAAAGCCGTAGATATGATGTATCATTGCCAGGGCAAGATCATCGTTACGGGTGTGGGCAAGAGCGGACACGTTGGTGCCAAGATTGCCGCTACCCTCGCCTCTACAGGTACACCGGCATTCTATATCAACCCGCTGGATGTATATCATGGCGACCTCGGTGTAATGACCGACAAGGACGTGGTGCTGGCACTGAGCAACAGTGGTCAGACCGACGAGCTGCTCCGCTTTATCCCGATGGTGCTCCACATGAACGTGCCTATCATCTCCATAACGGGCAATCCGAATTCACTGCTGGCAAAATACTCCAACCATCACATCACCGTCAAGGTGAAAAAGGAGGCTTGTCCGCTCAACCTTGCTCCTACCAGCAGTACCACTGCTGCCCTCGCCATGGGCGATGCTCTGGCAATAGCCCTGATGCAGGTGCGCCACTTCAAGCCACGCGACTTTGCCCAGTTCCATCCGGGCGGCGAATTGGGCAAGCGTCTCCTCACCACCGCCGAAGACGTGATGCGCAGCGAAGACATGCCTATCATCCCTAAGGAGATGCATCTGGGCGAGGCCATCATCCATGTGAGCAAGGGTAAGCTCGGACTGGGAATCTCGCTCGATGAAGACCAGCGTGTCATCGGTCTGATTACAGATGGAGATATCCGCCGTGCCATGGAGAAGTGGCAGGCTGAATTCTTCAACAAGACCGTGAGCGACATCATGACCACCACTCCGAAGATGGTGACTCCGAAGACCAAGATTTCGGAGATTCAGCGCATCATGCACAAGTACAAGGTACATACGGTACTCGTAGTAGATAAGGATAATCATTTGAAAGGCATCGTAGATCACTATGCATGCATGGTATAATAAAAATGAAAATCAGAGAGATATTATTAGCATTCACGCTATGGCTGGCTAGTTCGCTGTGCAGCGCACAGACCAGCGATTCATTGATAGTCAACCAGCTTCGTGGGAAGGGTGTCAGCTTTTCCCACGACAACTCCGTCACGCTCCTGATGAGCGGACAGGAGAAATTCGATGATATGTTTCAGGCAATCCGTCAGGCTAAGCACAGCGTGCATCTGGAATACTTCAACTTCCGCAACGACAGCATTGCCTCCCTCCTCTTCGACCTCCTTGCCGAGAAGGTGAAGCAGGGTGTCAAGGTAAGAGCCCTCTACGATGGCTTCGGAAACTCATCCAACAACAAGCCGCTGAGGAAACGGCATCTCAAGGAAATCCGTGCCAACGGCATCGAAATCTACGAATACAAGCCCCTGAAGTTCCCATGGGTGCATGCCGTTTTCAACCGTGACCACCGCAAGATCGTAGTCATCGACGGACAGATAGCCTATACCGGCGGCATGAACGTTGCCGACTATTATATAAAAGGTACGAAGGTGGTAGGAGAATGGCATGACATGCACTGTCGCATCGACGGCAGCGAAGTGAATACCCTGCAGAAGATCTTCCTCAAAATGTGGAACAAGGTAAGCGGACAGCATATCGACGGGGAGGAGTATTACCGCAAGGAGAAGGAAGATTACCTGGTTGAGAATCTCAAGCCCGACACCACCGCCACAGCCTATCACAAGATGGTGGGCATCATCAACCGAGAGCCGCATATCACGAAGGATATCATCCGCTACTTCTATGTGAATGCCATCAACGATGCCCAGGACAGCATCAAGCTCATCAGTCCCTACTTCACTCTGAGTCCCAAGCTCAAGAAGGCATTGAAGCGGGCGGTGAAAAGAGGCGTCAAGGTAGAGATCATGCTCTCCACCAGGAGCGATATCCCGCTCACCCCCGATTGCGGATTCTATAATGCCCACAAGCTGATGAAGGCTGGCTGCCATGTATGGATGTACACGCCGGGCTTCCATCATACCAAGATCATCATGGTGGATGGCAAGTTCTGCACCGTAGGCAGCGCCAACCTCAATGCCCGAAGCCTGCGATGGGATTACGAAGAGAATGCCGTGATTGTAGATTCATGCACTACCCACCAGCTCGACCGTCTCTTCGACAGGGAGAAGAAAGACAGTTTCCTGCTCAACGAGCAGAACTGGCGAGAGTGGCGCACCGGATGGCAAAGATTCAAGGGATGGTTTGCGGCAAAGTTCCTCACCCCATTCCTGTAAACAATAACAGATATATCAGCAATATGATGAACGAAGAAATGAAGAAAGCAATGGCAGGCAAGGCGATGCCTGAACTCGCCATTGTAGATAACAATACGCTGGCAGCCTTGGGTCTCAAGGGACTGCTGGAGAGTGCCGTTCCGATGGTAAAGATCAGCATCTTCGGTACATTCGGCGAATTTGAGTCGAATGCGCCCGAACGCTTCATGCACTATTTTGTGTCGATGCAGATTCTTCTGGCTCACCGCAACTTTTTCATCGAAGAGGCGCATCGCCCCCATACCATCGTGCTTACCCCCTGCAACGACCTCAACTCGCAACTGCAGGGATTCCACTGCATCTGCGTCAACGTACCGGAATCAAAGCTCATCCGACAGTTGATCCGTCTGCAGCGTTCGGGACATCCCCACGGCGAATATATCCCGCCGATGGATTCCTCAGAGTCCAGGGAGAAAGCCCTTTCAGACAGGGAAATCGAGGTACTCTCGCTGGTGGCACAAGGCAAAATCAACAAGGAGATAGCTGAAAAGCTCTTCATCAGTACCACCACCGTGATTACCCACCGCAAGAATATCCAGGAAAAACTGGGTATCAAGAGCGTTTCTTCGCTTACCATCTATGCCGTGATGCACGGTTATGTGGATATCAACAAGATCTAGCAGCCGGAGAGGCATCCCCCAAAATGATGATGCCTCCTATTCACATACCTATATATAATGATAGTGCCTTCCCCGCAAGCAGCAGGGAAGGCACTATTATTTTATAAAAAATAACATTTCAAAGGTCATTTTTTCTAAGCAAAACTAGAGTTTCACCGTGGAAATATCAACCAGATCGTTTACGATGGCATAAATCGTCAGGCCCGCAGGAGAATGAATCTGGAGCTTCCGGGCGATGTTTCGGCGATGGGTAATCACCGTGTTCACGGAGATAAAGAGATGGTCGGCTATCTCCTTGTTCGACATACCCTGAACCAGCGCAATGATTACATCCTTCTCACGGTCGCTCAACTGCTCGTCGTTGTTCGGCGTCTGGTTTATCATGCTCGAGATCTTGGCACTCACGTCATTCTGCTTCAGTTTTCGCTCGGCATTTCTCACAGCAGGAATAAAGATTTCTTCCTCCACCTCTGAGTGATGCGTAAGCCACTCCTCGTTGTTGTAGATGTCATAGAGGGTGGCACTGAGCTGGTTGTTGTGCAGTCCATCCGAAGGCAGATACTTGATGATGATGCTCTTCAGTTCCTTCAGCTTCATATCCACCTGCATATGATGCTTCGAGAAGGTTTCGATATCAAAGTTGGTATTAGCATTACCATCTATAAGTGCCTGAACATAAGGAAAGACCATCTTCTCCTCATACTTCATGTGGTTGGTGATGCTGTGGGCATAATCATCATAGAGTTTCAGGATCAGTCGCGCCAGATTATCCTTTTCATCGAGTGCATCCACCAGCTCCTTACGGATAAAAGGTAACTGGAAATCTATGTAGTAGGCATGTGATGCCTTGAGATAATGCAACAAGGTAGGCAACGACAACCGGTCTGCATTATCGTATTCTTTGTAACCATTTATTGTAAAGTTTACCACAGTAAGGAAGGTGTAGGTATCCACGTTCTGCTCTTCGCAGACTTCCCTTACCGTCTTGTCGCCGAATCCCAGGTTGATGCCGAAGCTACCCAGGCTCTGCAAGATATTGTAATTGTCTCTAATGATGCTGATCATCTTGTCTTCAGCCTCATACATCTTCTGATTTTTCATCTTGTTCTATCCTTAAATGCAAACATCCTTGTATCAAGAACATTCATCATGTTTTTATTTCGGTTGCAAATATACAAAAAAGTTTCGAAACTCGCAATACCTAGAAATGGGGATGCCGAAGTTTACCGAAATTTAGGTATTGCAAGATTTTTTAAAACTCCGTACCTTTGCACCCGAAATCGAGAAAGAGCGCGGTGATGCTTATGACTCTCCAGCGGCAGAGCTGCGTAATTCCTTACTGGCATGATTGCCTTAAGGAGATACTAGGCCTCTAAAGTGCCGAGACCGCAAGCAGACATCCGCGCTCTTTTCTTTATTATATAGAGATAAGGATAATACGATAACAATAAATTCAAAATATCAAAGATGAACAGTTTAAGAATTGGATTGATGTCCGCTGCCCTGGTTGCCGGTTTGGCAACGGCAAGTGCACAAACTGTGGCTGCCGACAGCGTGATGCAGCACGTGAATGGCAAGCGCCTCAGCGTAGGTGGTTATGGCGAGGTTGCCATGAGCCGCAACTTCTACAGCGACCACGTAAGCCGTTACAGTTTGGCTGACGAGCACAAGAATGACCCTAGCCATGGTCGTTTCGATATTCCTCATGCAGTAATTTACCTGGGTTACGACTTCGGAAAGGGTTGGACTATGGGTACCGAGATTGAGTTTGAGCATGGTGGCGTAGGAATGGCCTATGAGAAAGAAGACGAAGAAGGTGGCGAATGGGAACAGGAAGTTGAAAAAGGCGGTGAAGTCGAACTCGAACAGTTCTGGATTCAGAAGTCATTCGGTCGTTGGGCTAACATCAAGGCTGGTCACATTGTAGTGCCTGTAGGTTTGAACAACGCTTACCATGAGCCATTGAATTTCTTCACTGTTTATCGTCCTGAAGGTGAGAATACGGTTCTTCCAAGCACCTGGCATCAGACAGGTATCAGTTTCTGGGGTAAGACAAAGGGCTGGAGATATGAATTGCAATTCCTGGCAGGCTTGAACTCAGACAACTTTACCAACACAGGTTGGATCAATAAGGGACCAGGCACTCCTACCGAAGGTGAAATTGCAACAAAATATGGTACAGCCCTCCGTATCGACAACTACTGCATCAAGGGCTTACGCATCGGTCTGAGCGGATACTATGGTCATGCCATCGGCAACTCTTATCCAAACAATAAGGATGGAGCAGAATCTAAGTACAAAGGTGTGGTAGCTATCGGAGCCATCGACTTCACATACAATAATTATAACTGGATTGTACGCGGTCAGGCAGACTATGGTTACCTGAGCGATGCAAAACAGTTGAAGTACTTTACTAATCGTCTAAATGGTCTCTCTCCATTCCATCACTCAGCATTCGTCAGCAAGAATGCCTTTGCATACGGCATCGAGGCCGGCTACAATGTATTCTCACAAATAGAGAAACTCCGTCAGGACAACCAGAAGCTGTATCTCTTTGGCCGTTATGAGCACTATAATCCATACGCTTCCAAGACCAAGAATACATCATACGATTACACCAATGTAAAGCGTATGGCAGTTGGTATCAACTACTATCCAGTAAAACAGATTGTAGTGAAGGCAGAATATTCACATCGCTTCCTGAAGAGCCAGTACAACAATGAGCCTGCCATCAACATCGGTGTGGCTTATGAAGGATGGTTTCTCTAAAGATTCTCACAGAAGAACTTAATATAAAGTGATAGAAACAAACATATAAATAACAAAATACTTATATTAAAAATGAAAAAGGTTTTTAAAAGTGCAGTAATGCTCATGGCAGCCTTTATGTTGCCATTAGGTTTCACATCATGCAGCAGTGATGATGATCCAGTAGAGAACAGCGACTTTACAAACAAGGCATATGGCCAGGATGCTATGGATGCCTGCGATGAACTTTGCAATGCGCTCCGTGCAGCTTACAGCAAAGTAAACAACGCAAATTTGAGTGCAGATCAGGAAACATACCTGAAGAATGTATGTGCTAACGCTGTAGACAATACCATCCAGCCAACATACAAGTCACTGGCTGACGCTGTAGAGAAGTTGCACACAGCTCTTCCTAAGAGTGTAGATACCAACAACCTGACTCAGGAGAACATCAACAATGCCTGCGAAGCTTTCAAGGAAGCACGTGCATTGTGGGAGAAGAGCGAGGCTTTCCTCGGTGGTGCAGCATCAGACTTCGATATTGACCCACACATCGACTCATGGCCATTGAACCGTACACTCCTCCACAGCTACTTTGCTACAGGTAAGTTTAGTGATGCTGCGCTTGAGGATGCTTCTATCCTTGGTTTCCACGCACTTGAGTTCATCCTCTTCCGTGATGGACAGCCACGTAAGGTTGCTGAGTTCAAGGGTAACGATACATACAATGGCTTTACAGATGTAAAGGGTTCTGAGGAATTGAAGTATGCCGAGGCAGTAATCGAGGACTTAGTAAACCACGTATATGAGTTGGAGGTTGCATGGTCTGAGAATCCAAACGAATCTCGCCTCGCAGCAGTAAAGGCAGCAGATCTTGAGTACTTGACAGACAAGGGCTATTCATATGCAGCTAACATGAAGAATGCAGGCAACACTTCTGTTAGTAAGTTCGCTTCTTTGAAGGCAGCCGTCCAGCAGCTTCTCTCTTTGGAGGAAGGTTCAGCCTGGGGTATCTCTAACGAGGTAGGTACAGCCAAGATTGCCAACCCATTCCAGGCAGGTGATATCAGCTACGTAGAGTCTCCATATAGCTACAACTCTATCACCGACTTCCAGAACAACATCCGTTCTATCGAGAACTTGTGGTATGGTGGCACTAATGGTACAAGCTCTAATGCTAAGTATAGCTTCCATCAGTTCTTCAAGGATAATGCATCTGCAGAAGGTCAGCGTGTTGAGACTGCCATCGCTAACGCTATCAGCAAAATCGGCGGTATGCCTTACCCATTCGTTAAGTACGTAAGTACTGTTTGGGGTAAGAAATTTGATGAAGTAAACCCAGAGTAATCTTGTGGTAAACTAACATACAGGAAGCATCTCACCATACGCTTTTTGGTGAGATGCTATTCTGCGCTAAACGAGAATGTAAAACATTATAAAACAGAATAACATTATGATTTATCAAAGAATTAGCAAAATGTTATTGCTCGGCTTGCTCGTATTGCCATTGGCATCCTGCTCTGACGATAACAGTGTTGTAAACAATGACAAGTTAAATGGTGACTCTCAGTTTGGTAAGGCTAACGATGTTTTTGAGGCATCAGAATGGTATCCAGGCGGTGAACTTGGTACAGACGAAGGCATGAGCTATTCAGCCGAAACACCAGCTACTACCAACCAGGGACTGTCTACCAGTTTCAACAAAGGTGAGGATTTCTTCGAGCACCTTTACACCATCACAGAGGCTCCACGTAAGGGTCTTGGCCCAGCTTGGGTTCGCAGCAGCTGTATTCACTGCCATCCTAACTATGGTCATGGTAAATACCAGAACCAGTATCAGGCAGACCAGTTTGGTAACGGCTACCTACTCGTGATTTATCACCCTGAAGCAGGTACTACCGCTGACGGAAAGAAATACAAAGCTAACTCTTACATCTCTGAGGTTACAGGTATGCCACAGACCAAGGCTATGACTCCATTCTCTGCTCCTGTCGACGAGAAGCAGATTAACATCCAGCCGATTACGGTTACAGCCATGCCTAGCGGTTTGGCTATGAAGTTCCCTAAGGATGGCGAGACTTTTGCTTTGCAGTATCCAGAGGTTACTATCCCTCAGTCTGCATTCAATACCAATCCTAAGCCAGACAAATATGAAGTACGTTTGGAATCAACCATCGGTATCTATGGTACAGGCTTGCTTGATGCCATCGACCAGGATGATATGAAGAAGGTTTATCAGGATGAGGCGAAACACGTAGAGTTGAACCCTGCCATGTGGGACAAGACTGCTAACGATTGGGCTTCAACTGCCTGGTACACGTTGGCAGATGGAACCAAGATGGTGAAGAAGTTTACCTATGCCATGACCCGTGCTTCCCTGCAGGATGGTCCAGGTGCTAACGCCATCTGGAACATTACCAACGTAACACGTTCCGATCGTCATTACCTCTATACCACTCCAGCCTGGGCAAAGTATCAGAGCGAAGACCCAGAAGTAATTAGCTATATCAAGAAGCATGGTGCTGACGAATCTTCTGTACTCCACCCATACTATGCAGATGGAACTGACGAAGGTATCAAGGAGAGAGTAAACGAGATTCTGAGCTGTAACAATGCAGCCAAGTCAGCTACTTTTGAGAAGTACCTCCTCAAGGGTGCTCCTTACAATAGTGAGGAAGAGATGAGCGACAAGGATTACTATGACTTCATGGTTTGGCACCGTGGTCTGGCAGTTCCTGCTGCCCGTAACCTCGACAACGCACAGGTTCAGGAAGGTAAGAAGCTCTTCACCCAGTGGGGTTGCGCTACTTGCCACAAGCCATCATGGAAGACTGGTTCTGACAACTATTGGGTAGATAATGCTATCAAGGCTTACGCCAAGAGCATAGGTCAGGATCCTAACACCATGTTGCCAAAGTATCCAAACCAGACTATTTATCCATACACCGACTTGGTACAGCACCGTCTGTTCATGGCTAACGACATCCGCACAGGATGGTGCCGCACTACTCCACTCTGGGGACGTGGTTTGTCAAGCATGCTGACTGGTCGAAGCGACCGTTTGCACGACTGCCGTGCCCGCAACGTAGTAGAGGCTATCATGTGGCACTGCTATGATAAGCGCAGCGATGCATACAAATCAGCACTCAACTTCTACAATGCAACCAAGGAAGAGCGTGATGCTGTAGTGGCATTCATCAATGCTATCTAAGCCTTTACAAGAAGAAACAAAAATAAGAAAAGCTGCCAGGCTATCAAAAGCATTTGGCAGCTTTTTTTATCAGAATCTACAAATATACGGATTATCTCTTGCTCGTCTCCGAATAATATCGTATTTTTGCAGCGGAAATTCTATCAAGATTCCAACTAAGTATGGTTAAAAAGATTATATTCATTCTTTACATTCTTGTGCTCGTATGCATGGCAGCCGCCACCATCGTGGAAAAAAGCCAGGGCACGGATTATGCCCATGCCCACTACTATGGGGCATGGTGGTTCATTCTTATCTGGGCAGTACTTGCTGCCCTCGGTGCTTTCTACATCATCAAAAGAAAAGTGAAGTGCGCTTCTACATTGGCACTCCATCTCTCCTTCATCATCATCCTTGCCGGGGCATTGCTCACACATATATCGGCTAAACGGGGTATGATTCATCTGCGCATCGGTCAGCCTACGGATACTTATATGGCTCAGGATGAAGAGCAGGGTATGAAGGAAGAGAAACTCCCTTTCTCGCTCTGCCTGCAGAAGTTTGAAGCGAAGATGCACGATGGAACCAACGCCGTGGCTGACTATTCTTCAAAATTCACCGTAATAGACGGAGGTGATAAGAGCGAAGGCGAAGTTTCGATGAACAACATCTATTCCCACCGGTCTTACCGTCTTTATCAGTCATCTTACGATGAAGACGGCAAGGGAAGCGTGCTCGCTATCAATGCCGATCCATACGGCATACCAGTCACCTATACTGGCTATGCGCTGCTCTTCATCTCCCTCGTATGGATGCTCTTCGACCCTAAGGGCGGTTATCGCAAACTACTGAAGAGTCCTTTGCTCAAGAAGGGAGCGTTGATAACAGCACTCATCCTCAGCATGGGCAATATACAGACACTGCATGCAGAATCTGCAACAGGCAATCTCCAAAATGCTGTATTGCCAAAGGAAACTGCAGAGAAGTTTGGCGAGCTTCATATTCTCTACAACGACCGCATCTGTCCGGTACAGACCTTTGCCCTCGATTTCTGCAAGAAGATATATGGAGCCAGGAGCTATCAAGGATTGACTGCAGAACAGGTACTCTCTGGTTGGGTATTCTATGGAAATACTTGGGCAAGCGAGCCTTTCATCAAGATCAAGAGCGGAGAAATGAAAACAGCGATGAATCTGCCTGACTATGCTTCGCTCAATACTTTCTTCAATCGTGAGATGGGTGGCTATACCATCGGACAGTATGTTCAGGAATACTACAATGGTCAGCAGGACAAGTTCCATCAGCAAGCCGCCGATATCGATGGCAAGATACAAATCATCATGGAGTTGCGGGAAGGTATCTCATTGAAAGTTCTTCCTTACACCTTCACCAAGAATGTGAAGGCTACCAAGGATCATTCATTCATCAAGGCTGGCACAACCACGTGGTTTTCACCTGTAGATAAGTTGCCACAGGCCGTGGAGCACCAGCATGCGCTCTATATCAGGAATGTATTCTCTCTGCTGAATGGTGATGTAAAGGCAGGCAATACGAGCCGTGTAAACGAGTTCTTCATCAAGATGAAGAAATATCAGGAGGTTAGTAGTGGTAATTCGCTGCCAACAAATACCCAGTATAAGGCAGAACGCATCAATAATGCCTTTCCTTTTGCAACCATTCTCTTCATGGCAAACCTCACACTGGGCTTCATTGCCCTCTTCTACACCATCTATCGCATGACGAAGAAGAGAGAAATCAAGGCATTGAACATCGCTTTGCCTATCTTGCTTGGCGTATCCTTCCTTGCATTAACCTTCGGATTGGCATTGAGATGGATTATCAGCGGCAACGTACCTATGTCTAACGGATATGAAAGTATGCTGACTGTAGCCTGGCTAGTGATGCTTATCAGTATTCTGATGCAGTTGCGCATCCGCATCGTCATGGTATTCGGCTTCCTGATTTCAGGATTCTTCCTTCTGGTAAGCCATATCAACCAGATGGATCCTGCTATCGGACAGATGATGCCGGTATTGAACAGTCCGTTACTCAGCATCCATGTCAGCATCATCATGATGAGCTATGCACTGCTATCCTTGACTTTCATCTGTGGCATCATGGGTATCTGCCTTCGCTCTCATGGCGACGAACTGCGGGATTTAAGCCGTCTCTTCCTCTACCCAGCCCTTACCACGATGGGATTCGGCATCTTCATCGGAGCCATCTGGGCTAACGTGAGCTGGGGTAATTACTGGAGTTGGGACAGCAAGGAGACGTGGGCGCTCATCACCTTTATGATATATGCCGTAGTAGTGCATACGCAGAGCCTGCCTATTTTCCGCAAGCCGCTGGTGTATCACATCTACATCACCCTAGCCTTCCTGAGTATCGCCATGACCTACTTCGGTGTGAACTATTTCCTCACGGGTATGCACTCGTATGCATAGATAGAATCTATGATATAATAGCCAACATCTTTCGTTTATCTATCATAAAAGCCGTATCTTTGCAGCAAAATTCAAATAAACAAGATAAAAATGGAAACAAGAAAAGAAATTGCAGCAGAAAAGAAGCGTTGTGGATCTCATAACTGTACCCAGGCAGTGGTTTGTACCTATTATGATTATACAGGTATCGACGAAGATACCCTCAAGAATGTGGGCAATGCCTTTGCAGCGGGAATGGGAAATATGGAAGGAACCTGCGGTGCCCTCGTAGGAGCAGGTGTGGTATTGGGTCTTGCCACCAAGGATAAGGCAAAGGCTATCAAGGCGATGCGACAGATTATGACCCAATTCCAGCAGCGCAACGGAGCTACCCAGTGCAGGCTTCTCAAGGGCGTAGGTACGGGAAAGGTCCTCAGAGAATGCCAGCTCTGCGTAGCCGATGCGGCAGAATTTCTGGAAGAGCAGTTGGATAAACTAACCGATCAGTAGAAAACGATGGCAAAATACAAGGCTCAAAGCGAGCACGACCGCTGCGTGGCATGTGGTGTTTGCGTAAAGGTGTGTCCCAAGGATGCCATCAGCATCTACCGAGGATGTTATGCAGTAGTGAATGAGGATCTGTGCATAGGTTGCGGCATCTGTGAAAGGAATTGTCCGGCAGGAGTCATGCACAAGGTATTGAGATAACAGATAAAAAGCATTTTTATGGCAAGACAAAAAAGCAAGAAGTGGAGTGATTATCTGTGGCTGGTATCTGCCACCTATTTCACCCTTGGATTCTTCAATATCGTGTTTGCATGGCTGGGAGTCATCTGTTTTATGATTCCGCTGTTCATGGCTGTTTTCGGAGGCGGCAAGGGATATTGCAACAACTATTGTGGGCGTGGTCAGCTTTTCCTTCAAATAGGAAACATCCTGGGATGGTCGCGCAGGAAGGTAGCACCAAGATGGTTATCATCCAAATGGTTCCGTCATGGATTCCTGCTATTCTTCATGTTCTTCTTCATCCAGATGATCATCCTCACAGTGATGGTGGCAAAGGGTGCAGAGAATCTCCATCAGACCATTCACCTGCTATGGAGCTTTGATGTTCCCTGGCACTGGGCATATCCTGTAGAGATAGAACCCTGGAAGGCTCAATTTGCCTTCGGTCTCTATGGCATCATGCTCACCTCGCTGATAGTGGGTGTGCTACTCACCATCTTCTATCGCCCTAGAACCTGGTGTGTTTTCTGTCCGATGGGCAACATGACTCAACTCATCTGCAAACTCAAGGCAAGATAAGCCCTGTACTTGGCTGATATAAATAGAATAGCGATATGAATTTACAGCAACTGAAATATATTGTGGCACTCAACCGCTTTCGCAATTTTGCGAGAGCAGCAGAGGCTTGCCTGGTTTCGCAGCCCACGCTCAGTGCCATGCTTGTGAAACTGGAGGAAGAACTGGATACCCGTATCTTCGAAAGAAACAACAAGACCGTATCTCCCACTGCATCAGGCAAGAAGATTATCCGTCAGGCAGAAACGGCATTGCAGGAGATAGAACGCATCTCGGAAATCGTGATGGAAGATAAGGGAGAGATAGGCGGAAGACTGTCGCTCGCCGTGGGTCCAACCATTGCCCCCTACATCCTGCCCAAGTTCATCAGACACTATCGGGAAAACTATCCATCGGTGGATCTCAACATTCAGGAACTGAAGGCTGATTTCATGCTCGATTCCCTGCTTCGTGGTGAGACGGATGCCGGCATAGCCATCTCCGACAATATCCGTGAAGGCATTCTGGAGATACCGCTCTACACGGAGAAGTTCTATGTGTATCTTGCCGAGAGCTGCTGGCGCAAGCTCCCTGTTTTCAAGCCAGAGAATCTGGAGTATGAGAACATGTGGATTATGAAGGAGGCACAGTGTCTGCGCAACAGTGCCTTTTCGTTCTGCAAGGCGCGCAGCAAGGGTCATCATATCTATGAGGCAGGCAGCATCGAGACCCTGATAAGGATAGTGGATGAGAATGGTGGCTTCACCATCATTCCAGAGATGCACCTCCCCTTCCTGAGTGAGGAGCAGAAGAGGAATGTAAGAAAGATAGAAGGAGATTATCTGTCGCAGCGGCGCATATCGCTCTATATCAGGGAGGATTACATCCGTGAGCGGATGCTGAACACCCTAGTCGATACCCTCAAGATATTCATTCCGGAGGAGATGATGGGAGAAGGCATCAGGAAATACGGCATCAGGTTGTAACCTTTAAATGAATAGACTCCATCTATCGCCGCATTGACTGAGTGATTTGGTGGAATGCCGGATTCTTCTTATCTTCGCACCGATAAAAACAAGTAATAACTTTTAAATATCAATAATGATGGAAAAATTCAATGAAATGATTAACGGCGAACAGCTGACAAAGGGAGATTTCTTGGCGAAATCTCCCTTTATCTTTTTCAAAAAGCAGCTATAATTTCTTGATTTCATCTAGTGACAACTGGGTTGCTGCTGCCACTTGCTCGGCAGACAAGCCCATTGCAAGAAGGCGATGGGCAGTGGCCTTCTTCTCATCTTTGGCTCCTTCGGCACGACCTTCTTCTCGACCTTCGGCACGACCCTCGGCACGACCTTCTTCTCGGCCATCGGCATGACCCTCCTGCCAGCCATCATCATAACCCGTCTTGATAACGCTGCGCTGATAGCGCAGATTCTCCATGTGACGGACATAGTCGTTCTTTTCCGCTACGGTCAACTTATCTATGTCCAGACATTTGCGGGCATCAGCCAAACCTGGAGCCTGGGCAGCCTCGCTGATCTCGCCAGTCTTGAGAAACTCGATCCATTCATCCAGATTGTTCACCGCCAGCTTATCAAAGTTGTTCACGCAGAGCAGATAATACTCCGGGAATATGTCTCCGGCTTCGCGATTAGTCTTGCGACCCTGAGGGATTTCATCACCGAAGAAGAGTTCACTCTGTCGGTTGGAGAGTTTCAGGATATCATTCGGCAGATGCAGTCCCTGGAACATCGTCTTACCATGATATACATAATCCTTGGCCTGTCCCAATGTGAAATACACGATATTGATGGAATATACCTTGCGCACCTTGTCGTAATCATCGCCCAGACTAATATTGTCTGTGATGACCTTGGAAACTCCATAGAGCATACGGTGGAAATAGGTATGTTCCCGGGTATTCTGTATCTCGAAGATGATGAATTCTCCCTTCTCATTTTCTGCCAGGATATCAACTCTGTTGAATTTATCATTCTCGGTCTGCTGATTGCTCTCACTATCCAGGAATCGGTTGATCTTGAATTTCTCGTTCAGCAGCGAACACATAAAGCCTTCCAGCACAGCATAGTTTGCCTTGTTGCGAAGCAGGCGCTTCATCGCCCAGTCAAATCTGATATAATTTGCCATATTCTTCCTCCATCTATTAATTTTCAGCTGCAAAGTTACGACTTTATTTTAAGACACCAAAGCTTTTCCTCTGATTTTCTTGCGTAACTAGAATAAAAACTTATCTTTAGAGCGCTATCATATCCCCAGAATATAAAGAGGTTAGGACATTTTTTGACGGCCGATTGCAAATCAGCCGGAACGCCTAACGGAGGAAAGACATATCCGGCGCTACGTCAATAGACTTCATCTATCGCCACATAGACTGAATAATTTGGTGGAATGCCGGATTCTTCTTATCTTTGCACCGATAAAAACAAGTAATAACTTTTAAATATCAATAATGATGGAAAAATTCAATGAAATGATTAACGACGAACAGCTGACATTGGTAGATTTCTTCGCTACCTGGTGCGGACCTTGCAAGATGATGCACCCTATCCTGGAACAGCTGAAGGAGAAGATGGGCGATGACATCAGAATTCTGAAAGTAGATGTAGACAAGAACGAGGCACTGTCCATGCAGTACCGCATTCAGTCGGTCCCTACCCTCATGCTCTTCAAAAAGAGAGAAATGCTCTGGCGACAGAGCGGAGCCATGAGCCTGAATGATTTGATGCAGAAAATTTCGCAGCTGCAATAATAGCCCTGCTGAAAACGAAATCCATTCCCCCACACTCTTTTTATGTTTTTTTAATATCCTACGGTCACAATTGTTACCGTAGGATTATTTTTTAAGCCGTAATTTTGCAGCCGGAAACCAGGAATGGCAGATTGCCGCCTGGAAGAAAACATTAAAATAACTCATTAATTTATAGCAATATGACAGAAAACAAGATGTTCTGTTTCCAGTGTCAGGAAACAGCTAAGGGTACAGGCTGTACCATCAAGGGTGTTTGCGGTAAGGAGGCTACAACTTCCAAGTGGCAGGATCTGCTGCTCAGCGTGGTTCGTGGCATAGGAACCATACAGCATAGCATAGGCAAAGAGCCGACACCAGAGGTAACCCGTTTCCTCACGGATGCACTCTTCACCACCATTACCAACGCCAACTTCAACGACCAGGATATCCTGCAAAAGGTAGATAAGGGCATCGTACTGAAGAAACAGCTGCTGCAAAAGGCGGCAAGCATGAATATCCACCTCCCTGCCTATCAGGAGGTAACCTGGGGTGGCGAGAAGACAGACTATGAGGCTGAGGGTGCCCGTGAATCCGTGCTCCGCCACGAGAATCCAGATATCCGCTCGCTCAAGGAACTCACCATACTCGGCCTGAAGGGTATGGCGGCATACTACGAGCACGCAGCCCATCTGGGAGAAGAGAACAGCGAAATCATCAGCTTCATCTGCCGTGCACTCGCCACCATCAGCAACCCTGATGCTGATATGAACACGCTGCTGGGCGTGGTACTCGAAACAGGAAAGTACGGCGTGGATGTGATGGCACTCCTCGACAAGGCCAACACCCAGGCTTACGGCAATCCGGAACTCACCCGGGTGAACATCGGCACAGGCAGCAATCCGGGTATCCTCATCTCCGGTCACGACCTGAAGGATATCGAAGATCTCCTCATCCAGACCGAAGGCACGGGCATCGACGTCTATACCCATGGCGAGATGCTTCCTGCCCACTACTATCCGCAGCTCAAGAAGTACAAGCATCTGGTGGGCAACTACGGCAATGCGTGGTGGAAACAGAAGGAGGAATTCGAGAGCTTCAACGGTCCTGTAGTCTTCACCACCAACTGCATCGTGCCGCCATCGCCATCGGCAGGCTACAGGAACCGCGTCTTCACCACCAACTCTACCGGTTTCCCTGGCTGGAAGCATATCCAGGCGGGTGCCGACGGCCACAAGGACTTCTCCGAGGTGATTGCGCTTGCCAAGACCTGCCAGCCACCTAGGGAGATAGAGACAGGCGAGATCATCGGCGGTTTTGCGCATGCCCAGGTCTTTGCCCTGGCAGACAAGATAGTAGAGGCTGTGAAGAGCGGAGCCATCCGCAAGTTTGTGGTGATGAGTGGCTGCGATGGCAGAATGAAGAGCCGCAACTACTACGAGGAGTTTGCCAAGGCGCTGCCTCAGGATGTAGTGATACTCACCAGCGGCTGTGCCAAGTTCAAGTACAACAAGCTCAATCTGGGCGACATCAACGGCATTCCCCGTGTGCTGGATGCCGGTCAGTGCAACGACTCCTATTCCTGGGCGGTTGTGGCATTGAAGCTGAAGGAGATCTTTGGAGCCAGCGACATCAACGAACTTCCTATCTTCTTCAATATTGCCTGGTACGAGCAGAAGGCTGTCATCGTACTTCTTGCCCTGCTGCATCTGGGCGTAAAGAACATCCATCTGGGTCCTACGCTCCCAGCCTTCTGTTCACCAGCCGTACTGAAGGTACTGGTAGATACCTTTGGCATTGCCGGAAACGGAACGGTAGAAGAGGACATCAAAAAATATATAGGATAAAAGGAATTTAATAATTTTATATTACAATAGAATATGAGAGCATCAAAATATCAATTCGAGGAGTGGCCAACCGATCTGCTGATCGATTATGCCCTCAAGATCCATCACCGTGGAATCCGTGAGAAGGGTCCGGAAATCCTCAGTCTCATCCACTCGATGATGGGTGAGAATCAGTTAATGGAAGAAATAGAGAGTCTCTTCAGCGAGTGCATGCTTGATCTGGAGAACCATCTGCAGAAGGAAGAGCAGGTTCTCTTTCCGTTCACCTATCAACTGATGGAATCGCAGCTTACGGGTCAGCCTGCAGCGCCGATACATTGCGGCTCTGTAGCCATGCCTATTCACGTGATGATACTGGAACATGATAATGAGACCAAGCGCCAGCAGCGCCTCAGAAAGCTCACAAACAACTACACCCCAGCAGCTGATGCCAGCGGAGATTATAAGTTGCTACTGAGTCTGCTGAAGAATTTCGCAGAAGATCTGAACGAGCATGTCTATATAGAGAATGAGATCATCTTCCCTCGCAGTCAGCTGCTGGAACAGCAGCTACTGAGTTAAGGGAGAATTTGCAGCCGTTAGACAACGTCCATGTCGAGCATACAACAACAAAGGGAGATTTCTTGGCGAAATCTCCCTTTATCTATTGCAAAAAGCAGCTATAATTTCTTGATTTCATCTAATGACAACTGGGTTGCTGCTGCCACTTGCTCGGCAGACAAGCCCATTGCAAGAAGACGACGGGCTGTGGCCTTCTTCTCATCTTTGGCTCCTTCGGCACGACCTTCTTCTCGACCTTCTTCTCGACCATCGGCAAGACCTTTCTGCCAACCATCATCATACCCCGTCTTGATAACGCTGCGCTGATAGCGCAGATTCTCCATGTGACGGACATAGTCGTTCTTTTCCGCTACGGTCAACTTATCTATGTCCAGACATTTGCGGGCATCAGCCAAACCTGGAGCCTGGGCAGCCTCGCTGATCTCGCCAGTCTTGAGAAACTCGATCCATTCATCCAGATTGTTCACCGCCAGCTTATCAAAGTTGTTCACGCAGAGCAGATAATACTCCGGGAATATATCGCCTGCCTCACGATTCGTCTTGCGACCCTGAGGGATTTCATCACCGAAAAAGAGTTCACTCTGTCGGTTAGAGAGTTTCAGGATATCATTCGGCTGATGCAGTCCTTGGAACATCGTCTTGCCATGATATACATAATCCTTAGCCTGTCCCAATGTGAAATACACGATATTGATGGAATATACCTTGCGCACCTTGTCGTAATCATCGCCCAGACTAATATTGTCTGTGATGACCTTGGAAACTCCATAGAGCATACGGTGGAAATAGGTATGTTCCCGGGTATTCTGTATCTCGAAGATGATGAATTCTCCCTTCTCATTTTCTGCCAGGATATCAACTCTGTTGAATTTATCATTCTCGGTCTGCTGATTGCTCTCACTATCCAGGAATCGGTTGATCTTGAATTTCTCGTTCAGCAGCGAACACATAAAGCCTTCCAGCACAGCATAGTTTGCCTTGTTGCGAAGCAGGCGCTTCATCGCCCAGTCAAATCTGATATAATTTGCCATATTCTTCCTCCATTTATTAATATTCAGCTGCAAAGTTACGACTTTATTTTAAGACACCAAAGTTTTTTCGTATTTTTCTTGCTTATTACCAGAGCTTTAGCTAGTAAGATTCTACTCTTATAGGGCGTGCGGAGATTCTGCCTTCAAGATTCTAAAGGAAGCAAACAATAAATCGGGGGAAAATGCGTTATTGAATATAAAACTTAAATGTATGAAAGAATCAATATTCGTTACCTTGCAGAAATGCACGGTATTTGAGGGATTTACTCCAGAGGAAATCAGAGAGGCACTGTCGATGGTAAGCTACCGGATGGTGGAGCTTGCTGCCAGGGAAACCTATGTGCTGGCAGGAATGCCCTGCAGATATGCCGACATCATTGTCGAGGGGGAGATGATAGCCCGCATGTCAGGATTGTCGGGCAAGCAGGCGCAGATAGATAGGCTGGGAGAATCGATGCTGATTGCCCCTGCCTATATATTCGCACATAATAACGAGATGCCCGTAAGCGTGGAGACAAGCAGGAAGACTACCCTCCTGCGCATGAGGCCTTCTGAACTGAAACTGCTGATAGATACTGATGAGCGCATACGCTGGAACTTCATCCAGCACCTGTCAAGGATAGATATCTTCCTTTCGCAGAAAATGCGCATGCTCTCCCTTTTCTCCGTCAAGGAGAAGGTGGCGCAATACCTCATCAAGATGGCTACCGAACAGCAGAGCAGAACCATCCGGCTGGATGTCAGCCGACAGGAAATGGCGGATATCTTCGGCATCCAGAAGTTCTCGCTCCTCCGCTGCCTCTCCGAATTCGAGGAGAAGGGTGCCATCAGGATTGAGGGCAAGACCATCACCATACTCAACTCGGATGAAATGAAATAAGCTGTTTCTCGCCGAGATGGTAGCATAAAAATCACCCACTCCCCGAGAGTGTAGCAACACCAGGAAAGATGGTTTCGGATATCGGCATATAGGGTGCTTGCAGGAGGCATATTGGGCATCAGCCTACACCCAATATGGCATGAGCCTGCATCATATATGACGCAGACAGGTATCATATATGACGCAGGCAAGTATCATATATGACGTAAGCAATCATCATATATGGCACTCAAAAGCAGGATAATAGTAAGCCTCTTTCAAAAATACTCTTCACAAAAATAGCATAAGTGTTTGTATCTAAGGAATTTGTGCGGGTGAAGAGTAAAAAGAAGAGTGGTGCTTTTATAAAAAACTCCCGACGTATCGTTTTGTGCCTGGCAATGGCAGATTATTGCCCTGGTAAGGGGCAATGTTGTGCCATAGTGAGGCAATAAGCGATACAAGCCGCTTTACGCATCGTAAGTACTATCAGAGATACCTGCTAAAACCTGCCAGACCTTATCCCCTATTCATCATCGCCCGCCAAAGACTGTATCTCGCCTCGGGATTCAGCTGTTCCAACTGCTGGAAGATCTGCTGCATATCACTGCGGCGCGTGGTCTCCTCGTACGGACACTGCGCCTTCTGCTTCGTGAATTGCAACTCCTCTGCCACCTGACGGATATCCTTCTCATAAACCAGACAGAGGGGACGGATAATGGTGAGCGGATAATGCTTCAACCGCAGACTAGGAAGCATCGTGGAGGCAGACCCCTCGAAGGTGATATTCATCAGGAAAGTTACGAGGATATCATCCATGTGATGGCCCAGGGCTATCTTATTGAAACCATTATTCACTGCAAACTCGAAAAGTGTCTTGCGGCGGTTCCAGGCACAGAGGAAACAACGGGTCTTGCGGGGATCGGTGGATTCATCAAAGGAACTATGCAGGATATGAAGTTTGATGCCATTCTCTGCACAAAATGCCTGCAGATAAGAACGGTCGGTCTCATAGGGAATGTTATCCATGATGATATGCGCCGCCTCCACCTCGATATGCGGCTTATAGATGCGGGCACGCTGAGCCAAGAGGCGCACCAGTTCCAGGGAATCCTTTCCGCCGCTCAAGGCAATGAGAATCCGGTCACCATCCTCCAAAAGGTGATAATCCACGCATCCTTTATTGAATCGCTTTAAAATCTTCTGTTCTGCTTTCATCACATTATATTATATAAATGTAGCCGTACATAATATGAAAGAAAAAAGCCGCTGTCCCCTAGAGAACAGCGACTATATCAAATACATTCCTCATCCTATGAAGGAGAGAAACGACAATTTAAACTTCGAATATATGAAAACGCGTTTTATCGCTTGATTCCTTACTTAGCGTAAGCTACACTGCGAGTCTCACGAATCACGGTAATCTTTACCTGACCAGGATAGGTCATCTCGTTCTGGATCTTGGTTGCAATCTCATCAGAGAGCTTGATGCTCTGCTCATCGCTCATCTTGTCGGCACCCACGATGACACGAAGCTCACGACCAGCCTGGATGGCATAGGTCTTGGTAACGCCAGGATAGCTCATGGCGATAGCCTCAAGATCGTTCAATCGCTTGATATATGCCTCTACAATCTCACGGCGGGCACCTGGACGGGCACCAGAGATGGCATCACATACCTGTACGATAGGAGCCAAAAGGGTGTTCATCTCCATCTCGTCGTGGTGAGCACCGATGGCATTGCAGATATCTGCCTTCTCCTTGTACTTCTCGGCAATCTTGGCACCATAGAGTGCGTGTGGCAACTCGCTCTCCTCGTCTGGCACCTTACCGATATCGTGCAACAGACCGGCACGCTTTGCCTTCTTAGGGTTCAAGCCCAGCTCAGAAGCCATCACCGCACAGAGATTGGCGGTTTCGCGCGCATGCTGCAAGAGGTTCTGACCATAAGATGAACGGTACTTCATCTTACCGATGATACGGATCAACTCAGGATGCAGACCATGGATACCGAGGTCGATGGCTGTACGCTTACCGGTCTCGATGATCTCATTATCCAACTGCTTCTTCACCTTGGCTACCACCTCCTCGATACGGGCTGGGTGGATACGGCCATCGGCTACCAACTGATGGAGAGCCAGACGGCAAACCTCACGGCGCACAGGGTCGAAGGCTGAGATAACGATAGCCTCAGGAGTATCATCTACCACGATTTCCACACCGGTGGCTGCCTCAAGGGCACGGATGTTGCGGCCTTCACGACCGATGATGCGTCCCTTAACCTCATCATTATCGATATGGAATACAGAGACAGAGTTCTCGATAGCTGTCTCGGTAGCCACACGCTGGATGGTCTGGATTACAATCTTCTTAGCCTGCTGATTGGCATTGAGCTTGGCATCATCCATGATCTCATTGATGTAGCTGGCTGCATCAAGACGAGCCTGATCCTTCAAGCTTTCTACCAAGCGACTCTTCGCCTCCTCGGCACTGAGACCGGAAAGCTCTTCGAGCTTAGCCTGCTCCTGCTTCTGCATCTTCTCGAGTTCCTGCTGCTTTACGGCGAGGAGTTTCTTCTCATTGTCGATGCGCTGCTGATACTGCTCTACCTCCTGCTTGCGGCGACCGAGGTCTTCCTGGCGCTGGTTGAGCGAGATTTCGCGCTGCTTGAGCTTGTTTTCACTCTGCTGGATGCGGGAGTTGCGCTGCTGCACCTCCTTCTCCAACTCGGCTTTCTTATTGAGGAACTTCTCCTTCACTTCGAGAAGCTTTTTCTCCTTTACTACTTCTGCCTCTTTGCTGGCAGCATCTATCATTTCATTATATTTTCCCTTAATGACATAACGGAAAATGACATACCCCACGATACCTCCCAACACGAGAGCTACCAGGGCCGCTATTATTGTTACCATATATATATTATAATTATTAATATTCTTACTTAGCCAAGGTATCTTCTATCTCCGCAGTCAGCTTGTCCAGAATATCATTATATGGTTGGGTATCATTTTTATCTGATTCCTTCTCGAATCTCAAAGCTACGTCGATGAGAGCCATATACAAAATCTCCTTGTCGCTCTTGCGTCCCTTGAAGATTTTCGCATACGAATTGACGATCTCATCGATCAACTTAGCCGACTTACGATAATACTCCTCATCCTCTCTCGGTATTCTTACCGTGAGGTCGGTATCATATACATGTAATCTGATCTGTAATTTATCTTCCATCTGATCTGCCTCCGCTTCAATAGTTATTACTTGTCGCTCAGTAGCGTTATACACTTGTTGACATCTCTGATGAGCTTGGCGATGCGCTTCTGGGTGGTCTCCATGTCGGAGTCGGAAATCGTCATCATCTTCGCCATCTTCAGACTGTCGTAATCATGCTTTGCCTGAGTCAACTTCTCCTGCAATTCCTTGATCTTGGCATCGCGCTCATCCACCATTGCATACAGCTCTGCATTCTCATGCTTGATATCTTCAAACTTGAGAATCATCTGCCTTACTCTTGTGGCAAACGTATTGATTGTTTTCTCACTAGCACTCATGCCTTTTTATTTTTTGGCTACAAATTTAAGAGAATAATTTGAAAAAAACAAATATTCTCCTGTTTTTTTTATCTTTTTGGGAGAATATTGGCTACTTTCCCATCTTTTGCTTTGCCTTTTCCACCTCTTCATCGGATGGACGTGGCTCCTTCTTAGCCAACATCAGTACCTGGAAGGTGAAATCGGTAACCCATTGCTGGCTGAACTTCAGACGGGTGTTGAAGTGGCGCAAGCCTACCACGGTCTTGAGCACGCTGGCATCCGAGAAATCGTTCTTGTTGAAGATATCGTCCACAGTCTGTGCAGTGAGCTTATAGAGGGTCTTCTTCATGAAGCTTGGCAGACGAAGCTTGAACTTCATCAGGTTGCCCATGAGCATCATCAGATCCTGGGTGAAGTTCTGGAACTGGATGAGATAGGTATTGACATCCTGGAGTTTCTGGCAGTTCTTGCGGATGCTGGCATCAATCTCCTTGAAAAAGTTATCGTCGGTATCATAGATGTTCTTCATCATCTTCTTGACCTGTGCCTTCTCGCCAATGCCCAGACGGTTGTTGACGGTAGGAACATGTAGGCTGGTCTTGAAGACACGGAGGTCTGGAAGCATAGCCAGATTGGTGATACCTAATTGTGAAGCCAAGGCAGCCTGGAAATATACACGGACCAGGGTCATGTAGTCTTCCATTCCACCTACTTTCTTATCTTCGTCTTTACGACTGAATAGTTTAGAAAATATTCCCATTCTTAATCTTATTTATTCATTAATGTTCTTAAATGTTCTGCAAAAATACAATAAAATCGCAAAATACCCAAATTAAGAGATGTTTTTTTTCCCCGAAAGCATATTTTTCCTATATTATATGAAGATTTTAGGCTGATTATTTTCACCGCTCAATATTTTTTAGTAACTTTGCCACGTTTTTAAAGACGTTTTTCTGTTCCGCACAAAGACTGCATTGACTGTGGAATGTGCAACATATAAAAATAAAAAGGTATAATAAGAACTTTTACCATAAAAAGAAATAAAGAAGAAGATATGAAAGGAATCGTATTAGCAGGTGGTTCGGGCACCAGACTGTACCCCATCACCAAGGGCATCAGCAAGCAGCTGATTCCTATCTTTGACAAACCTATGATATATTATCCCGTATCGGTACTGATGCTGGCTGGTATCAAGGAGATTCTGATTATCTCTACGCCTTTCGACCTGCCTGGATTCAAGAGACTGCTGGGCGACGGAAGCGAACTGGGGGTTCACTTCGAGTATGCAGAACAGCCTTCGCCTGACGGACTGGCTCAGGCGTTCATCATTGGTGAGGAATTCATAGGAAAGGATGATGTATGCCTCGTGCTGGGCGACAACATCTTCTACGGAGCCGGCTTTACCGGACTGCTGAAGGAGAGCGTGAAGGCAGCCGAAGCAGGACAGGCAAGCGTATTCGGCTACTACGTGAACGATCCGGAAAGATACGGCGTGGCGGAGTTTGACAAGGACGGCAACTGCCTGAGCATCGAGGAGAAGCCAGCACAGCCTAAGAGCAACTATGCCGTAGTGGGACTCTACTTCTATCCGAACAGCGTGGTGGAAGTGGCGAAGCACATCAAGCCTAGTGCGCGTGGAGAGCTGGAGATTACCACAGTGAACCAGCACTATCTGGCAGAGAAGACCTTGAAGGTAAGAACCCTGCAGCGCGGTTTTGCCTGGCTGGATACCGGTACCCACGACAGTCTTTCGGAAGCCAGCACCTTCATAGAGGTGATAGAGAAGCGCCAGGGACTGAAGGTAGCCTGCCTGGAAGAGATAGCCTACAACCAGGGATGGATTGACAAGGAACAGCTGAAGAAACTGGCTGAACCGATGCTCAAGAACGGATACGGACAGTATCTGATGGCTATCGCTACAGACAACAGATAAGAAACTGGTTCCTAAGAATTCATTCATATACAAATTCAACGCAAAACAATAACATTAAAATAATGGAAGAAAACAAGAATTTAGAATTGGAAAACGTGCAGAACCAAGAGGAAAAGTCGGCTATAGACTTCCAATTGATCTACACCACACTTATCCTTAACTGGAAGTGGTTTATTCTATCCATCATCTTATGTCTCGGTTTGGGATATCTCTACCTGCAGCATGCAAAACCTGTATTCCAGACTACGACAAAAGTACTCATCAAGGATGATGACCAAAGCAAGCGAGGCGGTGGTATGAGCAGCAGCATGATTCAGAGTGCAGCCAATTTGGGTTTCATGACGAACTCAAACGGTATTGACAACGAGATGGAAATCCTATCGGCTAGCGATATGGCTCGTCAGGCTGTCATTGACATGAAAACCTACGTAAACTACTACCACAAGGGTATCTTCAGATCACCACTGGTCTATAAGGAACAGGAAATCAATGTGGATATGGATGCCAAGAACCTGCAGAAGCTGAATGCTCCTGTAAAATTAAGCATCGAGAAAGACGGCAAGCAATTCCATGTCACTGGTAAATACTACATGCCTATTGATGCCTTCACCCACGAAAAGGATCCTATTGAGTTTGAGAAGACCATCAATGGTCTGCCAGCAACCATCAATACACGAGTAGGTGCCATCCTGCTGACAGCCAATAAGGGCTACAATATGGAAGACGGCGACGTATTGAAGGCTGTGATCGTATCTCCTGAGATGGCTGCAGAGGAGTATGTGAAGAATCTGACTGTCAGTCAGACCTCAAAAACTACAACCATCGCTGAACTCGTACTGAACGACGAGAACCCACAGCGCGGTTTGGATTATCTGCATACTCTTATTAAGGTATATAACCGACAGGCCAACCTCGACAAGAACGAAATAGCCTATCGTACAGAACAGTTTATCAACAACCGTCTGGAGAAGATCAACTCTGAACTGGGCACTACCGAAAACCAGTTGGAAAGCTACAAGAAGCGCAACAAGGTGATAGAGATGAAGCTCAATGCTACAGCTGCTATTGCCAACGCAGATACCTATACCCAGAAGTTGCAGGAAGCTAACACCCAGGTAGAACTGCTCAAGGAACTCGGAAAATACATGGATGAGCCAGGCAACAAGTACAAGCCTATCCCATCTAACGTTGGTTTGACTGATGAAAGCTCTACAGAGCTCATCAATCAGTATAACAAGATTGCCTTGGAGCGCAGCAATGCATTGCACTCTGCCAGCGAACTGTCACCATCGGTTACTCCACTGACTGCACAGTTGGAGGAGTTGACCAAGTCTATCAAGCGTGCCATGCGCCAGGCTCGTCTGGGTATGGAAATCCAGCGTAACAGCATCGCATCTCAGGCTAACCAGTATAACAGCCAGATTGGCAGCTCTCCTGAACAAGAGCGCGTATTGACACAGATCGGCCGCCAGCAGGAAGTAAAATCAGGTCTCTACCTGATGCTCTTGCAGAAGCGTGAGGAAAACTCAATCTCTCTGGCTGCTACAGCTGACAAGGGTAAGATCATTGATGCTCCTTCACTCGTAGGAAAGACCAGTCCTAAGGCTGCCATCATCCTGCTTATCGCATTGGTATTAGGTTTTGCCATCCCAGCAGGTATCCTCTTCCTGATTGAGTTCTTCAAGTATAAGATAGAGGGCCATGCAGATGTTGTCAAGCTGACTCAGATTCCGGTTATCGCAGACATCCCTGTAGCCAGCGATGTTTCCAAGGGTAGAGCAGATATCGTGGTTCACCAGAACGTCAACAACCTGATGGAGGAAATCTTCCGTGGATTGCGTACCAGCATCCAGTTTATGCTGAAGAAGGACGAAAAGGTTCTGATGTTTACCTCTTCAACCTCTGGTGAGGGTAAGACATTCGTTGCCTCTAACGTAGCCATCTCTCTGGCTCTGCTGGGCAAGAAGGTCATCGTAGTAGGTCTGGATATCCGTAAGCCTCGTCTGGCAGAGTTGTTCGAAATCGACAACCATCATACTGGTATCACCAACCTGATGGTTCACGAGAACAACACTTGGGAGGATATCCAGAAGCAGATTCTCTCTTCGGGCGTCAACAGCAACCTCGACCTGCTGATGGCTGGTCCTGTACCTCCTAACCCAGGTGAGTTGATTACCCGTCCAAGCCTCGATGCCATCATCAAGGAACTGAAGAACCATTACGACTACATCGTGCTTGATACAGCACCGGTAGGATTGGTTAACGATAGCTTGCAGCTCGGCAGACTGGCAAACCTCTGTATCTATGTTTGTCGTGCAGACTATACCCCAAAGACAAGTTTCGGCATGATCAACGGATTGAATGCCGAGAAGAAGTTGCCTAACATGTGCCTGGTACTGAATGGTGTGGATCTCTCCAAGAAGAAGCACAGCTTCTACTATGGTGTGGGTAAGTATGGCAAATATGGCAAATACGGTAACTATGGCAACTACGGCAACTATGGCAAATATGGTTCATACGGTCAGTATGGCAGTTACGGCAACTATAGCAACAGCCACTATGGCAATGCCAATGATACAAGTATCAAGAAGTAGTAATCGACAATTATAAATCATTAAACGAGAAAGGAATTTAAATATGGCAACAATTGCTGTTGATTTTGATGGTACTATCGTAACTCACGAGTACCCTAAAATTGGTACAGAGCTGCCTTTTGCCACAGAGACACTCAAGATGCTCATCAAAGACCATCACCGTCTCATTCTTTGGAGTGTGCGCGAAGGAAAGCTTCTGGATGAAGCCGTAGAATGGTGCAGAGAGCGCGGTGTGGAATTCTGGGCAGTCAATAAAGACTACCCGGAAGAAAGCGTAGAGAGCAACAACCATTTCTCACGTAAGCTCAAGGCTGACTGGTTTATTGACGACCGTGGTATCGGTGGTCTCCCTGACTGGGGAGAGATTTACCAGATTATCACAAAGCACACAAGCTATCGTCGTCTTATCAAACAGAAGTTGATGTCAACACAAGAACCACCAAAGAAAAAGCATTGGTGGAGCCGTAGATAATCCCTGTTGAGGATAACTTCACAAAACATACTAAAGAAAAAAAAGGTGTATCGCCAAATTGAGCGATACACCTTTTTTATGTTATACAACGAAGGTTAGCAACAGAACAGATAGGGTCAACAACTGTCAGAATGTACTACAACTACTATTCTAGGCTATAATTCACCAGTGAGGTACTTCTATACCCTTAAAGACATACAAAACAGCACAAAGAGACACGAAAAAGGGGTGGTCCCTGCAAGAGAAACACACCCCAATTATTTAATTTTAAATATGTTTTTAGAAGAACAAGTAGCGGTTATCCACTACGTGAGCCTTCATATAAAGCTCGTTCATGAAGTTGCCGGCATACTGCATAGCCTTCTGGCGGCACTTCTGCTCGTAAGCCTTCTCATCGAACTTAACAGGACGGTTGGTCTTGCCAGTAACCTGGAAGAGATAAACACCTGCGTTACCCTTTACTGCGTTAGCTACGAAAGCACCCTTCTTGGTAGCAGAAACTGCACCAGAAACAGCTGGCTCGCTGGCACCTGTAGCAGAGATGAAGGTAGGAGCTGCGAAAGTAATCTGATTAACGGTAGCAATCTTAGCACCCTTAGCCTTAGCTGCAGCGATGCTCTTCACACCAGCTACCTTAGCCATAATCAGCTCTGCCTTCTTGTCCTTGATGACCTCAGCCTTTACCATCTCCTTAACCTGAGAATCGCTCAAGTCGCGGTAACCGATGCGATGAATCTTATCCAATACTACTACGAGCAAGTGGTTGTTGTCGCCACACTTATACATAGGAGAAACCTCACCCTCCTTGCTCTCGAAGATCCACTTCAAGGCATCACGGGTAGAATGGATGTTAGCTACATAGTGAGTAGCTGTTGTCATATCATTCAGGTTCTGTACGCGATAACCGCTCTTGGTTGCATTCTTCAGGAGATCCTCTGACTTAGGACTAGCACTTACATAGCTAGAGAACTTGTTGTATGCTGTACGGTATGTATCGTTAGAGAACTGAATCTCCTTCTTGATGACTGCTGCCACATACTTGGTTACCATTGCCTTGCGGTCGCAAACCTGGAGGATGACATAACCCTGACCGAGCTGAAGCTCATTGTATGCATTGACAGAAGCTGTATTCAATGTGTTGATGAATGCCTTGTTGTCCTTATCCATAGTCTGAGCATACTCATACTGCTTGGTAGTCATCCAAGCCTTCTCACCAGTCTGACCATACTTCTTAGCGAGTGCCTCGAAGTCTGCACCAGCAGCAAGAGCGCTGTGGATTGAGTCAGCCTTGGTCTTAGCCTCAGCCTGAGAAGCTGCTGCCACCTGGATGACACGATACTGGATAGAGTCTGGCAACTGCTGCTTGCTCATCAGCTTCACGATGTTCAATGTGTTATCAGAAGCGTTAGCTTTTACTGCAGAAGTAGCACCTACAGCCATAGAATCGATAGCAGAAGCAATGTCTGATGGCAAAGCCTCCTTGCTCACTGGGATACCCAGGTAAGCTACGGTAGAAGCTGACTTGCGAATGAGCTCTGTAGGATCAGCTGCAGCAGCGAGCTGTGAATGATACTCAGCAAACTCCTTGTTGAGTGCTGCACGGTCGGCCTTGGAAGCCTCAACCTGAACATCGATGAACTTGATATCTCTGCTCTCTACAGGCTGCTTGAAGCGAGCCTTCATCTCGTCATACTTAGCCTTCAGGTCGCTCTCCTCTACCTTCACCTTGTCATCCTGAACATCAGAATAAGGGAAGGCAGCCAACTGGATCTGGCTCTCCTCGTTCTCCTCCTTGAAAGCCATCTTAGCCTCTACAGGGTTTGAAAGGAAGCAGTGTGCCAGGAGTGCCTGATACTTCTGAGCCAAAGTCTGCTGACGGAGTGTCTTCTCGATGAATGACCAGTAGTTGAAAATCTTGGTGTACTGTTCCATCATCTGAGGATTAGCAGATGGGTTAGCCTTCTGAGCCTTGTAATCAGCCAGGAACTTCTGGAGAGAAGATGCGTCGAAACGACCTGTCTGCTGATTTACGAATGGAGTCTGCTGAAGCATTGGGCTTGTACCAGTCTTCAAGATGTCCTGAAGCTCTGCGTCTGTTACGGTAAGACCCAACTTGCTAGCCTCCTTGGCAATGATCTGGTTCTGCACGTATGTATTCCATACCATGTCCTTCACCTGATTCATCTGCTCCTCAGGAAGGTCTTCCTGACCTTGTTGCATTTTAATAACCTCTGTGTACTCATCAACGAGCTTCTGGAAATCCTGCACGCTGATTTTCTCGCCATACACCTCACCGATTTGCTGACGCTCATTGTTCTTTGCAGAATCGCAAGAGCGGAAAGCTTCCTCAGCAATGAAGGCGAAAAGACCGAAACTGATAATACATACCAGTATCACGCCTCTTTTTCTAATTGTTCCTAATGCTGCCATTACGTTTTAATTATTATTATTATTTTATTTTTTCCTTATTAGGATTGTACTGCTTTTGAAGCAAGTAGCCAATTGGTTGCAAAAATACAAAAATAATACGAGAAAAGGGAATTTTTCGGTATCTTTTTTGGCTGGAAACGCAAAAAAGTCGAAAAATTCCCTCTTCTCATCCAACTATTTGATGATGTGGAGTTTCACAAGTTCTATCTTGCGGGATGTGGACTTGATAATCTTAAACTCAAACTTGTCGAATTTAATTACTTCATTCAGCTTTGGGAAGCTCTGATATTCGTGAAGAATGAGTCCGCCCAGAGTCATATACTCATCACTCTCCGGAAGATCCAGGTCGAACAGATCGTTCACCTTGTCTATCTCCAGTCGAGCCGACAGCAGATAGTCGCCGTCGTCGGTCTTCTTGGCTACATACTTCGCAGAATCGTGCTCATCCTCGATATCGCCGAAGATCTCTTCCACGATATCCTCCAGACTCACCAGTCCGCTGGTTCCACCAAACTCATCTACCACAACGCCCAGCGACTTCTTCTGCTGCAGGAAGGTCTGCATCAGCTTCTGCGCCTGCATGGTCTCCGGCACGAAAGGCATCGTGCGGATATGATCCTGCCATCTCTTCGGATTGTGGAAGAGCTCGGAACTGTGGATGTAGCCCACGATATGGTCGATGTCATCCTCATAGACGATGATCTTGGAGTTTCCGCTTTCGATGAACTTCTGACGAAGTTCCTCCAGCGAGGTATCTATCTCTACCGCCTGAATCTCGGTACGTGGCACCATACAGTCGCGCACCTTGGTATCTGAGAAATCCAGGGCGTTCTGGAAAATCTTCACCTCGTCGTTGATTTCGTCCTCATTGGCGGCATTGTCGATGCTCGACTGCACCAGATAGTCAAGATCTACCTTAGAAAAGCCTTCATCCCCCTCTTCAGACTCCATCTTCATGCCCACCATGCGCAGCAATCCCTTGCTGAGGAAGGTACTGAACTTGCTGATAGGCCAGAGAATGACGTAGCACAGATACGCAAACGGACTGAAGATGGACAGCAGTCGGTTTGGATTCGACTTGAAAAGCGTCTTCGGCAGGAACTCACCCGTAAACAACACGATGAGTGTAGAGAGAATGGTATCGCAGGTAACCTTGACACCATCATCCAGACCAGCAAAGATGGTATTATCAAACAGACGGGCTATCAGGATACCATATACTACGAGGGCTATATTGTTACCCACCAACATGGTGCTGACGAATCCGTTGGGATGATTATAAAAGAGCGACAAGAGTCGCTGCGTAAGTCCGTTTTTCTCCTTGTCCATTTCCGCCAACATACGGTTGGAGGAGACGAAGGCAATTTCCATTCCACTAAAGAATGCAGAAAACACCATCGTGATGAGGATACTCACTATCAGACTTATATCAACTTCTTCCATGATACATTATATCGTTAAAAAACATATTTCCTCCTACCCTATCAATGCATGATAGGAATGGTGGTGGCTCGCTGCGGCGTTGCCGGCTGGCGCATAGGCGCACTGGTAGAATCGGATGATGAAGCAGAAGATGAACTGTTGCCACCACCGAAGTCACCCTTCTCGAAGCTACCCTTAGAATTGCTCACAAAATAGCGGGTCATACGCTCATCGCTCCAGAAATAGGAACCCTGAAGGGTACGCTCCGGAGTAACGAGCTTACTGAACACATGGCTGGAGAGTTCATGCTTGTTCTCATCCCAGGTGAGCTGCTCGCTGGTAAAGCGAAGACCATCCTTAGTGAGGATGCGCACCCTGCCATAGAGTTTCCAGACACGTTCCTGATCAAAGTAATAAGCCGTATCACACTGGATATAACTGTTGATGTGGAACTTCTCGTCAAACTGTTCGAGCAGCATACCCTTATCAAAAATCCAGCGGGAAGGCACACGGTTGGTATTCACCTCCCATCGCTCGGTAACAATGCGGTACTTGATGACACCCGAATCACTGATGAGCGTATTGACGCCATACGAAGTCATCATCGCCACAGAGTCTCTGTCGTGGATAGCAGGCGCAGTATGTTCTACCGGACTCTGGCAGGCAGCCAAAACCCAGGAAACTATGACACCTATTACTATGAAATATTTAATCTTATACATTATTATATATATAGAAGATGTGGCATCTCCCGAAGAAGACACCACAATATGGGCAGATTACTGCATCTTCCACTTCTTGAACCAATCCTCGTTGAAAGTGAATCCGATGTTCAGGCGGAAGATATTCTCCTTGATAAGTCCGGTAGCCGAATTCTTCACCCACTGGCCGCTGATATTCAACTGCGAACGGTTGTTGTAGGAGTTCATGATAGGAATACCGAAACCGGCACTTACAGAAAGCTCCTTAGGGCCATCCACGCCGTTCACCTTATAATATGGTGTAGCAAAGCTTACACCGGCACGGTAAGCCACACGCTTGAGGAAAGCACGGCTGCGCTCACCATAGCAGTACTGGAATCCGACATTCACCTTGCTGCGATCCTTATACACGCCATTGCGCAATGCCCAAGGCTCGCTGCTGTTAGCCTCGTAGGTAGGATAGCCCAGGCTGCCCCATTTCTGCAGACTGTAATCTACACCAATCTTCCACTGGTTGTTGTGATTCCACATCAAACCGGCGCCATACATCGTAGGCAACTCGTAGGCATTCTTGATGCTGAAGGCAAGTGTATCAGATGTACTGGTCTGCGCATTGGAAGAAATGATGCTCATATCGGCATCGGCATGCAGGTTATGACCTGGCGAATAAGTGACACCCAGGGTTACCTCATCCTTCTTCGACAACTTCTGGGTATATTGCACACCCAGGTCGATCTTGTAGTTGTTCACACGAGTACCATAGGTGCGGTAAAGAGACTTATAATAGCTGTTGCTATAGTAGTTATGCACGGTTCTGTCGATGGAACCCCAGATATAGCCAATATTGGCACCGACAGACAAGCCCTTGAGTGGAGACCAGCCGGCACCCACATATACCTGATGCAAACCGCCTTCACCCTCGTAGGAGTTGGTGTAGGTAACATCCTTGTCGTTCTTGTTCACCCATCCGCTGGTAGAATAGTTGTATCCCACGTTGGTGAAAGGGATAATACCGAAACTCATACCCAGATGGCGGAAGAGGCGGAAGCCTGCTACCACATATTCGAGATTGGAGTTATTGGCATTCTTCTTCACCCCGTTCTCGTTGAAGTTGGTTACCTGACCCGAGATACCTGCATCCAGGATGAAAGTCATGGAGTCGATGGCAGCATAGGAAGCAGGGTTCAGATAGTTAATCTGATTATGCTCATGAAAACCAAGTCCAACACCATTCATACCACGGTTGAAGCCAGAAGTCTGTTCAGACAAAACGCCTAAACCATACTGGCTGTATGGAGAATTAGTACCACTTTGGGCATTAACCATAAGAGTAGAACCCAACAAGAGGGCTGCTAAAATAAACTTTCTCATTTATATATAAATCAGTCAAAATTATATTCAGAGTGCAAAAGTATTAAAAAAAATCTAGAAAAAAGAAGGATATTCCAAAATAATAAGTTATTTTTGCATCGTGAAACGATTTAAGCATATTTTTGGCGTCATTTTAGCGGTTATTTTAACCAATTTAACTACTAATGTGACAGCACAGGATTTTTCAGGCTATCAGACTCCTGACATTTCTGTGCAGAACAGTCGTGTCAATGAGGATGCTACATCCTGGCTCGACTCGGTAGATATTTCGCTCCTCACCTGCGGACCAGGCAACGAGGTATGGTCGTACTACGGTCACTCAGCCCTGCGCATCCAGGACAAGATGCACGGAAGCGACGTGGCAGTCAACTGGGGCATGTTCAGTTTCAGGCAGAACTTCTTCATCCTGCGCTTCGTATTCGGACTCACCGACTACCAGATCGGCATCTACCCAATGACCGACTTCCTCGCCGAATATGCAGCAGAAGGAAGATGGGTACGCCAGCAACGCATCAATCTCTCCAGGGACGAGAAGATCAACATCCTGCATGCCATCGAGGAGAATGCCAAGCCGGAGAACCGCACCTACCGGTACAACTTCTTCTTCGACAACTGCACCACCCGTGCAAGGGAGATGATCCTCACCAACATCGGTTACTGCAACACCAACTTTGATGATAAGGAAACCCAATCCACCTATCGCCAGGAAATCCACAAGCTGAACGGAGACCACCGATGGAGCCGTTTCGGCAACGACCTGCTCCTGGGCTATCTTGCCGACCGGCCTATCAGCAAGCGTGAATGGGAGTTCCTGCCGGACAATCTGAGCCGTGACTTTGCCACAGAAGGCAGAAAAGACAATATGAATGCAACCCAGGATCTGGCTAGCACCCGATACGACAACGGCAAGGAGGGCTATATCACGATGGTAGATAGCACCAGCTACCTGATACCGAAGCAGGCACAGGTGGCAGAATCGGAAGCCATCACTCCAATCATGGTGGCAACATTCATCGCCATCATCATCATAGGCGTGAGCATCATCGAATGGCGCAAGAAGAAGAACTTCTGGGGGTTTGATGCCTTCCTGCTCATCCTGACGGGTCTGCCGGGCATCATCCTCTTTGCGATGATCTTCTCGCAGCACCCTACCGTGCAGATCAACTTCCAGCTTCTTCTGCTGAACCCAATGAACCTCATCTTCGCCTGGAAAACCATCTCGAAGATGAGAAAAGGCAAGCTCTACTGGTATTACGAGGTATGGGGATGGTGTCTGCTCGTAGCATTGCTCCTGCAAATCTGGCAGAGCTATGCCGAAGGAATGAGCACTTTGGCATTCTCTTTGCTGATGAGATATGCAATCAAGTCAACCCTGCTCGACCTCAACAGCAGCAAGCTGGCTATACAGAAACAATTAATGAATAAACTCAGAAAAGACAAGTAGAGACACTTCTCCAGACCGAAACGGAGAGAAGATGCTCTAAAAAAGACTTTCAAAAGTTACATAAATAAAGGAAATAAAATGATGGTAAACAGATATATCACAGCCCTTTTGGTTGTCCTGGCGGCAACCGGCATGGAGGCGCAGACTTATCAGCAGGCGCTGAAGTTTGCGCTCACGGATATATCCTACGATGAATTCATCCAGCAACCGGAGGCGAAGGCATTGGAGGAGGACATCCTCTATGTCATCAAAGCCATCAAGCAGGCTTCCGAAGAGGAAAACATGTCAGAGCATCATTACCATCAGGCAGCTGTGCCTGCAGCTGTCAAGACTGACATTCTGACAGATTCACATTTAAATATTTGTTTTCGCCCCGTTGTGGTGCATAAGTACAAAGCACCCTTCGGAAGCATTGTTATTCGAGGTCCAAACTGCTGATTATGTGCTTTCTGACAGCAAAACTAGCAAGAAATGCAGCCAGAAAGGGCAATAATTGGTAAAATATTGCAGATTTACAGATATTTTTTGTATTTTTGCAAGCTAGTAAACAAACAACAGGAAAAAGCAGAAGAGGAAAAAGGACTGACAGCCCACATTTGTCTTAACTCCTTTAACTCCCTAACTTCTTTAATTCCTATATCATACATCGAATAATAATAAAAAATAAATATACAATGAACTTTAACAAAATTCTTCAGTCATTGTTTGGCAACAAGTCAACTCGCGATATGAAGTTGATTCAGCCAATCGTAGAGAAAGTCAAGGCAGAATACCCTAAGATGAATGCCTTGAGCAATGACGAACTTCGTGCAAAAACAAAGGAACTCCAGAAGTACGTACAGGAGTACGCTAAGGACGAGAAGGCTAAGATTGCCGAACTCAAAGCTAAGATCGAGGACACTCCAATCGACGAGCGTGAAGGTATCTTCAACCAGATCGACAAGTTGGAGCAGGAAGCACTCGACAAGTATGAGGTTGCACTCAACGAGGTTTTGCCTCAGGTTTTCGCTATCGTAAAGGATACAGCACGCCGCTTCGCTGAGAACGAGGAGACCGTAGTTACTGCTACAGACTTCGACCGCGAGCTGGCTTCAAACCCAGCCAACGACTTCGTGACCATCGACGGCGACAAGGCTATCTATCACAACCACTGGACTGCCGGCGGCAACGATATGAAGTGGGAAATGATCCACTACGACGTTCAGCTCTTCGGTGGTGTCGTTCTGCACCAGGGTAAGATTGCAGAGATGGCTACCGGTGAGGGTAAGACCCTCGTAGGTACAACCCCTATCTTCCTCAACGCATTGACAGGTAATGGTGTACACGTAGTAACCGTGAACGACTACCTGGCTAAGCGTGACTCTGAGTGGATGGGACCTCTCTATATGTTCCACGGTCTCTCTGTAGATTGTATCGACAAGCATCGTCCTAACTCCGACGAGCGCCGCAAGGCATATATGGCAGACATCACCTTCGGTACCAACAATGAGTTTGGTTTCGACTACCTGCGTGATAACATGGCTACCAACCCTAGCGACCTGGTACAGCGCCAGCACAACTACGCCATCGTCGATGAGGTTGACTCCGTATTGATCGATGATGCCCGTACTCCATTGATCATCTCTGGTCCTATTCCAAAGGGCGACGACCAGATGTTCGAGCAGTACCAGCCACTGGTAGAGAAGCTCTACGAGGTACAGCGCAAGCAGGCTACCGAGTTGCTCGCCGAGGCTAAGCAGAAGATTACCGAGGGCGGCAAGACCAAGAACCAGCAGATGCTCGAGGAAGGTTTCCTCTCACTCTACCGTTCTTACAAGGCGCTGCCTAAGAACAAGCCATTGATCAAGTACCTCTCTGAGGAGGGTATCAAGGCAGGATTGCTCAAGACCGAGGAATTCTATATGGCAAACAACAACCGTGAGATGCCTAAGGCTGTTGAGCCTTTGTACTTCGTGGTTGATGAGAAGCTGAACTCTGCCGACCTGACCGATAAGGGTACAGAGTGGTTGGCTAAGCAGGTGAACGATAGAGAGCTCTTCGTATTGCCTGATATCACAACACAGATGAGTGACCTGGAAGCTCGCACAGACATCTCAGACCAGGAGCGTCTAGATATCAAGGACGAGTTGCTGGCTCACTACGGCGTACAGAGCGAGCGTGTTCACACCTTGCAGCAGCTCTTGAAGGCTTACACCATGTTTAATAAGGACGATGAGTATGTTGTCATGGACGGTCAGGTTAAGATCGTGGATGAGCAGACAGGTCGTATCATGGAGGGTCGCCGCTGGAGCGATGGCTTGCACCAGGCTGTAGAGGCTAAGGAGCATGTAAAGGTAGAGGCTGCCACACAGACCTTCGCTACCATCACACTCCAGAACTACTTCCGTATGTACCACAAGCTCGCAGGTATGACCGGTACGGCAAGCACCGAGTCTGGTGAGTTCTGGGATATCTATAAGCTCGATGTAGTTGAGATTCCTACCAACCGCCCTATCCTGCGTAAGGACTTGGATGACCGTGTATATAAGACTGCCCGCGAGAAGTATCGTGCCGTCATCGATGAGATTGAGGAGACACGCAATGCTGGTCGCCCAGTATTGGTTGGTACTACATCTGTAGAAATCTCTGAGTTGTTGAGCAAGATGTTGAAGATGCGCAACATTCCTCATAATGTATTGAACGCCAAGCTGCACCAGCAGGAGGCTCAGATCGTAGCCGAGGCTGGTCGCTCAGTAAATGGCAAGGGTGCCGTAACCATCGCTACCAACATGGCAGGTCGTGGTACCGATATCAAGCTGACCCCAGAGGTGAAGGCTGCAGGTGGTCTCGCCATCATCGGTACAGAGCGTCATGAGAGCCGTCGTGTTGACCGCCAGCTCCGTGGTCGTGCCGGACGTCAGGGTGACCCAGGTTCTTCTGTATTCTATGTATCATTGGAGGATAAGCTGATGCGTCTGTTCGCTTCTGAGCGCATTGCCAAGGTAATGGACCGTCTCGGTTTCGAGGATGGCGAACGTATCGAAAGCCCAATGATCAGCAAGAGCATCGAGCGTGCACAGCGCAAGGTTGAGGAGAACAACTTCGGTATCCGTAAGCACCTTTTGGAGTATGATGACGTGATGAACCGTCAGCGTACCGTTATCTACGAGAAGCGTCGCCACGCCCTGATGGGTGAGCGTATCGGTATGGATATCGCCAACGTAATCTGGGACCGCGTACTGAACATCGTGAACAACAACGACTTCACCGGTGCCAAGGAAGAGTTTCTGAAGGTCCTCGCCATGGAGATTCCTTTCACAGAGGAGGAATACGAGAACGGCAGACGCGACGAGATGGCTGAGCGTGCCTTCCAGGAGGCTATGGCTGCCTTCAAGCGCAAGACCGACCGCATCCAGGCTACAGCAATGCCTATCATCAAGCAGGTGTATGAAAACCAGGGTGCGATGTACGAGCGCATCATGGTGCCTATCACCGACGGCAAGCGTATGTACAACATCGCATGCAACCTGAAGGAAGCTTACGAGACTGAGGCAAAGAACGTAGTGAAGGAGTTCGAGAAGAGCGTAGTACTCCACATCATCGATGATGACTGGAAGGAGAACCTCCGCAAGCTCGATGAGTTGAAGCACTCTGTACAGAATGCCAGCTACGAGCAGAAGGACCCATTGCTCATCTTCAAGTTGGAGAGTGCAAAGGTTTGGGACGCTATGATCAATGATATGAACGACCGTATCGCCAGCATCCTGATGCGTGGTCAGATTCCTGTCATGGAGCAGGAGCAGCCAGTTCAGGAGGCAGCACCAGAGCAGCACACCCAGCAGAACTACGTAGAGAGCAAGGTGGATATCGATGCTGAGCGTGCAGCACAGGAGGCAGCAGCCAACCAGGATACCCGCGAGGGAGCTGACCAGGTGAACCGCACTCCATACCGTGCAGAGCACATGCCTCGTCCTAACGATCCATGTCCATGCGGCAGCGGCAAGAAGTTCAAGAACTGCCACGGCAGAAATATCTAATCACCAGAAAGGATGATAAGTGATGACAGCGAAACCTTGCCATCACAAGAAATAATGATAAGAATACCTAGATTTGATGATACTCTCATCATTTCTAGGTATTTTTATTATAAATAACTTCATTGCTACCGAGTTGCAAATAATTATTAGTATTTTTGCAGTCGAAAAGAAAAAAGAGCTGGCAATAAAGCCAGTTTCTAGAGAAAACAAGGTTAATTCAAGGAAAGATATATGAAATTATCAGAACTTAAAACAGGTGAAAGCGCCGTTATCGTCAAGGTTTCAGGACACGGCGGCTTCCGCAAGAGAGTCATCGAGATGGGATTCATCAAGGGCAAGAAGGTGGATGTGCTCCTGAACGCCCCACTCCAGGACCCTGTGAAATACAAGATTATGGGTTACGAGGTGTCACTCCGACACAGCGAAGCCGACCATATAGAAGTGGTTTCCATCGAGGAAGCCAAAAATGATGCACAGCTCTGCAAGGCGGATGAAGAAGGCCGCAAGCAGGTAATCGATTCGCAGGCTACAGATGCCAGCGAGAACGATGAAAAGGCACTCGGCGACAAGATGCTCGTGGCTGAAAGAAAGGATTCTGCCAGCAACGAAGCCTTGGCAGAACAGGAAGCAGAAAGACTCCACCGCGTCATCAACGTGGCACTGGTGGGAAATCCAAACTGCGGAAAGACTTCATTGTTCAACTTTGCATCGGGTGCTCACGAACGTGTGGGCAACTACAGCGGAGTAACCGTAGATGCCAAGGTGGGCGAAGCCGAATACAACGGCTATCATTTCAACCTGGTAGATTTGCCGGGCACCTATTCTCTTTCTGCCTATTCTCCGGAAGAGCTTTATGTGCGCAAGCAGCTCATCGAGCATACGCCGGATATCGTGATCAATGTCATCGATACCAGCAACCTGGAGCGCAACCTCTATCTCACCACCCAGTTGATAGACATGCACATCCGCATGGTCTGTGCTCTCAACATGTTTGATGAAACCGAAAAGCGTGGAGATAACATCGACTACGACAAGCTGGGCGAGCTCTTCGGTATCTCGATGATTCCTACCGTCTTCACCAATGGTCGAGGCGTGGATAAGCTCTTCGAGACCATCATCGAACTCTACGAAGGCAAGGAAGATTCCAGCGCTCACTATCGCCATATCCACATCAACCACGGACATGAGATAGAGCACGGCATCGAGCATATCCAGAAATATCTGAAGGCAGATGATTCCATCCGCCAGCGCTACTCTACCCGTTACCTCTCCATCAAGTTGTTGGAGAATGATAAGCACGCTGAGGAATACGTTAGTCATCTGAAATCGGCCAAGGAAATCTTCGCAGCCCGCAATGAGGCAGCCAAGCGTGTGAAGGAAGAGACTCTGGAAGATAGCGAAACCGCCATCATGGATGCCAAATACGGTTTTATCCATGGCGCATTGCAGGAAGCGGGCTATGAACCGGGTAAGGCAAAGGATACCTATCAGGTAACCCATCTCATCGACAGCATCCTGACCAATAAATATGTAGGATTCCCTATCTTCATCCTCCTGCTGTTCATCATGTTCTCAGCCACCTTCGTTCTGGGCGAGATTCCTAAGGGATGGATTGAGGACGGCGTGGCATGGCTGGGCGAATTCATCAGTAATACGATGCCGGATGGACCTGTAAAGGATATGCTGGTAGATGGTGTGATTGGTGGTGTTGGTGCGGTCATCGTTTTCCTGCCACAGATTCTGATTCTGTATTTCTTTATCTCTTATATGGAGGATTCGGGATACATGGCCCGTGCCGCTTTCATCATGGATAAGCTGATGCACAAGATGGGACTGCACGGCAAGTCATTCATCCCGCTGATTATGGGATTCGGCTGTAACGTACCAGCCGTGATGGCAACAAGAACCATCGAGAGTCACCGTTCCCGTCTGATAACGATGCTGATATTGCCATTGATGAGCTGTTCGGCTCGTCTGCCAATCTACATCATGGTCATCGGAACGTTCTTTGCCATCCAATACCGTTCGCTCATCATGGTATCGCTCTATCTCATCGGCATCTTCCTTGCCGTGATATTGAGCCGCATCTTTGCCAGTTTCGTGGTGAAGGGCGAAGATACCCCATTCGTGATGGAGCTGCCTCCTTACCGCTTCCCTACCTGGAAGGCGATAGGCCGCCATACCTGGGAAAAGGGTAAGCAGTATCTGAAGAAGATGGGTGGCATCATCCTCGTGGCAAGTATCATCGTCTGGGCTTTGGGCTACTTCCCTCACAATGAGGAACTTGACAACCAGGCTCAGCAGGAGCAGAGCTATATCGGCAGAATCGGTAAGACCATCGAGCCTATCTTTACCCCACAGGGTTTTGACTGGAAGTTAGATGTGGGCTTGGTTTCCGGTGTAGGTGCCAAGGAGATTGTAGCCTCAACAATGGGCGTGCTCTACAGCAACAACGACAGTTTCTCTGATGATCAGGATTACAACGATGAAGACGGAAAATATGAGGTTTTGAAGAAGCAGATGACTTCTGATTTGAAGAAGACCTACGGTTACAGCGATGCCGAGGCGGAATCTAAGGCAACGCTCACCGCCTACTGTTTCCTCCTCTTCGTATTGCTCTACTTCCCTTGCATCGCCACGATAGCAGCCATCAAGGGCGAGACGGGCAGTTGGAAATGGGCAGGCTTCGCCGCCGGCTACACCACGCTATTGGCATGGGTAGTATCAGCCCTGGTCTTCCAGATAGGAAGTTTGTTTATCTAAAATAACAACGTGAATTCAAACAAAAAGGGTGTGACTAGTCGATTAGTCACACCCTTTTTGTTTGTTGCTCATAAGAATGAAGGCCGTTCTTACCTGCCGGAAAAAGCAGGAGAAGCAGGAAAGTTCTTGGTAAGCCATAAGAAAAATGTTTCTGTCCCTAATAGAAATCTATGTTCAGCAGTGTTGAACCTATGTTTAGCAGTGTTGAACTTATGTTCAGCAGTGTTGAACTTACGTTCAGCAGTGTAGAACATAGAAATCCATTAAGAAAAGAAACAATTATCATTAAGGGCAGAAACAATTATCATTAAGGATAAAAAGAAATATCGTGGTGAATAACATCACTATGAATCATATTCACCACTACCCTATCTACATTACCACCGGTTGCAGAAACCGTGGTTCTAAGGAGCGCACCACCAATATCAAGGCGGATGTTCAGGAAGCAAGCTGATGATCAAGAAGTAAGATAGAGATAATAGAAAGTAAAAAATTAAATGTAAAAGATAACAAAAAAACAGCAAAAGCCCCTAGACTTTTTCATCGAAGTCTAGGGGCCTCTTATTTGATAACATGATTGTAAAGCATCATTTCATATTCCCGGACGATGATGATAGCCACTTAATCTGCTGGATCGTAAATAGACTTCTTGCTCTTCTCTACTTTTACAGGATTATAGATTACCTTCTTAAGAAGATCAAATTCCATTTTTCCGTTTGGATGAAAGGCAGGGCTCTTCATATATTCTATCAGACTATACTTCAACTGGCGAGCCACCGGACGAGCATCCAAATCATTCATATCGATACTGCTAACTACCAGTTTACCCTTACCCACCTGCGTTTCAAATACCAGCCCCAGATTGCGGTTCTTGTAGAAATTATCCATCATACCCACCAGGATTTGGATATTATTTTCGATGCTATCCAACTGCATGGTAGTGGCATTCTTACATAAATCCCACCACTGCCAGTTACTATGTTCCTCTGTAGGAAAATCGGACAGGGCAGGATGCTTTGGATTACATAAGATGCCCATCGTTCCCGGCTGATTAGGGAAATGAACCGGACTCCAGAACACTGGCAGGAACTTACCTTCCAATCCTCTTATCTTATCTTTTGGCAAATTAAGAAGTACCTTCTTACCCTTATTCAATGCCAGACGAGCCTTATCTATATCATTGGTTACAACTACCTCTCCAGGAACTATCGCAATATCAGAAGGATATACCCAGATATTCCATTCATTAGCAACCTTGGTATGAGCTACAGAGAGCGAAAGCGTCAAGCGTTCTGCCTTACTGATGGAACTAAGAGGTACAGCGATGTTGCCCAACATCTGGTTGTTCCCCACCTTTACATCCTGCTTTTCCAAAATACCCTGGTGCAGAATACTACCATCTTCTCTCTTCAGGCTCCATTTCAAAGCAATATTCTTTAGCGTTTCTGCAGAAAAATTGGCAATCTGCAACGATGCCTTGAAGGTATCCTGATTGGTATAAGTAGCCTTCTCGAAAGATGCCAGAGGAACTACAGGCGCACATACCTGCTTGAACTGTGTATCAGAGACAGCATCCTTTCCATCCCAGAAAACATCCAGCAATCCTACCAATGCAGTTCCCTGCCCCGGATAATCGGTCAATCCCAGCAACTGATAGCCGCTATATCCCGGAGTTTTCATGGCACGCTCCAACTCCTCCTTATAGAGAATAGAGGCAAAACGGGTGGATGCAGAGAGATAAGATGCAGCCTGCTTAAGACGTCCCTTTTTCTGCAGATCTTCCTTGATAGACTCCAAGTTGACAGGCTTCAGATTACCCGTATATTTTGAGATGGATGAAATATCAGGATACACACTATACTGTCCGATTTCGTGAGTAACGACAGGCACAGGAAGCGACTCGATGGCAGAAGAATAATCCTTCGAAAAACTAACAGGCTGGTCTTCGAAAACACCTTGTCCTCTCAGCCATCCCTTCTTCGACCACTGGCTCACCCAATAGTCATCACGAAGTTCCGGCCAATCCCCATGTCCCTTCTCAAAAGTAAAGGTTGTGGTAGTATAAAGGCGTCGAGGATCCTGCTTCTTCACATGCATCAGCAAGGTTTCCAATGCCTTGAAATCACCCTGCAACTCATTTCCCAGACTCAGGAAGCAGAAAGAAGGATGATTGCCATACGCAGCCAGGATTCTATCGGCCTCAGCATAGAGAAAATCGAGCGCAGACTGATCCTTTCCAATATTCAATGCCCAGACAGGCAACTCTATCTGAAGATAAAATCCCATCTTATCGGCAACGGCAAAGGCTGCCTCCGGCGGACACCAGGAATGAAAACGAAGATGATTCAGTCCATACTCTCTTGCCTTTTCAAAGATATGCTTCCATCCTGCTTCATCCATTGCAGGATAACCTTTCAGCGGAAAGACACAGCTTTCCAAGGTTCCTCTTAGGAACATGCGACGTTGATTGATATGCAGCAGCGCCTGTTCGTTACTCAGGTCTCTGAATCCAAAATTCACCTTCTGCCTATCCATCATCTTGTGATCCTGATATTCGGCAGAAGCCGTATAGACATTTGGCGAGAACTCATCCCACAATTGGGCATTCTTCACCTGCGTATCAAACTCAATGACTTTTCCCTTCACATCAAGCAACGTATCTTTTACCTCATTTCCCTGAGGAGAAACAATTGCAAAACGCATCTTTCCCAGCTTTCTACCTTGGGTCTTGGCTAAAAGAGCAGCACCTTGCATCTCAATCTTCACATGCACATTACCCTGCTTGGCATTTGGAAAAACAGAAATATGCCGGATATAAGACTGAGGCTTGACTTCTAAGGAGATTTTACCTAGGATACCATTCCATTTGGTCTGAGTTTCATTGGTATAACTATGCGCCAACTCATTGAAAGTGATATCATATTTCTTACTGTTATCAATGGTTATCTCCAACAGATTTTCCTTCCCCAAAGTCACATAATCGGTTACATCAAACTCATGAGGCACAGAAAGGCTCTCACCCGTTTCCTTCAAAAGCTGTCCATTTACCTTAACCTGCGAGGTCCATATCGTTCTATCGAAATGCAGGATAATACGCTGCTTCTTCCACTCCTTCGGCACCCATACCTTTCTAGCGTATGTAGCCTTTCCCACATAACTATACTTCGCTTTCAGGTTGAGAAAAACTTCCTTTTCCATACTAGGTTTCAATGTACAAGGTGTACCCAAACCGGCATCAGTAAGCGTACCTGGAAGATTGATGGCAGCTGCCTTATCCTTATCATAAGTAACCGTCCATAGCCCGGAAAGATTCAATTCATGGCTTCCATCAGAAGCCAAGGAAGCATTCACGCCACCAAGAAGCAGGTTCCCCATAAAAAACAGACGAACCAAATCGCTTTTGTAATCAGATATATTCATATAGCATCAATTGTTTTTAATGATGCTGCAAAAGTACAAACAAAAAGGGGAAAAACAGATAGACTCATAAAACGAAAAACATAGATTATTTTATGATTTTACAAAAGAAATAGCAGAAAATTATATAGGTCTCAGAAATAATTAGTATTTTTGCAGGCAAACAACAAGAATATGAAGGAAAATATCAAAATAAAAAACGGATTTCAAGGGGAACGCTCATTGGTAATGCCGGAGATGATTCTGGATCTGGCAGAATCTGACCCGGTATTGCGGACCTTGCATATCACAGATATAGGCTACTATCCACATGCTACCTATCATTATAGAGAACGGACGGAGTCCATCGATCAATGCGTGCTTATCTATTGTGTAAAGGGCAGCGGACATTACAGCATCGATGGCAAGCAATATAAAGTAAAAGCCAACCAATACTTCATCGTGCCAGCCAATACCCCCCATGCCTATGCCTCCAATAATGACGATCCCTGGACCATCTATTGGATTCACTTCAGTGGCACATTGGCACACATCTATGCCGAAGGTGCAGAGATGCCAACCACTATATCCCCCAATCTGAATTCAAGAATAGCTGACAGAAACAACATCTTCGAAGATATGTTTCTGACCCTATCCGATGGATATACCCTGGAAAACCTGCGATACACCTCATCGCTCCTGCATTTCTATCTCGGTTCGTTGCGCTATATGCCGCAATACAGGAAATTCCACAAGAGAGAGGAACAAAGTGATAACGAGACACATAGCATCATCAATGCAGCTTTGAAATATATGGAGGAGAATATAGAGCAATCCATCACACTGCACGATCTGGCAGGATATACCGGATATTCCAATTCCCATTTCTCTGCCATCTTCAAGGGTGCTACGGGTCACAGTCCGTTGGGTTATTTTAATAAGCTGAAGATCAAGAAAGCCTGTGAACTGCTGGATACCACAGATATGAAAATCAACCAGATAAGCTATAAGATGGGATTCGAAGATTCCTTCTATTTCTCACGTCTATTCTCCAAAATCGTGGGAATATCACCTAAGAAATACCGAGAATCCAAGAAATAACAAAAAAAATAAAAGTCCCTACTCTATTTCGCAATAGAGGCAGGGACTTTTCTTATAATGATATTACGATATCAAATACCTAAAAACCAAGTTCAATTAAAGTCTTGAACGACAAGATGCCCAAGTGATTGACATCCAAGGCAGAAGCCTCAGCAAGATAACGCTCGGCATGTTTCTTGTCGCCCAATCCCTCGAATCCAAGCGCAAGCATGTACTTGCAATGAATCTGGTTAGAGAGGTTCAAGTTGCCCTCCCATATCTGAAGATCTGGCAACGATACTGCAAAATAATCCATCACTACATCCTCGAAGAGATGGTTCTTACCATAGTTCACGAGCTTGTAGAATCTGCCATTAGCCTCGTCTTGCCTGCCCAACTTAATGAGAGCCAATCCCTGATAGAAGATCTTGTCTGGCTTGGCATCGTTGTAGTACATGGCTGCAGCTGGCTCCTGAGGCCCCTCGGTAGCCTTCTCCCAGCACTCCTTGGCCTTTTCCATCTCGCCCTTAGCTTCGTAAGCGCAACCCAAGAAGTAATAGAAGTCGTTCTCCTGGGCACCATAAAGTTTGCCTTCGCCCAAATGATGAGGATACTCCAGACACTGCTCCAACAAAGTAATAGCCTTGTCATAGTCATTTGCCACCAAGGCTTTCTTCGCCAATTCCAGACGAGAGAGCTGATACTGTCCGCTCACCTTGCCTTCGCCACCTTCCCATGGATGGAACTGGTGGGCATCAAGCTTCTTCATTGCCTCCTCATACTTACCTGTCTGGTTCAAGAGGGTGATTTCCTCCAGTAAGAGGTCGTCACGCTTGGCTATCAACTCTGGGTACTCCTGGAGATTTGCCAATCTATCGGCATAAGCCTTACCCATACGCTTGTGGAGTTGGTCTAACTCCATCAAGATACGAGCATCAGTGGTATCAAGCGCAAACGCCTTCTCCATGTGAGCAAGGGCTGTATCCTCTTCATGCAACTTATTGAACTCAGCCAAGGCGAGGTTGCGCCATACTGTTGGGAACTGAGCATCCTTTGCAGCAGAAGTTTGCCAATAACCGATGGCCAACTCATACTGACGCTTGTCATAATAGAGACAACCGAGATAATAATTGGCCTTGCTGCCCAAAGTAGCATCTGCCTCACCCTCGAAAGCACTCAAAGCTGCCTTCAAGGCAAGTGAAGCCTCAGCGCGATTAGGGAAACAGTAATCAGATGCATATTTCTCTGCATCCTTGAATGCTTCCGTATCGCCTATCCACCCCATACAATAATAGGTCATCGGTGTAACCGCACCCTGTTCAATAGCAAGTTGCCATATCTGGAGAGCCTCAGCATAGAGACCAGCTGAAACATAGTCGAGTGCCAACTCATCGTAGTTGTTTGACATGCCATGCATCATCTCTGCCACCTGCTCCACATATTTCTTGTCATCTGTCAAGAGATACAACTCATAGAGACAGTGATAGTTGAAGCGGTCGATGACAAGCGATGCCTCACACCACTCGATAGCCTCCTGCTTGCGGCCTGTCAATCGCAAGATAGAAGCCTTCAAGCCACGTGCCTTGTAGTTATGGGTGTTGCGGATGAGGCTGCTCTCAATTTCCTCCTCGGCATCTTCCATGCGATGTTGCATCACAGAAATCTCTGCACAAGAGAAGAAGCCTGCATCCTGCCAAGCGGCATTCCATGTTGACTTATAGAACATATCGTAAGCCTCATCCATCTTATACTGATACTTCAAGGCAAGACCCAAGTTGAAGATAGGCTCGCCATCGTATGGGTTAGGATTGCGCTTCATCAATACCTTCACGGCACGACGGAGATATTCCTCCGCCTTGTCGAAACGACACTTACGGATATACCACAAGCCGAGGGCATTATTACAACGATAGTCCATAGGGTCGCGACGGAGAGCCTCCTCGTAGTAATCCACAGGACTGTAAGTGGCATGACGATACTGCTCCAAGTGAAGACCTGTGAGATAGAGCTGGTCATTGGTCTTGATCTGCTCTGGCAAGAGGGCTGCCTCCGCCGGGTCAGGGATAGGCCGAATCTCATCCGGCTCAGCATGCCATGACAAGAGATGCTTGCCTTCAGGAGAAGTCAACTCGAAAGTGAGCTGGCCGATGCAGCTATCGCCTACGGCAACCGTCTCGTCCAAGAGGTTCTCAGGATCAACGGCAGCTTCCTTTTCATAATATACAGTGCCATTGTCATTGCGCAAAACCACCTTCACCTGCTGCTTGGAAGTAGCAAACAACTTGAAGTTTACCTTGCCTGTGGCATCAGCAGTGGTCATCTTGCCATCCTCATCCACCATATTGATGTTCATAATCAAGTCCTTGTTGGCACACTTTACGACTCCCAACTCACGATATGGCATGAAGTACTGGGTGAATCGCTTCTCCTCGTATGGCATGAGCCATGTGAAGTCAGGCTGGTTCTCGGTGAACACACCTGCCATCAACTCAATGTATGGACCATCGGTATCGGTGAGGTTGCGGTCCCAAGCCTGTCCGAAGTCGCCATTACCCCATGTCCACTGCTTCTTGCCTGGAGATACATGGTGATTGGCCACATGGAGCATACCAGCCTGTGTATCATTCTCATAGCCACCCTCAAAGTCGAACTTAGAGTTCACGCCCATATAGGATGTAGGCACCTTGATGTTCTTGTAGTTGGAAATATCCACACCAGCGGAATAGTCCATCTTATAATAGGTACCCGTGGCGATAGGGAAACTGCTCACGGCACGCTTGCCATGGTCAAACACGGCATTGATGTCCTGAGGGAACACACTCTGGTAATAATCGTTCACTGCTACAGCCGGGTTGGCCCACCAAAGGAAAGTCTGAGGCATGTTGGTGCGATTATAGAGGCGACCCTTGATTTCGAGATAAGCCTTGCCAGGACGAAGTGTGAATCCAGCCATACCCTTCTGATGGAACATCTTTTCCATCTCGTTCACCCATACGGTAACAGATCCATCCTCGTTCTCCTCGATGGTGCTATCCACTGGGAGATAGGTACTAGGACGATGGTGCTGAGGCCAGTTGAACTCAATGCCACCGCTGATCCACGGACCAGTCAACCCCACCAATGCCGGTTTGATGACATGATTATAATATACAAAGTGACGCTGCTTAATCTTATCGTATGCCATCTGCACACGACCGCCCAACTCGGGCAGAATCATCACCTTGATGTATTCATTCTCGATCCAGATGGCATGCCACTCCTTATCCACCTTTTCATCGCTGATACGCTCAATGACAGGATAAGGATAAACCACTCCACTCGAACCCTGATAAACTCGTTTCTCCAAGAAAATAGGATTCTTCTCAGGGGTTCCAACCTCATAAGTAGGAATCACCACTGTTTCTCTCCAAGCTTTAACCATAATTATTTAATGTTTTATTAATTCTTTTTCCAATTCTTCGAGTGATTTGCCTTTGGTCTCAGGTAACAGTAAAGAGACGAAGAGGAAACCACCCAGACATACTGCACTATAAATCCAGAAGGTGCCATAACTGCCCAGTGCCACATTGAGCAATGGAAATGTATAAGTAAGCGTAGAACTTCCTACCCAGAGGGCAAAGGTACTGGTAGCTACCGCTACGGCACGCACCCTGTTGGGGAAGATTTCAGCTAGAAGCACCCAGGTAACAGGTCCCATGGTCATCGCATAGCAGGCGATGGCTGCCACTACCAGGACTATCATAAACCATCCTGTAATCTGGAAGAAATAACAGATGCCCAGGATGAGATAGATGCCGCAAAGTCCGCCGGCACCCAGCTTCATCAAGGCCTTTCTTCCCCATTTATCTACCGTGAAGATGGCAACAAATGTAAAGATAACATTGGCTATTCCTGTTACCACGATATTGAAAAGCACATCACCGATGGCATAACCTGCCGATTGGAATATCTCCTGCGCATAATTGAAGATGACATTCGTTCCGCACCATTGCTGGAAGAAGGCAACCACCACACCCAGCAGGAGCACCTTGCGATAAGGCTTGCTGAACAAAGTCTTCAGTCCTGCCTGCGAGGAGTCCTTTTCGTTTGCCTCTCTCACGGCCTGCAACTCAGCCTGCGCATAGCTGTTTCCACCTATCTTATTCAATGTAACGAAAGCTTTCTTTTCTCTATTTTTCATAGCCAGCCAACGGGGGCTTTCTGGAATGAAGCAAGCCATCACACAGAAAACTGCCGCCGGAAAGGCTGCCGCCCAGAACATCCATCGCCAAGCCATCTGCCCATTCCAGGATGCAGCAATATCTGCCGATGAGAAAGAAGCTGGGATAGGTTCTGCTATCTGCCAGTTGGTTATCTGGGCTGCCAGGATACCAAGCACGATGGTCAATTGGTTCAAAGAAACCAGTTTTCCCCTGATGGAAGTAGGTGCCACTTCTGCAATATACATAGGTGAAAGTCCAGAAGCCACTCCGATACCGATGCCTCCGAAGAAACGGGCCACCAGAAAGTAGCTGAAGGTATCAGCCATTCCCGTTGCTATCGCCGAGAAGAAAAAGATCAGGGCGGCAACAATCAGAAGCTTCTTTCTTCCGATACGGTCGGCAAGCGAACCGCAGAGCATCGCTCCAATCAGACAGCCTATCAAGGCGATGGTCATCGCCAAACCTTGGTTTGAAGGGTTATCGGCTATCTGATAATACAGTTCGTAGAAGGGTTTGGCACCGCCAATCACTACCCAATCGTAACCGAACAGCAATCCACCCATCGCCGATACCAGACAGATGAAATACACAAATCTTTTGTTTATTGTTTCCATGCGAGTTGTTTTTAATTGTTTTTTCCGGGTGCAAAGGTATCGCTTTTATCGGAAAGATGGAATAGAATAAAAGCGGAAAAATAATGGAGAATCTTACGATAGACATTCTGATATTCATAAAAAATAGTGGTTTGCGAAGAAGTATAAGAAACATCAATATATTTATATAACAAAAAAAAACGTGGATGTAAGGAAGCATCCACGGTTTTTTATTCTGATATTCATCTCATTTTCAAGATATTTATCTTATTCAAGATATTCTCTTTCCTACTTTTGCGGCAACAAACGCGATCATCAGACCCAGGCAGGCGGCAATACTGATGGCGATGCGGAGACCGGTAGCCTCAGCAAGCCATCCGATAACCGGTGGGCCTACCAGGAAACCGAAGAAACTGATGCTCGAAACGATGGTGATGGCGATGCTCGCCTTGATGGTTCCCAGCTTTCCCGCAATGCTGTAGCAGATAGGCACCGATGAAGAAATGCCGAAACCTACCATCAGGAAGCCCAAAGTGGCAGGAATCAGATAAGGCAAGGCAGCAGCCATCCACAAACCACCCAAAATCAGGGCACCACAAACCTTCAACACCCTGGCTGGTCCATATTTCGTTACGAAACCATCAGCAAGAAATCTACCCAGAGTCATCGCTCCCATACCAGCCACATAACCTGCACGGATGAAAGCCTCATCAGGTTTTACTACTGATGAGAAATACACACCACTCCAATCATAAACAGTTCCTTCACAGAACATGCCTGCAAATCCCATCAATCCCAGGAGAAAAAGAATCGGGTCGATAGTCTTGAACGAGAACTTCGGAACATCTTCCTCCTCCGCCTTCGCTGTAGCATCATCTACCAGGTATCTGAATCCGATAGCGATAATGAGAAGACTCATCGACAAGACAGCTCCAAAGTGAACCTCTATCGGAAGCAGGGTATTGGCAAAGACGGCTCCAATGATACCACCCGAGAATCCGCCCAAACTCCACAAGCCATGAAACGACGACATGATGTTGCGCCCATACATTTTCTCCACCAGACAAGCCTGCGTATTGGTAGCGATGTTCATCAGATTTGCCATCATTCCGAAAGCCATCAGAGAAAGAATCAGCTGGAACACCGTACTGCTGCTTCCCATACAGAACAACACGAAAGCATAGAGCACCTCAGCAAGCAGAATCATCTTCCTGCTGCCAAACTTACTCACCAGAACGCCCGAAAAAGCCATCATCAGAAGCTGGCCGATGGGAATGGCAAAAAGCACCGTTCCCAGCTGTCCGTTGCTCAAGTGCAACATCTGTTTAACATCCGGAATACGGCTTGCCCAACTGGCAAACACCACTCCCGGCACAAAATAATAAGCCGCAACCGCCACTCGCTTGCGAACCAAATCACTCAAATGATTCAAACTTACAGTCATCCCTCTTAATACCTTATTTAATAATACCGATTTTTTGTTTTCGGCTGCAAAATTACTAAAAAAAGCAGAAAAAGAACGATATTTGAACAAAAAATATAGCTTAGTATGAGATTTTTGCCGTACCTTTGCGCCTAGAAAGAGATTAAAAACAAACTAGCAATGAAGAAACAAACAATGATTACCCTGGCACTCGCCTTAACTTTGGCGATGCCAACCATGCCCGCCTTCGCCCAGAAAGCGATGAGCAAGAAAGAAATCGCCGAAAAAGAAAAGGCTTTCAAGAACCTTCAGCATCCGTGGAAAAGAAAGAAAGTGGCTTACTTCGGCGACTCCATCACCGATCCGAACATCAAGGCTTCTAAAGTGAAATACTGGGGATTCCTGCAGGATTGGCTCGGCATCACCCCATACGTTTATGGTGTAAGCGGCAGACAGTGGAACGACATTCCCCGCCAGGCAGATAAGCTCCAGAAGGAGCATAGCGATGATTTCGATGCCATCCTTATCTTTATGGGTACCAACGATTATAACAATGGTGTGCCTATCGGCGAATGGTACACGGAGACTTTCGACAGTGTGAGAGTAGCCCGCCACAAGCCAAGCGAAATGATTCAACGTCGCCATCGCCATTTTGCTATGGATAAGAACACCCTGAAAGGTCGTATCAACATCGCCATGTCGAAACTGAAGCAGATGTATCCTACCAAGCAAATTGTAGTAATGACACCAGTACATCGTGCTTACTTTGCATCTGGCGACAAGAATATCCAGCCTGATGAGATGTACGAAAACGCCCGTGGTCTTTTCTTTGATGAATACGTAAAGGCTATCAAGGAGACTGGCAATGTTTGGGCGGTTCCTGTCATCGACCTCAACTCCCTTTCTGGTCTCTTCCCTCTTTACGATGCAGGTGCCCAGATGTTCAACAAGCCGGATACCGACCGTCTTCATCCTAATGATGCCGGTCATGCCCGTATGGCAAAGACCATCATGCAGCAGCTCTCCGCCCTGCCTTGCGTCTTCTAGAGAAGGGGCAGCGGATATTGAAATCGCCCACCAGCTGATTTCCGCTTGCACAACAGGTGTTGGGCGAGCGCATAACAGCTGATATGCAAGCGCACAACAGCTGTTGTGCGGCTGAAGATATAGGCTTCTCCGGCTTATAACATTAATTCTTCCGACAACAAGTAAAGGTTACTCCGAAGACTATTTACGTAAAACCGATGCAACGATGATAGTACTTACAAGCAACTATGATAGCACTTACAAGCAACAATGATAGTACTTACAAGGCGCAAAGACGTTACTGAGAGGTCGCCATGATAGTACTGACGAGGCGTAAAGCGGCTTGTATCGCTTATTGCCTCACTATGGCACAACATTGCCGCTTACCATGCCCATAGGGGTGCAGAATTCTCCTTTCACACTTAAATGGTTGATTATGTGCATACTATGGTGGTCGTGAAAGGAGAATAAAAGTTGAATTGCTGTTTTTGAGAAGCTATTTCTGAAGGTGACTTTATGTTGAATCGGCTCAAAATACCATTGTATATTCAAGTTTCGCAAGTTCAGAAGTTAAAGGAGTTATCGCTCCCTGCGGTCGCTGAGGAGTTAAGTCATAACCTAAATGATAGTTTTACAGGCAAAGTTAATGAAAATATGGCAAAACTCAAAGAAAAGTTCAATAATAGTATAATATATTATAAATAAGAATGCGATATTGTACTTTATCTTGCGAAATCTGAAAATATTTATTATTTTTGCACAATAAGTACAATATAACGCACTTAATGGCATGAATATTCAAGAAGTAATGAAATCCCAGCGTAAGGTCTTGGGCATTACCTACATTTAAACATTCATAAGATACAATGAATCCAATTGATATAGCACTCAGCATAGCAACAAAAGCCCATGCCGGTCAACTTGACCGAGATGGCTATCCAGCCATTCTCCATCCATTGACGGTGGGACTGATGGGACATACAGACGAAGAGAAAATGGCAGGTTTTCTGCATGATGTGGTAGAAGACAGTCCTTATTCTTTTGAGGATTTGCTTCATGAAGGAATTCCTACTGGCGTAGTGAATGCCCTTCGCCTACTCACGCATAAGAAAGGAACTGATTATTATGATTACGTCCAAGGTATCATAGACTCTCAGAATCCCATTGCCCTGCAGGTGAAATACAACGACCTCCAGCATAATTTTGAACGTGGTAAGGCCTATCCAGACCTTCAGAAGAAGCATGGAAAGGCACTGGAAATGGTAAAGGCTGCCATTGAGGAATGCTCAAAGGTTGACATCTATCATGCACCTGATGACAAGAAGACAGAAGTGGGCATCTTTGCCTGCGGATGTTTCTGGGGAACGCAGCATCAGTTTCAGAAACAGCCTGGGGTAATCAATACCCTGGCTGGTTATACCGGTGGCAAGGAGGCATTCCCTTCCTATGCTGATGTTCGAGACCATAAGACACATCATGTAGAAGCCATCATCGTGGAGTTCAATCCCGAAGAGGTATCGTATGAGAGCCTATGCAAACTTTTCTTCGAGATTCATGACCCGGCACAGACGGACGGTGTAGGTCCTGACCTCGGTCCACAATACCGCAGCTGTATCTTCTATCGTAATGAATCCCAGAGGCAGACGGCAGAAAGGGTGATGCAGCTGCTTCGCAACAAGGGTGACAAGGTGAATACCCTCCTTTTACCCGAGGAGACATTCTATATTGGCGAAGCCTACCACCAGCACTACTACGAGAAAACCGGCGGTGAGCCATATTGCCATGTGAGAACAAAGAAGTTTTGAAAAGTTTTTTAGAAGAAAAAGAAAACCATGATGAGATACAAAAAGAGTCTATTCATATTGTTAGCGTCTGCTGTTTCACTGACGCTTTCTGCGCAAACCTACGAAAAGCCAACCATGGGCTGGAGTTCGTGGAATACCTACCGTGTAAATATCAGTGCCGACCTAATCATGAAGCAGGCGGATGCCATGGCACAGAAGGGCTTGAAGGAGGCTGGCTATAAGTATATTAACATCGATGACGGATATTTCGGCGGACGTGACATGAACGGACAATTACTGATTCATGCCACACGATTCCCAAATGGCCTGGAGCCAGTTGTCAAACACATTCACAGCCTGGGATTCAAGGCTGGAATCTATTCAGATGCAGGACGCAACACCTGCGGAAACTTCTGGGACAAAGACGAAATGGGAAGCGGTGTAGGTCTTTATGGACACGACCAGCAGGATGCCGATTACTTTTTCAAGAATCTGAAGTTTGATTTTATCAAGATTGATTTCTGTGGCGGTGATGCACCTCAGAACACAGAACATCTCGACCTTGACGAAAAGGAGCGCTATACTGCCATCCGACAGGCTATTGACAACACAGGACGAAAAGATGTGCGTATCAACGTATGTCGCTGGAACTTTCCTGGCACATGGGTACACAATGTAGGTTCTTCCTGGCGTATTGACGCAGACATCTCTGCCGACTGGAATGCCGTGAAGCGTATCATCGCCAAAAACCGCTATCTTTCAGCCTATGCCACGGAGGGACATTACAATGATATGGATATGCTTGAGATTGGCCGGGGACTGTCAGAAGCCGAGGAGCGAACCCACTTCGGAATGTGGTGCATACAGAGTTCTCCGCTTCTCATCGGATGTGATATGACAGCGATACCTGCCAAGTCTCTGGCTCTGCTCAAGAATAAGGAGCTCGTAGCCATCAACCAGGATCCTCTTGCCTTGCAGGCTTATGTGGTTAAGGTGCAGAATGGAGTATATCTATATGTTAAGGATATCCAAATTCTGAATGGCACTACACGTGCCGTGGCTATATATAATCCTACTGACAATGAGCAAAGCTTTGCTCTCAATATGAATGATGTGGATTTAGATGGTAAAGTAAAGGTGCGCGATGTCTTTGCGCATGAAGATATGGCAGAAGTAACCAGGGGTATCATGCATGTCAATATACCTCGCCATGATATACGTATATTCATTCTCAAGGGAGAGAAGCGAAAGCTACGTTCAATCTATGAAGCAGAGACAGCCTGGCTGGAGCGCTATCAGTGTCTTGGCATCAACAACAGCCTTGGATATGCCAAATATGGCGATGCCTCATTCTGTTCTGGTGGTGGAAAAGTGGAATGGCTCGGAAACCATAAGGATAACTATATGGAATGGAGAAATATCTACAGCAAGGAAGACGGGACATATACGATGAAGCTGAGTTATGTCACCGGTGAAAACCGCAGTGTCTTTTGCAAGGTCAATGGTAGTGAGGATTTTGAAATCAAGACCCCAGGCGATAATCAGAAAATCGTGAAAACCATCAGCCGCCGCATCCATCTGAAGAAAGGCATGAACACCATACGTCTTGGTAATCCCAATGCGTGGTGTCCGGACATAGACAGAATTACAATCATCAAATAATCAATGAAATGAACGAAATGAATGAAATGAATGAAGCATATTCTGAATACTTGTCATTGATTACTGAATATAACATAAGAAATAAAAAATATGAAACTTAACAAAATCCATCATGTAGCCGTGATTTGCTCCGACTATGTGAAATCCAAGCATTTCTACACAGATGTGCTCGGAATGAAGATCATGAGTGAAAACTATCGTAAGGAACGTGACTCATGGAAAGCTGACTGCTGGCTTGATGACAACTATGTCATCGAGTTATTCTCCTTTCCTAACCCACCAGCACGTCCTTCCTATCCGGAAGCAGCCGGTCTGCGCCATCTTGCTTTTGAGGTAGATGATCTTTCGGATGCAATTGATGAACTTGACAGTAAAGGCATCGCGCATGAGCCTATACGCACGGATGAATATACTGACAAGCGATTTGTATTCTTCAGTGACCCAGATGGTTTGCCGATAGAATTGTATGAAAAATAAAGATTCCGTTTCATCGTATTTGATAGAATGCAGCAAATAAACATCCAATATTACAACTCGCCCTGCGGAGAGTTAATTCTGGCATCTGTGGGTGATGATTTGTGTCTTTGTGATTGGAATGAAATGCCATGTGCAGAGCGCAATAAGCTTCGGGTTTCGCAGTATATGAAGGCTGAGTTCAAAATTGAGACAACCCCTATCCTGGAACTTGCCAAGAAGCAGCTGAATGAATATTTCACCGGCAACCGCAAGACATTCGATATTCCGTTGCATCCTGTAGGAACAGATTTCCAGAAAAAAGTATGGCATGCATTGCTCAACATACCCTACGGAGAAACAAGAAGCTATAAGGAAATAGCCATAAGTATGGGTAACCCCAATGGCACAAGAGCCGTGGCAGGTGCCATCGGAGCTAATGGCATCAGCATTTTCATTCCCTGCCATCGTGTTATCGGTAGCAATCATTGCCTTATAGGTTTTGCCGGAGGATTAGACGCAAAGAGAAGGTTATTGGAGCTTGAAGCAGAAAAAAAAACATAAAAAGTTGATTTTCAAATAAGAGAGTAAAAAACAAATGAACAAAAGAAATGAACATCAAGTCTATAGGCAGTAAAATCAAGGGAAATCCTACGATGGTAGAGGGTACAGTGTATTCCATGCTCATCATCTGTAGCATTTCCCATTTCCTGAACGATATGATTCAGTCGATTATCCCTTCCATCTATCCGATTGTGAAGGATAAGTTCGACTTCTCGTTTGCACAGATAGGCATCATCACGCTGGTTTTCCAGATGACATCTTCTATTCTGCAACCTTTCACAGGACTTTATGCCGATAAGCATCCCCGTCCCTATGCCCTCTCCATCGGCATGTGTTTCACATTGGTGGGCCTGCTCCTGCTGGCTTTCGCCGAGAATTACTTTCTGATTCTCCTGGCAGTGAGCGTTGTAGGTCTGGGTTCGTCCGTGTTTCATCCCACAGCATCGAGAGTGGCACAGATGGCATCGGGAGGCAAGAAGAGTCTGGCACAATCCATCTTCCAGGTGGGTGGCAATGGAGGTTCTGCAATAGGACCCTTGCTTGCAGCCATCATCATCCTGCCTTTCGGCCAGCATGCCATCTCCTGGTTTGCCCTTGCAGCCCTGCTTGCAGCCATCATCATGGTAAGATTGGGAGTCTGGTATAAGGCACGATTGGCTTACGTGGTGAACCATCCGCAGAAACAACCCCTTCTCAACACCCATATCTCTAAAAGGGTGAAGTATTGGGCTCTGTTCATCCTCATCATGCTCGTGTTCTCCAAGTATTTCTATACGGCGTGCATTACGAGTTACTTCACCTTCTTCCTGATGGATAAGTTCGGGGTTTCGGTGCAGACCTCGCAGCTGTGCCTCTTCGTATTCCTTGCCGCCTTTGCCATAGGTACCGTAGCAGGAGGCATGCTGGGTGACAAGTTTGGCAGAAAGTATGTCATCTGGTTCTCCATTCTGGGAGCAGCACCTTTTACCATCGCTATGCCTTTCGTCAACTTCACGTGGACCATCATCTGTACCTTCCTTTCCGGCTTGATCATCGCCTCTGCATTCTCTTCCATCGTGGTATATGCCACCGACCTGATGCCAGATAAAGTGGGATTGATAGCAGGCATTTTCTTCGGACTGATGTTTGGACTGGGAGGTCTGGGCTCCGCTTTCTTCGGCTGGCTGGCCGACAAGACCAGTATTGAGTTTATCTTCCAGGTGAGTGCCTTCCTGCCATTGCTCGGCATCATAGCAGGATTTTTGCCGAATACCCAGAAGAAAAGCGTTGAAGGAAAGCGTTGAAGAAACTGATGAAAATGAAAAAAGATTCAAGGGCAAACCATGCTAGATATGTAGAGCTCAATTTGTTTCCTGAAGAGAAAGAGGATCATCAGAAAGATTCTGTCTCTTCTGAAAACAAGGAAAAACATACCTCTCCTGACAAAGAGTATGACTTGACGGATCTGTTTGAAAGACTTTCCAAATCCGCATTCCGCAGCCGTTTTCACCTTTCGAAAAGGGATAAGGAATATATTGCAGAAAAGGGCTTGGCAACCATCCGTAAGCATGCAGAGGATTTTGTTGCCAAACGCCTTGCTCCTGCCGTTATACCCAATGACGGCAAGCAGACACCAATGAGAGGGCATCCTGTATTTATAGTCCAGCATGCTACAGGCTGCTGCTGTCGTGGATGTTTCTTCAAATGGCATCACATACCTGCCGGAAGACAGCTGACAGGAGAAGAACAGCAATATGCAGTAGCGGTATTGATGAAATGGATTGAAAAACAGGTTAAAAAAGCATGAAGTTTTGGCAGCAAAGCTTAATTTAATTATCCTTTGTTGCCAATTTTGCAGAGTATTCTGCCAAGATTAGCAAAAACTGTTCGACCTGTACGGTCGAATAAATTCTGCGTCATTTGCGAATTGAAAATCGGCGGCCGAAGGGAAAGCCAAATCTGCGTGACCTTCATCCGACCGCATTGGTCAAAAAAACTGTGGAAATCCGAGAAATCCGTGGGAAACATTCCCCTACTTCCAGCAGTAATCAATGCCTCGCTTCTCGCACTCACCTCGCAAGGCGGCGAGGAAGTAACTGCGCTCGCTGCCCCAACCACGAACCTTGCGCTCGTGATCCATGGTCTGCTTCAAACGCTCATCGCTGTATGCGGCAAAACGGGCAGCATACTCTGAAATTCTTGACTCGGCATAGCCTGCATCAACAGTTGATGACTCGGCATTAGCTGCCATTACACTCTCATTGTTCTTTTTGTTCTTTAAATCTGAATTTGGATTCATAAAGATAATTATTTTAAGTTGTTAAACACTTACACATTCTTTTACCACCGTGGTTATCTCTATGCGAAACTCGGTTGGTGTGCCGCAACTGGGCAACTCTTAATGCTTGATTTCGGGTGCAAAAGTACATCATTATTCTGAAACCACCAAATTTATTCGGGATTATTTTTCTTGTTTTTTTCCTTCTTCTAAAGAAGAAGATTTTTCGGGGTAGCAGATAGCAAGAAAGAGAAATCGTAACTAGTTAGTTACCCTGTAGATCATTTCTGCTATCTGTTGTCACATACCCCGCAATTGGAACAGTCGTTACACGTCATCCTGCTGCGCAGGTCTAGTCAATGTCTTTCAACCACTGCTCTATCATGCTGTGGCAATCAGACACTTGCGACGAACGAATCCATAGGCTAGGCCCTAGAAAAATGCCTTGCGGGATAAGGCGTTTGGCATCTGCCACCACACTGCTTATACCGCTGCTGGCACTCGAAACAATCAGACCGATACGCTTGCCTTTCATTTCCTTGCCATGCTGGAAAAGGAAGGTCTGCAAGGGTGCTGCCATTTGGCTCCACCATAGCGGAGCTGCCACTATCACCATATCATATTCATCTAGATTGACTTCAACAGGATCGATAGCAGGATAAGCAGCCGCATCATCTGGGTTGTTGCGTATGGCTGAGATTAGGGCACTGCCTGCAGCATAGTTGTTGTCAGCATAGTCAATGCCTTTCTCGGCAGGCTCAATGCGTATCACGTCGGCATCTATCTGTGTACGCAGATTATTTACGATAGTGTGAACATTATTAGTGAAACTGTAATACACTACCAAAGTCTTGGCATTGATACAACTGGCTGAAAGTAATATCGCCATGATAAATAAAATTTTTGTTTTCATTGTTCTTACTAATAATATGATATTGTCATTTAATATGATATTGCCATTCTATATAGTTGCTAATCTTATTGGCATTATTTAGCGGAGTCTGGTCGCAGAGTTGCAGCGATTTGACCATGTGGAGCGTTCCCTGCTTGTATTTCTGGAAATGCTTTGAGGCGATATGCTTCTCGTACGCTTCACGGCTTGCGTATGTTTCAAGAATAGTTATCTTGCATGGATTCTCCTTTTCGCCGACGGCGTACATCGTCAGCACGCCCGGCTCGGTACGCAGGGAGACTTCGCCCACCTCGGTCGCGTATTTCATGTACTCGTCGAGATACTGCGGATAAACCTCAATTTTCGACAGGCGCACGATACCGTCAGCTGTCATCGGCTTCTTGGCGCACATTCCCGGCTGCTTGTCTAAGTTCAGGCATTTGCCGATAATCTCTCCGGTGGCAATGTAGGAATAGGTCGGGAACTCGAACAGCACGGGTTTCAACTGCGTATAGTCAAGTTTTCCCTCACTGTCAAGTACCTCAGGGGCAGCGTAGGTGTTCGCTATGGAACAGATAAAATTGTCGAAACCTTCTGTCTCAAAGATATCCTCAACATTACATTCCATTGTCAGCGGAGAGGCATCTATCACTGGTGTACCATTCTCGCCCCAATGATATTTAAATACTCCAGATTTATTTACAGAGGCACCACTTACACTTCCCACATAGTCGGCCTGTGGGAGCATCTCACGGCTTACAAGGTTGATGGACAGTTTCTTGGACTTGCGAATACCTTGGTTGGTATAGTGGCTTTTGCTCATGCTGACCAATACACGGTCGTGACCAATGATGCCCGTATGTCCAACTACGAGCCAATTCACCTTTCCTTCTACCTCTGCACCAACCACTGTCATAGGTTTCGGATAGAGAGCCAGAACGTTTCCGATATTTTTCTTTTCTGTTATCATCATTTCTTTATTTTTTTGTTGTGAAGTATTATCGCTCTTTCTCGCAGAAGCGAGTATTAACGCGAGAATACAAACTGTATTTATAAAACGTATCTTCATAACTTGTTCATATTAATTCATTACTTGTTCATATTAGTCGCCACCGGCGAATCCTGCGCCCCACGACCATGTGCCTAATGCAATTGAAGGTAATTTCATTTTTTCCATTTCTATTTCTTATTTGTTATATGTTATATGTTTCATAAATTTTGCCGGAATGCCGCCCACTATCGTATAGACCGTTACGCCTTTCGTAATGACCGCCTCTGCCGCTACTGCAGCAGACCTTTTCAAAAAACTTCTTCTGTCCATATACATTATTTATTATTGTTATACATGCGAATCAAGTCACAAATGATATTATTCTCATTATCTTCGAGATTGACCTTTATACGATCACCATCAATAACACTGTCCACTACATCATCGGCAGTAACATGATGACGGTGGGCTATGTATTGTATCACCTCGTCATCCAATAGTTCTTTCTTAATGTTTGTATTTATGTCCATTTTTGTTATATTATAGTTTGACATTACTCTCGCTGCTCCATCGGTTGACTTTCGTCTTCCTCTCTCACGACTCGGCATAATCCAAGTAAACTTGGCTTCTGCTCTTGCTGCTCCATCGGTTGACGGTGCAAAATTACAATAGTCTCAAAAATGTGACGTATCGTTATTGGGGAAATTCATACCATTTTTGCGGTATTTTCTTTGAATTATTCTTATTTGTCATTAAAATCATATATCTTTGCACTATGAAAGGATGCCGGCAAGTCGCGACAAAGATGCCGTTGACTTGTCAGATAACGTTTAACAACAAAAAACATGGACAAGATACTGAAAGTAAGAAAGGTAGGCGACTATATCCGACACCTTGGAGGACAGGAGCAGCACCCGTTGGTAGGAATCGTTGACTATGCGGCTCTCTCGCCCATACGTCATAGTCTAAATAACTATAGTGTGTATGGCGTGTTCATACATGAACACCTGACCGTTGACCTGAAGTATGGTTGTGGAAAATATGACTATCAAAGCGGAGGCACAGTAATATGTGTCGCTCCGGGGCAAATCGGAGGTAAAGAAGACAACGGAGAGCGAATTAATCTTGACGGATGGGCATTGCTGTTCCATCCCGACATGCTGCACGGCACACCCTTGGAAAAGGAAATTCGCAATTATACGTTTTTCGATTACAATGCCAATGAAGCCCTGCATACCACGGAAGAGGAATATACACAGCTTGCCGACATCATGAAAAGAGTAAAGATGGAGTTGGATACAAGGCATGATGATATGCAGAACAGCATCCTATTGGATTACATCAGTCTGTTGCTGAACTACTGCAAACGATTCTATGACAGGCAGTTTCTGACAAGGAAAGTGGGAAATATGGACATGCTTCAGCGGTTTAGTTCAGTGCTTGAAGACTATTATGCCAAAGAGGAACAATTCAGGCAAGGGCTGCCAACTGTGGCTTATTGCGCCGACCGGCTCTGCATGTCAGCTGGATATTTCGGAGATATGGTAAAGAAGTATACAGGAGATTCTGCCAAGAACTACATTCACCATTTTATCATTCAGAAGGCAAAGAACCTTCTTGCTTCTGGTGAAGCAATTTCAGCCGCAGCCTACGATTTGGGCTTTGATTATCCTCAGCACCTCAGTCGCTTGTTCAAGAAAAAGGAGGGCATTTCACCCTCCGAGTATATGGACAAGATAAAATACAGCTGATGTTAAACCTCCGCCACCTGTGCCTACGTGCGATTGGGCGGCTCCGCCTGTTGGCAGTTCGATCTTAAATGGTTAAACTTTCCTATATTTGCATTATAATAGTATCATAATAATAAAATTATAATTATCTTTGCACAATGATTATCAGAAAGATATAAGACTATTCAAAGACAATAAAGAAGATAATAAAGAAGATAATATACAATGATAGAGAATCCGTTTATTCTGCGAGGATACATATCCGACGCTTACTTCTGTGATAGAGAAAAGGAAACCATCGACTTGATAAGAGAAATCAAGAATGGCAATAATATCACCCTGATTGCACCTAGAAGAATCGGCAAAACAGGGTTGGTGCAACACGTCTATGCCCAGGAAGAAATCAAGGATAAATACTATACATTTCTTGTAGATATTTATGCCACGAAAACCCTAGCTGATTTCATTCAGGAGCTAGGCAGAAGTATTCTGCAAAGTCTGAAACCTAAAGGCACCAAAGTAGTGGAACATTTTCTTAACTGCCTCCACTCACTCCGTTCGTCCATCAGCTTCGACATGAATGGCGTGCCTTCGTGGGGAGTAGATTTGGGAGAAATCACCAGTCCAACCACAACGCTCGATGAAATTTTCCATTATCTGGAGAGCGCTGATAAGCCTTGCATCGTGGCCATTGATGAATTTCAAACCATCAGCAGCTATAGAGAAGCAAATGTGGAAGCCATACTGCGCACTTACATTCAGCACTGTCATAATGCCAGTTTCATCTTTGCAGGATCTCAGCGTAACATGATGTCGGAGATGTTCTTGAGTCATGCCCGTCCTTTCTACCAGAGCACCTCCATTAAAACACTGAAAGCTATTGATAGAGAGGTATATGCAGACTTTACCACTCGTCTTTTCGAAGAAAGACAGAAGCATATCAAACGAGAAACCATTTATCAGATATACGACCGTTTTGACGGCATCACCTGGTATCTGCAGAGGATGCTCAACAAGATTTTCTCCCTCACGGAAAGGACTGATGATAAGATGATGGAAAGGACTGATGATAAGATGATGGAAAGGACTGACGATAAGATGATGGAACTGGCACTCAACTCGATTATAGACGAGAGTGCTTTTGCATACGAAGCACTCCTCTTTCAATTGCCAGCTAAGCAAAAGGAACTTCTCTTTGCCATCTGCAACGCTGGCAAGGCTCAAAACATCATGTCATCGGCATTCATCAAGAAGCACAATCTTCCTTCCGCCAGTTTTGTACAAGGTGGAATCAAGGGATTATTAGAGAAAGATTTTGTTACAGAGACGGATGGAACTTACGAACTGTACGATAAATTCTTCGGCGAATGGCTGAAAAAGGAATTATAAAGAATACTGATATAATTATAAAGAATAAGAATATAAACAAAAAGAAGTATATGATACAGCAAGTAGAATTTTCATTGCGCCCGCTTCCTCGCGGGTTTCACCTCGTAACCAACGAGGTGATGAGGAACTTGCCGGCGCTGCCTAAGACGGGGATTCTGAATCTCTTCGTAAGACATACCAGTTGTGGATTGTCGCTGAACGAGAACTTCGATCCGGATGTGAGACATGATTTGAAGGGTATCTTCGAAAGACTGGTTCCAGATGGCGACCCAAGATACCTGCACCAGGATGAAGGACCTACGGATATGTCGGCGCATGCCAAATCGAGCATGGTGGGGGTATCACTCACCATTCCTATTACCAATGGCAGACTGAACCTTGGTACATGGCAGGGAATTTACCTCTGCGAATTCAGAGAAGGAGGCGGAAGCCGACACCTCATCGCAACGATTATCGGGGAATAAATAACCGTTGCGACGAATCGAAGACGCCTCTATTTCCTGGATGAATCGGAGGCGTCTTTATCAATTTCACGGAAAAGGCCGAAGTATCTCTTGCATACCCAGACGATACCTACTACCATTGCTATGACGAGGATTCCTCTTAAAAATCCACTTAATATCTTTGGCATACAATCCCAAATCGGCAGGAGATGCATCGCAAAACCTAAAACCGCCGCCAATACCAACACACCGATGGTCAAGAGTTTCTCGTTTTTGATAGCTGGCTCAGGATCCTCTACTTCTACCAGGTTTCTCAACTGGTATATCTTATAAAAAAAGAATACACCGTTCAGACATAAAAGAACACAGCAAACGATCACTCCACCCACAAATACAGGCTCACTTCCGATAAAATCCATACAACTAATCCATAACCAGAAGAGGGCTGACCATAAAGCTGCATAGCGATCCAACAGGGACAGGTAATATACCTGTCGGGCATTGACTATCTTGACGAAAGGAAAGTCATTGGCCTTTGGATGATAGCTGTGAAGCAAACAAGCGATAGGGAAAAAAGTACCCATTCCAGCCAACAGAAGAAGATAAGGCAAATCATCAGATGTGGCATGAATGACATTCCTGATGGTGAGCAGCCACATGGCAAGAACCAGGATTCCTACAATAAATTCAAAGACCCTGGCACTTGTAGAACGATAAATCTTGACTTGCGCAAAGATGCCAGCCTGCTCTTCCTTATCGCCATTTTTGAATAAACCGAGCACAAAATTTAATATTTTATTCTTCATCTTTCTTTTCCCCTCCTATTTGATTTGAATCGACTTCTTCCTTCGTTTTCTTTGATGCAGCCTTCTTTTTCTTGGGCAGTCTGCCAGCCTTGCGCAGCGCTTCGGCGATGATCCATTGCAGCTGACCGTTGGTTGAGCGGAACTCATCCTCAGCCCATGCCTCAATGGCACTCATCGTTTCCGAATCGATGCGCAATATAAAACTCTTTGTATTTGTTTCCTTTTTGGCCATACTTTTTTAATGATTCAATGTTCCCGTATTTACTACAGGCTGAGCGGTATCATCGCCACAAAGCACTACGAGGAGATTGCTGACCATGGCAGCCTTCTTGTCGTCATCAAGCTCTACCACATCTTCATCGCTCAACTTCTGCAATGCCATTTTTACCATCGACACGGCACCCTCTACTATTTTCTCTCTGGCAGAGATGATGGCTGAAGCCTGCTGGCGACGAAGCATCACGGCTGCTATCTCCGGAGCATAAGCCAGATAGTTGATGCGAGCCTCTACTACCTCGATACCTGCCATTGCCAATCGCTCATCGATGCGAGCCTCCAACTCCTTATTAATCTCATCACTTCCATCTCGAAGCGTAATCTGATTCGCCTTTCCACCCTCGTCATCATCGTAGGCATACTGTCCGGCTACCTGTCGGAGAGCAGCATCTGCCTGAATCTGGACAAAGCGGCCCAGCATATTCATGATCTGTGCAGCAGAAGCACCGATGCCTGCCTGACCCGTTGAACCCTCAGCCATCGTCTGGGTATCAATCTCGAAGATAGCCTTGTAGGTATCCTTCAGTTTCCATACCAGCACCATACCAATCATAATCGGATTACCCGTCTTGTCATTCACCTTGATAGGTTCGGCATCGAGGTTGCGCACACGAAGCGAAAGCTTCTTCTGACTGATAAACGGATTCAGCCAATAGTAACCCGGCTCTGTAAAAGTGCCACGATACTTACCGAAGAAAAGCAATACGCGAGCCTGACCCGGCTCTACCAGGATGAAACCGCAAACGCAGATGATACTCAGGATGAGAAGCAGTACGCCACAAACACCACAGACATTTGCCAGCCAGCCTTCTTGCGAAACGCAGGCAAATATAAACAAGCCAACTCCAGCCAGAAAGCTGATGATGTTTAATACTAACATCAGGATGCCATTCAAGGTCTTTCCATGATACGTAAATTCCTTATTCTCCATAATTTTACTTTATTTATTACGTTATTGATATTGATATCATTTTGATATCGCAAATATACGATATTAAAATGATATCACAAGGGCAGAAGAAAAAGATTTCAAATACTTTAACGTAAAAAGGTCGTCGGGACGATACCCAACGACCTTTTCTCAGATTTTCACCTATTTATATATAGAAAACAGTTTCTATCTTCATATAGAGATAGATTCTGTCTTCTATAGAAATATTATTCTATCACTTCCATTTCTTCCTCTTCTATTTCCTCCTTGATTTCCTTCTCTTTCTTTCCGAACTCAGGATCTATCTTCAGGAAAGCGGTAACCAGGAAGGTGATGGCGCAGCATGCCATCACGATAATGAAGAACAAGCGATAGCCTACCATATCTTTCAGATATCCCGAAACCATACCAGGCAACATCAAACCTAAATAAGAGATACCCGTGCAGATGGAATAATGGGAAGTCTTGAACTTGCCCTGGCTATAGAACAGCATGTAGAGAGTAAGAACCGTGAAGCCCAAACCATAACCGAACTGCTCGATAAAGAGACAGCTTGAAACCACAATGATGTCGCTATTGAGTGAATAACTCAAATAGATGTAAACCACATCCGGCAGGGTGATGGCGCAAACCATCGGCCAAAGCCATTTCTTCATACCATCCCTACTCACCAGAATACCACCGATGATTCCACCCAGCAGCAAACCGATCAGTCCAACAGTACCATTGGCAAAACCATATTCCTGCGGAGACAATCCCAGTCCGCCCTGCGAATTAGGACGAAGGATGAAGGTCTTGGTCATCGTATTCAAGAGTGCTTCCGGGAAACGATAGAGCAGGAGGAAGAGCATCACACAGATGGTTTCTCCCAATCCGAATTTCACAAAGAAGGTGCGGAACATATTCTTCAGTTCGTGCGCCACTTCGCCCACCGTTCTATCGGTCTGCACATCCTCCTTCGGACGCGGCATGAACCGGCTGTGATAGAGCCACAATCCGATGAAGATACCTGCCAGTCCGTAGAAGATAAGCGCCCATGAGAAGCGGATCTGGTTACGGAACAGTACCTGGAGAACACCAGCCAGCATCACCAGGAATCCATTCACGAAGATGATGGCAAGGCGATAGAAGGTATTTCTCAAACCCACAAACTTGGTCTGCGTATGCTCATCCAACTCTATCATATAGAAACCATCCGCCGAAATATCATGGGTGGCACTACAGAAGGCGATGAGGAAGAAGAAACACATCGTTGCCTGGAACCAGAAGGCAGTAGGCAGCGAAAAGGCGATTCCGGCAAGAGCTGCTCCGATGAGCGCCTGCATCGTCAATACCCACCAGCGCTTGGTCTTCAGCAGGTCGATGAAAGGACTCCACAAGGGTTTGATAACCCAAGGCAGGGCGAGCCATCCGGTATAGAGACCCACCTCAGCATCGGTCAAGCCCAACTGCATATACATAACCACAGAGAGGGCTGTCACGATGACGTTAGGCAGTCCTTCCGCAAAGTAGAGTGTCGGAATCCAAGCCCATGGATTCCGACTATTTTTCAATGTTCCCATTCTACAGCTTTATTTATAGAGTTTCTTGATTTCTGCACCCTGATAGTAGTGGAGGAGGATAGCATCATAGAGATACCCTTCCTCTCCCATCACAGCAGCACCAATCTGACAGAGACCTACTCCATGGCCCCATCCTGCACCGATGAGTTCGAAACGCTGAGGTACTCCCTGCTCATCTTCATCCTGTTTATCTACCACAAAAGCTGAACTTAAAAGATGAGAATCGCTGAGTGCACGTCGGATTTCGAGTTCCTTACCGATGGTGAAGGTCTTCTCGGTACCGATAATCTGGAGTTTGCTGATTCTTCCACTCTTACCACGCTCCACGGCCTTCAGGTCGAGGATGGCACCAAAGTCCATCTTCAGTTTGTCAGCGATAAGCTGCTGGAGTTTCTCCTGAGTGAGCGTTACCTTCCAGCGATAGAAATCGGCAGTCTCCTGGTCATAGTCATTCAATACCTGCGAAAGAATCTTCTTATCTGTCGTATTACAGAAAGCAGGTGGGTTCGAGCGAATCCACTTCTCAGCCTCTTCCTCGCTGGTAAGATCAGGCATGACCTTTGCATCCTCTACCCCCAAAGCAATATCCCTTACGGCTGTGAGATAATTCTTCGGCGTATTCTCCCAGCAATACTGGAACTCTTCGGTAATACCGCCACAACACTTCGAGAATCTGGCATCACAAATCTCATCACCATCCAGCAGAACCTGTCCTCTGGTGAGTCTTACTGCCTCTGCCACATGTGGTGAGGTCTCCTTCGTAATACCCTGATAACGCTGACAGTGGTCATCGGCACAAACATCGAAAAGAGTATGATCTTCGCGATCATACCAACGGATGAGCATATCCTCCTTCTTCACGAAAGAGAAGAAATTGTTGCCACTCTCCGCCACCTCTCTGCGATGCTGCATCTGAGCCAAAAGCCAAGAACGGGAAATCACGGCGTGCGCCTTCAGGAGTTCGAGACTGGATGTGGCACTCATCTCACTACTGATGACACTCTCCAGATATTTCTCTACAGGCAGCTCATTAATGGCTAAAATCTTATCAGATTCTACCAGGAATCTCAGCGTACCCAGGAAAGTCTGGGTTTCCTTGCGTTCCCAATGGAAGTTTACACCGATGGTTACATCACTCAAGGAGAAAGAGGCATTCGAGCTCTGCGGATGGAAAGTAAGTGAACTATACTGATTTCCGTTCCAAAGCACGCCACCTTCTGAGAATTCCACCTCCTGCTCACCGATCACGATTTCTCCCTTGGCAAGATAAGGTTTGTTGAGTATGAAATGAACCTTCTGCGCACTCACGATTCCAACAGTTACTTCCGGCTCCTTACCATTATTATATAAGGCAGAAGCTCCGACAGCAGCCTTAGCCTCCTTTGCCGCCTTTAGCTTGTTAACGATAGTCTCTACCTTCTCTGGACTGATGCCGCATTCCTGCAAGATAGCAGTAGCCTTTTCATCGGTGAGTTTACGGAAATCTTCCTCACGAGGAGTAATGATGAGTCCGCTCATATCGAGTGCTCCCGGCGAAACCATCACCTGTGCATCCCCTTCAGCAAAGTAAGCATCTGGTCGATGTTTCTCTCTTGGGATAACCACAGTGATGAATTCTTCACACTTACGCCAGGCAACGATGTTCATCATTGGCTCTTTCTCGTCGCCACGATGAGGCAAAGCCTTGTAAAGTCGGCGGAAGAGGGTTTCATCACTCTCTTCGCTCTTCGAGATGATAACAAAGGCTGGCACGATGAAATCGCGAACCAATGCAATCTTCTCATCATCATTCTGCGAGATGATATCGGTAAGATTACGGGAAAGACGCTGCCAGTTTGCCTGCAAAGGAAGAAGTCCACTAGAACCAGCCTGGAAATGCAGGTGGTCTGGAGCAGAAGCTCCACACTTCGGACCATTATAGAATACCATCAAGTCGCTGTGCAGACTCAGGAATCTATGCATCTCACCATAGTTCTTATAAATGAGCTGATACTGGTGTTTGCGTGCCGGAATCGTGAAATGGATTGGCAAGATAGGGAACGGATTCACCAACAGCTGGAACTTATCGTCTATCTGCTGCACCATCTGTTCTTCCGGACGATTGGCAGCACAGAGGAAGCAAGGGCGCTCGCTCAATGCCTTCTTGTCGATTTTGGCTCCCGTGCTAACCATACGAGCCGGATTCCACTGCAACTTCACAAACTCAGAGAGTGTCCTGGTCTCTACGTGCTTGAGGTCGCGATAACGATGGCGTGCCTCCCCCCATTGCTCCAACTGTCGATTGAAGAATCGGGAGATACTGCTATCTTCCATGATATCAGCCTTACCCAACAGCATTTGCTGACGTGCCTTCAACTCCATGGTGCGCAAACGGTCTTTATAAAGATTATTGGCGTTCACCTTTTCTATACTGAGGGCAGCATCAGAGTTTCCTCCCCAGCGACGACAGAGGTAGAGTTCCTCATAGATTCTGCCGATGCGGTAGCGGCGAGAGAAAGCCAAGCCCATCGCATAGTCCTCGCCATAGCTGGTATTAGGAAACGGTATCTGTCTAGCCAACGGGGTAAAGAAAGCACGAGGAGCGCCTAATCCGTTGATGCGCAAGGCATTGTTGCAGCCATTCTCCTCGGTCCACTCCTTATGGTCGATAAGTCCAGGAGGAAGGGTCTGCAGATCGAAGTTGCACATACGATAAGAACCCACAATCATCGCAGCCTTCTGCTGATGGAAAGCATCTACTATCTTCTGCAGTGTATCGGTAGAAGAATAGAGGTCATCGCTATCGAGCTGAACGGCAAACTTTCCGCAAAACTCGCTAGAGATGGCCAGATTCCAGCAGCCACCTATTCCAAGGTCTTTGCTTGCAGGTTGGAGCAGAAAGAGACGTGGACTATCAGCTATTTTCTGCACGATTTCACCGGTACGATCGGTAGAATGATTATCTACGACGATGACATTGAACTTGAAATTGGTCTTCTGGCTCATTGCACTAAGCACTGCGTCTGCGATGGTCTTCTCTCTATTGAAAACTGGGATGATGACGGATGCCTCATATTCAAAGTCCTGCTCATCAAAATTCGGCTGACGATAGTAACAGGTATCAATCAGAGCGCCCAATTTGCCAAGATGCTGGGTACAAGCCTTTTCCATTTCTATCTGCACCTCCCTGTTACGAGGATTCACATAGTCGAACTGCTTCTCACCGCTCTTGCGATTGTCTCTCTCAGTCTCGGTATAGAGATACTCATTGATATGGAAGATTTCTCCTACTCGACTCAGATAAAGTCTCAGGTCGTAGAGACCTGCATAGAGGTATTCCTGACGATCGCGCTGAGCTACATAATCACGGAGAGCCTGTGCCTTGATGAGCCAGAGGCTTCCAAAATCGAAATCATCACGGAGTGAACCCTGCTGATAATCGATTACAGGATGCTTTTCCAACTTAGAAACTCTCAGTGATTTCTCTAGCTCAGAAGCATCTTCACCCAATGAAGCCTGGAACTTGGCTGTTTCCTCCTCATCCAACACCTTCGTATAATGGTCGGAGTAAACCATCACAGCTCCCGTGTCATCAGCCACACGGAGAAAACGCTCCAATGCGAGATTGCCCCATTGGATATCTGTATTTTTGGTACAGATCAACACATAGTCGGCATCGGTGTTCTCAGCGATGCTCTCTACTGTGTTAGAACTCTCAAGGCGGTCAACGGCAATGAAGGTGCAACCTTCCGGCACCGGATGCTGGGCAGCGAAGTCAGCGCTCACCAGGAGGTTGATATGCTGTACTGTTTTGTCTTCGTGAAGATCTATGGTCGTAAATCTAGCTTCCTGTAGGTCGTCACAAGGCAAGAAAAGATCTATTTTTTCTCTCATTTTCACCTTATTTTAGCTTATTATATTAAAATATGTGGCAAAGATACGAATTTTTCAGCAAAAAAGCGTATCTTTGCAGTATGAATAATGAAAAAAAATATCTTTTAGGTCTTACACTTGCTGAATTGAAGCAGGTGGCTAAGGATCTCGGCATGCCTGCCTTCACCGGCGGACAGATGGCGAAGTGGCTCTATGAGCAGCACGTAAAGAGCATTGATGAGATGACCAACATCTCGAAAGCCAACCGTGCCAAGCTCGCTGCCGAATACGAAATAGGATGCGCAGAATTCTCTGACGCACAATACTCTGTGGATGGTACCATCAAGTACCTCTTCCCTACACGAAGCGGCAAATTCGTAGAAACGGTCTATATCCCGGATAAAGACCGTGCCACCCTCTGCGTTTCATCACAGGTGGGCTGTAAAATGAACTGCCTCTTCTGCCAGACAGGAAAGCAGGGATTCGAGGGTAGCTTACCTGCCGGCGACATCCTGAACCAGATTTACTCGCTGCCTGAGGTGGACAAGCTCACCAACATCGTATTCATGGGACAGGGCGAGCCGATGGACAATCTCGACAATGTGCTTCGTGCCACTGAAATTCTCACCGCCGATTATGGTTGGGCGTGGAGTCCGAAACGAATCACTGTAAGTTCTGTGGGCGTGAAGAATAAGCTGAAGCGATTCCTGGAAGAGAGCGAATGCCATGTGGCAATTTCGATGCACGACCCGATACCATCAGAACGTGCAGAACTGATGCCTGCTGAACGCGGAATGAGTATAGAACAGGTGGTAGAGCTTCTGAAGAACTACGATTTCTCTCATCAGCGCCGCCTGAGTTTCGAGTACATCGTATTCAAGGGAGTGAACGACAGTATGCAGCATGCCAAGGCTATCATCAAACTGGTGAAGGGGCTCGATTGCCGTTTCAATCTCATCCGCTTCCATCAGATTCCCGACATCCCGCTGCAGGGTGTGAACGATGAGAAGATGGAGCAGTTCCGTGATTACCTCACTTCCCATGGGGTTTTCACCACTATCCGTGCCAGCCGCGGCCAGGACATCTATGCAGCCTGCGGTCTGCTCAGCACCTCGAAAAAGATCGGAGAAATCCGACATCATGAGGATGAGAAGCAGAAAGAGGAGATGTAGAGAGAATAACATAATGGTGAGAAAAACGATAACGTTCCTTTTCCCGTTCTATCTTATATTCGTTCTCCTGACAAGTTGCGATATAACAGGTAAGAACAGGAAAAAGCCAGCCAGCACGGGACAACCTTACGAGGTGGTACTCGAGGGTGATACCGACAGCATCGTAACCAAGATGCTGACGGAGGATGTGACAGGACTGCCCCAACCCGAACCACTCTGCCGACTGATTCAGGTGAAAAAGGGAAAGACCCAGGGAAACTATCTGCTCGTCAGAACCCGAATCGTCGTGAATATCGGAGAGCGGGATTTCTCCGTCAGGCTGAGCCACGACGAAAATGCTGCACCGCAGAATATCATCCGCATTACAGCCCGCTCGACACAGCAGTTGCAGGAAAAACTCAATGGCGAAAGACTCCGCCAAATCGTGAATGAGGTAGAGTTGAAACATCTGGCAGATATCATCTCCTGCAACCCCAGCAAACAAAACAAGGAGATGCAGGACGAAATCAAGAAGATGTTTGGAATTGACATGAAGATTCCGGTCTCGATGAACGCCAGCAAAAAAGCAAAAGACTTCATCTGGATCTCAAATAATGCAAGTACGGGAATGCAAAACCTGCTTGTGTTTAAAGTGAAGAGTGAAGAACGAAGAATGAAGAATTCAAATGCTGTTTCTGCTGATGACAAAGCTCAGATCGACAGCATTCTTCGAACCAACATGCCCGGTGAAACCGACAGCATGTATATGGTGATTCCAGTTCTTTCAGAAAGAGGGCTCTGGGAGATGAAGGGGGATGCCATGGGAGGACCTTATGTCATGCATCGCATTCATAAGTCAACAAGCCAAGCAGAAATTCAGCAAGGCTACGACCTCTACATCATCGGCTTCGTCTATGCTCCAGAAATGAAAAAGAAAATATTAATCAAGCAGCTCGAAGCTGCGATTTCTACTATAAAATAAGTATTAATGGACAACAAGAAAATCAGGGTGGCTATCACCCACGGAGATACCAATGGTATCGGATATGAACTCATTTTTAAGGCATTCAGTGAGCCAGAGATGTTGGAGTTTTGCACCCCAATCATCTATGGTTCACCTAAAGTGGCAGCTTATTATCGCAAGGCGATGAATCTGCCAGCCCAGTTCTCTATCATCCAGAAAGCAGAAGATGCAGAAGATGGACGTATCAACCTCCTCGCTGCCGTAGATGAAGAGGTTAAGGTAGATATGGGACTTCCTACTGATGAATCAGGAGCTGCAGCCATCAAAGCACTCGACCGTGCTATGACCGACTATCGCAACAATCTCTACGATGTCTTGATTACAGCACCAGTAAGCAGTCAGAACGTCAAAATAGAAGGATATACCTTCAAGGGACACAAGGAGTACATCGAAACATGCATCGGCGACCGCAACAGTTCCCTGAGCATCCTCATCGGAGACGACCTCCGTATCGCAGCTATCACAGAAAAGACACCTTTGGCTCAAGTAGCTGGTGCAATCAGTCAGGAAAGTATCGTGAGCAAGACAACATTGCTCTGGCAGACATTGAAGCGCGACTTCCTCATCACCAATCCACGTATCGCCGTTCTAGCCCTGAATCCTAGCATCAACGAGGAACAGAGTTGCGGCAAAGAGGAACGCGAAATCATCATCCCGGCTATCGACCACCTTGCAGACAAGGGAATCCAGGCGTTTGGTCCTTACCCTGCAGACGAATTCTTCGGCAGCGGTTACTTCAGCGAATTCGATGGAATCATGGCAATGTACTACGATCAGGCTACCGTGCCATTCCATGCTCTCTACAACGAGGATGGCGTGCTCTACACTGCAGGCTTGCCACTTATCCATACCGCAGCCAACACTACTCCTTGCTACTTCATGGCAGGCTGCAACGAGGCAGACCCAACATCTTTCCGCCATGCTATCTTCACGGCACTCGATGCATTCCGCCATCGCGAAACAAGCGACGAGGTGGGTACAAACCCGCTGCCAAAACTCTATCACGAGAAGCGAGACGAAAGTGAAAAGGTTCGCTTCTCTATCCCTAAGAAGCATGCTCCATCTCCATTCCCTTCCAAGAACGGAAAACAGGGAGCACCAAAAAACAACGAGCAGAAGGAGGCACAGAACAATGCTCCAAGAAACAACGAGCAGAAGGAGGCGCAGAACAATGCTCCAAGAAACAACGAGCAGAAGGAGGCACAGAACAATGAGCAGAAGAACAATAATCAGAAAGCTCAACAGCCTAACAAGCAGAAGGCTGCACAGGCTGCTGCAGCTCTCTCAGCTGTTCTCTCTGCAGTTCAGGCTGGTCAGAAGCCAGCTTCTAAAGAGTAAAAAACAAGGCGAAATTAGCTGCTGGAACTTGTATGTTTCCGGCAGCAATATCAGCCTGATACGTGACTAGAAATTAAGGAAAAAGAGCAGAAAGATAGGCGAAAAAGTTAAAAATCACCTATTTTCTGCTCTCTATAACCTATTTTTGGACGAAAAAAGCAGATAATTCAAAAAAAATATGTAATTTTGGCAGCTAAATGGATAATTCCGAACTTCAAAAGATAAAACAACGATACAATATCGTCGGAAACAGCGACGGATTGAATCGTGCTCTCGATGTTGCCTTACAGGTGGCACCGACAGACCTTTCCGTGCTCATCATCGGAGAAAGCGGAGTGGGTAAGGAAATCATTCCAAGAGTCATCCACGACAATTCTCCACGAAGAAGAGAGAAATACTTCGCCATCAACTGCGGCAGCATCCCAGAGGGAACTATCGACAGCGAACTCTTCGGACACGAAAAGGGTTCCTTCACTGGAGCCATCGGTGAAAGCGAAGGCTACTTCGGAATAGCCAACAAGGGAACCATCTTCCTCGACGAGGTAGGAGAACTCCCTATTCAGACCCAAGCCCGACTGCTTCGTGTGCTGGAAACTGGTGAATATATTCGAGTAGGAGGCACAGAAATCCGAAAGACCAATGTTCGTATCGTAGCTGCCACCAATGTGAATATGCGCAAGGCTGTGAGCGAAGGAAGATTCCGTGAGGATCTCTACTATCGTCTCAATACGATTCCTATCCAGATGCCTCCTTTGCGCGAACGTGGCGGTGACATACTTTTGCTCTTCCGTCTCTTTGCCATGCAAATGGCTGAGAAATACCACTTGCCGAAAATCTCGCTTTCGGAAGATGCCAAGCAACTAATGTTGAAATACAAGTGGCCAGGAAACGTAAGACAGCTCAAGAATATCACAGAGCAGATGTCGGTACTCTCAAAAGAAAGAGAAATCGGACTGGATGCACTTCTCCAATTCATCCCAAAAGATGAGGAGAGTACACAGCTGGCCCCGATTCCCCAACAGAGTGGAGGGCAGCACAGCTATGAAAGCGAACGAGAAATTCTCTATAAGATTCTGTACGAATTGAGAGGAAACGTAAGCGACTTGAGACGCGAAATGAACTCGTTGAGAAAACAACTTGATGAAGCGCGCGGACTGAACGGTGCCCAAGGGTTCTCTCAATCACAACCGATAGACAATAGCATCATACCCGCAAACTATCCAATAGATGTGACACCATCTCGTACGTCGGATATCATACAGTCTCACCCGGAGATGCTGAACTCTCATCCAGACCTGATACATTCCCGACCAGAAGCTCAGGAAGTAGAGGCAGAGGAAATCAAGGACTTCGACAACGAAGAGATGAGCGAGAACGAATCGCTTAACCTCAGCAAACTAGGCAGGCAGATGATAGAAAAAGCATTGGAGAGAAACAATGGCAATAGAAAAAAAGCAGCCGACGAATTGGGAATCTCCGACCGCACCCTCTATCGAAGAATCAAGAAATACGGGCTCGGAAATGATTAATGACTCATTGCTGGGAAAGACAATAATAAAGAATAAAAAAAATGAAGCACTTACGCGCGTACCTATATATAATAGGCATCATATTGGTAATGGGAGCTACTGCTGCCTGCTCCGTAAGCTACAAGTTTAACGGAGCCAGCATTGACTACACCAAGACCAAGACCATTCAATTGGCCGACTTCCCTATCCGAAGCTCGTATGTTTGGGGACCAATGGGTCCGATGTTCAACAATGAGCTGAAAGACAAGTTTGCCAGCAACACTCAGCTGCGCCAGGTTTCCCGAAACGGAGATTTGAAGATTGAGGGAGAAATCACCCAATACTCACAGCGTAACAAGTCGGTGAGTGCAGAGGGATATTCTGCACAGACCGAATTGAGCATTACAGTGAACGTCCGCTTCACCAATACCAAAAACCACAACGAGGACTTCGAGCGACAGTTTACCTCCGCCAAGACCTACGATACCACTCAGAGCCTGGCATCAGTGCAGGAAGAGCTGGTTACCCAGATGGTAAAGGATTTGGTTGATCAGATATTCAATGCAACTGTAGCTAACTGGTAAAAAATTCAATGTTCAAAGAAAAAAGCAAAACATCGTGGAATTAAATAGATTAATACAACATCCTGAGGAAATGGACCGAGAGACGCTCTACGACCTACGTGCGCTCTTGGCTCTTTATCCGTACTATCAGACGGCTCGCCTGCTGATGTTGAAAAATCTATACCTGCTCCACGACCCCAGCTTCGATGAAGAACTTCGCCGAGCAGCCATCTATATCTCCGACCGCAAAGTCATCTTCCAGATGATAGAGGCAGCTCACTATCAGCTCAAGCGTACCCAGAATAAGCCACAAGGTATGGGCATTCTTGATGCCAAGAAGAAAGAAGATCGCACCAGCAGCCTCATCGACCACTTCCTCGACTCCATCCCTACCGATGCTGAGGAAAACGAGAAGAAGAAAGAGAAGCGCAAGCCTACTCCAGCCGATGCTGCAGTAGATTACGTATCATATCTGATGGAGACTGAGACAGAACAGAAGATGGAACAACCATCCCGTACAATCAGTCTCATCGATGACTTCATTGAAGAAGGTGGCTTTAATCTGGAGAAAATCAACGGCACAGAGGAATCTGAAACAAAATCTGATACAGGAGCAGATATAGGATCAGATACAGATACAGAAACTGAACCTGCCGAAGCAACTCCCCATAACGAGTCAAGCGATAACGGCGGAATCTTTACAGAAACCCTTGCAAGAATCTACATCAAGCAGGGAAAGTATGAGAGAGCCTATCAGATTATCGATCGCCTGCATAAGCAGCACCCACAAAAGAGTGCCTATTATGTAGATCAACTCAGGTTTCTGGAGAAGCTGATACTGAATGCTAAGAAATAATATGCTCTGCAAAGGGATAAAAAATAAATAAAATAATAATAATAAAACTAGTTTTAAAATTAAAAAATGGCTTACACATTATTTGTAGTATTAATCGTCCTGGTTTCAATCCTGATGGTTCTCATCGTGTTGATCCAGGAGTCAAAGGGAGGTGGATTGGCATCTAACTTCTCTTCAACCAATTCCATCATGGGTGTACGCAAGACTACCGACATCGTAGAAAAGATTACATGGGGTCTCGCAGCTCTTATGGTAGTAATCAGCGTTGCTTGCGCATACGTTGCTCCGCAGGCAACAGGCGAAAATAGCGTTATGGAGGGTGCAACTCAGGAGCAGACTGCTCTTCCTGCCATGCCAGGCGCTAGCAAGGATGCAGCAGCAGGTGCTCAGAAAGCGGCTCCTGCAGCAGGTGCAGATGCTCAAAAGGCAGCTCCAGTAGTGCCAAATAGCCCTGCTAAATAAAAAAATAGAAAAAAGGTACGAAAAAATTTGGTGGAATCATTTTTTTTTCGTACCTTTGCACCCGCTTACAAGAAAATGGTGGACGTAGTTCAGTTGGTTAGAGCGTCAGATTGTGGTTCTGAATGTCGTG